>Ga0315289_10002373_pt1 | contig 28892 bp, 34 predicted proteins | sample YL17G11_40_MG_FD_203452 | JGI IMG/M metagenome (GOLD analysis project Ga0315289, IMG submission 203452) | Sediment microbial communities from Yellowstone Lake, YNP, Wyoming, USA - YL17G11_40 | ecosystem: Environmental > Aquatic > Freshwater > Lake > Sediment | place: USA: Wyoming | collected... | reverse complement strand
ACATAGGTGATATTTCCTGCTGCTGATACAAAAAAGATTAGGAGGAAGATACTACTAAAAATGTGCTGTTTTTGATTTATGGGAAGCGGTAAAAGCAGAGAGGTAATTTATTATTTTAGAGTGGTTAGGAATACTACAAAAATTTAAATATAAACCCTAATTCTATACGAGACTATGATAGTATCAATATCCGGAACAGCAGGTTCTGGAAAATCGACTGTCGGAAGGCTGTTGGCAAAGAGGTTGGGATTCAGGCATTATTCTAGCGGAGATTTCATGAGAGAGCTTGCTGAAGAAAGAAAAGTCTCCCTTCTTGAGCTTAGCAAAGAGGCTGAGAAAGACAGGAGCATTGACGAAGAGATTGACGAGAGGCAGATAAGGCTAGGGATGAATGAGGATGATTTTGTGATTGACTCAAGACTAGGATTCCATTTCATCCCTCATTCTGTGAAGATATTCCTTGATGCAGATTTCAATGAAAGGGTAAAAAGGATTCTTGCTGACAACATAAGAAAAGAGCATAATGTAAATGTCGAGTCAACGAAAAAGAACATTCTCAACAGGGAGAAATCTGAGAAAAAAAGATACAAAGAATACTATTCATTAGAGCCTTATGACAAGAAGCATTATGATTTCAATGTTGATACGACAAACATAGAGCCAGAAGAGGCTGTAAATAAGATAATTGAGTTCTTGAAGAGCAAAAACAGCAATCTTTAAAAATAAACATAAAAACCTAGATGATATGGAAGAGCTAAAGAAAGGGGATTTTATAGAATTAGACTATACTGGAACATTGAAAGAAGACAATTCTGTATTTGATACCACAGACAAGGCTGTTGCAGAGAAGAATGATATTAATCCAGAGATAAGCGAATTCGGGCCTGTGATTATCTGCTTAGGAGAAGGTATGCTTCTCAAAGGACTTGAAGATAAGATAGAAGGAAAAGAGATAGGAAAAGAATACACTTTTGACATTTCTGTGGAAAACGCATTCGGAAAAAAGGATGCGAAGATGGTAAGGATGATTCCAATGTCTGCTTTCAGGAAAAATCAGATAATGCCTGAAGCAGGGATGCCTGTGAATATCGACGGAATGACTGGGACAGTAAAGACTGTGTCTGGCGGAAGATGCATGGTTGATTTCAACCACCCTTTGTCTGGAAAAGAGCTTGTCTATAAAGTGAAGGTGAACAGGAAAGTTGATGATGATAAAGAGAAATTAAACTCTTTCTTAAAATTGATGCTGGATATAAAGAATGCTGAAATTGAGATTAAAGAAGGTAAAGCAGCTGTAAAGATAGAAAAAGATATGCCTAAAGAATTAAGCGAAAACATTGTCCCAGAAATAAAAAGGATGATTCCAAGCATAAAAGAAGTTATTTTTGAGAAAAAGCAGAAGCAGGCTGTCCAGGAAAAAGCTAAAAAAGCTGAAAACAAGCCAAGCTTATAGGATTTCCACTAAAAAGCAATATTAATTCTGTTTCAATCATGTTATAATCAAAAAAATATTTAAATAAGAAGCTACTCGCAAATAGCAATTATGGGGGATGATTAATATGGACAGATTCAAGCCTAAATCAGGAGTGCATATAGGTTTTAAACCAGATAATAGCGAAGCAACTGGCGTATGTGTTTACGAGCAGAGAGACGAATTCTTATTTTTATGGCCTGCTGAAGAATCTCATAAACGGGTTTATGCACATAATCCAAATTCTTCTTATTCTGTTTTTAAAAATGACGGCAGGCTTAAATCAATAATGAGCGTTTGTGTTGATTGTGATGACGGGCCAAGGCCTGCTGAGTCTATAATTACAGCAACTCCTAAAGGTTTGATAGTTGGCGGTTATATCCCTACAGATATATCTGAAAATAAGACTTATTTTCCTAAAACAGCTCCGGAATCAGTGACAGATGTCTATAATCTTGTGAAAAATGCATATGAATTAGTCAGTGCAGCCCACAAAGAAATTCAAAGAGGATGGGTTACAGTGCATCAAATAAAAATGCCAGGCAGGCTAAGCAATTGTTTTACAGACTTGGAAGAAAGATTAGAGCAAGTTCCTCAGCAATTCGCAGAAGCGATTGCCAGAATAAGCAGATATGATTATGTTCGCGAGGTGCTTAGGGTAAAACTTCCAAAAAGATGTTGAATTTAATGACTTAATCAGTGTTTTAATCATTCTAGAATAACAAAATATATAAATAAGGAAAAACTGAAATCTAATTATACGAGTGTGAGAGGTGTTTAACGTGGCGGTTGTTATAAATCCAGATGAAAATGTCAGCCAGGCTAGTCCTGCTGAGCAGATTCAAGAGCATATCCAAGAGAATCCTAAAATCATTTCTAACCAGGAATTCAGATCAAAGATAGATGCAGAGCTAGAAGCAATGCTGGCTCAGCAGAGTGCAAAGATAAAGGTCATTGGATGCGGTGGAGGAGGCAATAACACTATCAACAGGATAACAGAAGTAGGGGTAAAAGGAGCTGAAACAATAGCTATAAACACTGATGCACAGGATTTGCTGTATACAACTGCTGATAATAAGATATTGATAGGCAGGGAGACAACAAAAGGCTTGGGAGCTGGCTCTAATCCTAGATTAGGAGAAGAGGCTGCAAGGGAGAATGAGTCTGATATAAAGAAGGCTATAGGAAATGCAGACATGGTCTTTATAACATGCGGATTAGGAGGAGGAACAGGAACTGGCTCAGCTCCTATTGTTGCTGATACTGCTAAAAAGATGGGTGCTTTGACTGTCGCTATAGTGACTATGCCTTTCAAGATGGAAGGACATGCAAGATTAGAAAATGCTATAACTGGATTAGAGAGATTAGAGCAGATTGTAGACACTCTTATTGTGATACCAAATGACAAATTGCTGGAAATAGCTCCTGACCTGCCATTGCACACTGCTTTCAAGGTCGCAGATGAAATCCTTACAAATTCTGTGAAAGGAATCGCAGAATTAGTCACAAAAGCAGGATTAGTAAACTTGGATTTTGCTGATATAAGGTCTGTCATGAAGAATGGCGGAGTGTCATTGATAGGATTAGGAGAGTCTGACACAGAAAACAGGGCTGTAGAGGCTGTAGAAAAAGCTATCAACAATCCTTTATTAGAGGTTGATATCACTGGAGCGACAGGAGCTTTGATAAATGTAGCAGGCGGAGAAGACATGACTTTGGATGAAGCAAGAAAGGTTGTTGAGACAATAACAGAGAGGCTGCATGAAGATGCAAAGATAATCTGGGGAGCGCAGATATACAAGGATTTAGAGAAGACAATAAGGGTAATGCTGGTAATAACAGGAGTAAAATCAAATCAGATATTAGGCTCTGGCATAAAAGTCACAGATAAGAAAAAAATTGAGATCCAGAACGAGCTTGGAATAGAGTTTGTCTGATTTTTAATATATCCTATAAAAAAGAGTTCTGCATAGATGTTTGGAGGTAGTAAAATGGACATGAAAAAATTTTATAAAGACATAAAAGGCATAGTGTTATATCCTGGAACTCTCGATGAATTAAATAGAACTGAAAGGATAAGCGGAAGAGATAGAGTTTATGAATTAATGCCTCAAAAAGGCAGTATAATGTATATTACTGGAGTTATTATCCCTTCTCCTTCAGAAGTGAAGGAAATATTTGGTTTAGTAAGAAACGTTGGAATGGCATTTGCAAAGCCAGACAGTTTAGGTTTACCTGAAGACGATGTTGAGGAGCAGGTAGACGGGCTAGAAAATATGCTTGCTGCTTTAATTGGAAATCGAGAAATGATAAATATGGATATAAGACTAAGAGCCAAAAAAATAGGCGCTAACGGGTTAATTCATGTCCACTTGTACAGCAAGGAAGGCAGCCATATGGGTATACCTGTAGTATTAGGGAAATAATTTCCAAGATTTTTCCTTTATTGTTTTTCTTTTTACTTATTTTTTTAGTTCTAAGTTAAATATTTATATACCTATTGATACTCAATTTTCTTATGGATAAAAAGATAAAAGAGAGTGTAATGAAATACGGCCTGCATAATGCTTTCAAGTTCAATGGAAAAGCAAATGCAGGAGCTGTTATTGGAAAAGTCCTGTCTGAGGACCCTTCTGTCAAAGACAATATTAATGAACTGAAGAAAGAAGTAGACAACACTATAAAAGAGATAAGCAAATTGTCTGCTGAAGAGATAAGAAGCAGACTGGAAAAGATAGACCCTTCTTTATTAGAGGAGAAAAAGCATGCTCCTGAGAAAAGAGAGCTGAAAGAATTAAAAGGAGCTGCAAATGGAAAAGTAGTGATGAGATTTGCGCCTTCTCCTTCTGGCCCAATGCACATAGGGCATGCTTATGTGCTTAGCCTTAATTCAGAATACTGCAGAAAATACAATGGAAAACTGATTTTAAGGATAGAAGACACAAATTCTGAGAATATAGACAAAGATGCGTATGGAATGCTTCCTGAAGACGGAAAATGGATAACAAAAGATAATATCTCTGAAGTCTATATCCAGTCAGACAGGCTAGGGATATATTATGACTATGCTGAAAAGCTTATTGATATGGGAAAAGCATATGTATGCACTTGCGACAATGATGAGTTCAAGAAGTTGCTGACAAAATCAGAGCCATGCGATTGCAGAGAGCTAGCTCCTAAAGAGCATAACCTAAGATTTCAGAAGATGTTTTCTGAATACAAGCCAGGAGAGGCTGTGATGAGGATAAAGACTGATTTAAACAACCCTAATCCTGCTATGAGAGACTGGCCTGCAATGAGGATAAATGATTCCAAACATCCTAGAAAAGGAGACGAATTCAAAGTATGGCCTTTGATGAATTTCTCTGTTGTTATAGATGACCATGAAATGGGTGTTACGCATGCTATAAGGGGAAAAGACCATATGGACAATGAGAAAAGGCAAAGATACGTGGCGGATTATTTTGGCTGGAAGATGCCTGAAAACCTTTATGTAGGAAGGATAAATTTTGAAGGAATGGAGCTGAGCTGCAGCAAGACAAGACTTTTGATTGAAGAGGGAAAATATTCTGGATGGGATGATATACAGCTTCCTTTCTTAAGGGCTATGAAAAGAAGAGGATATCAGCCTGATGCTTTTATAAAATATTCGGTAGATGTCGGAGTCACCCAGACTGACAAGCATGTCTCAGCAGAGGAGTTTTTCAAAGCACTGAATTTTTTCAATAAAGAAGTAATAGACGAGAAATCAAACAGGTATTTCTTCATGCAAAGACCTAAAAAGATAAATGTAGAGAATGCTCCTGAGCAGGATGTTGAATTAGATTTGCATCCGAATTTCAGCAATAGAGGGAAAAGAACTTTCAAGACCAAGGATAAATTCTATATTGAAGAAGAGGATTACAGCAAGATAAAAGACGGAGAATTGATAAGGCTGATGGACTGCCTTAATTTTGTGAAAAAAGGAAAAAAGATAGTCATTGACTCGCTTGATTATGCTAATTTCAAAGAAAAAGGGAAGATGATTGTACACTGGCTTCCAGAAGATGATTTTGTGAAAGCATCTGTCCTTATGCCTGACAAGACGCTGATAAAAGGATATGCTGAAAAAGGGATAGAATCGCTTAAAGAAGGGGATATAGTCCAGTTTGAGAGATTCGGATTCTGCAGATTAGACAGCAAGAAAAAGAACGAGTTCTGGTTCGGGCATAAATAAATTATCAAAACAATTTTAAACTCACTTCTAATCTTATACAGATATGGAAAAGCCTGAAAGAGTACAGAAGATAATATCAAATGCAGGATTCTGCTCGAGAAGAAAAGCAGAGGAATTCATAGAAAAAGGCATGGTGACTGTAAACGGAAAGAGGATAAAGCTGGGAGACAAGGCTGTTGCAGGAAAAGACAGGATAGCTGTCAATGGAAAGCAGGTGAATTTTGAAAGGAAGATATATATCATGCTGAACAAGCCTAAAGGGTTCTTGACAACAGTCCATGATCCTGATTACAGGAATACTGTGATGAAATTGATAAATGTCGAGCAGAGAGTATATCCTGTAGGAAGATTAGACGGAATGTCAGAAGGCCTTCTTCTATTCACAAATGACGGAGATTTCGCAAACAAGGTCACTCATCCGAGATATGAGATACAAAAAACATATTTTGTAAGATTAGACAAGCCTATTATTGACGAAGACTTAAGAAAAATAGAGAATGGAATAGAAGTAGAGGGAAGAAAGACTCCTAAAGCGAATATAAGAAGGATTTCTGAAAATGAATTCAACATAAGGATACATGAAGGAAGAAACAGGATAATAAGGAATATGATGGAAGCATTAGGCTATAAAATCATAAAGCTCGTAAGGATGAGCATAGGAAAGCTTAGCTTAGGAAATCTTCAGCAGGGAAAATTCAGGGAATTAAAAAGAAGAGAGATTGACCTAATATTTTCATAAAAATGAATATTTGGGGTGATTTAAATGCCAATAGTAAATATCGAGACATGGCCTTTGGAAAAGGAACAAAAGCCCGAGATAATAAAGAAGATAACAGAAGTCTTTACAGGATTAGGGATTCCTAGCCAAGCAGTAACTGTAATAATACATGAGACAGAGCTTGAGAACTGGGGCAGCGCAGGAGAGCAGCATTCTGTAAAATTCAAGAACTTAAAAAGGTAAAATTCAGCATAATCTAGATAGGATTAAGGAGAATATATCTTCTTTTGCACTTGATAAAAGAATAAAAACAAAAAGAAATAAAGGATTTACAGGTCCTTTGCCATCAATGTCTTTCTGTTATTAGCCTCTGCCCTTCTTGCAGCAGCTTTTACAAGCTCCTCAACCTTCTTGTTGAGCTCTTCAGCGAAATCTCCTGAAACATTCTTATCTGGTGAAAGTACAGACTTGATTTTTGCTTTTACTATTAACATCTTAACACCTCCTAACAATATAAAGGATTTTTTTGTTTATTTAAAGCTTTCGCTGAAATTCAGGGTTATTAGTTATTATCCTTAAGTTAATAGCAACATTTTTAATATCTGTCTTTTTTAATAGGGATAATGAAAAAAAGGGCAAACGAGATAATCCCTGAAGAGAATCTGACTAATCCCGCTGTCACAAGATGCCCGAGATGCGGGAATCTGTCCTTGAGATACACTAAAGCAGGGCTGCTGTGCAGCGTTTGCGGATATCAAGAAAATATTCCTAGAATGAAATGAGGTGCTAAAATGGTAAATAAATCGCAAAGAGTCGGTGTTTTTGTAGATGTGCAGAACCTATATTATTCTGCCAAGAATCTGTATAATGCGAAAGTCAATTTCTCAAATATCCTGAAAGAGGTTGTTCGAGGCAGGAACCTTGTCAGGGCAATAGCTTATGTGATAAGGACAGAAGGGATGAAAGAGTCAACTTTTTTTGAGGCTCTGCAAAAGATAGGATATCATGTGAAAGCCAAAGACCTGCAGATTTTCTATGGGGGAGCAAAGAAAGGAGACTGGGATGTAGGGATAGCAATGGATATAATTGAGATGACTCCTAAGCTTGATGTAGTGATATTAGTTAGCGGAGACGGAGATTTTGTTCCATTGATGGAGCATGCAAAATCATCAGGATGCTATGTTGAGGCAGCTTCATTCGGAAAAAGCTCGTCATCAATGCTCAAGGACACTGTTGACGAATTCATAGACTTGGATGCAAATCCAGGGCACTATCTTTTGAGAGAAAATCCAGATTACCAAAGAAAGAGGCTAAGGACTAAAGAATAGGTGATATGATGCTTTTTGTAAATTTCAAGACTTATGAGGAAGCTACAGGAGAGAATGCTGCTAGATTAGCAAAATTATGCGAAAAGGTCTCAAAAGAAACAAAAATAGATATCGTTCCTTGTGTCCAGGCAGCTGATATTTTCAGAGTATCGCAGAAAGTCAAGGTTCCTGTCTTTGCTCAATCAGCTGACCCTATAGAATATGGAGCGCATACAGGATCGATACTTATAGATTCTTTGATTCAGGCAGGAGCAAAAGGAACAATAATAAACCATTCTGAAAAAAGGATTAATACGGGGGATATAAAAAAAATAGTTGAATTATGCAGGAAAAAGAAATTTACTGTCTTAGTATGCTGCCAGGATGCAGATGAAGTGAAGAAATTCTCTTCTTTAAATCCCGACTATATAGCTTACGAGCCTCCTGAGCTTATAGGAGGAAATATCTCTGTAAGCAGCGCAAAGCCTGAGATAATAGAAGAAAGCGTAGATAATGCAGGAAATGTCCCTCTAATTGTAGGAGCAGGGGTAAAGAACAGGAATGATGTTTCTACTTCTATAGAATTGGGAGCAAAAGGAATCTTAGTTGCTTCTGGAATCGTTAAAGCTGAGAATCAGGAAAAAGCTTTAAGAGATTTAGCAGGCGGATTTTAAGCAACAACGACTATAAACCTTGCTCTGCCGTATACTTCAGAGCCTCTTGAAACAACCACTGTATAAACATAATTGCCTTTTTCTGCTTCCTTATCCACTTTTGCAAAGATATTTATCTTTTCCCTGTCATTCGGCTTTAAATCTATTTCTGAATTTTCCAATATTATTTTTATTTTTTGTCCAGGATCTGGGATTACTATGTTGTTGATATCATTAGCCACTACAGTATAAGCTATTGTAAACTTTTCTGTGGAATCCAAAACATTCAGTATACCCAAGCCAAATGTATCCACATCTCCCCTTGTGATTATTTTGGAGTTTATAGAAATTGCAACTTTCTCTCCCCTGTCAAGCATAGACTCTATCATCGCTGCCTCCCTTTCACTTAATTCTTGGTGCATCTGTACAGATTGGGTAAAGAAGCTTCTCATCATTTGTATGCCTAATCCAAGCATAGCCAATGAAAGTATAATTATTACTAAAAAATTAATAGAAAGTTCAATTGCTTTTTTATTTAACATTTTATAAAATAAAAATAAAAAATTTACCTGATAATCTCGTATTCCCTTATTATAAGCACAAGGAAGGCGACAAGGATCACTATCCCCATAATGAGGAATGGAAGACCTTCTGTAATCAATGAAGTAGTAATCATGCGGTATACTCCATAAGCCATGATGCCCATTCCTAACCACAAGAACTTATCCAAGATAATCTTCATAATCTCAAATTCTTGTTGCTCTGTTAGCCTTTTTTTCATTATCAACACCTCTTTAATCATCCTATAGTCAAGTATGCTAGTTTGCTGGAATATGTTGTTGAAGCTGTGGTTGTACATGTTGAATCTGTTGCTGGATACTGCCTAACCTCTGCTTTTAATGCCAGTGTCCCTGTTGTTGAAGGAGCTTTGATCTGCACGTTTTGTACATCTGATGCAGCAATTCCTAAACTCAGGCAGTCTCTTGGATATCTTATCATTCCTTGTTTTATAGCCTGCGGCTGAAGAGGTACACCATTCGTCGTACACTCTAAAAATTGGCATTTTAAAGGCTCGTCTGTATTTATTAAATCTATTGAAAGAACAATCTTATAGTTCAGCTGCTCATTCAAGATATTCTGGACACCTAATGTAAGGCCTTCTTGCTTGTTTCTTGATATAACCATCTCTCTTGGAAAACTCATTTTTTCTCCAGATGCCCTTAACTGGCTTTCAATCTGCTCTTTTATCTGCTGCTGGACACCTGTGCTTGTCCCCATCATCTTCTCAAACTGGCTTTTGATAAAAGTCAGCCCTAATCCTAACATTGTCAAAGCCAAAACAATAATAACAACCGCATTAATAGAAAGCTCTAATGCACCTTTTTTATTAAGATCCTTTTTAGGATTTCTCATTATTTGCACCTCTTTAATAAAAATAACAGTTATACAGATTAATTAATAGTTTTTATTTATAAAATTATCGGAAAATAAGTGCCTTATACCTAATGTTTTAACATATAGATGCCTATACAAGGCATATGCCCACTTAGCCTGATTTCAGCTTCACCCCTAAACTTTAACAAGCAAAAAGCAGGAAGCAGCGCATTAAATCCAAAACATATATAAATTACTTTATTAATATAACCCATATTAACAAAAGAGAGTGGTGATTTTGGCGTCTGCTGCGAAATTATTGATTAAACATGGATTTATAAAATCTGATTCTAAAGAGAAGTATGAAGATAAAACTCCAAAAGAGATAGAAGAGAAATGGGAAGAAGGGGATGCTGATGTAGAGGTCTGGGAGGAGGCAAAAGACCAGTTTGTTCCAACAGAATTCCCTAAGCCATTGAAAAGATACAGGATTGTGCTCGAGAGATATAATATGTCTGTCGAAGGGCCTTATTTCTGGATATACAACTATATATCCACAGACCTAGGCTATAATAAGAGATATAAAACAATAGACACTTTTTCTGCAGCAGAAAATTCTGCATTCTTCGGAGTTTCCCAGATGAGGATAGGAGCTCAGCAGGAAAAGGTCTCAGGATTCCTTTCGACAATAGGGAAGATGATCAAAGACGTGTTCCAGCTTGTAAGGGAATTAAGGATAATCGACGAAAGATTAGGATACTATAGGGGAAGCTGGGGCATAGACGAAAAAGGAAACCCTATCCCCGAAGGGCCAAGAACTGCAGACGAGATAACACTAAAAGGGATATGGATAGACATGGTGCAGGGAGGATCTAAAAACCCGTCGTCTGTTTTTGGGATGGCAAGAGAAGTAGGATTCATTGCTTTGCCTGACTTATTCTTTTCAACGCATCCTACGAGACCGGAAGATGTTGACGAGTATGTTGAGACACACAGGGGAGGGTTCAATGTATCTGTAAAAAATATATTAAAAAGGGAGTTAGCCCAATATTTACGATGGAAGAAAAGCACTTATGACGAGCTTAGGACAAGAAAGAATTTCACTTTAAAATACCTGAAACAGCATTATGATGTAATAAAGATGTATATGACCTGGGTAAAGCCGTATATAAGGCATATCAGAAGGCTCAGTCTAGACGATGAAAAAACATTGACTCCTGAATTAGTCTCATCATTTGAAACTTCTATGCTTGAGATAGAGTTCTTAGGAGCAAAACTGCCTGTAGACATAAGAACAAAAAAAGGGAACAGCATAATTTACTCCTGCATACTGGCTCATTTTGATTACAGGACAAAGCCTGCGATGTCATTCCAGCAAGAAGGCTACCAAAGGGGGCCCATACATGTAGGAAGAATGAATATGGATCTCAGGGCATATGCATGGACAGAAAAACAGATTAACAATTACCTAAAGATGAAGGAGGAGGAGGATTTAGAGCTTTTGAAATCTATTTCTGAGAGCGTCAAGGCTGCAATGGAATCTATGGGAGGAGCTTTAGAGACGTATCTGAAGGAAGCTGAGGAAGAAAAGCAGAAGGAAGAAAAGAAAGGAGAGCAGAAGGAAAAGAAATTAGGGTTGTTAGAGCAGGCTAGGCTGGAATTCTTTGGGCCAAAAAGAGAAAAAGAGAAAAAACCTAAAAGGAGCGACGCAAGAAAAGATGAAGCAAAAATAGAAGGAGAGAAATCGCATGCAACTAAGATTGCCAAGGGAGACATGTTCTTATTATTCAAAAACTTCAAAAAAGCCCATGGATTGATTATGTGGTAATTAAATGGCTGATGAAGATACACTAAAAAAATTAAAGCAGCTTTCTCCTAGAGAAAGGATCAAGAAACTGAAAGAGATCCAAGAAAAAAGCAAAAAAGAGATTGATGATGCACAGAAGCTGATAAGAGAAAGCGAAGAGCAGGATAAGATTGAGGAAGAGCTTAAGAAAGTCCCTATTCCTGAAGTAAGGTCTGTAAGCATTGACGAATTATTTGGAGAAGCAAGAGCGATATTCAAAGAAGCAAGATTTGTCGGAGAAAAGGCTAAGGCAAAGAAAGAAGAAAAAGAAACAAAATCCAAAGAATCAGGCGGGATTGAGGAAAGTGTCGGGATTTCCAGGCAACAAATAGCAGAAGAAGAAACAAGGAACCACAGGCAGTATCAAGTTGAATTAAGCTACAAGCCTGTTGAGCAGTTGAAGCAAAAAATCGAGTATATGCAAAGCAGCATAAATCCTGAAATAGGGCCTACAGATTACCAGAGAAGAATGCTTTATGACCTGGGAAAAGGCCTTGAAAAGAAAGAAGAGGATATAAAGAAAGGAAGATACACTCCATCTCAAATGGCAGAAGTCATAGGAGAAATCTCAGAGATAAGACAGAAGCAAAAAGACTTATATAGGCGTTAATTATATAATATTGATATGGTTGAATTCAGCTCGTATTCAGGACCAATGGACAGAAGGTATGGAAGAAGCACTATCAGCGATACTTCTACAAATGATGCTGGAATAGGTGTAGGAGATATAGGCCAGGCTGTTCCATTAGGAATAGCTGCTGGAAGTGTCAGAGATATAGGAACAAAAATAAAAGCAGGAGCTAATGCTATGGAAATACAATTTCCAGGAGCTGTCAGGGGAAGCAGGCAGGCGCAGACTCCTGAGATGTATGGAAAGGACCAAAGAACTGCTTTGAGAGAGCTGGCCGAGGTAACAGAAGTCAATCTCACTACACACGCAAGTTTTGGAATCATGGGATTAGCTGGAGCAGACCAGCAGGGAAATTTTTCTAAAGAACATAAAAAGATGGCTATTGACGAGATAAAGAAAGCAATAGATTTTGCAGCAGACACTGCAAAAGGAGGATCAGTAGTAGTGCATACTGGAGAATTCCAAAGGCCTATATCTGAATCTTCCTGGGCAAGAAATCCTGAGGGAGCTTATGTTTTCAAAGGATATCCTGGAGAGGAAAAAGAGGCTGTCTTCAAGATAGTTGACGAAAGGACAGGGCATATCGCAGCTCCTGTAAGAAAAAACCAGATGGTTGCAAGGCCTGAATGGAGGAGAGCAGGAGATGCTGGATATGTAAATGCAACAAAAGATTATGAAAAAGAAGGATTTTCTTACAAAAGAGGAGAAAAGGTTTATGTCGACAAAGGCCAGTATGTTGATTATGAGGGAAACCCTATATCAAGGATAGATAGGGTTCCTGAATATGATACAAATACAGGAAGGTTCAAGGTAAAAACATATGGGTGGGATGATTTTGTCAGTGAAGCTGAAGAGATAAACAAAGAGGAAGCAAAGAGAAAAGGAAGGCAGCTTACAGACGATGAAAGATATACTCCTGAAGAAGCTTATATAAAAGCGACTCTGGAGACAAATGCTGCACAAGCAAGAGGATGGGCGCTATATTATGGAGAGAAATTTGAGGACCAGAGAGACAGGATAGGAAGATTAAGGAAAGCGCTTGTATTCTATGAAAATCTTGAGAAGAATGTTCCTGAAGATGAGAGATGGAAATTCATGAGAGAAGAAAGAGAGCAGATGTCATCAGTAGCAGACATTCTTCCAAGAAACAGGAAAATGACTTCTGAACTTATCAAAGAAGAGGTACGTGAAGCTGAAAGGGCTATAGAGCAGGCTAAAGAAGCGTCCTCGTCGCAAGAAGCGCAGGCAAGGGATTCTGAGGAAACTATAAACCATGTAAGATCAATAGAAAAGTTCGCGCTTAAAGAGTCTTTTGATTCTTATGCAGAAGCAGGAGTTTATGCTTACCAAAAAACAAAGGAGATGGGATTAGGAGAGAAGCCTTTGGTCATCACTATGGAAAATATATTTCCTGAAAGCTATGGCTCGCATCCTGACGAGCTTATCAACTTAGTAGAGAAAAGCAGGAATGTCATGACACAGAAACTGAAAGAGCAGGGAGTTGCTGAGCAGGAAGCAAGGAAAGCTGCTGAAGAGCACATCAAGATAACACTTGACACAGGGCATCTGAATGTATGGAGAAAATACTGGCAGGATGATTCCAATAAATCAAGGGCAGAGAATGATGATGGGTTTAAGAAATGGATGCTGGATAAGACTGAAGAGTTTGCCAAAAGAAATATGATAGGAAACATGCATCTGACTGACAATTACGGATACCAGGATGACCATTTGTCTCCTGGAGAAGGAACAACTCCTGTAAAAGAGATGGTTGAGATAGCAAGAAAATACGGATATAGAGGACCATTGTCAGTAGAGCCAGGAGCTGATGCAACAACTGATTTGGGAGATTTCTGGGGGCTTATGAAAACATGGAAATTATTCGGCAGCCCTGTCTATTCTGCGCATGCTCCTATAAGATCAGATGTCCCAAAAAGAAACTGGAGTAATATACAATATTCTTATTTCGGCCAAGATAAAGCTCCGTATTTCATATTTGGAGCATATGCTCCATCCCAAGACTGGACATTGTGGACACAAGTTCCGCTTGAGTGAACTATCTAATCAAAGAATTTATTTCTTCTATTATCCTTATCTGCCTTTTCCTATATCCTTTTATCACAGGAAACAAAGCAGGATATCTTTTCTTTATCTTCTTCTCTCCTTCACTGACCCTTTCACTTGGATGCACAAACCTATCCAGCCTGTAATGCGAGTCTGCATAAACCAATATCTTCTCTTCAATCTGCTTTGGGATAAAATCCCCTTTTATCTTGAGATATTTCGCTACTTCATGAGTAGGGTCATGCTTCTCTATCTTTGATGCGTATTTATGATAGCCTAATCTTCTTAATAATTTCCCTCCTTCAAAAGAATGGTATATCCATTCAACATGCATGCCTTTTCCTATGTCATGCAATAATCCCAAAATCCGTATCTCCCTTAAATTTATATCCAACTCTGGATGCTTTTTCTTTATTTTTTTAGCTATCTTATATGCAAACTCAGAAACCTTTATTGAATGGGCTATCTTTTCAGGATATTTCCTAAGATATTTTTTTGCTAATTTTTCTGCCTCTTTTACTGTCAGATCAGCCATAAATTTTGTAAAATTTTGTTTAGAATATAAATATATTCAATTTTTAACCATAAGTTTTATGTCCCTGACCAGATGATTTTCCAGAGAAACCGCATCATCTACGTGAACAGGACTGCCTACTCTTACAGTTATTCTTGACCTTGGGATAAATCTTGACTGATAATCTATGTCTAATGGAACAAAAGTTATATATCTTCCTAACCTTTCCTGAATCTTTATGAGGTTTGCAAGTATAGGTATTTTCGGAGGAGCTGGCCTTTTATAATTCCTTTGGCCTTCAGGATGTATGACAACTATTTCTTCATTGCTCAGGAGATGAAGTATCACCCTGTTCACATATTCTTTCTGTCTTTCTGCTTCTTTCAATGCTTTCCTTCTCTCTTCCCTGTCAATTATGCCAGAAATGTCTTTGAATCTTGTCAATCCTATTCCACCAAGAAATTCAAATATTCTTGGTAAAGAGGATTTCATGATAAAATTAGCAGGCCTTCCTAAAGTTTCATATATCAAAGTGCCTTCAAGAGGAACATCTAAATTACGCTGGTGCTTAGGAAGCAAGATAAATCCTTTATTTTCTAATGCTTTTAATGCTTCAGCATTTTCATAAACTATCGAGAAATAAGATGACAGAAATGTATCACAAACCCTTTCACAGATATAATAAAGCCAGTCTTTTCTTTTCTGCCTATAATGCTCTTCTAGTGTTAATTCCCCCATAGAGAATACTAGAAAATTGGTATTTTAAAATTTAATTGTTATTTATAAGAACTATACAAATCAGCTTTTATGTATCTTCTTTGATTCTATCTTATACCAGATTGCCAACAGGATAAGCAAAGATATGAATCCTGCTGCTATAGCTACAAATGTTGCCTGCAATCCAAATGCGTCAATTAACATTCCTAATAATGGGCCTAAAACTGTTGAAAATCCCATTATCATAAGGCTGTTCAATGAAGAGACTGTTGCGCGCTGATTTGACAAGACGTGCTTATTGATATAATCACCTACTGTAGGCTCAATCACTCCTACTGCAAAAGATATCACTAATGGCAGCAGAATTCCTAGATACATATTCATTAATGCAAATCCTGTGTATGCAGCTGCTCCGACAACAATGAAAACTAATAAAGTCCTTTTTTCACCTAATCTATATTCTATCCTGTGGGCTAGCTTAGATGCAAAAGCTCCTGCAAAATTCATCAATGCATAAAGTATACCAAATAATATTATAGGCACGCCTATCTCTTTAAGATAAGGCTGGTAGATATAATTGACAGTCATCGCTGTTCCAATCAAAAGCATCCCGTATAATATGAAAAACCTTATTCTTGGATGCTTTATGCAGAACAATGCTGCTTCTTTTATATGGCTGAGATAATGCTTCTGCTGATGCTTGTATAGCTTTGTCTCTGTGAATGTCAAGACTACAAAAACTCCAGCCAATACAGGGATAAATGAAAGCAAAAAATTAAGCCTTAGGCTGTATACTGCTATTACAGACCCTAGCAATGCTCCCAAAGCCCACATGATATTATTTATGCTCAATGCCTTTCCATAAAGCTTCTTGAATTCATCTTTTCTTCCTGCTTCTTTCAGTGAATCATAGAAAAATGAAGAGCCTGATGAAATAAACATCCCTATGCCTAATCCAAAGAGTATCTCTCCTATCAAAAACACAAAAAATGTCTTTCCAGCAGAGTAGACTGCGAATGCCAATGCAAGGCATATAACTCCTCCAATCAAGACTTTTTTCCTGCCTATCCTATCAGCTAATGCTCCGAATGGAACAACTCCGAGCATGATTACTCCTGTGAATGCTGCGTTCAGGACCATAACTCCGGTCATGCTTATCCCGTTTTCCTGGAGGAACAAGATAAATATCGGGCCTGTAAAGCTAAAACTGACAAAAAACCTGTACAAGTAATATTTCAGGATATTTTTCTCGATTTTTTGTTTTTTTGTTTGGATATGGTCCATAGTCTTTTCCCTTACCAAGTTTTATTATGGATATGAACGAGATTTAAACGAAAGCCCTGACTAAAAAGAAATCATATCATCAAAATTGGGTTCGTTTATTTTTGCCATAAGAACAATTTAGAGAGGGGATTATATAAACATTTCTAAATATTGCCCGGAAATTATCCGAAGAATCATTCAAATTCAAAAAATCTGTCAAACATCAATACCCTGCCTTTCAATTCTTCCTGGTATCTTTCTGCCAGCCTTGGAAAATGCTGTTTCATCAGGTCAAGATTCTTTTTTGCCAATTTAATCGATTCTTCGCAGTCAAACCTGCAAGGAAAATGGCTCAATAATGTGATATCCATAGACCTTTTTCCTATATTGCTGAAAAAAGGATAATTATATCCTTTTGAGCTCTTCACTGTCTGCCTTAGGAAGTCATTGTCTGTCTTTGCCATCTCTGATGCGTTCTTTACATAGAAATCTACACAGCATTTTGGATAGCCTAATAACATTCCAAAGCTTCTATGGTCATTCTTCATCTCCAAGACATTTGCCATTATCGCTTTTCCTTTGTCTTTTGAGATATATACAAAATGCATCCCTTTTCTAGGATCATCTTCCGGGATCTTTATCCCTTTGTTTGAATAATGAGAATTGTCTGCTAACAGGACTTTATAGTTTGAGGTTTCAATCTCTAATTTGTTCTTTTTGCAGAACTCTATGATCTTGGGCAGCTCTTCATCATAAAACCCCTGCCTTACAACAGGCTTCAGATCCTGTATCAAGAATACTATTTCCAAAGCTTTTGTCTTTGAGCCGAAGATTCTTGCTAATTTATCTATCATATTGTAGTTAATAACAATATAGTATATTTAACTTTTTCTGATTTATCCCTCTTTTTTCCTGAACATAAGCCAATTCTTATCTCTGAATTTAACAAGAACAAATTCTCCTTTGAGCTTTTTTCCTTTAATATCTATAATCCACTCTTTTTCGCTGATTTTTACAGGCTCATAGAATCCTGAATCCCATATCTTTACTGTTCCTGCACCATACTGTCCTTGTGGAATTTTTCCTTCAAAAGACATGTAGTCTATGCTGTGGTCTTCTACCTGGACTGCTAATCTTTTTTCTCCTTTTTTGAATTCGGGCTTTTTTGGAATTGCCCATGATTTAGCAACGCCGTCTACTTCTAAGCGAAAATCATAATGGGGTCTTTTTGATTTGTGGAACTGCATCACATATTTTTTCTTATTTACCATGCTTTTTCCTATGATATGATATTCTTGCATTTAGATTTTTTCTTTTCTTAGCTTCTTCAGATTCATTATCTTTCCACTTATAAATATAACAGTTAACTGGGCACGGACCAATATACCCTAAAAATTTATTTGAATCTGACTTCTTTATTGCTAACTCATAACCAGAGCCACTCTTAACTAATCGAGTTTGTATTTCCAATTCTTTATCAATAAACTCTTTTAATAGTAAAACATCTTTTTTGTAAAATCCGTCTAAACATAGCCTGATTTCTCTGTAAAAATTCCCATCGCTAATATAACACTGAAGTAAAACCTCTTTACTTAACTTAAAATCTTTTGGAATAGATTTTTTGCCTTTCCAATACCATCTTTCCCTAAAAATCTCAAAAGTCTTGTATCTATGTGTTTGCAAAAAGCTTTGGTAGTAACCACCCGATTTACATCTTTCATCTCTTATCCAGCGAGACATAATTGGACTGCAAGTGATTCCTGCTTCAAAAAGCATTTTAGATATATACTCCAAATATTCCCTATATTTGCAACCCTGTGTTAAGCATCTGGGTGAAATACCATCTTTTCTTTTTGGAATAGATGCATCACCCAATAAAATTCCATCAATAAATAATTTAATTTGATTGGTAACAATAAACTCTTTTGGAGGATGATTGATAGCTACTTGTTCTTTTGTTGTTCTTATCTGAATTTTATACTTCTTTAAGTATCTTGTGACTGTCTCCCTATAAACACCAAATTCCTTAGCAATCTTTTCTATACTCTCTTTATTATTAACATATTTTTCAAATAAAAGTTCTTTTGTGAACAGATAATCATATTTAGGTTTACCCCCTCTTGAAGATACTCTTGCTTGTTCTTTGTGAGATCTTAGTCTAAGCTTATAAAATAATAAATACCTCTTGATTGTTGCCCAGTCTTTATTAAGAGATTTAGCAATATTTGATATTGACTTCTTTTTCGAAATGTATTCTTTCTCAAGAAAATTCTTTGTAATAACATCTTTATAACACAACTGTTTTCTACTTTTATTATTTTTCATTTTAAATCATTATCCCGTTAATGAAACTATGTAAACGATTTTTAGCGTTAGCAAAAATCATAATTTGATAGTTGAATCTTTGTTTTGATTTTAAATGATAAGAAATAATGCTAGTATAAAAGCTTTACTTTACTAATGAATATTTGTTGCATCATGCTCCTGTATGCAGTATCTAAGCTTTTGCATAGGTTAGATTAAGAAGATGATATTATTAAGTGTTTCTTTTTCAGTTTAAAGAAGGATAATACAACAGCTTTGTGAAATCAAAAGGATTTTCTTTAGGCTTGCTGCTATCTCTTAAATTTAATTCAGGATTAGTATAATTAACCCCTCTTGGCTGTATCTGGACTTGCTGCATTATTTTTTCAAAATAATCCTTTTGCTGAGGAGAATAAGTTCCTTTTATTCCTGTCCTGCTCTGAAAATAATCTTCAACAACTTCTCTTGGAGCAGGCATTTCTGAATTTGCTTTGTATACTGAGCCCATCACCATTTTTGCAACCATAGCATCATACATTTTCTTTCACGCTCAATAATCTCATGCATAAGCTCTTGTAAATATCCAATGCCTCTTTTCCTTCCCTTAATAACCTGAATACAAAGTCTAATGCAATATTATGCAGGCCGTTTGCTGCAGGCTTGTCCAGCTGTATTGCTGTAGAGAGATTTCCTATATTCAATTCTTTTATTTTCCTGAGCCATTCTATAGAGAAAGCAAAAGCTTTTGCCTCTTCGTCTACTGCATTGTCAAGTTTTCTTGTCAATACATGGCCTAATTCATGGCCTAATGTTATCATTATCTTGTCTAACTGCTCTTTTTTTATGAAAATCTCTGATATCATGCCTTGGTTTTTCCTGTTTATAGCAAATCCCTGTATCCCGTTATCCCACATTCCTCCTAAGTTTGTGTGGAGCTTTGCAATCTCTTTCTTTTCTAAGATATGGACCTGTATATCATCTGGAAAAGGCATCCCTGTTGTTGCAATAAAAGCTTCTTCAACCAATTCTTTTATTTCTGAAGCTGAGCCTATGAAAACTGACATCCTTCTGTTTGGATTCAGGAAATCATCTGGAATATGAGAATAAGTCCTTGTTATTGGAGATGATAAATTGTGATAATTGTCTTTGTTATTGTATTGCATGCTTTTTCCTGTTTCTTTTGAATCGTAAATTCTTCCAATATTTGTATTATTAGGAGATGCGCTTATCATATAGCTTAAATCCTGCATTTGCGGACTTGAGCTGTAAGAGGATGATGCTGAAGAATATGAGCTTACAGCTTTTTCCAGAGGAGAATAACTGCTGCATGAAGAGCATGATGCGCTATAGCTTGCGCTGGCTGAATGATAACCGCACATTTATTTTTCCTCCATTAATCCTGTGCAGTCGCTTACGCAAACCTTAATCGGAGGCTCTTTGTTGCCTGTGATTCCTGTCTCGCACAAAGTAAACCTCAAGCTTTGATCAAACCATACCATGTTTTCACCGTGTGACTATTCAGTCAAGTATAGGGATATGATGTTTTCAGAGTATATAAAATAATATGGAAAAAATGAGACAAAAAAGTCATAACATGATTACACCAGGATATTAGGATGTTTTATTTGGTAATAATCTGTTTTAGGCTTCTTAATCATCTCCTTGTATTTCTTTAGTGAATTAAAAGCCAGCCTTAGGTTATTACAATCCTTGGGATAATCAAACTCCAAAACAATATCTATGGGGTTGCTAAGTAATTCGCATTTTTCAGCATAGAAGCCATGGTCTATCATGTCATTAACTTCCAAAGATGAAGGCGAATTTTCCTTTAATGAAGCTCCGGAATATCCTGGAGGGAGATGTGAACCATAGTAACGACCTTCAGACAGATCATCAGCCAAAGGGTCATAACCGCTGACATGCAATAAACTCAGATTACCTGATAATTTCTGCAGGAATTCTGCTATCAAGCCATTTGCTTTATGGGTTATGTCTGTATCTTTAATATGCGCCTTGAATATTCTTGCTGCTTCTTCAGAGGCTTCTCTAGGGCTTTTTCTTCTAAATAAATCAAGCACTGTATCATAGATAGGCAATGACAAAGCAGTCTTATATGCATGTTCAATGTCCAGAACAAATCCTACCCTATCAGAATCGCCGCTAATTCTTGACAAAATATCATAAGCTTCTCCAGGAGTTCTGCAAACTGCCTCATTTCTTCCAATCAAAGTAGGGTAAAGAGGATTATTTTCAATAAGCAAGAGAATTTTTGGATCAATTTTCGAGATAACTTCAATCAACCTTTGACATGCTGTATCCAAATAAGCTTTTCTGCTCTTTTCAAGAACATTGCAACAATCCAAATCTGGATGCACAACTATCCCTCCAAAACTTTTCTTGCCTTCAAAAAATTGGGGATTATTAGAGATATAGTTGCATAAGTTAACTAATACTTCTTGAGATGCATCACCTACCTTACCATCTTCTGCTAATGTAAAATCTGCGCTTGTTTCTCCTACTGAAACTATTCTAGGTATATGGACATATCTTGTTATTTGCTTTCCAGGATCAACTAACTTTTCAATGTCTAACGCATGTCTTGTGTACAATTCGCAACATTTAGAACTTCTTCTTCTGGAAAGCTCGTTTACAAAGCTTACATCTCCTTTTAATAGTATATCTATCAGTGCCATACCTTCTAAAGAGTAATACTATTATATAAATCTTTCGTTATTTTACTACTATTTAGAGACAACATAATAAGATTGTTGTTTATCCTAACACCCCATTTTTTATGACAGATGCTAATATGACATCATTACTTTAAAGTAGCCAAAATCAATATCTTTATATAGTTTTCAGTTTTTGAGGATATTATTAGGGAGATAAAAATGGAATTTCAAACTGAGCAAGGAAATCAAACTGAGCAAGAAAAAGGAATCAGAAATCAAGGTTTAGTAGGAAGGATGTTGTCATTTATTTTTCCACCCAATACAATAGATGATTTGGCAGTTAAGCCTGATGCTCAAGAACAAACTTATATTGGTCCTGAAAAGAGAACTTCGATTTATGATCCACCGGATACTCATAGGCCTGAAACAAGGGATGCAATAATACTGCATCTGAAAGGCCATCAATAAGCGAGATAAAAATGAAAGAAGATGATTCTTATAAAAAAGCAGAAGATTATTTAGCTGCTGCTAATAATAGAAAAGTTTTGTTTGCTAAAAATTTCTGGGATACTGTCGAGCTTGATGAGAGGCATTTCAGGAGAGATTCTGTAATGGATTATGTAAAGCGATATGCAAGGATGGCTGTTGATTCTTTATATGACATGTATCAGAAATTCAATGATGCTTTTCTTGACAAAAGCAGGAAAACAAGGGTTTATCGTATTGCAACGCTGTCACTTATTGAGATTGAGCTTTTGGAAAGAGTTTTACAGCCAAGGATATCTGATGATGAGAGGATGAGATTACATGGAGCTATAGCGTCTGTGAGATGGTCAAGAAGATATATTGAAGACGAATTATGATCTTACTATTCCCAGTTTCTTGATTTTCCTGTGCAGAGTCTCGTATCTTATCCCAATCTTTTTTGCTGTTTGGGAAACATTCCAATTGTTTTCTTTCAGCGCTTTTTCCATGTACTGTTTTTCAAACTCTATCTCTGCCTCTTCCCAAGTCATCTCTACAGGAGGAAGCTCCTCGACTATCTCAGAGCTGAGCTTATTTACATTCTTATACATCATCTCCAATCTGCCAGGAACAATAATTTTCTTATAGCTGTCTAATGTATTCCTTAATATAGAATCAACTGCTTCTTTCTGGTAATATTTTGCCTTAATCATCTCTTTCCTTACTTTCTTGACATCAATATTCAACTCTTTAACATCTCTGTGTATGCTTCTCCTGTCTATTCCAAGCATCTTTGCTGCTGCAGAAATATTTCCATAATTGCTCTGCAATATCCTTTTCAGGAATTCCCTTTTGAAAAGGTTTTTTGCGTCCTTGAACTTGAAATCAGTGTTAATCTGATAGCTTATCAATGGATTCTTCTCAATCTTGTCAGAAATATCAGAGCTCACTTCTTTTATCGTGACTCCTATCAGCTTATGCATAGCCTGATTTATCAAAGGCTCTACTTTCTCTTTTATTACCTTATCAAGAGTTTCTTTCAGCATATTGTATTATGATTAAAATGTCGCAGTGGTATATAAGATTAACTAAATTTGAGACGATTAATCTATTATCACTTATTAGTAGTTACAAAGCGAAAGGTTTATATATCCAAATAATATGTATTTTTTATACATAAAATGAAGACTTTCACGATAACAAAGAAAGTGGCAAAGCATGGAAGCCAGGCCATCATAGTAGTCCCAAGAGTGCTGGAGCAAGAGCTAAAGCCAGGGACAGTTGTAGAGATCAAAGTGAATGTGCTGAGAGAGGCGGGAGAATGATAGAAGAATTAGATTCTGCAATCATTGAAGCCCTTAAACAAAAAGGGTATACCTTGGTCAGAAGTCTAAGTTCTGAAGGCCATACAAGGGATGTTTATGAAGTTTTATATGAAAGCGGAGCCCTAAGAAAAACGAGGGTTATAAAGATTCCTAAAGAGATTGATTTTTCCTCGATAACTTCATTGGTAAATCTCCAAAAAAGAGATATTAATGAAAATGAAGTGGTATGTTCTAATGAATTCAGGCATCCAAATATTGCTGAAATAGTCGATACTGTAAGATTACCAGACGGTGAAACAGCAGTTGTTGAGGAATTCTTTAATGCAACTTCATTGGAAGAGATCTTACATTTCAGTTCAGGATTGTCGGATGAGAGATTCAAGGATATATTCACAAAAGTGATAGAAGGATTGCACTATGCAAATATGACTGCAGGTGTGCTGCACAGGGACCTTAAGCCATCAAATATCTTAGTAGAGAAGCAGGGGGGCCAAGTAAAGATAACTGACTGGCAGAACGCAAGAAAAAGAAAAGATATCCAAGAACAATGCCTGCCGACAAGAGGAGAGACAGCTTATACTCATCCAGGATTATTGAATGCCTTGTTAAATGGAGGAGAAGCATGCGCAACCCTAAAAACAGAAGTCTATGCTTTGGGAGTTTCAATGTATTATGCTCTGACAGGAAAGAAACCATTTGACTATAAAGTTGAAGAAGATCCTGAAGGTATTCCCGTAAATATAAATGGGCAGACAAAAAAACTTTCTATTTTCACAAATGGCTCTAAATATAGAAGATTAACAAAAAGACTGCATGAATCAAAATTAGATAATACATTAAAGGAAGTTCCACGGAAATATAAGGCATTGCTAAGAAATATGCTTTCATTTGATTCTGGCTATGACTCTATCATACATGTCAAAAATGATTTTGAAGAAATATGCAGATCAAACAAAGAGAAGATATTTGAAAAAGCAGCAAGATATCTCAAGATTGGAGCTTTGACTGCTCTTGCCTGCACAGCAATCTCAGCTGGAATTTATATCGGGATAAAAGCTGATGTTGGAAGAGGACAAGATGCTCCTACTTTGGCTGATGTTCTAAGAGGCCAGGATAGATTAAGGAGTCTTGGAGAAGGAAATTTAGAAAGGGCTGGAATGCTGTATAATGGCCATATCACTGATCAGTTCACTAAACTTATAGAAGAAGCTGAAAAAAGAAAAGACATATTAGAGAATAAAGAACTGGCAGAAATTCTAGGATATGCAGACCGTCCGACAGAAGTGATAGACAAAAGATTGTGCTATTCGCTTTTGAGAAGCATAGAGCTTAGCAGTAAATGTGATATTAAGGACAGACAAGGAAGAACTGATAGGTTCTTTGTTCCAGAAGATTATATAAAGATGCATTTTAGAGAAGTAAAACCAACTGAAGAGGATTTTACAGGATTCAGGGAAGCTATGTGGGCAATGCGCTATATACAGCACTGCTATAAATTTGGTGATTCTTTAGAAGAAGCATATACAAAAGCTCTTTGCAGCAATGATGAATTAGCTAAAGCAATAGTTGATACACAGCACTCATATTTGATGAAAAATCTAAGATACCAGCATTTCAATGGTGTTGCCAGGATGGGAGATGTCGCATCAGCAGAAAATATTGCTGTTTTCAAGTATTTTGCCAGAGCAGAAAATGGAAAAACAATTCCAGGATACAGCTCTGAATTAGACCCTGTAAAGAGGAATATCATTGATAGGGCAGTTGCTTTATATCTAATTACAGACTCAGAAGGAAAGATAAATTTTGATAATTACAAAAGCAGGCCAATAAGCGGGCTTGCTGCTAAATAAGTGCTTCTCAAGCTGGCTGTGATGTGATACACTAAAATATTTTCTTTTCCTTTTATGTTAGATAATAATGAATATGCCTCTTTGTAGACCAGCTCTTTTTCTTTTTTGTGCATCTCCTCTAAGATAAGGATATCTTTTTTTAGATACGCTTTTTTCAGCAATTCAAATAAGTCTTCTGCTTCATCCAAGAAATTTAAAACCTGCTTTGAAACTTTTATCTTATTCTTGTCCAAAAACCTGTTTAGATGGTAAATCTCTCTTTGAGTATGCATTATCCTCGTCAAAAAATTCCAGAACAGTTGCGCGTTCTTCTCTGCTATCTGCTTTTTAGCAATGACTCTTCTGCAGAAATTATCATACTGCTGCAGTTTTGCCTCTATATCTCTATAATCTTCAACAGTTTCTTCATCATTCAATCTTTTTTTTGTTATGCTAAACAGTTCAGAGATATTGTAGAATATCTTTTGAAGAATCACGTCAAATTGGTCAGGAGACGGCTCTGTGATGTTCTCTATTATGCAGTAATTCTCTGCTGTCTTTATTACATCAAAGCCTAATAATGATGTTTTAACAACATCCTTTATCACTTTAAGCTGGCTTTCATTATCAAAGCTTACTTTAACATTCTCGTACCCTAACCTGTATGTGTTTGTCAGGATTGTCCTTATTGAAGACTCTGTCATCAATCCTGTCAGCTTTATCTCTATGCTTGTCTTCTTCTGGATATCTTTTGCAGAGATTATCAGATTGCTTTCTATCTGGTCTATATCAACCTCGTCTCCTTTCCCAAGGCCAAATTCCTTTATCCATTTAGCAGGCAATGAGATCATCATTGTCGCTGCTCCCTGCTTAACTAGTTTGCGTTTCATATTTTATTTTCAAGAATTTGTTTCATTCCGATTATATCCGTGAATATAACTTCGCAGCCATTTAACTTAATCTTTTCATTATGCCCCCTGAAAGATACTACCAATGCTGTTTTTGGCTTGTATGCTCCTATGAATGAATTAAGGCTTCTTTCTATTTTTCCATCTGCTTTTAGCTTTGCTTCTATTGGCAAAAGCTCTTTTCCATGCTCTATCACAAAATCAACTTCTGCTTTTGTCTTGGTCCTCCAATATTTAGGAGAGAATCCTGATTTTATGATCTCTGAAAAAACATAGTTTTCAAACAGCCTGCCATCAGGCTCTACATCAAAATTTTTAGATACTGTGTTTCTAAGCCCCGTGTCTATAAAATATACTTTCGGCTGTTTTGAAATTTCCTTGTTTTTATTTGTATGGAAAGGAGGCACCCTCAAGATGATATAACTTTTTTCCATAGCATCCAGATATTTCTTTATTGTCTGGAAAGATAAGCCCATATCTTTTGAAACGCTGCCATAAGAAAGGATATTCCCTATATTTATAGCAAGATATTTTGTAAATTCTTCAAGGGCCCTTATATCTTCTATAGAGAATGTTTTTGCAATATCCTTCAGTATCATGGTGTCATAAAGGTCTTTTAAAATAACCTTTTTCATTTCAATTTCCTCTGTGGTCACTACTTTTGGATATCCTCCATAAGTAATATGCTCCCAGGCATTTCTTAACAAGATTTCCTTGTTAAATTCTTTTATATTCTTTGCTGACAAGAATTCTTCGATTGAAAATGGAAATATCCTTATGATAGACACTCTTCCTACCAGATATGCAAGCACATTCTTGCCAAGCAGAATCTCTGATGAAGAGGTTATCCACAGTTTTTTATTGCTGTCTGCTAAATATTTCAGCTTTGTGCCTGCATCTTTGCAGTATTGGACTTCATCCAAAACAGTAATTTCATATCCCTCAATATACTGCTTCTCAAATTTCTTTATATCTTCTTCAAAAAGATTTCTTGCATCAATATCATCAAAAAGGACATATGATGATTTCAATTGCTTTATTTGTTCTTTGAGGAATGTAGTTTTTCCAGACTGCCTAGCTCCGACTACTGCAATTATGTTGTATATCTTAGCTACTTTGCTAAATTTTTCCTTTATTTGCCTTTCTGTGTACATAGAGTGTGAATATGTTTATTAGTATATAAATCTTACTAAAGTTAAACTATAGTTTAATAATAGTCATACTAAAGTTAAACTATAGTTTAATAATAGTCATACATGCTGCTCTAAATCATAGAAAGCTCTCTTTATATATAAACCTTTTGGATTTGTTTAAACATTTATACTAATATATATAGTTTAATAAGAAAGTTTATATCAATTGCTGTTGTCACTTACAGATAAAGAGCGTGTTCTAGATAGATTAAAACTCAAAAGGTGAATATTAAATGAAAATACCAAAATTTATTCAAAATATTGCATTGTACACAGCATTAACAGCTTCTGCTTTAGGGATTGCAGGATGCAATGTTCCGAAGTCAAATGAGCAGGCAAAAACAGCAAATCCTATACAAAGGATTTATACTGAAGGCAAATTGAATGACAGCAGCGCTTCAACTTGTGGAGAAGGGTTTGTTGATGTCACAGACAGGTCAGGCAATAGGTATGCTGCTGACATTGTACATGATAAAGACAAAGGAGATACAGGCAAAGCTGGAACAAGATTAAACATAAATGAAGGAAAAGTTAAAGCAAACCTAGATTTTTTCGGAGTTGCTGAAAAAAACCAATTAGGCGGAGGAATAAACCTTGACGGAATTGTGGCCGATAGGTTCGCTTTTGGCGGAATCGCTGAAAAGCTGGAAAAAGATGATTCTGATACAACATTGTGGCAGGTTTACGGAGGCCCTAGATTCTTTGAGACAACATTCAAACTAGGTTTTGGGCAGAGAGACACTGATGGAAACATAACTGACATCTATTCTGCTTCAGTTGAAAAAGACCTTCCATTGAATTTCTTCTTAGGCTCAGGTATAAACTTTGAGGATAACAAAGGAGAATACAAGCAATTCCTAAGCGCTGTATTGGGAAAATATGGAAAAGAGAGAGGAAAAGAGTTCGGCTTCAGGTTATATGGAACAAGCGATCTTGATGGAGCATACTGCGTTGACGGAATATTTGCATTAGACAGCACTTTCTCAAGAGCATCGAATACAGGAATAATCAGCATGTTTGATGCAGGATTCATGGATGAGTCTGTTGTTCCAAACCTGCTTGACTCAAGAAGGACATATCTTCATGACAGGACAAGAACATTTGCTTTTGAATTAGTCACAAAAGGAAACAAGGAAGGAGAGCAGGCAAACACGCTGAACTTAGGAGGAAAATTCCCATCATTCTATGGAATAACCCCGTTTGCAGAGCTGGGATACACAAGAACAAACTTCGGAGAAAACAGGGATATACTAAGAGGATTAGGAGGCCTTGACTGGAAAGGATTCAGATTCTCATACGAAGCAACACAGCCAATAGGCGGAGAAAGGACAGACAGCTTCCTGCTAAGCAAGGTTTTTGATTTTTTAGGAGGAGAAAAATGTGCTATAAACTATTGCAACCGCACAGCCTGAGAACGCAGAT
>Ga0315289_10002371_pt1 | contig 28910 bp, 21 predicted proteins | sample YL17G11_40_MG_FD_203452 | JGI IMG/M metagenome (GOLD analysis project Ga0315289, IMG submission 203452) | Sediment microbial communities from Yellowstone Lake, YNP, Wyoming, USA - YL17G11_40 | ecosystem: Environmental > Aquatic > Freshwater > Lake > Sediment | place: USA: Wyoming | collected... | reverse complement strand
GGGCGGGGGTAGGAGCGTGGAGAGATACAACGGGGGCGGAATTGAGCGGATAGACCCCCTTTCTCCTAGCTGCTTGCTCGCCGTCGCGCACGGGCCGCGCGTCGCGCTCGTCCCGCTCTCCCCGCGCGCGCCGCCGACGGCCGTCGCGCCGCACGGCGTGCCGTCACCTGGGCCAACGCTGCCGGGGGACGAGGCGGTGACGGCGGCGGCGTTTTGTGCGTTTGCCGGACCCGCGCGCGGCGCGGCGCCCGCCGCCGCCGCCCCCGCCGACGGCCTCCTCCTGCTTGGCACCTCGACCGGCCACCTGCAACTCCACCCCGCGGGCGGTGGGCCGGCGCTGCTGCGGCAGCGGGTGGGGGCGGGGGCCGTGCTCGCGCTGCGCGCGCGCGGCGCGGGCGCGGGGACCGACCCGTCTGCGCTGTCCGACGATGTCGCCATCGTCCTCGCCGATGCCGTCGTGCGCGTGACGGGCGCGGATCTCTTCGCCGCGGCCGCGCTCGCGGCGGGCCCACCCCCGCGCCCTCAACTCGCGCCGCTCGCCCTGGCCGCCTGGTCGCTCGCGCGCTCGGCCGGCCCGCGCGCCGACGCCGCCCTGGCCGGCCCCCGCCCGCCCGGCCTGCGGGATGCGCTTGATGGGATAGCCGCTCCGGGAGGGCGGGTGCTGATTCTGTCGTGCGGCGCGGCCCCCGCTCTCGCGGCGCACGACGGCGCGGAGGTCGCGCCGCGCGGCGCCCTGTCCCTTGTCGCCGACCTCGCATCGTCCGTCGCCGCCTCCTTTTACGGCGCCGCGCGCGCGGCGGTGGCGGGCGGGCGGGACAAGGGGGTGCGGAGCGCGGTGCGCGGCGCGGTCGCCGCGGCGCGCGCGAGCCGCGACGGCGACGCGTCCCTTCCTGGCTCCCGCCCACCATCTGCGCCGCCACTGCCCGACAATTCCAGCGGCCCCCTTCCTCTGGGCGAGGCCGCCCCTGTGTGGCGGTCGCTGGTCGACGCGCCGACGCGGCGCGCCGCCACGCTCGAGCTCGCACCCGCGCGCGGCCTCGCCGCCACCGCCGACGGCCTGGGCCGCGTCATGCTCCTGGACGCGGGCACCGGCCTGGTGCTGCGCGTGTGGAAGGGCGTGCGGGGGGCGCAGCTGGCCTGGCTGCCCAGGAGCGGCGGAGGAGCACCCCGCGCCGTGGCGACCTTGACCCCGCCGCGCCCGCGCGGCGGCCGCAAGCGCAAGAGCCCGGACGCGGAATCTGTGGCGCACGCGGCGCCGCGGACGCCGCTGCTGGTGATATACGCGCCGCGGCGCGGCGCGGTCGACGTGTGGGCCCCGGCGCCGCCCGGCCGCCGCCTGGCCTCCCTGCCGGCGGGGCCACGGGGGAGACTGCTGTCTCCGTCCCCCCTGTTCGGCGTGGCGGCCTCCGGCGGCCCCGGCGGCGGCGGCGCCGACGCCTGGTTGCTCGACTGCGCGACGGGCGCCGCGTGGTCGGTTGGCGACGCGGTGCGTGCCGCGCTGGCGGCGGAAGGGAGAGGGGTGTAGTCGAGAGAGAGAGAGCGCCCGTTTGCTCGAGAGCGCGGCTGACAGCCCCGCACAGCCCCGCTCACTCCCGCCGCCCTCGGGCCCCGCCGCCGCCCGTCCATCATGCGCCGGTCGGCCGCACCCTCGGCTGGGCGCCCGTTTGCCGCCCCGGGCGCGCGCGGGCCGGACGACGCTGGGCACGATGCGGGCGCGCCGTCCGCCGCCCTCGCTCCCTCGGCCGCCCTCCCACCCCCAGAGGGCGCGCCCGTGATCAAGCGCCGCAAATTCGAGCCGCCCGGCGCGCGCGCCGGCGCCCCCCTCGCCCCCCTGCCCCAGCCGACCGCGCGCGCAGGGGCGGCCGCGCCCTCCCCTGCCGCCGTCTACCTCGCCGTGCTCTACTGCAAGCGTTCCTCGAAGAAGCGGGCCAATAAATCGTTCGCGGACGCCATTCTCGAGGTGAAAGGCGGGTCGCTCGCTCTCTTCGACGCCGAGGGCAAGCCCGTGTGCCGCGGCAAGGGCTCTCGGGGTTTCGAGGGCGGTGCGCCCGAGGGCGCGACGGGGGAGCTGGGCGGGTGGGAGTTTGAGGTGGTGGAGGAGGTGTCGGCAGCCGCGTTTGCGTCGGGCGCGTGCTTCGTCACGACCGCCGCCGCCGCCCTTACGCCTTCTGCTCCCACTGTGGCGCGTACCGGCCTTCCTTCCCGTCCGCCGCCCGCCCCTCTTGGCGGCTCGCGCGCCTTTCGCCCGCCCGCGGTGGCGGGCGCGCCGTGCGCGCCGCTGCCGCCGCCGCCCAAGCCCCTGTTCGATCCGGCCGCGCCCGACGCCCTCGTCCTCAACCCAACCGCCGCGGCAGCCGGGACGGAGGTGGCGGTTTCCGTCGACCCTTTCGTTCGGCGGCGCCTGCGCCCGCACCAGGCCGAGGGGCTCGTCTTTCTCTGGGGGCGCCTTGGGCGCGCGGGCGCGACGGCCGCGCAGCCAGCGGGCGCCGTGCTGGCGGACGAGGTGAGAAGAGAAAGAGAGAGGGAGAGAGGGAGAGAGGTTGGCGGCGACGACCACGACCTTCCAACCCTTCCATCTCTCCTCTCTCCCTCCTCTTCTCCATCAGATGGGCCTCGGCAAAACGCTGACCACCATCGCCCTGCTCTGGACCCTGCTCCGCCAGGGGGTCAACGGGCGCCCAACGTGCCGCCGCGTGCTCATCGCTGTGCCCGCCTCGCTCGTCTCCAACTGGCGCGCCGAGCTGCGCAAGTGGCTGGGCGATGAACGCCTGGGCGCGGTTGCCGTCCTCCCGGGTGGCGGCGGCGCGGGCGCGGTGGCGGCGTGGCGAGCGGGCGGCGCGAAGCCGGTGCTCGTCGCGTCCTATGAAGCGATCCGCTCCCTGGCCATCGGCCCCGGCGCCGTCGACGTGCTCGTGTGCGACGAGGCGCACCGCCTCAAGGCGGTGCAGTCGGCGACCCAGGATTCGCTCAAGGCGCTGCGCGCGCCGCGCTGCCTCCTTTTGACCGGCACCCCCCTCCAGAACAACCTCTCTGAGCTCTGGGCTACGCTCGACTTTGCGGTACCGGGGATGCTCGGGTCGCTGCCCGCGTTTCAGCGCGTGTTTGCGGGCCCAATCGCGGCCGCAGCCGACGCGCGTGCGGCGCCCGCGGAAAAGGAGCTGGGGGCGACGCGCGCTGCGGAACTCGCCGCGCGCGTGTCGGCCGCCGTGCTGCGGCGCACGGCCGACGTGCTGCGGGCGGGGCTGCCGCCGCTGACGGTGGTGGACGTGTTTTGCCGTCTGACGCCCGCCCAGGTCCAAACGCACCGTTCGCTCATCGCGCGCGGCGCCCTCGCCACCCTCGGCACGGGCGCGACCGCGACCACCGTGCTGCCTCTTATCGGGCGCATGAAGGCGCTCTGCGTCGCGCCCGCGCTGGTGTCGGGCGAAGCGGCCGACGGCTCGACCGCCCCTCCCGCGCGCCCGCCCCTGCCCGACGCCGCCGACCTCATCGCGTCCTCGGGCAAGCTCACCGTGCTGGCGGCGATGCTCGCGACCGCGGCCGCCGCCGGCCACAAAACCGTCGTCGCGTCGACGCGCACGTCGGCGCTCGACGCCGTCGCCCACGCCTGCGCCCACCTGTCCCTCTCCGTCGCCCGTATCGACGGCCGCACCCCGCCCGCCGCCCGCCTGGACGTCGTCAACTCTTTCAACGGCCCGGCCGGGGCGCCGGTCTTGCTCCTGAGTATTCGCGCTGGGGGAGCTGGACTCAACCTAGTGGGCGCCTGCCGGATCGTCCTCCTCGACCTCGACTGGAACCCCGCGCACAACGCGCAAGCGCTCGCGCGCGTGTGGCGCGAGGGGCAGACCCGCCCCTGCTTCGCCTACCGCCTGCACGCCGCGGGGTCGCTCGACGAAAAGCTGTTTCAACGCGTCCTGTTCAAGCAGGGGCTGGCGGACGCGTTGGGTGGGGGTGGCGGTGGCGCCAACAAGAAGGGCAACGGTCCCGCTTTCTCCCGGGACGAGCTGCGCTCGCTGTTCGACTTAGATGAGCGCACCGAGTGCAGCACGCGCGACCTGGTGCTGAAAGGGGAAAAGGGGACCGGGTCGGCCGCTCTGGCTGCGTCGTGGGCCGCACGCGCGGCGGCCGGCACCGACGCATGCCTCGACGCGGCCGAGGCGACGGGCGCCGTCACCTGGGCGCGCGCCGTGAGGGGAGGCCTGGCTGATGACGAGGGCGAGGCGGATGCCGAGCCGGCGGCCGAGGAGGAGAAGGAGGCGGCGGCAACGGAGGCGGCCGACGACGTCGGCAGCCTGGAGCTCGAGTGAGGTGGGAGGGGGTCCAAAACTGCATGATTTCGTCGCTCGTGTGTCGTGCCCTGGCGTCGGGGGTCTCAGCGTCGGCGAGCGGGCTAGAGGGCAGACTCCGACGACCGCGGGCTAGAGGGCAGACTCCGACGACCGCCGTCCGCCTCTCACACCCTCCAGCCGCCCCTCCAGCAATGCCCGCCCTCCCCGCCCCGCGGTCGCCGGCGTGCGTCGTGCGGCGGACCAGGTGCGGGGCGGCGGGGAGGGGAATGCGGGTGCAGGCGGGCCGGCGCCGCCACGTCGCTGCGTGGCGTGGTCGCGGTCGGGCACCACCTGCGCCGCCGGCCGCCGTTGTGGGCGCACTATGCGACGCTGCGGCCTCGAGGGGCGTTGACGCGAGCTCGCGAGCCTGCACCAGCCGGCTCGTCCGCCCACCGGCGCGGCCATCCCCCTCCCCAGCGCCCGCCCTGCGCCCATTCGCCGCCCTCGCATCACCCGCACGCGTGCCGCGGACGACTCGCCGCCGCCGCCTCCTCCCGGCAAGCCCTCCCAGCCCGACGCCGAGCGCGCGACGGAAAAATTCGGCCTGGAGGCCGGCCTCTGGCGCGTCTGGCGCTCCGATGGCGACGGCGCGTCCAAGACCGAGCAGGCCAAGAGCCTGCTCAAAACGTACGGGTCGGCCTATTTGCTGACATCCATCTCGTTCGCCGCCGTCTCGTTTGCCGGCTGCTACGCCGCTGTCACCGCCGGCGTCGACGTCGGCGCCCTGCTGGCGCGCGTGGGGCTCACGGTGAATGCGACAAGCGAGAAAGTCGGCGCGTTTGCGATTGCGTACGCGGCGCACAAAGCGCTCTCCCCCGTCCGGTTTCCGCCGACCGTCGCGCTCACGCCCGTCGTCGCGCGCTGGCTGGGGAGGAAGCCGGCCGAGGGAGGAGAGAAAAAGTGAGCGAGAGAGTGGGGGCGTGGGTCGGTTTTGTTGTGGGAGAAGGGGAGCGGAGTGGAGGACGCACTGTGCTCGTCGGCGCTCTCTCGCTTGCACCGCTGCCCCCTCTCTTTTTCACTCGTCCTTGGCCGCCACCGCGCCCCGCGCCGGCGCCTTGGGCCCGCCACCCTTGGAGGCGCCGCGAATCGCCTGCGCGACGCCCGCAACAACCCCGCCCCACGTCGGCGCGTAAAACACGCGGATCAGCCCGCGCACCATCTCGTACCCGCCCGCGCCGATGGGGTAGCGCAGGGGCGCCGGGATGGAGGTGCGCATGAGCAGCGGGGCCGCGTCTTCCGCGACCGCCTTGGCCACGCACAGTCCGCGCAGGCCCTCGACCCCCGCAAACCGGCCGTACCCCGAGTCTTTGACGCCGCCAAATGGCAGCGATTGGCACATGTAGGTCGTCGCGAAATCGTTGACCGACGTCTGGCCGGCCGCGAGGCGGGCGCCGATCGCGCGCGCACGGCGGGACGTGCCGGCAAACACGGCCGACCCCAGCCCAAAGTCGCAGTCGTTGGCCAGGGCGACGGCGTCGTCGTCGGTCGCGTACGCGGTGATGGCGAGCACGGGGCCAAAGACTTCCTCGCGCCAGAGGGCCATGGACGGGGTGACGCCGCTTAAAACCGTCGGCGCCATAAACTGGCCGGGGCCGGGCCCGACGCTCCCGCCGGCCAGCAAGGTAGCCCCCTGGCTCACCGCTTCCGCCACCAGGGCCGCCACCTTGGCTGCCGCGCCGGGCATGCACATCGCGCCCGCGTCGACGCGCGCGCCGCCGAGCGGCGGCCCCTGCCGCATCGACCGCGCGACGGCCGCCACGCGACCGGCAAAGTCGTCGACAACGGCCTCGTGCACGATAAAACGCTCCGCCCCCGCACAGTTTTGGCCGCACGACTGAAACGCGCCGCGCAGCCCCGTCGCGGCCGCCGCATCGAGGTCGGCGTCGTCTGTCACGACAAACGCGTCCTTGCCGCCGAGTTCCAGGGTGAGGGGCGTGAGCGTGTCGGCGGCGGCGCGGGCGACGGCGCGGCCGACGGCGGTCGACCCGACAAAGATGCAGTGGTCGACACCGCCGGACACCAGGGCCGCGCCCGCGTCGCCGTACCCGGTCACGATTTGGACCAGGCCGGCCGGCGCGCCGACGGCGGCCAGGGCGGCGTCGAGCAGCTTGCGCATGTGGCCGTGCGCCGACCACGACGCGTGCTCCGAGACCTTGACAACGATGCCGTTGCCCGCAAACAGGGCCGCCGACGCCGGGTTGAGCACGTTGTGCACGGGGTAGTTCCAGGGTACGATGGCGCCCACGACGCCGACAGGGTGGTACTCCACGCGGGCGCTCTTGTAAAACATCATGCGCCCCGACGAACGGCGCTCGGGCCTCAACACCTCCTCCCCCTCCTTGATCAGCCACCACAGCTTTTCGCACGTCGTCATGACTTCGCCGAAAGCGGCGTCCAAGAGGGGCTTGCCGGAGTCGCGCGCGGCGACGCTGGGGGAGGAGACGAGGGGGAGTGGGGGTCGGGCCGGTCCACGGAGTCGCCGAACCCCTTCTCCCCTCCCCCTTCCCGTATTTCCCTTACCGGCACAGGGTCTCCTGGTTGTCCACGACGTGCTTGAGCAGGACGCGCATGAGCGCGCGGCGCTGGGAAAAGGGGGAGAGCGCCCACACGCGCGCCGCGGCCCGGCAGCGCGAGATGGCGTCGACCACTTGCCCGGGCGTCATGGCGGGGACGCTGCCGAGCGACTGCATGGTGGCGGGGTCGTAGCAGGGGATGGTGGCGGGCGTTTTGGCCGCCTTGGGAGCGCGCACCGGCTCTTTGTACAGGGGGGCGTCGATCTCGTCGTTGGCCTCCGCTGCAAAAGAAGGGAGGTGCGGGCACGTGTGAGGTCTAATGGGGGCACGCCAGCGGCGGCCGGGGCGCGGCCGCGATTCCAGCGCCGGCGTGCGCCCGATCCGCGGCCCCGGCCGCCCCTCAACGACCCCCCGCCGCCCCACATCTCCCTTCTCACCATCTTCCAGCTCAAATTCGAGCGCGGGCACGGGCGCCAGCGCCTCGAGCGCGCGCGGCGCCGCGCGCGCAGCCCACTGGAGGACCACCAGGGCCAGCCACAAGGCCGCGGCGGCGGCCAGGGCCAGCACCGGTGCCGGCGTGGAGGCGGCAAACGCGGGCGGCGCCATGTCGGGCGAGAGTGAAGGAGGAAGAGAGCGACGTCTCGCGTTGCCGCTGGTGCCGCCCCTGTCCATCGATCCCGCTGGCCCGGTCTCCGGCATCACACGGCCACAATGCGCGCAGTGCGGGGCATTGAGCGCGCCCTCCCGCCCCAAAAACAAAAACCTCACAACCCTTCGCACAACGCCCCCCAGTCCGGGTGGTCGGGGGACCCCGCCGCGAGCCACCGCGCCTTAAGCACCGCCATGCTGCGGTCGTTGGTGTGGGTCGACAGGCAGGCCGAGAGCGCAGCGAGCTCGGCACGGCACGCCCACACCGTGGACAGCGTGCGCCCGGTGCAGCAGTGGGCATACGCGTCGGCGGCCGCTTTGCAGGACGCCATGGCGTGCTGCTTGAGGCGGAAGAGGAGGGCTAAGGAGAAGAGAGGAGAGGTGGGCGTGCGCGCTCGCGGGGGCGCGCCGAGGGCACGCACACTGCGCCCCATCCATCTACCTTCTTCCACGCGGCGCGGCACGTCGGCCGGGGGCGGCGGGGCGCCCATCGGGGGAGTAGCAGCGCGGCGCCGGCGCGCTGGCCACACTCTCTCTCCCAAGCGCGTCGCCGGGGGGCGCCTGCGGCGCTGCCGCGACCCTGCCATCGAGGCCCGCGCCATGGTGCGGCCTGGCGGGGACGCGGCCGGGAGATTGGCCGCGCCGGCATTGAGCGGCGCGCCTCCGCGGCCTTTCGCGCCCCCCGCGGCGGCCGCATGCCTTCCCATACACACCCCATAACTCTCAGACCACCCCCTTGGCCGTTGGCGCCGCCGTGGGCGTCGCGGCGTATGCGGCGAAATTTGCGATTGAGGCGATAACGAAATTCCGGGCCATGCCGCGCTCCCGCAACTTTTACAAGGTGGGAGGGATGGGTGGAGGGTGGGGACGGGGCGTTTGAGCGGCCGGTTCGCTCGCGGCGACTCGACCCCCGTCCTCTCTCCTCTCCCCACTCCCAGGGCGGCTTCCTGCCCGACATGACGCGGCGCGAAGCCGCCCTCATCCTGGGCGTGCGCGAGGCGGCGGCGGCGGAGCGGGTGCGCGCCGCGCACCGGAAACTGATGATCGCCAACCACCCGGACGCGGGCGGGTCGCCCTACCTGGCGTCCAAAGTTAACGAGGCCAAAGAGATGCTGACTGGGAAGGGGAAGGGGAGGGCGGGGAGCGCGTTTTGAGAGAAAAAGGGTGGAGCCGGCGCGCGCGCGCGCGGCACGGTCGCGCCCGCGGGCCTCGCTGCAACGATCCGGGGGGGACTTGACGCACTCAACTTTTTTTTCTGATGGCGCGGGGCGGCGGAGTGCGCGGAGCGGGCGGGGTGGGAAGCTGGCGGCGCGGTCGAAGGGAAGCTGCTGCCAGAGGGCAGCGCGCAGCGCGTCAGAAGCGCGGCTGCGCGCCGCGCCGCGCGGCAAACCCGCTCACAACCCACCGCTGACGACCCCCACCCGGCCCCCCGCTACCCCATTTCCCCATGCACCAACCCAGGCTGGCAGCCTTGATCGTCGCCGCGCTCGCTATCGCCGCGCCGCTCTCCGCATCTGCGCAACAAGTCCAGTGGCCCGGCTCGAACGGCCAGTCGTCGGCCTCCGCCGCCGCCTCGTCAGCCGCCATTGCTGCCCAGGGCGCCGCCCTGTCCGCGGAAGCCCTGAAAAACGCGCCGCCGGGGTGCGCACCGCAGCTCGCCGCGCTCGCGGCGACCGCAGCACAGTCGGCGGCGGCCGCAGCCGCGTCTGCTGGTACGTAAGAGGAGTGTGGGAGCAATTGGGGATGGGGTGGCTTTGCGATCCACGTGGGGCCCACGACCGCCATCCCTCGCCACCAGCGTCGGCCGGCGCGTACGACGTCGCGACCGCGGCCGCCGCCACCGCGTCCGCCGCGTCCCAGGCCGCCGGCTACGCTCTTCAAGGCGACATGTCGGCCTCGTCGTCGGCCGCGGCGGCTGCGTCGTCCAACGCGGCGGCGGCCGCGAGCGCGGCGTCGTCGGCTGCGGCGAGCCAGGGCGGCGGCGGCTCCTCGAGCTCGGCCGCCACGGCCGCCGCGGCTTCCAGCGCCGCGGCCGCGTCCGCGTCGGCCTCGGCCGCCGCCGTGTCGGCCGCCGCCGCCACCTGCTCGGGCGCCGACGCGTCCGCCGCGCAGGCGCTCGCCAAGCAGCGCGCCGACGCCGCTGTGGCCGCGTCCGTCGCCGCCCAGTCCGCCGGCGCCGGCCGGGCCGCCAGCTCGGCGAGCGCTTCCGCGGCCGCTGCGACGGCGAGCGCGACCGTGGGCTCGTGCACTGCGTCGGCCGCCGCGGCCGTCGCGTCGGCCGCCGCCTCGTCCTCCGCCGCGCGCAACACCATCATCTACATCCCCGTGCCCGTGAGAATCGCGCCGACGCCGACCGTGCCGACGCCGCCGGGGGTCAAGCCGGCGCCCGGCGCGCCGCCGTTCGACCGCGTCGACCCGGGCGCTGCGGCGGGCGCTCCGGGGCTCGCACCGAACAACGGCACGGCCCCTGTGGCGGGCGCCCCTGGCGCCGCCCCCGCGCTCGCGCCGGGCAAGGCGCCCAAAATCGCGGCCGCGCCCGCGCCGTCGACCCTCCGGCCGCTCGCGCCCGCGCCCAGTCCATCGTCCAAGCTCCTCGCCCCCACGCCCAGCCCGGCGTCGGGCGCGCTGCTCGCGCCGGCGCCGGCGGCCGCCGCGCCGTCGCCGACGACCGCCAAGCCGGCGGGCGCGCCAGCGCCGGCAGCTCAAGCGCCGGCTGCTCAAGCCCCGACCGCCAAGGCTCCTTCGCCCGCCGCGCAAACGCCGACCGCCGCATCCCCGTCGACGGCTCCTGTCGCCGCGTCGCCGCCGACCGCGTCGACCCCCCCCACCGCCCAGCCAGCGAGAGCGCCCGCCGCGTCGCCGCCGAGCCCGGTGGTGGTTCCCGTGACGGGTGCGCCGGCGACGCCCACGACGCCGGCGCCGACGACCGCGGCGAGAACCCCCACGCCGACGACCGCGACGGCCCCCACGACGACGACGGCCGCCACCCCGGCGCCGACGGCCGCCGCCACGCCCACGCCCACGCCCACGCCCAGAGCCGCGGCCGCGACGCCCACGCCCACGACGCCGCCGGGGACAACGGCGCCCCCGGCGACGCCGTCCGCCGCCAAGACCCCGGCCGCGCCCGCGCCCGTGGCGGCCGCCGTTTGATGATGGAGAGAGGAGATGATGGAAGCGAGGGGGGACAAGTGTGCAACGGAACGTGGGGAGTGCGCACTCACAACAACAACAACCCCCGGCCGGCTCCCCGTCGCCCTTCTTCCCGTCCCTCCTCACACGCCCAACTCTTTCTCATAATCTTCGATGCTCTTGAAGAGCTCGGAAAAGTTGCCCTTGCCAAAGCCGCCGCAGCCGCCCGCCTGCTCGGGCACGGCGGCGCCGGGCGGCGCGCGCCGCGCCGCGGCGAGCGTCGCCACCGACTCGCGCCGGGCCGCGGCCTCGCCCGCGGGCACCGGGCGCACGCAGCCGACGCGTTGGATGATCTCCAGGAAGAGCGTCGGGCGGTCGGACAGGGGGCGGGTGAAGATTTGGAGGAGCACGCCCGCGTCGTCGCGGTCGACAAGGAGGCCCAGGCGCCGGCATTCCGCCAGCTGGTGCGCGCTCAGCACGTCGCCCACCTTGGCCGGCAGCTTGTCGTAGTACGCGTCCGACGCGGGCGGGTGCAGTTCGACGCCGCCGGCCGCCGCGCGCGCGCGCAGCGCCGCGAGCGTCGCGATCGCGTCGTCCGTCTTGAGCGCCAGGTGCTGCACGCCCGGCCCGCCGTGGTGCTCCAGAAATGTTTGGATCTGGGACTGGCGCTTGGTGCCGTGCACGGGCTCGTTGATGGGGAGGAGCACGGTCTCGTCGTCCGACGCGAGGACGACCGAGTTGAGGCCGCTCTCGGCCGTCCCGACGTCGCCCGCCACAAACTCGGCAAACTCGTGGAACCCGGTCGCCGCCATGACGTAATTCGCCGCGGGCAGCAGGTGCGGCACGTTGCCGACCGCGTGGTCGAGGCGGTCGAGGCCCAGGGTGCCGGGCCCGTCGGCGGCGGCCGCGCCGGCCGGGTCGTCGGTGTAGCCCGCGAAAAAGGGGGCCTCGCTCTCTCCCGACACGAAGCGCAGGACGACGTCGCCGTAGAGCTCGACTTCGGCGGTCGTTTGGGACGCGCCGGAGGCGTCGAGGGTGGTGGAGGGCGGGCGCGCCGCTCGTGCGCCGGCCGCGACGGCCGCCGCAAAGGCCGCCGCCGCGTCCTCCACCGCGACGCCCACCGCGCGCACCGCCAGGCCGTGGGCGGCGACAAAGGCGGCGGCGGCGGCGCGGTCGTAGCCGGGGTAGGGGCATGGGGGAGGAGGGGAGGTCCCCCCGTTTTTCGGTTCGTGCGAATATGGCGCCGTGAACGCAAACACCAGCTGCTTGGACCGGCACGCGTAGGAGGCACACGTGCTGTTGCCGGTGGAGAGGTCGGCGCGGGCGACGAGCGGCATGCCGAGCGCCCACGAGAACCTGGAAAGAGAGGGGGGGGGGGGGGGGTCGGCGAGCGGCAACGGCCGCCTCCTCCCTCCCTCGCCCGCGCCAAGGCCCGCGCTCGCACCGCTTGTAGCTCGACGTGGCGTCGGAGCACCAGAAGTCGACGTGGTGGAAGCGGAGGACCTAAGGAGGGAGGAAGGCAGGCCGCGTCGTCGGCGGCGAGGGCGCGGGGGTGACGCGGCCCGACGCGACACCCGCCGACCCGTGCCCCGATCACAGCGGGCACGTGGCAACGCCCGCAGCCTTCCCGACGCAGCCGCGCGCGAATGGAGCGCGCCCGGCACAGCGCCACACGCGCGCGCCCCCGCCCCCTCTCAATCCCTCTTACCTTGAACTTGTCCGACCGGGGGTTGTGCCGCACAAAGTCGGTCGCGCCCACCAGGGCGTGCAGCGCGGGGGACGCGCCCATCTCGCAGCGACACAGACACGGGAGTGACCGGGCGCGCACACCGCGCGCCGAGCGCGGCCGCCGCCGCGTCCCTCGATGGCGACCGCGGCGCCGCCCGCGTCCCCGCATCGGGCGGGCGCGCCGCCGGCCGCGAGCCCGCCGCGGTCGCCGTCCAAGCCGTGGGAGTACGTGCCGCTGGAGCCGGACCAGGTCAGAAGAGGGGTGGGGGGGGGTGGGGTCGACCGTGGGTCGGTGGAGGGTGGCGGCGGGAGGGGCGGCGTGGAATCCGACGCCCGACGACGCCGACCCCAGCTCCCTCCACCACCCTCGTCCAGGTCCGGTGGTACTGGCTCAAGGGCCCGTACGCGGCGTCCACCGCGCGCATCGACGCGCCCAAGCCGGGGCACGCGACCCGCCTCTGCGCGCCCGACTCGGCCGCGCTGGAAGCGGCGTACCGAGAGCGGCGGGCGGCGATCGACGCCGCGTGGTGGGCAGAGGCGGCGGCGTTGGGTGACGCGCCTGAAGCGCGCCGTGGCGCCGACGCCGACGCCGGCGACCCGCTCGCGCGCGCCGCCGGCTGCACGCCCGGCGACTGGGGCGCCTTTCTCGACGCCGCCTCCTCCGCCGCCCCCCCGGGCCTGCTCGTGCGCGGCGGCGCGTGGGAGGTGGACCTCGAGGCGAGGCGGGCGACGGCGTGCTACCACCCCGCCCCCCCTCTCCGCGTCCGCCGCGGCACCTGGTTTCTCGAGGCCGGCGCCGGCGCCTGGACCCCCCTCGCCGAGGCGGTCGCCGACGAGGTGGAGACCGCGTACGCAGCCGCGCCCTGGCGGCGGGCGGGCGACGGGCGGGGGACGGTGGGGCTGGCGACGCCCGCGCGCGACGCGAAGGGCGCGTCGGCGCTCTTTGCGGGGCCCGACGAAATCTACCTCGTCCGTGGCGGCTGGGGCGCGCCCTCCGCCGGCAGCGTCAGCGGCGGCCGCCCGCCGGGCGCCAGGCTGCGGCGCGGGCACGCCGACCCGGCGCCAGGCGCGAGCGACCCGGGCGTCGACGCGCGGTCTGAAGCGGCCGACGCGGCCGACGCGGGCGTCACGCCCACCGCCCTCGTCCTGGCAGTGCACGGCATCGGCCAGACGATGAGTTCGTCCTCCATCGCGGACGACGCGGACAAGCTGCGGCGGTCGGTGGCGGCGGCCGCAGCAGACGAGCCGGCAAGAGGGGGCGCGGCGACCGCGCCGGCGTCGCCCCAAAAGGGCGCGCCCGGCGCCCGCACGCCGCCTCTATCTCTACCTACGAATGTGGCCGTTGTCCCTGTGCAGTGGAGGACGCACCTCGCCCTCGACGTCGACGCCGTCGCGCGCGCGGCCGCGCCCGACACGGTCGGCGCCATTCGCTCCACCATGCACGCCACCTGCGTCGAGGTGTTGCTCTACATGACGCCTCTGCACGCGCAGGACATGGTGGACTCGCTGGTGGCGGCGCTCAACGCGCAGCACGCGCGCTTTGTCGCGCGGCACCCCGGGTTTGGCGGCGCGGTGTCGATTGTGGCGCACTCTCTTGGCTCCCTGCTCGCGTACGATGTGCTGACCGCGCAACCCGCCAGCCTGGAGCGGTTGACCGGGGTGCGGGTTGGGAGTGGTGGGGGTGTGCTCGCCGCGCCTTCCCCGCCGCCCGCGTCGCCCCCTTCCCTCCCCCCCGACCTGACCGACCTGGGCTTCCTCGTGTCGCCCGGCACGACTGAGGAAGAGCGGCGGCTGCGGGGCGAGGTGGCGGCGCTGCGCGGGCAGCTCGCGGCGCTGCGGGCGCGCGGCGACGCCGCGTCGCGCCCCACCACCCCCGCCGCCCTCGCCGCCGGCGAGCCCGGCGGCGCGGCCGGCGCCCTGGCGGTGCCCCCGTTGGCATTCGATGTCTCCGCTTTCGTATGCATCGGCTCCCCACTCGGCCTCTTCCTCGCGCTGCGCCAGATCAACCCCGCCGCCGGCCGCGGCCTGGGCACGCCCGCCGCGGCCGCGCTGGCGCCGTCGGCCGGGTGCGGGGGGGACGGGCTGCCGGTCTGTCGGCGGTGGTTTAATCTGTACCACCCGTACGACCCAATCGCGTACCGCGTCGAGCCCCTGGCGTGCCACCCCCCCCCCCCGCGCCCGGTTGCCGCGCCGCGCGCCGGCGGCGCGCGCCTGGGCGCCGGCCTGCGCGTCGCGGCGGAAGACGCGGCGGGCGCGGTCTCCGCCGGCGCAGCGGCCGCCGCGGGCGCGCTCGCGGCCGGGTTTCGGTCGCTGCGCCGCGGTGCGGCGGCGGCCGCGGCGGCCGCGGGCGTGCGCGTGGAGCGGGTGCCGCCTGCGGGCGGCGACGGCGACACCGCGGCCGACGCCGACGCGGACGTGGGGGCTGAAGCGGCGCTGGGAGTTGCCGCGGCGACGGCGCTTCGCCGAGTCGTCGGTCAACTGCCAAACCCGTCGCCACCGGGCGCGCCACCGCCGCCGAGAACGGCGGCGGGCCGCCTCGATTTCGCGCTTCAAACTGGCGCCACGGAAGCCGCCTACCTGTCCGCCCTGTCGGCCCATTTCGGGTACTGGGGCTCGCCCGACGTCGCCCTGTTTGTGCTGCGCGCGGTGCGGGGGGTGGACGTGCGCGCGGGGTTTGCGGCAGGGTTTGGTGTGGCGCCGGCGCCCGCGCCTGTCGCCTCCCCCGGCCGCCGCGGGACTGGGGGCGTGCGGTCGGGCGTGGCGAGCCACGCGTTGGCGGGCGTGTGAGGGGGTACGTGGCGCTGTGCGTGGGGGTTGGGGCAGGGCGCGCCCAGCTGCGCGCGCGCCGCCGCGCGGTGTCGCTGCCACATTGCCCAAACCCGCCACCACCCGCCCGAGCCCCCGGCCGACACTACTCGCCCTCCCAGGTGCGGCATCGTGTGGGCGCGGCCGCGGAGGAGGGCTGTGCGGCCGCGCGCGCCGCGCGGCATGCGCTGCGACCCTACCGCGCTTCTAGCCAGTCCTGGCGCGCCCTCGCGCTCCGCTGCTCCAGCAGTGGCATTTACTTGGTCCATACAATGCTCTGACGGGGCTTTGAGGGCCCGGGAGCCGCGTGCCGCGGCGCGGGCGCGACCACGGCGGTCAGCGTCAGCATGCACCCCCTCACGCGGCCCCCGACACCAGCCCTACCCCAACCGCCACGCCACAGCTGCCTAAATAGTCATGACCACGTCCTCGTCCACCACCGCCCCGCCGGCGCGCCCGTTCGCCGTGCTGACGTCCGCACTGGCGCACTTCATGCCGTGGCGCCTCGCGCAGGTCCGCCTGCCCAAGCTCAACTTCATTCAGTGAGACTTTTGCAGCTTTGCTTGGGGGGGCGGGGCGAAATGCGCGCCGCGCGCGCGGCGGGAGAGATGGGAGGGCTTTTTGAGGGGGGTCGACCCGGTCGCCTCCCGGCCTGCTCCAGACGGTGTCGGGCGCCGACCGCCACGATGTAACGTTGAGTACCATACTGCGATCCTCGGGAGGCGGGAAGCGGCAGGCGGGAGCGCAGGGCGGCAGCAGACTTCGTTCCACTCCTCCCGCCGCGGGCGCCGGGCTACCCACCCCGCCCCAGCCCCTCGCTCACCGCGGCGCGCACCAGCCCTAGCCCCGCCCCCCCCTTCGCGCGAGCATGAGCGACAGCGACGACGCCGCGCGCGCGTCCGCCAAGCGCGCGCGCGACGACGACGATGCCGCCGCCCTGGACGCCGCGGTGAGTGAGAGAGAGGGGGCGGGATGGGGTGGAGGCGCCGCGGGGCGGCGGCGCGCGGCCGACGGCGGCGGCGGCGCAAATCCGCGCCCGCACCCGCCCCGCCCACCACCCGTCCCCCTCCCCATCCCTTCCAGGACATGAACTCGGACGTGGACGATGGGTTTGGCCCCGACCTGGTGGGCGACGCCGCCGACCGCGCGCGGCTCGCCGCCATGGCCGAGGTCGACCGCGAGATGGTCATCTTTGAGCGCGGCGAGGCGCGCCGCGTGGAAGTGCAGCGGCGGCGCACGCTGCGCGAGGCGGCCCGGGCGCGCGGGCTCCTGCCGGCCGACGGCGGCGGTGCGGCGCGCGCTGTCGGCCGCCCCGCTGGCTCCAAGCGGGCCGCGATCGAGGACCTGGTGGCCAAAAAGCAGGCCAGCAAAAAGAAGGCGGAGCGGCGGGCGGTTGGCGACGATGAAGGCGACGAAGAGGCGGCCGCCGCGGTCTCCGACGACGACCGCGCCGCCCCCGCCCCTCCTTCCTCGGACGACGACGAGGATGATGAAGCCGCCGACATCGGGGAAGTCGCCCGCGGCCAGCTGCGGCGGGCCCACCTGGAGAAGTGGGCGCGCGAACCCTTTCTCGCGGCGACCGCCGCGGGCTGCCTCGTGCGCGTGTCCATGCGGGGGCGCTATTTTGCGGCGGTCGTGGATGAGTGCGTGGTGCGCGAACCGGGCACCTACCGGGACGCAGGGGCGCCGGTGAGCAGCCCTTATGAGCTCGCGACCGGGTCAACCACCGACCGCTGGCTCCGCGTCGCGCGCGGCGCCTCCCTCAAGGTCGTCCCCTTCACCGTCGTGTCCAACCACACCATCCCGGAAGCCGAGCTCGACTCGCTCAACGAGCAGGCGGCCAAGGACGGCGCGCGGCGCGTGACCCGCGCGGCAGCGCGCGCGGCGGCCACCCGCCTGGCCGCCGCCGCCACCCACGTCTACACCGACGCCGACGTGCAGGCCATGGTGGACGCCAAGCGGGCGGCGGGGGCGGCGGGCGGGTCGACCGCGGCGGCGCGCGCGCGGTTGGCCGCGCTGCGCGACGCTGCCGAAGAGGCCGGGCGGCCGGAAGAAGCCGCCGCCGCGGCTGCGGCTCTTGCCACCGTGGAAGCCCGCGCCGCGGCCGCCGCCGACGCGGCGGCCGGCGGGCGCGCGGCCGCCCTGGCCGGCCTCAACGAGCGCAACGCGCTGCGCAACGCGCACAACGCCCTCGCCGGCGTTGGCGCCGCCGCCGGCGCTGCAGGGGGGGACGACGCGGATGGCACGATTGACCTCAGAGTCCAAGACCCGTTCCGCCGGCGCGAGACGCGGCCGCGCCACATGTGGGCGACGGGCGGCAAGCGCGACGCCGCCGACGCTGAGGCCAAGGCCGACGACGCCGAGCCGGACGCCGAGGGCGACGTCGAGGCCCCTGCGTCTGGCCCCACCTTTGCCGGCCGCGTGGCTGCCCTCGAGGTCGACGACGCCGCGCTCGCCGCGGCCGCCGTCCCGGCTCTTGGCCTCGCCGCGGTCGCCGCCTCGCTCCTCGCCGGCTGGACGCCCGCGCCCGGGCCCGGCGCGGCGGCGGCGGGCAAGCTGACGCTGGAGGAGTACTACCGGCGCCGGGAGGAGGGTGTGTGAGAGAGAGGGAGGGGAAGGGGGTTGCGCCGAGTCCCGCACGCGCACGCGCACCCGAGTCTACTGTTTTCAAATCAAATCAAACACAAACCAGGGCAAATCACTCGCTCACGCGCGCGCGGCGGCGGGCCGCCGCCGCGCGGGCGTCGCGGCGGCGGGCGCCGCCCCCACCCCTTCCTCCCCCACCTTTTTCTCCCCACCTCCTCCCACCACCACGGTCGGCACCCCGTACACGACGGGCGCCGCGCCGATGAGGTGCGGCAGGCGGCACGCGGCCCGCGCGCGGGCGACGGTGCGCGCGACGCAGCAGCGGCGAGGAGGGACGTTTTCGCCGCCTCCCTCGCTCTCAAACCAGTCGCCCAGCACCCGAGCCGCAAAGCGGTCGATGTCGCGGTCGGTCACGTCCCACAGCGTGGCCACCGTGGCCGGCGCGCCCGCCGAGAGCCACGCGAGCGCTCCTCCCGACGCCGCCGCCCCCCCCGCCGGCCGCAGCGCCCCCGACGAACACCCCATGAGCACAGCCGCCGCCCGTGTCGCGGGGCGGGCGGGCGGCGGCGGGCGCGGGAGGTAGGGCTCGCCCCCGCCGTGCCCCGCGTAAAAGAAGACGCCCCGCGCGGCCAGGCCGGCCGCCAGAGTGGCGGGCGGCAAGGGCTCCCCCGCCGCCCCGGTCCACCCAGGCCGCGCCGCGAGCAGGGGCTCGAGCGCGGCCTGGGTCGGGGCGAGGTCGCCGCCGGGGTTGATGAGGTAGGTGCCGCGCGACGCGGGCGCCTCGGCCGGGGCGGCGGGGCGCCCCGGCGCCCTGCCTCGCCCACAGGTGGCCGCGGCGAGGGGGAGCGAGGGGCAGCGGTAGTAGGCGCCGCCCGCGAGTCCGGGGACCGCCTCCCAGGGGAGGCGCGCGAGGGAGGTGGCGAGGCAGAGGAGGACGGGGTGCCGGCGCGACGTGGTCGGGGCGCGGTCGCCGTCGAGGGTGAGGCGGGCGACGCGGGCGGCGAGGTCGGGAGGGGGGGCCGAGCGCGCGGCCGCGCGCGGCGCAGTCGCCGCGCCGCCGGCTCGCGGCGTCGGCCGCCCGCGCTCGTCCTTCATGGCGCTCATCAGGCCAGCGCGCCGCCGCGGCGTGGGGGCAGGAGTGCGCGCGGGCGCGGGCGGGCGGCGCGGCGTCTGCGCGGTCGGCGCCGCCACCCCGACGCCCCACGCCGCGCGCACGGCGTCGGCCGACTCGGCCGCTGCTTCCTCGTCGGGGCAGCCGGCGTCCACCAGCAGGCCGGCGAGGCCGGCGACCAGCTCGGCGCGCGCCAGGGTCGGCGCGCCGGCGCCGAGCGCGGCCGCAGCGGCCGCGGCCGCGGGGGCGGGGGGGCCGGCAGCGGCGAGAGGGCCGCCCACAAAGGAGGATATGGCGTCGACCGAAGGGTCGCCGTCCACCGGCGCGCCCAGCAAAAGGGCGCGCCAGGGGCCGAGCGCGGTCGCGAGCGCGGCGAGCGCCGCGCGCACGCGCCCGTCGAGCGCCACCCGCCCCTCCCACCACGCCTCGCGCGACGCGCGCGACGCGGACGCCGAGTTGGCGGACGCTTTGAGCGAGGCCAGCGAGTCCGCTTGAACCGCCGCGAGCGCGGCGAGCGCCGCGTCGGCCGCCGCGCGCGCGCCGACGTCGACCGCGGCCACGCCGCCGCCGGCGGCGGCGCGCACGATGCTCAAGGAGGTGCCGTCAGGGGAGGGGGAGAGCGCGACGGCGACCGTGCCGGGCGGCAGGGCGGCGAGCCAGGCGGCCAGAGCGGCGGGGGCGCGCGCGACGGTCGCAGGGGAAAGGGCGGTGGCCGCGGCTGCGGATGATGCGCAGCCGTGCGCGTCGGCTTCGCGCACCAGGGCCGCCGCGGCGCCGTCGGTGAGGCAAGCGCCCAGGGCGGAAAAGTGGAGAGACGCGCCTGCCGCGGCACGCACGCGTGGCGCCAGCGCGGCCGCGGTCGCGGCGCACGGCGCAGCATCGTGGGCAGCCACAAGAGCAGGGTCGGGCGGCGGCAGACGGGGCCAGGCGGCGACGGCGCCGGGGTCAAGAGAGGGAGGCGAGCCGCCGTCCAGCGCGGCGGCCGCCGCGGCAGCCGCCGACGCGGGCGCGCCGCTGCCCGACGCCAGGGCGCGCAGGCGGCGCAGACCGTCGTCGACGTCGCCCGAGGCGGCGGCGGCGCGGGCGGCGAGGAGCTCGGCGTGCGCGGCGGCCGTCGCGGCGACGCCGCTGCCACCGCCGCCGCCCAGCGCGGCCTCCATCTCGCTCGCCGCGTCCGCGGACGCCCACGCGGCCGATGACGCCGCCATGGGCGCCCCTCGGTCCAGGGCGGCGCCCCCGGCGGCGAGCGCGAGCGCCGCGCGCGCGGCGAGCGCGGCCGCGCCGCGCGGCGCGCGGCGCAGCGCGTCCCGCCCAGCCACCAGCTCGGTGTCCACTTCGGCCCACTCGCGCTTGCCCGCCTTGAGGCGGGCGCGCGCCGCGGAAAAGCAGGCGGCAAACGCGTGCACGCGCGCGGAGCGCGCGAGCGCGCCGCCCTCGCGCGACGCGGCCAGGGCGTCGTCCACGCACTCGCACGCTTCGCACGCGGTGACGGAGAGCATGAGGCAGGTCAGGTAGCGCGCGAGGGCGGCAAACCAGCCGGACGAAGGGAGATGAGGCAGTGCGCTCTCACCGTCGCCTCCACCCCCCCCACCCCCCATCATGGGCGCCAGCACGGCAGCCGCCAGGCGCAAAGCATCGCCCGCGGCGGCCAGGGCGGCGGGCGGGCGGTGGGCGCGCAGGGCGGCGCCGGCGAGAGCGGCGCGCAGGTCTGCGGCGGCCGCCGCGTCGCCACGCGCGGCGGCGGCGGCGGCGGCGGTCGCCAGGTCTGCTTCAGACTCTCCAGCATCGCCCAGACCGGGCAGCGGCCACGGCGCGGTGGCCCAGGCGGGCAAGGGGGCGACCGGCGCGCGCGCGCCGCCCGGCTCGCCGGCCCTTACCACCGCGCCCGCGACCACGTCCAGCCCCAGCATCGCCAGCAGGGACGCCAGCTCCGAGGCGAGCGCGGCCCGGTCGTCGGCGGGCAGGCAGGAGAGTCGAGGGTCGCCGCGGCGCCACGCCGCGACGGCCGCGCGCGCGTGGGCGAGGACGGGAGCCAACTCGCCGCCGTCGTCGTCGCCATCGTCGTCGCCTCCAATGACGGCTTCAACGGCCGCCGCGCCGGCGTCGGGCGCGGCCGCGGCCTCGTGGCGCTCGGCGGCGGCCACCGCTTCGGCGGCGGCAGCCTCGCCCACGCGCGCCGCCGCCGCGGCCGGCGCCGGCGTGCGCGTCGCCGCGAGGCGGGCGGCGACCAATTCGCCCGCGCCCGCGCCGGCCGACGCGAGGAGCAGGGCGGCGAGGGCGTGCGCGCAGCCCGCGTCGGTGGCAGGGCCAGGGCCTGCCAAAGAGTCAAGCATCGACGCCGCCCGGGAAGCCAGGTCGGCCGGTGAGGGCAGTTGCTCGTTGGCGGAAGCGCGCGCGCAGCCCATCAAAGCCGCCGCGGCGGCGTGCGGGGTCGCGGCCGCCGCGGCGAGCGCTGCGGCCGCGCGTGCGGCGGCGGGCGGGTCGAGCGCGCCCGACGCCGCGGCGGCCGCGATGCCGGTGGCGGCGTTGTAGGATTCGGTGGGCGTGGTGGGGGTGAAGCCGAGGCCGGCGGCGGCAGCGGCGGCGGCGGCGCCGCCGACCGCGCGCGCGCTGAGCCGACGCGCGGCCGCCACGGCCGCCGCCGCGTCCCCGCCGTCGCGCGTCGCGACGGCCACAGCAGTCGCGCGCATTGCGGCCGTCTCGGCAGCCCCGGGGTCACCGGCCGCCCACGCCCTCCCCGCGGCCGCCGCGGCGCGCAGCGCGGGGACCGCCGCCGGCGACGCCGCCCCCATGCGGCCCGCCGCGCTGGTCAGGGCGGAGGTGAGCCATTTGAGTTCGCTCGGTTTGAGAGTAGAGGGGGGGCGGGAAGCGTCGACGGGCGCAGGCGCGCGGGCGCCCGCACCGTCGTCGGCCAGCGCGCCCTCGTCCGGCCAAGCAAATGCGGCCGCCGCGGGCGGCAGGGGCGCGCTCTCAGGCGCCTCCCACGCCACGCCGCCCGCTTCAAGCGCGGCCGCCCACTCCGCCTCGCCCGGAAACGGGCCGCCCTCGTCGCGCCCTCCGCCCGCACCCAGCTGGCACGCCGCCACCAGGCACGACAGCGCGCCGTACGCGTGCTTGGCTTGGGCACGGGCATCCAGGCGGGCCAGCAGGGCTGGGGCGGCGAGCAGGGCGGCGGCCGCCGCCGAGCGCGTGTCGAGCGGCGCGTCGGCGCGGCCGCCCGCGCACAGCCGCCGGCGCAAGACGCCTAGGGAGCGCAAGGCGGCCGCCGCGGCGGCAGGGCTCTTCGATCCTGCGTGCGCCAACGCGTCCCCAGCCGCGGCGAGCGCGGCGGGCGCCGGCGCCGCCCCTGCGGCCGCCGCCGCGAGCGGCGCGAGCGCGCGCAGGCCCACGGGGCCGGCCTCGCCCCGGCACGCGGCCCGCAGCAGGGCCAAAGAGTGGGGGTCAGGCGTGGTGCCCGCCCCCGCCCGGGGCAGGAGGCCGTCTGTGAGCGCGGCGAGGCACGCGAGCGGGGGGGCGCCGCCGGCAAGCACTGCGGCCGCCGCTTTGGGCACATCTGCCGGCGGCAGCGCCGCCCGCATGTCGGCCAGGAGAGCGCCCACGCGGTCCAAAGGAGACGCCGCAGCTGCGGCCGCCACGGCAGCAGCACCAGCCGGCCCGCCGCGCGCGAGCGACACGGCCACCGCCTTGCGCAGCCTCTCTTTGTGCCCGCCCGCCTCATCGTCCGGCATCAGGCTCAGCCAGGGCCCCAGCGCGGCGGCGGCCGCGGCGGCGGCGGGCAGGTGGGCCGCCGCCCCGCGCGCGGCCGCCGACGCGAGCGTGAGCGCGGCGCCCACAACGAGCGTGGCCCGGTCGATGGAGACAGTGTTCGCCACCCCACTGCGGCCGGTAGGGGTGCGAGGGAGGCCGCCCAGCCCCGCCTCGCCCCCCATCGTGTCCCATTGCCGCGCACCCGCGAGCAGGGAAGCCGCGGCGTCGCCCGCGTCGCCCGCCAGCCCCGCCGCCAGGCACGCACGGGCCATGGTGTAGCGCGCGGCTTCCGGCGCGTGGCCTGCGCCGCATGTGCGGCGCGCGGCGAGCCCGTCGGTCGCAGCCCGCCCCAGGGCCGCCCAGTCGGGCGCGTCGGGCGAGCGCGGGCCGCCGTCGCGCAGCGCGCCGGCCGCCAGCTTGACGGCGGCGCCCGCGAGCGCCGCGTCAGCGGGGTCGCCGGCCGCAAGCCGCGCGGCGAGCGACGCCATGCCGGCGCCGGACGCGGCGGCCGCCAGGGCGGCCGCCGCGTCGGGCGCCAGAGAAGAGGGGGGCATACGGAGCGGAGAGTGTGTGGCGCGAAGACTGGGCGTGACGCGGCGCCACTCCCGCCGCGCCGCGGCTCTAGTGCCCTCGCACCTCTGCCTACAAACCTTGTCGCGGCTGCCAGCGAGACAGGGACAGGTGGGAGAGCGCCCGGACCCCTGGGTGGCTGCCGGCGGCACGCGCAAGCCGCATTGGCGCACGGCCGCCGCTCTCCCCGCCTGCCTGCCCTTTCCCGCGATAGGGTCGCCTGCCGCATGGCCAGGCTGCGGTCGAAGCCGCGCGTTGGGACGGTCAACCGGGCCGTCGCGCGGGCGACCGCGCTGGGAGGCCACGCGCCGCGCGCGCCGCGCCCACCCCCCTCCCCGCCCCTCAGCTATGGGCAACCCCATCCACCACGACCCCGTGGACGCCGCCGCCTCCCCCCGCACCTGTCGGGAGGCGGACGAAGCCGAGGCGCGCCTGGCGCACGTGCTCGCGGGCGCGGCCGCGCCGCGCGCCGGGTTTGGCACGCGCGCCCAGCGCGCGGCGGCGCTCGACGGCCGCCGCGTGCTCCCCCCATTTGACGCCTATTTTGGCGTGGGCGACGAAGGGTACGCCGGCGCGGCGGAAGCGGGCCGCGTCGCGCGCGCGGCTGTCGACCGCGCGCGCCGCCGCGCGGCCGACCGCGCGGCCGCCGACCGGGCGGCGACTGCGGACGCCTGGTCGCTCATGCAGCGCAATTTGTTCTTCACGCTGCTGACCGGGGAAACTGAAGGCGGTGGTGGGGTCGGCCTGGTGCGGCGCGGCGGCGGCGGCGTGCGCGCACTGCCGGCGCCGCCGCCGGCCGCCGACGACGCGGCCGCCATGATCTCGGCCGGCGAAGCCGCCGCGCGCGCGCTGGACGAGGCGAGCGAGCGGCTGCGCCGCGTCCTGGCGGAAGAGGACGCCGCGGCGGCGGCGGCGCGCGGCGGCGCGGCGGCGTGAGCGCGCAGCCAAGGCCCCTTCTTCCCACAACCACGGCCTCGCTCTCGGGGTCGATTTGTTCTTTTCTGCAATCCCAGCCGGGCCCATTCCACCTCTCTCTTATCCTCACAGCGCGGCCGAGACGCTCGCGCGGTTTTGGGAGCGCGTCGCACGCGGCGCGCGGCTCGCATCGCGCGACTCGCCCCCGCCGCCCGCCGAGGAAGTCGCGCCGCGGTCGCCCGCGGACGAAGACCCCGCGGGCGACGCGGCGCGGGGGACGGCCGAGCCGGCGGGCTTGGGCGGGCGCCCGCCGCGCGGCAAGGGCGGCGGAGGAGGCAGCACCAGCGACGCCGACGGCGCGGGCCCGCCCTCTCCCGACGACGCGGGAGCGGCGCGGCGCCCGCGCCGGCCCTTGGCGGCCGGCGGCGACGCCAGCAGCTCGCCGCCGCCGTCGGCCGACGCGCGCAGGCACACCGCGCGCGCGCGCGCGGTCGCCGCCGCAGCGCGCACCCGCTCCACATCCTCGCGCGCCGATTTGGCGAGCAGGGGGGCGGGCGTGCGCAGGCGGCGGGCGGTCAAGGAGGCGAAGGCGGCGGCGAGGGTGGCGCCGGCGAGGGCGGTGAGGAGGTCGCCCGCGTCAGACGCGGGCGCGCGCGCCGCGCCCGGGCCGCCCGCGGCCGCCGGCCCCAGCAGGGCGCGCCGAGCTGGGTACGGCAGGGCGTCCAGGACGACCGCGCCAGCAGCCGTCAGGGCCAGCAAGTGCAGCGCGGCCGCGACGGCGAGCGCGCGCGCCGCCGCGCGCGCGCCGTCGACCGGCACCGCGGCCGCCGCCCGCACCGCGTTCCGGCGCGCGGTGCGCGCGTCCGCCGCTTCAGCCGCCGCCGCGGCGGCCAGCAGGGCGTCGCAGTGGTCGTGCAGCGCGGCGAGCGCGGCGTCGGCGACGCACGCGACGGCCGCGCCAACGTCCCCCACCACGCCCGGCAGCGCGTTGGGCGGGCCGCCGCCGTCCCCCCCGCCTGGCGCGGCCGCGGTGTCGAGGCGGAGGTCGGCGTCGGGCGGGAGGAGGGCGCCCAGGGCGCGCGCGGCGGCGACCAGGGCGGCGTGCCGCGCGGCCTCGCCGCCGGGGAGCGCGTCAGCGCCCACGAGCAGGAAGCGGATGGCGGCGCCGCCCGCGGCCGCGCCCGCGGCGGCGGCTTGCAGCGCGCGGGCGGCGTCGGGGGTGGGGGTGGGGGTGGACGCGTCGACCAGGACGACCACCAGGTCCGCCCCAGCCGCCAGCGACCGCAGCGCGCGCGCGATGGCGCGGGACCCGGTGCCGGGCCCCAGCACAAACTCGGCGTGCGCGTGCGGGAAGCGGGGCGCGGGCGCGGTCGTCGCCGCGAGGCCGTCGTCGGCGTCGGCGGGCAGCGCGGCCGCGAGCCACGCCGAGCGCGCCACCGCGCCACCACCCACGGTGTCGCCCTTGTCGTCAGCGTCGGCCAGCGCCGCGTCCGCCTGGACCAGGGTCCACGTGGCGCCCTCGTCGGGCGCGCGGCCTGCGAGCCACGCCGCGGCGCAGCGCTGCGCGGGCGCCGCCCGCGCCGCACCCACCACCAGCACGCGGGCGACCAGGCGCGGCATCGCGACGTCCACCGCGCGCAGGACGGGGGCGGACGCGAGGTCGAGGAGGCCGGGCGGCGCATCGGGCGCGCGCGCGCGCGCGTACGCGGCGACGACCGCGCCCAGGATGGCGGCAGGGGGAGGGGGGGGGTCTTGCATGGTGCGCGCGTCGACGGCGCGCGTGTCGAGGGTCCGGGGACGGGGGGAGTGGGGGGAGGAGCGGCGCGCCGCGCGTGCTCTCAACCGGCGCGGGCGAGCCTAACCCACATTCAACCCCCTCCCTCCCCACTAGGCCGCGCCGCGGGCGCGCATCCCCCGGGCCGCGCGATGCGCGCCGCCAGCATGCGCGCGCGAGCGCGCCCCACCCCCCGCGCCACCCTCGCCGCCGCGCCCCACCCCCCGCGCCGCGGCCACCCCGCGCTCGAGGCCGCCAACGACGCCACCAAGTGGGCCGTGTCGGCGGCGACCGCGGCGGCGCTGGTGGCGGGCGCGCGGGAGCCGGCGGCGGCGTGGGCGGTCGTCGGCGCGGTCGCCGCCGCGTTCAACTGCCAGGCAAGGAGAGGGGGAGGGGGAGTGGAGGCTCCCTTGGTCTCTCGGCGGCTCCGCGCGCCTTGATACCGGCCCTGCGGGGGGCGGGGAGGGGGCGGCCGCGCGGCGGGCAGCGATGGCGAGGGTTGATTGGGGGGCAACTAAGACCATCCACCTTTCATGATCAGCTCCTCAAGCGCGCCCTCAACCGACCCCGGCCCGGCTCCCGCAAAGCCGACCCCGGCATGCCGTCGAGCCACGCGCAGAGCCTGGCCTTTCTGGGGGCGACGGCCGCGCTCGCGGTGTGGCGCGGCGGCGGAGGACCCGAGCGCGCGGTCGCCGCCCTCTCCCTCCTGACCCTCGCCCTCCTCCTCTCCTGGCTCCGCGTGCTCCTGGGCTACCACACCGCGCCCCAAGTCGGCGCCGGCCTGGCCCTGGGCGCGGCCGGGGCGGCGGGGTGGGACGCGGCGGGGAGGGCGTGGGCGCTGCCGGCCGCCGCGCGCGGGGGGTGGGCCGCGGTCGCGCTGGCTGCCGCGACGGCTCTCGCGGTGCTCGCGTTTGCGGGCGTCAACGGGCGCACGTGGGAGGCGGAGAGGGCGCGGGGAGGCGTGTGACGAGAGGCCGGCGCGCGCGAGGGGCGGCCGCGGTTTTGAGCGCCGCGCGGCAGCTCCCCCACACTCTCGGCGCCGCCTCGGCACGCGCGCCGCCCCCCCGCGCGCCGCCCGCACGCCCGCCCCGCCCCACCGCCGCGCCGCCCGCGCCGCGCCGCCGCGGCGCGCGACGCGCGCGCTGGGCGCGATGCCGACCCCGCCCGACTCGCCCGCGGCCTCGGAGCCCGCGTCGGACGACAGCTACGCGGTCAGCGATGATGGTGAGGGTGTGGCGAGGGGGGCGGAGGGCGCGGCGGGCGGGGCCGCGTGCCGCGGCCCACCCCCTCGTTCTCCTCCAGCCGCGTCGGACGCCTCGGACGGCTCGCCCGCCCCCGCCCCCCCTCCCGGCGCTCGCGCGACGCGCGCGGCCCCCACCCGCCGGGCGTCCGCGTCGCCAGACTGCCTGCCCCTCTCCCAGGCCGACGCGGCGCGCCGCGCGGCCAACGTCGCCGCCCTGCTTGCCGGCGGCCTCACCGTGTCCCGCGCGCCGCTCGCGCGCGCCCTGTCCGTGGCGGGCGCGGAGGCCGTGCTGCGGGGCGCGTTCTCGTCGCCCGTGCCGGGGGCGCCCGCGGTGTCGCAGGTGAGGCGAAGAGAGACGGGGGAGGGCGGCGCGTGCCCTCCCTCTTCCCTCCTCCCTGCCGCGACCCCCTCCCTCTCTTTCTCTCCAGTCGCTCAAGCGCAAGCTCATGAAGCGGCACCTGTTCGTCCCCTGGGGCTCCAACCAGCCCATTCCCACGTTCAAGGCGCCCGCCGCGCTCGACTTCCCCCCCCCCCACGACGACGACTCGGGCCCGCCCCCCGGTGAGCCGCTCACCCTGTGGACCGCGCCGCCGGACGCGGAGGGCGGGGCGGCGGTCATCGAGGTGGACGCGATGCTCACGCGGTGGCTGCGCCCGCACCAGCGCGAGGGCGTCCAATTCTGCTTCGACTGCGTCGCGGGGCTCAAAGGGTTTGGGGGGCGCGGCGTGCTGCTGGCGGACGACGTAAGTGGAGAGGGGGGAGGGGAGGAGGGAGGAGGGAGGCGGGAGGCCCGCACGCCGACCCCCCGCCTCGTCCCTCCCGTCTCAGATGGGCCTCGGCAAGACGCTCCAAGCCCTCACCCTGCTCTGGACCATGCTCACCTCGGGCCACCCGGCCCTGGGCGGGTCGCCCCTCGCCCGGCGCGCGGTCATCTGCTGCCCGACATCCCTGGTCGGCAACTGGGAGGCGGAGGCCGTCAAGTTCCTGCGCGGCCGCCTGCGCGTGCTCGCGCTGTGCGAGGCGTCCCGGGATGAGGCGGCGATGGCGCTCACCCGGTTTCTGTCGCCGCGCGGGGAGCAGGTAAGAGGAGGAGGAAGAGGGAAAGGGGAAGGGTGCGCGCCGCGCGCCGCGCCCCCAACTCACCTCCTCCTCTCCTCCCGCTCCCCGCTCCTAGGTCCTCATCGTGTCGTACGAAACCTTCCGCGTGCACGCCCCCAAATTCTCCGCCCCCGGCTCGTGCGACCTGCTCATCTGCGACGAGGCGCACCGCCTCAAAAACGCCGACACCCTCACCTCGCGCGCCCTGGGCGCGCTGCCGTGCGCGGCGCGCGTGCTGCTGTCGGGCACGCCGCTGCAGAACCGGTTGGACGAGTTTCACGCGATGGTCGATTTCGCGAACCCCGGCGTGCTCGGCGACGCGGCGACGTTCCGGCGCCGGTTCGAGGCCCCCATCCTCGCCGGCCGCGAGCCCGGCGCGGCGCCCGAAGTCGCGGCCTTGGGGAGCGAGCGCGCGGGAGAACTCTCCGCGGTCGTGAACCAATTCATCCTGCGCCGCACAAACGCGCTCCTCTCGGCCCACCTCCCGCCCAAGGTCGTGTCGGTCGTCTGCTGCCGCCTGTCCCCGCTGCAGCGGTCGCTGTACGCCCACTTTCTGTCGTCGGTCGCCGCGACGCGGCTGCTGGGCGGGTCGGGGCCCGGCAAAGGGACCGCGCGCGTTCTGTCGGCCATCACCGCCCTGCGCAAGCTGTGCAACCACCCCAAGCTCATCTGGGACGTGCTGCAGGCGCGCGCGTCGGCGGCCCGGCTTGGGGGC
>Ga0315289_10002370_pt1 | contig 28932 bp, 16 predicted proteins | sample YL17G11_40_MG_FD_203452 | JGI IMG/M metagenome (GOLD analysis project Ga0315289, IMG submission 203452) | Sediment microbial communities from Yellowstone Lake, YNP, Wyoming, USA - YL17G11_40 | ecosystem: Environmental > Aquatic > Freshwater > Lake > Sediment | place: USA: Wyoming | collected... | reverse complement strand
AAGCTCATTTGTAAAACCAGAGGGGAAAGCCGAAAAGAAAAGTCTCGAGCCTTTGTTTACACGTGCCGAGCAAAACGAAACCCGCATTCCGCAGCACTCTCAGTTGAAGCGGTGCGCGACTACGCGGAATTCGAAAAACTTTGGCATGAAAAAACTCGAGAACGTCTCGAAAAGGCGTCTCTCCGGAACAAAAAGCCCCGATTTTTTTCTTCCCTCTCCATTTTTTTTTCTCTTCTCTTTCAAAAATCACGCGCTTGCAAGAATCATCGTCGGTCGCGGTCAAGCAAAAGAAAACGCCATCTAAAACACGAAAAAGGTTTCTAGAGCTGGACGCCTTACTGGGGCAGGAAGCGGGAGGCGTTGGCGAAGCCGTTGTTCTGTTTTTGTTTTTTATAGTTTTTTTTTCGATGGTGAGAAATCGAGTTTTTTTTTCTTTTTCTTTCTTTCGCTTTCTCTCTCCCTATCTTCCAACCCGAAAGACTCACCACGCCGGGCTCCGCGAGGTGCTCGGTAAGGTTGGCGATGGGGCCCTTGCCGGTGACGATCGACTGCACGTAGAAGCCGAACATCGAGAACATCGCGAGGCGGCCGTTCTTGATCTCCTTGACCTTGAGCTCAGCGAAGGTGTCGGGGTCGTCAGCCAGGCCCAGCGGGTCGAAGGGGCCGCCCGGGTAGAGCGAGTCGAGCCCCTCGACGCCGGGGGCCTCGCCGGCGAAGCGGAAGGCCTCGGCCTGGCCCATGAGCGCGACCTGCACGGCGACGGTCGCGATGATCGACTGCGCGTGGACCAGGGCCGGGTTGCCGAGGTAGTTGAGCCCCTCGCTCTCGAAGATCTTGGCACCGGCCGTGAACCAGACCGAGGCCTCGTCCGAGAATGGCACGCCGTTGTTCTTGAGGACCTCCGGCACGACGCAGCCGAGCGCGCCGAGCATGGCCCAGCGGGCGTGGATGACCTCGATCTCGCGGTAGCGGGCAAAGGTCTCCGGGTCGGCCGAGAGGCCCGAGGTGTCCCATCCGTAGTCGCCGGGGAACTCGCCGTTGAGGTAGGCAGGCGGGGAGGTGAACGGGCCGAGGTAGAGGTTGCTGTTTTCAAGTTTTTCGACAGAGGGGGAAAGAAATGAGTTTTTTTTTCCTGTTTGGCTTTCGATTTCCTTGCTCCGTGCGCGCCCTCGAGAGGGGGAAAAAACTTCCGACTCACCGGTCGGGGCCGTAGAACTGGGCTCCCGAGGACTTGGCGACCTTCCTGGAGGAGGCCTTGCCGCCCTTGACGGTGCGGCGCATGGTGGTGGTCTTCTGCGGGTGAAAAGGTGGAAAGAGGGAAGCACGGACGGAGAGAGGAACGAGTATCTCGTGAGCAAAAAAGAGGAGAGGCTCACGCTTCAAGGGTGAGGGACGGCGGCGGAGAAAAAAAAAAGGAAGCGCCGACTTGCGCTTGCGTTATCCACATCAGAGCGCCCAAGCCGACGCCGCCGGCGATCTTCTCCGCTGTCCCTCTCCCGCGAGCGCGACGCACACAGATCGTCGCCGTCGAAAGGGGACGGCGAAGAGGCGCTGGTGCGCGGCGAGGGAGCGAGAGAAGGTGAAGAGAAAAGCGAGGAGGTCGAAAGAATGGAGCTTCGCGGAGTCAAGACCTCTTGATTGTTTTTTGCTCCCGGCCTTCACCCCCGCGCTAAACCGCGCGCGGGCCTTTCCCACTCCAGAAACCGAAGCGGGCAGCTGTCTTCCGATACATAGCAAGCTCCGCGGAAGGAGAGAGGGCGGCAGAGCGCGCGAGTCGGCAGGGAGCGGCATGGCGTAATCGGCTAAGGCGACTAGCTGGGTCTCTTTTCCTTTTTTTCTCTTTTCGTTTTTCATGCCTCGCAGCCCCCCCGCCGCGGTCCCTCTCCGGGCTCTTTTCTCCCCCGCTTCCCGCCGCGGATACGTCTTACCTTTCCGGAGGTGGCGCGAGCGACCGTGGTGGTGGCGCGGGTGGTCATGACGAGGGCCATTTTGAATTTTTTTGGAAGAGGCTAAGGTTGAAAGAGAAGAAGAAGTTTGAAGAGAAAAGTGAGAAAAAAGTTGCGGGCCAAGGGGAAAGCAAAAAATAAAAAATAAAAACTCATTCGACACTCTTCCTCGGTTCTCTTCGTCACCTTCTTCCCTCTCCTTCTCTTCGTTGTTCGCCCGTCCAACTCCCGCACTTTCAACAAAATGGCAGGTGGCGGCGACTACCCCAAGGGCGTCTGGTCGCCCGCCGGGGGCTGGTACGCCGACCCGAGGCACTGGCGGCGCGGCACGGCGCTCGTCGTGGCCGGGATGGCCGTCGCGGCGTTCAAGGTCTTCTCGACGTCCGCGAGGCTCGAGACGCGCCACGCCGCCCCGGCCAGACCGATCCCGTCGAGGAGATGGTCTGAAGTTCCGGAGGCGAGGATCGGAGCGGGCGGAGCGACGAGCCTGGAGAAGTAGAATAAGGAAAGAGAGAGAGAGATAATGTGGTTTTTCTATCGCGTTCTTCTCGCCGCCGTTTTTCTTTTTCAACCCCCTCCTCCTTTTTCCGTCCTCTGCCCTTGTAAACAACCACACTTCAAATGCACGGTGTGACTCTCTCTCTCCCTACCTCTATCGTTTACACAAGGCGGCTGGGGGCCGCAGCAGGAAAAGTGGGGATGCTGCATGAAGGAAGTAAGAAGACGAAAGGAAAAATGCAAAACGAGGAAAGTGAGTCGAGCGAAGCTTGCACTCTCTGTTTTTTCTCTCTCTCTCTCTCTCTCTCTCTCTCTTTATTTTATGAAATAAACGTTGTAATAAACAACGTTTATTTCAAACAACCAAGGCGTGTACGATGCTGTTAATGATACAATAGGCGGGGAGGAAGCGAGTGGAAAAAAGCAAAGAAGCGGGCAAGGCAGTGGGCGGAGGGAAAGAAAAAGACAACAACGCTCTTTTCACTCGACGACCAAGAGATCGTCGCCCTCGCCCTCCTCCTCCTCCTCCTCAAAAGCGACGGTTCATCCAAACGTGTTCTCCCCCGAGAAGGTCATGTACAGGAAGCCGTCGACGTCCTTGTGCTCGTCGTAGACGTCTGCCATGAGGGCGGCTTTTTTTTTTTTTTGAAGTGGTATTGGAAGAAGAGGGGAGGCGAGAGAGGGAAAACGTGAGCGCCCGGAATCAAGACGAAGAGCAAAGGTTTCCCTCGACTCTTTTTTCCCCTGCTTTCTTCTCTTCCCTCCCTCCGCGCGTACCTGTGGGGGGCAGCACGTTCTTCACGAACATGAAGATGGCCTTCTCGGGGGAGATCTGGATATTTTTTGTTTGGTGAGAGAGAGAGAGAGAGAGAGAGAGAGAGAGAGAGAGAGAGAGAGAGAGAGAGAAAGAGAAGGAAGAAGGGTGAGTGTTAAAAATGCGACTTTGGGTCTCTTGGTGTTTTTTCTTCTCTCTCGCGCGCGCTCTCTTTCTCTTTCTTCCCGCGCTCCTCTCACCTTGATCCTCTTCCGGATGACGTAGCTGAAGTGTCCCACGGTCAGGTCCGAAGGGACCAGGTATCTGTTTTTTTGTAAAGATGGAAAGAAAGGAAGAACAAAAACAAAAAGGTGAGCATTGAAAAGAGAGGAAGGAGGAAAACATCTCCTCTCCTCTCCTCTCCTCTCTCTACCAAACTCACTTCTTCTTGTCGATGTCCGGGATGTCGGACTTGTCCGCCTTCTCGACGATGACCTGATAGAGAGCGCGGCGTTTTGTTTGATTTAGGTGGCGGTGATTATGTGCGCGAGTGAGTCAAGTGAATGTTCGAAACGAGGTTGTCGAGGTCGAGAAAAAGCAAAAACAACGAACGAGACATCGACGGCGGATTCTCGAGGGCTTTCGTGTTCCTCGCCCGCTCGTTCTCTGTCGCTCTTCTCCTTCTTCGAGAGACCAGCGACTTCCCCTGAGTAGACAACGCGGGGCCAAAGGAGAGAGCAGAGGGTAAGAGAATAAAAGCGAGCGCGACTCATGTTTTGCCCCGAGAGCGAGCAAACGAGAGCAGCGAGTCGAGGAAAGCGGCTTGATGCTTTCGAAAAACGACCAAAGTGAACTCTCTCACTGGGATGCGGTCCGGGTACTTGTCTCTGATCCTGCTGGACTCGGCCTGGCGCTTCTCTGCCGATGAGTGTGGGGTTGAGAGAGGGAGATGAAGAGGAACGTGAGAAAATAAAGAAAGATAGAAAGAAGGAAACGAGTGGGAGAAGAGCATTGCTTCATCTCGATGATGCCTCGTCGGCGTTTTTTCTCTCTTCTCTCCCACGCCGCTCTCCGCCCCAGCATGCTTCGCTGCCCTATCCAACTCCAAATACGCGTCGACACAAAGAGGAGATTCGAGGGAGCGCACCGAGCGGGTGCTCGTCCTTGAACGAACGGGAGCGGGACGACATTCTGGGACTTCAAAGAAGAAGAAGAAAGAAGAAGAGCAAGATAAACAGAAGAGAGGGAGCGCGTCCACGTCCAGAGAGAAGTGAAAGAGATTTTTTCCGCCGTTTTTTCTTTTCACCTTTTCCTCTCTCTTCTTTTTCTCGCTCTCTCTTTGCTTGCTCCCGACAAAAACCTCCTCCCTCTTCCCCAAAAAACACAACACTCAGCGGGGCGGCGGACAAGTTTTTTCTTCTCAAAAAATGTTACACTGTTTTTCTGAGGGTTTTTTCTTGCTCTTTCAACCGCCCTTTCGCTCGGGTACTGCCTCGACTGCAGCAGCAGGAGCAGCAGGAGCAGATCCTGCTGCTGCTGCTGCTGCTTTCTTTCCCCACGCGCCTCTCGGGGCGACGGCGGGGGCGGGCGAGCTCCCGCGCCCCTCCCCCTCCTCGTCCGTCGCAGACTGTGTCGGTGCCGCCGCCGCCCGGATCGCCTCGGTCGCTCTTCCGCCTCCCCTTCCCCCGAGCGACGGGAAGTCCGCGTCCGTGTACTCCGGCAGCGTCGGGGGAGGCAGAAGCGGTGGCGGAGGCGGTTTTTCGGAGGTGGTCACGACGACCGCGGCGTCGGCGACGGTGGAAGGAAACAGCGCCCCCGCCACCGGCGGCGCGAGCGGCGATGGCTCCCGAGGAGCAGCGGTGCCGCTGCTGCCGCTCCCACCTCTGCTGCTCCCGCTCCCGCCGCTGTTGCTGCCGCCGTTCCTCGCGCCCTTTGGCGGGCTCGCGACCTCCCACCCTTCGGCGTCGACGATCCGCCTCCTGGAGGCAGGGACCACGGCAGAGGGCGGGCGGAGGCGAGGGAGGTGAGAAGAAGTTGATGAAGACGCAGAGGGAGGTCGCGAGGTGGAGGAAGAGGAGGCTCTCCGCTGAGGTGACGCTGCAGCTGGAGACGGAGACGCCGTCTTCGTCGTCGCCATCGCTGTCGCTGCTGCTGCTGCTGCTGCTGGCTCCTTCGCCGCTTGCTGCGGCCTCCGAGGAGGGTACCGCGCGACCACCTCGGCGAGCGTCGGCTTGCCGCTCGACCAGGAGGAAGAGGAAGGAGCAGCGGGAGCTTGCTCTTTCGGCGACAAAAGAGCGGAAGGAGCCCTTGTTTCTTCCGTCGCAGAAGCAGCAGCAGCCTCCTTGCTTGCAGCGGCGGCAGCCGCGCCCCTTTCCTTCGCCTTTTCCGTCTTCCCGCCAGCGAGAGAGGGCCACGCGCCACTGCTTCCTCCCTCGGCGCTGTCGGCAAGGGGCGGGGGCGGAGGCAGAGGCGGCTCGGCCGCTGCTGTCGTCGCCGCCGACATCGCCTGTCGCGGCGTCGAGTGCCCCCGCTGCTGCTGCTGCTGCTGCTGCTGCTGCCTCGGCTGCAGCTGTTGCCGCTGCTGCTGCTGAAGCTGCTGCTGCTGCTGCTGCTGCTGCTGTGGAGGCTGCTTCTCAGCAGACGACGGAGCGGAAGAGCTCGGCACCGAAGAGAGCGGCGACGCCTCCGGGAGAGAAGAGCCTCTTCCCTCCGCCGCCTGCGGAACGACAGGCGGCGTCGGCGTTGGGACGAGGGGCTCGAGGTCCCGCTGCTGCTGGTGCTCCCTTTCGTCCTCTTTCGCTGCTGCTGCCGCCGCTGCCGCCGCAGCCTCCCCTCTCTTCTTCTCGGCCTTTCCCTTGGGGGACGCCACGCTCTTTAGTCCCTGCAGCAGGATCGCAGCCGGAACGGGGGAGGCAGGGTACGGGGCGACGGGAGCGGGGAGAGCAGCGGCGGGCGCCGGCGGCGGCGGCGGCCGTGGCGGCGAAAAGGCCCCGAAGCCGGGGGCAGGGGCGAATGGCGGAGGAGGCCGCATCTGCTGCTGCTGCATCTGAGTCCGCTGCTGCATCTGGTGGTACGGGGAGAGAGCCTGCTGCGGCGTCCGAGGCTGCTGAGGGTGGTGCACATGCTGCAGCTGCCGCTGCTGCCAGGGAGACGGGAGCGACGGCGGAGGCGGCGCAGGAGGCATCATCATCGCCATCATCGCCGCCGCCGCCGCAGCAGCAGCAGCCAGAGGGAGGGGCTGCGGCGGCAGCGCCGAGAGGGGTGGAGTCGGTGCGCTGACGTTCCCGCGGCCGGGCAGCTGCTGCTGCTGTTGGTGCAGCTGTCGCTGCTGCTCCTGCTGCGGATGCGCGTGCTGCTGCTGGTAGTGGTGGCCTTGCTGCCGCTGCTGCTGGTAGTGGTGGCCTTGCTGCCGCTGCTGCCGCTGCTGCTGCTGCTGCCGCTGCTGCTGATGTTGCTGCTGCTGCAGCTGTTCGGAGGGTCCCGGAGGAGAAGGAGGAGCGGGAGCGGAGGCCGCGGCGGGAAGAGCTGCAGCTGCCGCCGGGTGAGCGCCAGCCGCCGCCGACAGCGATGGGGCCAACGAGCTCGCGGCCGCCTCCGCCGCGGCCAGCTGCCGCTTCATCCCCTCGTAGTCGCCGACGAGCGTGTCATGGTGATGTTTCGGAGGAGAAAGAGAAGGAAGAGGAGGAGCAGGGGCCGAAGGAGGAGGAGGAGGAGGAGGAGGAGGAGGAGGAGGAGGCGTCTCTGCTCCTCCTCGTCCTTCCGCGCCCTCGGCCTCTGGCGCCGCCGCCGCCAGTGCTGCAGCTGCCTCGGCCGCGCGATCCGCGGCCTTCTTCGCTGCCTTGGTCTTGGTCGTGCCCCCGCGCCCGCCTCTCACTTTCCCGCCGCTCCGGCTGTTGCTGCTCCCGGCGGCGCTGCCAGGGGAGGAGGCGGCCGCGGGGCTCTTGGGGATGCTCCCGGCGCTGCTCGCAAGCGAGGCCGCGGTTTCGAGCGGCAGGAGCGAGGGCGCGATTTGTCCTTCGGCGGCGCAAGTGGCGGAGGCGCCGTTTGCGACAGCGGGAGCTGCTGCGGCCGCTTCCTCGCGCAGAGGCGGGGGCGGAGGAGGGGTGTCGTGGAGAACACCAGCGAGCTGAAGAGGCAAAGGAGCGGGGGCGAGGGCGGCAGCGGGAGGAGACAGCCGATGCTGCTGCCGCTGCTGCTGCGCCCGGGGGGGGACTGCTGCGCCGTGGGAGGAGCCCTGTTGCTGCTGCTGCTGCTGCTGCTGCTGCTGCTGCTGCTGCTGCTGCTGCTGGAGAAACTGCTGCTGCCGCTGGAAAATCTGCTGCTGATGCTGCTCCAGCTGCTGCATGTTGAACGTGTGCGCCGCCGCCTGCGCACCAGCGGCGGCGGCGGCAGCGGCGGCGGCGGCCCCGGCGGCGGCCGCTGCCGCCGCGGCGCCCGCCGCGGCCATCCTCGAGGGGAGCACCCTGGCAGAGAAGTGCGCCGCCCGCGCCTGCCACGCGTTCCTGAACAGCGCATCGACCGCGTCGATCGCCGCTCCGGCGGGCCGCCTCGCCAGGGCCGCGTCGAGCAGGCCGGAGCCGAGCGCCAGGGCCTTGCGCACGCGCGCCGCGGCGCCGCCGCCCAGCGGGCGGCCGAGGTTGTTCCTGGGGAGCAGGGGGTCCGCGATGTTGATGACCTTGGGGCAGAAGACCGGCGGGTGATTGGGCCGCGGGGGGGCGGCGTGCTCCGCGATGATGGAGAGAAGGACCGAGCGGGAGAGGGGAGCGGGGCTGCTGGAAGAGGAGGAGGAGGAAGGGCAAGGAGAGCAGGGGCCGTCGGCGTCGGCGTCGGCGTCGCCGCCGTTTTCCTCGGCCTCTTCGCTCTCGCCTCCGCTCCCGCTTCCGCCCCCGCTTCCTCCTCGGGGCAGCTCCGACCGACGCACATAATCGTCGATCGGGACGCTGCCCAGCACCGTCAGCACGTCCGAGTCCCAGGCGAACTCGGAGAAGGCCCGCAGGAAGGCGCGGAGCACCGAGAGCGGGTGGTCCAGCTGCTGCTGCGGCGGCGGCGGCGGCGGCGGGGCGCCCCGCCCTTCCCCGTCGCCGCCGGGCCCTCTCCCGTCGCCGCCGGGCCCTCCCCCGTCGCCGCCGGGCCCTCCCCCGTCGCCGCCGGGCCCTCCCGCTCGCCCCCCTCCTCCCCCTCCCCCTCCGGCCAGCACTCGCAGCACCATCGTCTCCAGCGCGTAGGTCGACAGAAGGCCGTGCTGCGCCCCCAGAACCCTCCCCTCGTAGAAGCACCACGCCTTGATCAAGAGAACGGACCGCTTGAAGAGGTGGCGGCGGCCGACGGCGCGGTCGGCCGTCTCGAGCGCCGCGGCGGCGCGCAGGCCGCCGAGCGACTCGAACGAGACGTCGACGACGGCGTCGCGCACGAGGCACTTGAGGAGGCGCACCTCGGCGTGGACAATGGTGACGTCGCGGACCGCGAAGGCCGGGGCCGGCGGGGGGGGAGCAGGGGCGGAGGCGGCGCTGCCGCTGCCGCTGCCGCGGCCGCGGCCGCTGCCTCTGACGGCGGCCGCGGCGGCCTCGGCGGCGGCGGCCGCCGCGGCGCCCGAGACCGCCTCGGCCGAGGCCGCCTCCAGCGCCGCGGCCAGCCTCGGGGCCCAGCTGTCCCTGATCGAGGGGCCTGAAACCTGGACGAGCGCGACGTCGATGTCGCCGTCGGGGAGGTAGGTCTTCAAGGGAACGGAGCCGAAGAGGTAGGCGTCGACCTATTTTTTGTTGTAGTTTTTTTTATTTATTGAGAGAGAGAGAGGGGGGGTTCAAAGAGAGAGAGAGAGGAGGGAGAGGTTTTTCGTTAGGGGAGAAGGAAGAAAAGAAAAACGTCGGCGCCTTTCTCATGTGTTGGAGTTGGATTTCGCGAAGGCCCCTGTCCCTCTTTAGTCTCTCTTTTTCGCGCATCCAAAAACGCGGAGCAGTGCCTGTTGATCTTTTGCTCCTCCAGGATGTCGTCAAGGATCGAACGAGGCCCTTGTGGCTTGCTCGGCGAGAGGAAGAAGATGGATTGATTTTTCCTTGCTCCTCTCCTTCGTCCTCTTTTTTCTCACCTTGCACTCGCGGAAGCATCGATCGACGACCGAGCGCAGGAACGCAAAGACTGCCGCCCGGGCCGCGTCCGTCTCGTCGGTGGGGGAGATACGCTCCAGGAGCTGGTCTATCCGCTCCTCAGGTGTCGCAGGAGGCGGAGGCAGGGGGTAGGACGAAGGGAAAGATGGAGGTGAAGAAAAGGCAACGTTTTCGCGGCGAGGCATCGACGACGACGCGAAAACGTTGCCTCTGCCTCTCCCTCTTCCTCCTCCTCCTCCCCCGTAGCCTGGCGCGCGGTAGCCTCCGTTGCGAGGTCTCCTTGGCAGGTGGCCTAGGGAAGAGTCTTCCGGTACCGCTGGTGCGAAAGAAAGAGGCTGGAAACCAGCCCCCGCAGGAGGCGGGCCCGACAACTGCGGCATCTCGCGAAAGAGCTACGACGGGGTCGGTTTTTTTCTTTTTTTCTTTTTTGGTTTTGTATTTCTCTCTCCAAGGGCCAAGCGAGTCGAGAAAGAATGGCACACCTCCTCTTTGAGCTCTCGAACGATCTTTTCAAACTTTCCTTCTCTCGACGCCATGCTCGCCTCCCTCCTCTCCGCAGGCCTGCACCGCAACAGCAGCAGCAGCAACAGGGCCGCGGCCTTGCTCATGGCCTCGTGCTCCGGGAGGCTCCTGAGCTCGATCGGAGGTAGGAGGAAACGCTGGCGTTCTTCTCTTTTTTCTTCTTCAACTACGACCGATCGGAAATCCAACCTCCTCTTGTCGACGCTCCCTCTTTCTTCAACTCGCTCAAAAAAAACAGCCTCCACCTCCACCTCCGCCTCTTCCGCCCCCTTCTCCACCTCCCCGGCCCGCGCCACCACCGTCCTGTGCGTCCGCAAGGGAGATTCCGTTTGCGTCATGGCCGACGGGCAAGTGACGAGGGGCTCCGAGGTCGTGAAACCAAACGTCAAGAAGGTCCGCGCGCTCGCGGGAGGCGCGGCGATCGGCGGGTTTGCCGGGGCCACCGCGGACGCGTTCACGCTGTTCGAGAGGCTCGAGACGCAGCTGGAGGCGCACCCGGGGCAGCTGACGAGGGCCGCGGTGGAGCTTGCCAAGCTGTGGAGGTAAGTGTGAGAGGGGGGGGGGGCGGGGGGCTTCGAGGGGGAAAACAAGGAAGAAGAAAAACAAAAAACTCACCCCCTTTTTTTTCTTCCTTTTTCTTTCATTCCTCCTAATCCCAAAACTTCTCAGGACCGACAAGTACCTCCGCAGGCTCGACGCCGTCATGGTGGTGGCCGACAGCAAGGTCTCTCTGTCGATCTCGGGCGGCGGCGACGTGCTCGAGCCGCACGACGGCGTCCTCGCGATCGGCAGCGGGTCTCCCTACGCGCTCGCAGCCGCGAGGGCACTGCTCGCCGTCGAGCCATCGCTGTCGGCGCGGGAGATCTGCGAGCGGTCGATGCGGATCGCCGCCGACGCGTGCATCTATACCAACGACAACTTCACGATCGAGGAGATGAAGATCGAGACCGGGGAGGAGAAGGAGAAGGCGGGAGGGGAAGCGGAAGCGGAAGCGACGAGCAAGAAGGACAAGGAGAACAGAAAGGAGAAGAAGTAGAAGAGGGAGTTTTTTTGAGATTTTTATTGTAACATTTTATTGCCTCTTCATTATTGCCTCTCTTCCTTTTCTTCTCCTCGCCAATCAAATCAACACGACAGAGACGAGAGTGAAGTCACAGCCTTGGACGAGGGCGAGCTCCATCCCCGAGGAGCGGCAGCGAAGGAGCTCGAGGTCGTCCTAGATTTTTTTTTCCACCGTCGAGGTGTTTTTTTTTCTTCAAAAAGTGAGCGTTTTTTTTCGTCGTCTCGTTCTTTGTTCTCCTTCACTTCGAATGGACTCACCGTCGCGTCGACGTCTCGGACCATGGCCCTCCCAAGGGAGGCCAGGGCGATCCCAGCCTGGCCCGCGCGGGCGCAGGCGTCGTGCTGATTTTTTTGATAGGGTATTGTTGAAAATGAAAAAAGGGTTAATGAAACAAGGGTTGTAACTGAGGAGTCAAAAACAAAAGGCCTTCGACTTTTCCTCTTTGCTCTTCTCGTCCCTTGCACGCACGTCCCCGGTCTCCCTGACGATTCTGCCCTCGGCGTTGACGAGTACCAGGCCGATCACCCCCTGTTTTGGTTCTCGTTTTCGATGAGAGAGGAAGGGAAAAAGAGGCGTTTCGTTTTTGGTGTTTCGGAGCGCCGGGGTCCCTTGGCTCCCCTTGTTTTCTTTCTCTCCCTCAACCTCTCCCTCAGTCACTTTTTCACTCACGTGCTGCTTCGAGAGAGACGACAGGGCGACCTCGGCGGCGACCTGTGTTGGTAGGTTGGTTAAGATTTTGCTCGGTGGGTCGAGGGGAAGTGAGGCTAAAAGAAAACCTCTCCCTGCTCCCTCTCTCGGAAAGCCCCCTCTTCACCTCCTCTCTCTTCTCTCTCTTTCGCTGGGGAGGAGAGGCACTCACCGGTAAGACCTGTTGCTGCTGCTGCTGCTGCTGCTGATTATGATGGTGCAGCTGTTGATCGCTCTTGGGAGACATTCGAGCAAAGTGAAAGGGACGGACGGCAAGTTCGACCTTTTACTTGTGCGGGTTTCTTTCCGGGAGAGAAAAAAGAGAGAAGAAAAAAAAGTGGGAGGCGAAAGGTCTATTTTTTTTCTTTTTCCGTTTTCCACTTTCGATCTCTTCCCGATGCCTCCCCCTTCCTCCTCATCGCGCGCCCTCCTTCGCGGCCTGGGCCACCCGTCTCCCGGAGAGATCAAAAACCTCCGCGAGCTGGTGGAGTGGCTCGAACACACCAAGGTGAGAGAGAGTGAAGGAGTTGAAAAGAGAATGGCGACTTGACGACGGCTCGTCGGTCGAGAAGCGACGGCTCACCCCTATCGGCTCTCCTTTCGAAAAAAAACACAAAATCCAGATCCGAGCCTACCCCGCCGACGCCCGCGGCCCGCTCACCAACCATCCCGAGGGCCCCCAGTGGCGCGCCTCCCTGAGGAAATACCTCGACGACGTCGGGTACCCCCGAGAAGCAGCGGCGGGAACAAAGGGAGGAGAAGGAGAAGGGAGAGGAGAAGGAGAAGAGGAGAACGCCGGCGACGACGACGAGGCGGTCGCCTCGTGGCTGCTCCGCCACGCGCTCTCGCTCTCTTACAGCGACGCGAAGGAGAAGTTCACCGAGGCGGAGAGGGCGCTTCTCTCCGAGCAGGTCGGGCGAGGGGCCTCGGCGCTCGACGAGGCCGACGCGGCGGCGCCCGCGGCCGGGGGGGGACCCCCGTTCGTAGACCTGACCGGCAGCGACGCCGTCCGAGAGGCCTGCGGCGAGCTCTGCCTCGCGCTGGGGGTCGTGAGGGAGGACGGCGAGGGAGAAGGCGACGGCGACGAGGCCCTCGCTCTCGCCCGCCGCCTGGAGCGCGCGGAAGAGGCCCTCACGGAGAGATACCTGCCGGCGGCCTCGGCCTTTGCCGAAGCAGAGGCGCAGAGGGCTTCTTCCTCCTCTGCTCCTTCTTCTTCCGCAGCTCCGCCTTCCGCTCCCTCCGCTCCCTCTGCCTCTTCCTTCGCCGCCGCTCTGCTCGACGCCCAGCCCCTGGGCTTTACCACCGGAGACCCGCTCGTCGACCGCGGGGCGAAGGCGCTGCGCTGGCTCTACGTCAAAGACCTCGCCGCACTCCAGAAATCGGTCGACGCGGCGATCGTCGGCGTGCAGAACGAGACGGCCAGCCCGAGGACCGACGCCGCGCTCGGCAAGGTCGGGCGCTGAGGGAGAGAGAGAGAGAGAACACAAGGTTGTAAAAAACAACGCACTGAAAAAGGAAAGAACGCACTTTTAAAATGACAAAAAAAGTTAATGGAGAAGAGTTAATGGAGTTACTTTTTACTCCGAGTCAGAGTCGCCAAAGATCTCGGCGGCGTCGGCCTTGGCAGCAGCAGCCGCAGCCGCTTCCGCGGGTGCCTCTGCCGCTCCTCCTTCTTCCTCTTTATCTTCCTCGTCGTCGTCGTCGTTGTCGTCGTCCAGAACGGCTCCGCGCGGGCGCTTCGCAGCAGCTTCGCCGCCGTCGTCGTCGGAAGAGAGGTCGCCGCCCTTGCGCTTCTTGGGTGCTGCGTCGGCGGCGTCGGCAGCAGCAGGAGCGGCAGAAGCGTCGGAAGTGCCCACAGCTGTGCCCGCAGCAGCAGCAGTAGCAGCAGCAGCAGCTCCGCCTCCTCCGCCCTCCTCCATGGCCGAGTCCCCATCGTCGTCGTCCGAGGAGGAGGTATCGGAAGAAACCTCGGAGGAGGAAGGGGAGGAACGCCGCTCCTCCCCGCCGTCTGCGGCCGCGCCCTTCGTCTTTCTCGGCCGGCCGCGACCCCTCCCGGAGCCCTTGGCCCCTTTCCCTCTCCGTCCCCCGCCCTTCCTCTTCTTCCCCCCCGGGGCGTAGTCCCCTCCCGCGCCCTCTTCCTCGAAGATCCCGTCGACGGTCCTGTCCGCCTGCTCGGCCCGCCGCGCGTCGTCGAACGCCGCGGCGTCGCCGGCCTCGGCCGCGGCCTTGAGCTTGTCGGCCTCGGCCCACTCGCCCTTGAGCCGGGCGAGCTTCTCGGCCGCCTGCCTCGCGCGCGCCTCGCGCTCGCGCCGCGCCGCGGCGGCGGCCTCGGCGGCCCTGCCGGCCTCGACGGCGCGGCGGGCGGCGTCGGCCTCGAGCGCGGCCCGAGACTGCGCGCGGCGCGCGTCGGCGGCGGCGGCCTCGGCGCGGGCGTCGGCCAGCAGCGCCGCGGCGCGCGCCGCAGACTCGGTGCAGAAGTCGACGTGGATCCCCAGTTTCGTCGGGTCGAGCACCGCCGCCGGCAGAAGCGCGGCGGCCTCTTTGCCGCCGCCGGACGCTGCTGCTGCTGCTGCTGCCACTGCTTCCCTCCTGGCCTGGAGGCGGGCCTCCGACTGCGCCTTGAGCCTGGCGAAGACGCTCCCCGCCAGCGTCAGGGCCCGCGCCGCGGCCTCGCACTCGGGCAGCCTTGACGCGTCGCCGGCGGGCCGGGTTTTCTTCAGGTCGGCGACCGCCGCGTTCTGCAGCGTGAGCGCGACGTCGAAGAGCAGCGGCGGGCTTGACTGGTCGCCCGGGGAGTCGCGCAGGGCGAAGAGGAGGGCGCGGCGCGCGGCCTTGAGGTCCCAGGCGTCGTAGAGGGCGCGGGCGAGCGGCAGGCGGAGCCTGGAGGCGGCGTCGGCGGCGGGGACGACGACTGCCGTCGTCGTCCCTGCCGCCGCAAGCTGCTCGCCTACGTTCCCAGGAGCAGCATAAGCCGCCGCGGCTGTCGTAGACACCGTTTTGGGCCTCATCGCGGCGTCGTAGAGCCTCGCCGCGGCCTGCGGCTGGTTCAGCGCGAGGTGCGCCGCCGCGAGATTGGCCGTCGCGTCGGGGACGACGAGCCCGCCGGGCGCCGCCGTCGCCGAGAAGGCCGCCACCGAGCCCGCGGCGGCGGCGGCGGCCGCGGCGGCGGAGGCCGCGGAGGCCTCGCGGACGGCGACGAACGCGTCACGCGCGTACGCCAGGGCGGTGCCGCGCTCGGCCAGCACGGCCCCGACGCCGCAGGCCGCGACGCCGTTGCGCGGGGACCGCTGCAGCACCCTCTTGAAGCCCTCCATGGCCTTGCTGAGGTGCTTCTCGCGCCGCTGCGCCTGGGCCGCCGCCGCGGCGGGGGAGGAGGCCGCCGACGACGACGAGAGCGCGAGCAGGGCGGACTGGCGGTTGCCGCCGCTGACGAGGCCCGCCGCCGCCGCGGACGGCGCGGAGTGCAGGGCCACGGCGGCGATGCCCAGCTCAGCAAAGTCGTCGCCGCCGCCGGCGCCGGCGGCGCCCCCGCCGGGGAGCGCCCTGCCCTCCTCGACGAGCGCCCTGAGCCGGCCAAAGGCGTCGCGCGCCTCCTGCCACTCCCTACGCTCGAGGTGCGCGCGGCCCAGCACGGCGAGCGCGTCGGCGGCGGCGGCGGCGGTGGCCGAGGCGGCGGCCCCGGGGGAGGAGGAGGGGGCGCCGGCGGCGGCCACGGCGGCAGCGGCGGCCAAGGCCGCCGCCGCCATGTCGCCCCTTGCCGCCGCCAAGGCCGCGAGCCGGACGTGGCACTCCGCGTACCCGGGGAACGCCCTCGAGATCGCGGCGTACTCCGACGCGGCGGCGGCGGGCCCCAGCGTCGCCTCCATGACGCGGGCGCGGTTGAATCCGAGGGTGACGGCCTCGGCCGCGGCGTTGCGCTCCTCGGCCGCCGGCGTTGGCGTCGGGCCCGCGCCTGCGGAACTCGCGACCTCGGAGGCGGACGCGAGCGCCTCTTCGAGCAGCGCCGCGGCCCCGGCGGCGTTCCCCACGGCGAACTGCGCGACAGCGGCGTTGTTGAGCAGGCGCGCCGGGAGCGGCGGCATGGGCGGGGAAGAAGAGGGACCGCCGGCCTTGGCCTCGCTCCTCTCGCGGCGCGCGGCGTCGATGGCGGCCCTGAGCGCCGCCGCGGCCCTCACGGCGTCCCCTCCGGCGCCTCCTCCCCCTCCTCCGGCCCCGGCCCCGCCCCTTCTCAGTAGCAGCTCTCCGAGGGCCTCGAGGTCCTCGGAGGTCGCCCCAGGGGCCGCCGCAGCGGCCTCGAAGTGCTCCAGGGCGGCGGAGGCGTCGGCGCCGCTCCCTCCCCCTCCGGGTGCGCGCTTGCGCCCCTCGGGCGTCCGGTAGAGCGGCGCCAAAATATGCAAAGCGTCCCTCCACGCGGGCTGCTGCTCCAGGGCGCGCTCGAGCAGCGTGATCGCGTTCGTCGCGTTGCTGCCGATCGAGGAACCGGACGGGTTGCACAGCGCGAGCTGCGCCAGGCCTATCAGGGGGAGCGGCAGCCTCCTGTCGGCGGCGGTCGCGGCCTGGTAGGCCGCGATCGCTCCTCCGACGTCGCCGGCGGCGTGCCTCGCCCTTCCCGCCAACGAGGCCGCGGCGGCGAAGACGGAGGCGGAAGCGACGCTGGGGTTCGTGGGTGTTGCTGCTGCTGCTGCTGCTGCCGTTGACGAGGAGGCGGCGGCGACACCAGTGGCGGACGCGGCGGCGGCGGCGGCGGCGAGCGCGGCGGCGCCGCTGCTTCCTCCTCCGGCTCCGCCGCCCGAGGCGGCCGTCGCCGCGGCCGTCGCCCCGCTCGAGCGCAGGACCGCCCTCTCCGCCGCGGCCAGCGCGGCCCCTCCCAGGGCGGCGGCCCTCCGTGCCTTGGCGCCCTCCCCTTCCCCAAAGGAGGGCGGGGAAGAAGAGGAGGAGGAGGAGTGTGACGAGTTTTCGGCGAGGCAGCACCGGCCGAGCAGGGCGAGGATTGCCGGGGACCCGCCCGACGCGTCAAAGGCCCTGCGCAGCCTCTCCGCGCCCTTGGCGCGCTCCTCGGCGTCCTCCGAGCCCAGGTCGAGCGCCGCCAGTCCCAGCAGCGCGCAGGGGCAATCGCCGTCCCCTCGCGCCAGCGTCAGCGCCAGCGAGCGGGACCAGGCCAGCCGCGCGGCCTCGCGGTGGCCGAGCCGGAAGAGCGCGGTGCCGAGGCCGAGCCGCGGGTCGGGGGACGACGGCGCCGGCGACGGTGCCGGCGACGGTGCCGGCGACGACGGGGACGGGCTCCCGATCTCGGGTGCGAGCCTGAGGGCCGCGGCGTAGTGCTGCAGGGCCGCGGGGGCGTCGCCGCAGGCGAGACAGTGGGCCCCGGCGGCGAGGGCCGCGGCGACGGACGTCTTGGCCGCCGGGGTCGCCCCCGCGGCGGCGGCGGCGGCGGCGGCGGCCCCACGCTCGAAGGCCAGCCTGGCCCCCGCCGCGTCTCCGCGCGCCGCGGCGAGCTGCCCCTCGCCCACGGCCACCAGCGGCTCCCCGGGGCACGCCCGCCTCGCGGCGGCCAGCGCGCGGGAGCACTCGTCGAGGCCCAGGGCCCGCATGCGCGGGCTGGGCGCGACGCGCGCCGCGGCGAGGTGGAAGCCCGCGGCGGCGAGCGACAGGAGGGCGCGCTCGCGGCCCGAGGCCGGGCCGAAGTGGGCCGCGGCATCGTCGGAGGTTCCCTCTTTGGTGACGTGGAGGAACTGGCGGACCATCCCCTGTCCGTTTTTTTGTTGTTGGGGGGGGGGGGGAGAGTTTTTTTGTTGGGGTTGGGAGGTCGGAGGACGAAGGGGTGAGGCGAAAGGGAGAAAAAGACGTCGCCGTCGTCGCTGCCGATGTTCCCTCCCCCGATTTCGATCGCCGCCTCCCTCTCTCCTCCGCCCTCCCTCTCCCTCTCCCTTTCCTACCTCGGCCATGTACGCCCTCGCGACGTCTCTCCAGAGCTTGAGCGGCGCGTTCTCTGCGCGGAGCACGTCGAGCACCTCCTCGCTGTCCTGCGGCAGGCCCGAGAGTGAGATCTCGACGGCTTCGTCCGAGCCCGGGATGGGGACGAGGAGCGAGTTTTCCTCCGCCGCGTGGTCGCCGTTGGCTTCGGTCATCGTCGCCTCCATGGCTGCTTGTGTGCGCGCGTCTCGCCGCTGGCAAGCGGGGACGAGACGAGAGAGCACAGAGATGCGCGAAGGCGCGGATGCAATCAGCGTTCTGACGTTGACGGCGAAGAAGCGATCGATGCTTCGAACCTCAGGGCCCCGTCCCTTTGTCAAAAACGTCCCCGTGTGCCGTCTCCTTCGATTCCTGCGAGGGAATCTAGGGCGCACGTTCTCACGTGCTGTGCACGAGAGGGAGGGCGGGCGGCAACAGGGGGACCGCGGAACGCACAGGAGGCGCTGATCGATTTGCGAAAAAACAGTGAAAAGCAGAGCTCCTTGTTTTTTATTACACCTCGACAGCGCTTCTCCTCGCGCGCCTGAAGAGCCCGAGCAAGCGCCCGTAGTCCGCGTCCGGCTCGATCGAGAAGCTCCTCTCGGACGACTTGGACTTCGCAGAAGCAGGCGCGGACGCGAAAGAAGCAGAGGCGCTCGCGACCGCCTCCGCGCTCGGCGCGGTGTCCAGCCGGCACCGGAGCGACCGGAACGCGTCGCCCTGCGGAAGGAAGGCCAGCAGCGCCCGCAGGCAGCGCTCCAGCCCCGGCCGGTCCGCGGCGGACAGCAGGCACAGCCGCGTGCGCGTCCAGTGCGGGGCGTCGAGCGAGCGGGCGAGGGCGTCGGCGGCGACCAGGTCGTCGAGGCTCGGCGGCAGCAGAGCGGCCCCCCCCGCCCCCGCCCCCGCCCTCGCCGCCGCCGCCCTGGGCTCGGACGAGGGAGAGGGAGGAAGAGAAGCGGAGCCGGAGCTGCGGCAGCAGGCCGCTGCGAAGACGACCGCGGAGGCGAAGTTGTACGCCCGGGAAAGCAGGCATAGCGAGAGCGTGGCGTGCAGGGAGGGGCTGGCGGCGGCGGCGAGGCGCTCGAAGAGAAGAGCGCGGTCGCCGTCGCTGCGGCCGTCGCCGTCGTCGTCCTTCTCTCGTCGTCGTCCCTCTCTCGTCGTCCCTCCTCCTCCCTCTCCTCCTCCTCCCTCGTCTTCGCCTCCGCTCCATCCGGCAAGCAGGGCCCGCAGGCGCCCTGCTTCGGGGGCGGTCGCCAGCGCAACCATCAGAGTGTGCGCCGCCGCGGCGGCGCCCGCGAGCCCGGCGACAGCGACGGAGGAGGAGGAGGAGGCGGAGCCGCCCCCGGGGACGGCGACGGCGGCGGTGGCGACCCTCTCGACGGCCGACGAGAGCGCATCCGCGAGCTCGGAGAAGACGGTCCGAGCCCCGAGAGCGGCCGCCACGGCCCTTATCGCTGAGACGCCGCGGCGCCCGCAGAGCCTCTTTTCTTGCAGCGGGTCCGCGAGCGCGGAGGCGAGGCCCGAGAGGAGGCGCGGCACGAGCCGAGTGCTTCCCTCTGCTTCTTCTCCTTCTTCTTCTCCGTCTCCGTCTTCTTCTCCGCCTCCGTCTTCTTCTCCGTCTCCTTCGGCGCCGCCGCCGCCGTCCTCGTTCGCCCTCTCCTCCGCCGCGGCCGTCCTCGTCAGCTCCGTCAGCAGCGAGAGGCCCGACCTCGCGGTCCTCTCGTTCTGGCAGACAAGCGCGGCCAGGGTCTCGGAGAGCAGGCGCGCGCCGCGGCGGCGGAGCAGCGGGGAGGAGGGCACGCGGGCCCGCCGCCGCCAGCGTCCGTCCGCGCGCCCTCGCGCCTCCTCCTCCTCCTCCCCGCTCGCCCTCGCCGCCGCCGCGGCGGCCCTCGCAGCCGAGGCCGTCGCGAAGTCGGCACGGAGCACCGCCGTGGCCCAGCGCTGCGCCCCGGCGCGCACGGCGTCGACGCCCTGCTGCTGCTGCTGCTGCGGCAGAGGGCTCGCGGCGGCGCCCTCGACGGCGGCGAAGACCGCGTCCAGGGCCGCGACCGCGTCGAACAGCGGCGGCGGGCGGGAGGCCCCCCCCACTGCAGCGGCCCTCCACCGGCCCGCCGCCCCCTCGGCCGAGAGCGCCGCCGCCTCGGCAGCCGCCGCCCTCGCCGCCGCGGCCAGCAGCGCGCCCTCGGCCCTCCTCCCGGCGGCGGCGACGCGCGCCTCCGGGTCGCCCAGAGCCGGCAGCGCCGCGGCCACGGCGGCGGCGGCGTGCGGCAGCAGGGCCGACGGGGCGTGGGCCGCCCAGTCCGCCAGAGTGTCGAGCGCGGCGGCGCGGGCGCGGGCGACGGCGAGCGAGACGGCGGGGCTCGGGGGGGGCGGGGGGGCGGGGGCAGCGGGGGGAGGAGGCGCGGAGGCGGGGGGCGCCGCCGCGTTGCTCGCGGGAGGAGCGGGGCTCGCCTGGGAGGAGGCACCCGGCGTCGTCGCCGCCGCCGTCGCCGCCGCCGTCGCCGCCGTCGGCGCAGCCGAGGGCGCCGCCGCGGCCGCCGCCGCGGGAGGTAAGGGCGGCCAAGGCGGCAGCGGCAGCGCCGGCGTCGGCAGCAGGCTCGGGCGCCACGACGCACGGGCCGCGACCTCCCCGACGACCGCGGCGACGTCGATCGCGTTCCTGCTGCGAGGACCTCCCCGCTCGTCGTCGCCGCCGAGGTCACTGGAGGCGAGGGCGGCGACGGCGCCCCTCTCGGCGTCGTCGCGCAGCCTCGCCAGCGCCGCGCCCACGGCGGCCTTGACCCCGGGCTCGTCGTCCGAGGCCGCTGCGTCGAGGAGCCCCCCGACGAGCGCCGGCGCGGCGCGCGAGAGGTCGACCTCGGGGGCGCGGCAGAGCGAGGCGGCCCAGGCCGTGGCCGTCCTCCTGGCCGCGGCGGAGGGGGCCCGGAGCGCGGCGGCGACCGAGAGGAGGAGCTGCAGGCCCGGCGGAAAGGGAGGGGGAGCGGGAGCCCCTGCGGCGCCGCCGCCGCCGCCGGTCGCGCTCTCCCCTCCGACTCCGCCCCCGCAGTCGAGCGCCCCCGGGACGGCCGCGGCGTCCCGCAGCGCCCCATCCAGCATCAGGCCCGCCTGTCGGACGCCGGCGTCCGCGTCGGCTGCCAGGCCCAGCGAGGCGGCGAACGCCGCAGGCCAGGCGGAGGCCAGCAGCGCCGGGTAGGGGGCCGCGGCTGAGGAGGCGACGCGCGCGACGTTGTAGCACGCTTCCGCCGCGTAATAGCGGACTCGGGCGTCCCGGTCGTCGAGGAGGTCAAGCAGGGTGCCCGTGACGAGCTCCGGGGCGCGGCGGGGGCGGGAGGCCGAGTCGGAGGAGGCGGGAGGGGGGGCGGAGGAGGGGCCCGCGCCAGCTGCTGCGGTCGCTCCCTCCGCGCCGTCCGAGGCGGCAGCAGCAGCAGCGGTCCCCGCCCCAGCTCCCGCCGCCGCCCCCGCTGCTGCGGGCGCGAGGGCGACGGCCGTCGCGGCCAGCGCCAGGGCGCCGCCCTTCCTCGCGTTGGCGTTGGTCGGCGTCCTCGCCAGTGAGCTCAGGTCGGCGAGCAGGGAGTCGACGGCCGCGGCGTCCCCTCGGGCGACGAGCGCTCGCGTGAGCTGCTCGATCTGGAGAGCCGCGGCCTTGCGGCGCTCATAGACCTTGTCGCTCAGCGCGCGCTGGAGGTCCTGGGGGAGCGTCATGACGGAGCGAGGGAAAATTGAGAGGTCTCTCGGGGGTCTGGCGAGCGATCGGCGAGAGGTTTGGGGAGGTTCGTCTCGCCGTGAATGTTCTTCTCTCTGCCAGGCTCTCTCCTCCTGCTTATTCTTTTACTCTGCCTCTCGTTTGAGACGCGATCGGTCTTTGCTCTCTCGTCTCACTGGGAAAGAGAGAGAGAGAAAGAGAGAGAGAGAAAGAGAGAGAGAGAGAGAGAGAGAGAGAAGCGAAAGAGAGAAATGAATTACGAGAGAGAATAAGAAGAGCATTGATGAATTGATGGCTTTACAGTTGAAACCAAATCAGAAAAGAACTTCTACCTGCGGCGCTACCCCCTCCCCGACCAAGGCCCTCCCATCCCTCCCTCTTCGCCGCCCGAGGACATCCCGGGGGGCTCGATCGCTTGTAAGCGCTCGCTGCCGCTGCTACGCTGCGATTGCTGCTGCTGCTGCTGCCCGCTCCCGCCGCGGCGCGTGCGGCCTCCGTCACCGGGAGCAGCGGCGCCGCCTCCGTCGCCTCCCTCTGCTCCCGGCGTCGTCGTTGTCGTCGCAGCCGCGGGCGCGGGCGTCGCGGGGGCGGCCGGCGCCTGCTCCACCATCCCCTTTGACAGCATCGCGGCGCGGAGCAGCAGCGCCCTCGAGTCGGCGACGTAGGCGAGTCCAGCCTCCAAGGCGGCGTCGACAGCAGAGAGAGGAGGCCGCAGCGCGCCGCCGCCTCCGTCACCGGGTCTGCTCAAAGCGGCAGCGGCGGCGGCGGCGGCGGCGCCAGCGACGGCCTCCCCCCCCGCTTCCCTCGTCAGCAGCCCTCCGGGGACGTCCAGCTTGCCCCTGACCGCCCCCTTCCTCACCAGTGCTGCCAGCTCCTCGTCGAGCTCGCCCCTGCTGCCGAAGCCGAGCTTTTCTTTCGCGGCGTCGAGCGACAGCCGCGAGAACGGCGCTGCGTACTGCACCAGGCACCTCCTGGCCGCCGCGGCGGCGAGCTGAGGCGCAGCGCGGGAGGCCCTGGCGTCGAGGCGCGCGCGAGGGAGCACGCCTTCGCGGAGCTGCGTGAGCGCGTCGCCGAACCGCGCCGCCGCGGCGGCCTCGACGGCCGAGAGCAGCGGCGGGACGAGCGCGAGCGCGTCGCGGAAGCCCGCCGCAGCCAGCGCGACCGACGCGAGCTCACCGCGATCGAGCGCGGCGAGGCACGCGAGCCCGCCGCAGAGCGCGACGTCGAGCGGGGAAGCCAGTGAGGGGGCCAGGGAGGCGTCGGCGTCCAGAGGGTAAGTCGGAGCCTTTGTCGCAGCGTCAAAGGAGAAGCCGCCGCCGATGCCGGCGACGCCGCCGCCGTCGACGTCGGCGGCGGCGGCGGCCCTGACGAACCCCAGCGCCGCCTCGCGCCACCTCCCGGCGTCGAAGGCGGCCGCGGCGCACCCAGCGAGCGCGGTGGCGACGGCGGCGCTGGCGAGGAAGGGGGCGGGAGCGGCAGCAGCGGCAGAGGAAGGACGGCCGTTGCCGACGGCGGCCGAGGACGAGGAGGAAGAAGAAGCCGACGCCGCCTTGGAAGCGTAGCTCGAGACGTGCGCCCACGACCCCGCCGCGGCCGCCGCGTCCGCGGCCCTCAGGCACACCAAACTAACGTCCCTGGGAGTCGAGCAGTAGTCCCTCGCCCTCAGAAAGCATCGCAGCGCTGCCTGCGGCTCCCCTCGCCGCGTGTGCCAGTCGCCCAGCGCGACGGCCGAGGCGCGGACGGCGTCGCGGTCGACGGCGGCCCTCGCCCTCGCGGCCTCGGCGTCGACCGCGGCCCTGTCCGAGTTCGCGCGCGCGTCGGTCTCCGAGATCCACCGCTGGGCAGCGGCGTCCAAGCCTGGATCTCCCTGGCCGAGGGAGAAGAGGCGCGCGGAGAGCTCGGAGAACTTGGCGGTGTCGGTTGTCGCCTGGGGATTTTTTTTTGTTTTAAAGAAGGCAAAAAGGTTTAACCAGTCAACTCTACCTTTTTTTCTTCCTCTCGCTCTCTTGCATTCCCTCTCTTCTTCTTCGATTTAAACTCACCTCCGAGATCGTCGCGACGGCGAGCCTCAGAGCCTCGGCCTCCTGCGGGGTGCCGCGGAGCTTGTCCGCGGCGAAGGCGAGGCGGGAGGCGCGGGCTGCCCCGGGGGCGAAGCAGGCCGCGAGGGCCTGTGATTGTTTCGTTGTTGTTGATTTTGATTTTTTAAATGAGGTGGGTTGATGGTCGTGTTTGTTGGTCGATCAGGGGCGAAACCGGAGAGGCGGGGGGCGCAGCGCAGCGACGGCACGCGAAGCAGCAGCACCGCGGAGGAGGAAGGAGGACGCAAGCCAAAGAAAAGAGGAAGAGGTCGACGAGAGCTCGTTCCTTCCGATCGCATGGTTCGCTCTTCTCTCTCTCCTTCTCCGCTCGTTTCCTCTCTCTTCCTCCCTCCCTCGCTTTCTCTCTCTCGCAGGCTCTTGAAACGACCAAAACGCACCTGGATGTCCACATGCGGAGGGGTGGGGGCATCGGGCTCCATGCCGAGAAGCAAAAGAAGGCAAATCAGGAACGAGAGAAAACAACGAGCGACGATGAAGCGACGAAGGGAAAAAGTGCAAGCAGAGCGAGAGCCAAGGACAGAACGAAAGAGCGAAGCAGAGCGAGCGCTCTCCAGCAGCGCAAACCATCTTCCTTGTTTTTTCGCGTTTTTCTCTCGCGTTTTCTGCACTTTAATTCGCCAGTAACATGCAGCGACCGCGCTCGTCCGGCGGCCTTCACCGTTTCTTCGCGCCCGCGTGCGCTCTCACCGCCTTAATCAAGGACGAAGAGGTCAAGGCGAAGGAGGGAAAGGAAAGCGTCGACGTCGTCGCCGACGACGAAACTGAAAACGACATTCCTATTTCTTCTTCTCCTCTTCTGCGCCCTCCTGCGACGAAGCCCTTGGTCGAGGAAGCGACGACAACATCGGCAGCAGCAGAAGCAAGCGATGCTCCTCGAGTCACGTACTCGAGGAGGAAGAAAACAAAGAGACCCGCCGAGAGCGAGGACGACGGGAAGGAAGCGAGGGGCGCATGCTCGATTACGTCGCTTCCGGCACCGACGGCGACGACGACGACCGAGCAGCCGCCCCCTCCCCCCCCTCCTCCTCCTCCTCCTCCTCCGAGCAAAAAGAAAAAGAGGGCCCTGACCCAGACGCACCTCGACCTGGGCCAGGCCGCGTTCGTCTGCCTCACCTGCGCGCAATGCGGGATGGTCTACGCCCCCGGGGACAGCGGGGACGAGAGGGTGCACGCGCGCTTCCACGCCGACGCGCTCCTCGGCCCGAGGCTGCTCGCCGCTTCTTCCTCCTGCTCCTCCTACGCCGCTTCCGCCGCCTCTCCCTCGTCGCTTGTCGAGGTGATTTCGTTCCCGGCATCATCGAGCGACGGGGGCCGCAAGCAAGGAGGGGGCGAGAGCGCCCCTTCCCTGCGAGGGAGGGTCCTCCACGCTCGCCCGGGCCCCGCGCTCGCCGGCGCGGGCGTCTCGAGGGCGCTCGCCGTCGCAGAGGCCGCTCTCGGGGCCGCGCCGGGGTGGCTCCTCGGGGCCTTCTCCGCCGTCCCCGCCGCCGCAGCCCCTTCCGCCGCGAACGGCGGGGATGCGCAGGAGGGACGCGGGGGCGGCGGGGGGGGCGAGCCCTCCGCTTCCCCGCCTCCCCTGGCGGCGGCGGCGCGCCCCGCTCGGAGCCGCCCGCCCCTCACCGCGGCCGCTGCGGCGGGGAGCGGCAGGCACGCCTTCCTCTTCGAGTGCTCCGAGACGAGGAGGGCCGTGGGCGTCGCCGTCGTCGAGTCTCTGGCCTCCGGGACGCGGCTAAGGAGGGTCTTGGGGGGCGAGGGAGGCGGCGGCCGCGAAGGGGGAGGCGAAGGGACCGAAGCGACGACGGCGGCGGGAGCGACGAAAGCGCCGGAGTCGACGGCGGCGGAAACGACGGCGGGAGCGGCCGGGGCTGCCCTGGGCGTGCGTGGCGTCTGGGTCGCGCCCTCCCACCGCCGCAGGGGCTTGGCAACGGCCCTGCTCGACGCCGCCCGCGCCCGCGCGGTGACGTACACTGTTGTAGGGCGGAGGGCGCAGGTCGTCTTCTCGCAGCCGAGCGAGGCCGGCGGAGGAGAGGCGCTCGCGAGGAGCTACGCCGGAGCGGAAGGGTTCTGGTCCTACCTCTGAAATGATTTCGATTCTGAATTTGTACTGTAACTCTCCTGTGTAAAATGCTCTTTGGGGGATCGGCTATGAGAAAGGGGAAAGCGTGGACCGTTTGTTGTCGTTGGGGAGACGGAGGAGGAGGATGGAGACAGAGAGGAACGGGAAAAAAGGTCGAAATCAAATTCTCTCACTCTCTCTTTCCCTCTTTCTCATCTTCCCCTCTCGCCCCAAGTTCTCGCCTGGGGGCTCTCCACTCAAAACAAACTACGATGCGTCTTGCTGCCCTCGCATCGCGCGCGAGGGTCGCCGTGGCCGTGGCTGCCCCTCGCGGCGGCCCGTTGGCGAGCAGGGCCGCGGTCCCCAAGGCCCTCCGACCGATGCGATGCACGGGATCATCGGCGAAGAAGAGCGGCCCGCCGGCCCTCGTCGCGCGCGCCCTCAAGCCCGTGGACGCGACGTCGGCTTCGATCGGAGGTGCGTGAAGATGTAGACGGGAGAGCGCGCGCGCGAGAGAGAGACTGAGACAGAAGCCGGGCACTCGAATCCAATCGCGTGCCGTGCGAGGAAATGCGACAAAGTTAGGGCGAACGCCTCAAGTTTCAACCTTTGCCTTTCCTTTTCTCAACCTCTTCTCAACCTCTTCTGAACCTCCATCCAATTCCACCTTACGCATTCACTCAGGCGGCGGCGGCAACGGAGGCTCCTCTTCCGGAGGGGGCGGCGGCGGAGGCGGAGACTCCTCCTCCTCCTCCAACTCCGGAGGCACCCCGCCCGCCGAGGTCGGCATGCTCCTCGCCGCGGGCCGCGCGCTCGAGTCCCTCCCGCCCGACCTCGCGGCGGCGCTCACGGCCGGGAAAGTCAGCCAGGAGATCCTCAACAGGTACATCTCTATGTCCGCCTCGGCGCTGCTCGCCCCGCTGATGAAGATCCCCGGCTTCCGCGACCGGCTCCTCGCCGACCCTCAGTTCTTCGTCAAAGTCGCGATCGAGGTCGGGATCGGCATCTTCACGAAGTCGACCGCAGAGTACGCCAAGCGCGGCTCGCGCTTCGGCGACGAGCTCGACTTCGTGGCCGCCAACGTGATGATGGCGCTGGTCGCGGACTTCATGCTGGTGTGGCTGCCCGCGCCGACGCTCTCGTTCGCGCCCAAGTCGGCGGCGAAGCAGGGCGCGCTCGCCGCCTTCCTGGCCTCCTGCCCGGAGAACGCCTTCCAGAAAGTGCCCGCGGGCTACAAGCCCTTCACCGTCGCCCAGCGCGGCGGGGCCGTCCTCCGCAACGGTGCCAAGCTCCTCGGCGTCGGCTTCGGCGCGTCGCTGCTGGGCGTCTCGGCCACCAACGCGCTTGTCGCCGCGCGCCAGTTCCTCGACCCTTCGTTCTCGCCGCCCAACGCCCCTCAGGACGCCCTGGCGATGTCCGCGGCGTACGCGTCGTACATGGCGGTTTCGTCTAATTTGCGGTACCAGGTCATTGCGGGAGTCGTCGAGGAGCGCGGCATCGAAGCCTTATTCGGGTCGCGGAGCCCGGCGCTGTGCTCGGCGCTGTCGTTCGTCGTCAGGACGGGCAACACGTTCTTGGGGTCGCTGATGTGGGTTGATTATTTGAGGTTGATCGGCCTGCAGAAGGCGCATTAGATGGGTGTTGTATTTTGTTTGGTTTCAGTCCACCAGCGACAGAGAGAAAGAGAGAAAGAGAGAAAGAGAGAAAGAACGAGAAGAGAAAAAAGACAGAAGAGAAAGAAAAGAGAGAGAGAGAGAGAGAGAGAGAGAGAGAGGGAGAGAGAGCGAGAGCGAGAGAGCGAGAGCGCGCGCGAGAGACGTTTTTTTGGAAAAAAAAAACAGAATTTTTTTGAACGTATTTCCCCTTCTTTGTTTGCACCCTTTTACGACGTTTCTCTCTCTCCCTCTCTCCCCCCCCGTTCCTCTCAAAGACTCTCATTCTGCCTTTTCCTGTCTCTCGTCTCTCTCTCTCTCTCTCTCTCTCTCTCTCTCTCTCTCCCTCTCTCTCTCTCTCTCTCTTTTCGCTCTCTCTCGGTTTCTCTCAGATGTTTTTTTTTTCGTTCTAGAAAAAAACGGTTCTTGAGATGAAAAAACTCTCTCTTTTCCTTCTTACTCGAGGTCGACGACGCTGAACTCGGCGGTCGCCCTCCAGACACCTCCCGGCTTGACGGGCCCCGCCGGGCTCGAGAACTGCGCGTTCTCCACGCAGCAGAACCGCTCGTAGCACGCCTCCATGCTCGTCCAGGGCGACCAGACCACAATGTCGTCCCATCGGTCTGACGAGATCGCCACGGCCGCGCCGGTGCCGACGTCGAGCTCGACGTGGCCGCCGGCCTTGAGGTAGACCGAGTCGACGGGCCCCTTGAAGTCGACGACGTCGCGCGTCTCCTTGGCCTTCGGGGGGTTCTCGGCGTCGACGGTCTTGTCGAGGAACTCGAAGCCTTTGAGGCCGCGGACTCCGGCCTTGCGGATGTCCAAAACCTCAATGTACGAGTGGAGGGCCGCCGTGAAGTCGAACGATTCACCGTTTTTGTTGTTGTTGGTGACCGCGAGCTCCGTCTTGAGCGCCTCGCCGTGCAGCGTGACGGTGAACGAGGCCCTGAAGTCGTGCGGCCACATCTTCTTGGTGTATTCGTTCTCGGTTAGGACGATCTCGACGGACGGGTCGAGGTCGTCCGGATTGGGGTCGGCGCTCGTCGCCGCGACGGCCCAGTCGAGGTTGCGCGCAAAGCCGTGCTGCTGCATCGCGCCCGGGCCGAACTGGGGGAAGCAGTGCGGGATGCCGCCCGACACGGGCTTGGACTTGTCGAACACCGCGTCGGGCCTGATGTAGAGCACCTCGTCGCCCGAGGGCTGCGTCCACGACGAGACGAGCCCACCGAAGAGGATGACCTCGGCCGTCGCGCCGCAGGCATGTGTCAGCCTGACCGTCGGAAGGCCTCCCTTGCCGGCGGTGACGGCGACGGAGCCGGGGATGTCGAACTTCTTGGCCAGGGAGGCGACGTCCGCGGTCGCGGTCTCGGCGGCGGCGCGGGGAACGATGGTTGAGGAGGAGCGGGAAGGGCGGGGCGCGGAGGCGGCGAGGACGGAGCTGGAGGTGTTTTTTTTGGTTGGTGGAGAGGAGGTCGAGAAAAAAGACGAAGAAAAGAAAATCAAGCCGGGAGAGAGGGGTGAAAAAGTGAGACTAAATCGCCCTCTTTTTCAGATTCATCGCGGTGCTCTTCGCTGCCCCTTTTCGATCGGATGCGATAGCGTGCGACGTAAACCATGTGCTGATATGGAATTGCGGGTCGTCAAAGCAAAGACCTGAAAGGCGTACCGGCGCTGCTGCTTCGTCGACGATGCGACGGCAGAGGTGATCGGAGCGGAGCAGCGAGCCTTCGAGGCGGCGACGCTGCTGTTTCCACCTCGCCTCCGCTGGCACACGGCCGCAGAGGCGCACGACGAGAATGCGAGGGCAGAAGACATGGAGCTAGTTGAGAGAGATGAAGGAGACAAAAACTCGAGCGAAAGGGGGAAAGAAGGATAAAAAAAAGAGTGTTGCACTGCAGT
>Ga0315289_10002369_pt1 | contig 28937 bp, 17 predicted proteins | sample YL17G11_40_MG_FD_203452 | JGI IMG/M metagenome (GOLD analysis project Ga0315289, IMG submission 203452) | Sediment microbial communities from Yellowstone Lake, YNP, Wyoming, USA - YL17G11_40 | ecosystem: Environmental > Aquatic > Freshwater > Lake > Sediment | place: USA: Wyoming | collected... | reverse complement strand
TGAGCCCTCAGACTATCCCAAGTTGCTGGCAAGTACTGTTCTGCTGATTTGTGGACTGGCGAAATTACTGATATCATCTCATATCTCCTTAGGTTTGCAACCAAAGTTTACCTGGAAAGACCTTTGAGGGTGATCCAGACGCAACGTGAACCAACTCGTCTGCGGCACCACTACCATGATTTGCTGCGTGGTTAGAATAATCGGGCTGCGACAGGTATTCTGCGTTCCATCCACTCCCACTCGAAACGAGCGTCTGTCCAGAACCGCTTGTTGGGTGTGGCGCATGGTATACGTAGGTTTCGTCATCAATGTCGCTGGCGTGGTGACCGGAGATTTCATAAGTAGAACGGTCTCCTTCTAGATAGTGAATTGTACCAATAACTTTGTTGAATGACACCCCATAGGCAGTTACATATAAATTCGTAGCATCAATATCGGTATCACAAGCAAAGTCAGTTGTAAAGAAGTGACCTGAGCCAGACGTGCCTCCTACGCACGTCCCAATCGCTTCGATATGACACTCTCTAAAAAGACTATATCCACCTGTCATCCATATAGCTTCCTTTAGCGCCCTCTGTGAAATATTCACGCTTCTAAAGGTACAGTCTCCATTGATATTTACCATATGAGATGTCGGACCCGAACCAGATGTACCTGATCCAGATACAGACAGGGTCTCAATATAATTGTTACCAGCGAATGTCATTGGACCCGTTATAACAGATCCATAACGAGACAGACCCATCAGCATCACGCCAATAGGCAATGTATGAGCCCCATCGATTGCACATACTGGCAGGAAAATCACATCTCCTGCTATTGCGGCAGCAGTTGCTTGGTCAAATCCACTTCCACTTGCTGTATAACTGGACTTGACAACTCCTGATCCATATAGGATGATACCGTAGTCTCCAGTTCCTGTGCTTCCTGATGTTGGACTTCCTGATATTGCGGTGGCTCCCAGGCCAGCACGTGATGGTAACGCTTTCTTCGGAGGTACATATACTGTCTCCTGATACTTTTCAAGAATAATAAAAGGTGTACTTGTGCTGAAGTCAACCCAACAGGGATCGCCATTCTCAATATCGCTATCGTCTCCCACCATCGCCAGATTAGTGTAGATAGCACCATTGTTCGATAGCCTAGCAGACCCACGACCACCACCGTGATCTACAAGAATAGCATCAAAGAGAGTGCCTTCCTTGACAGTACTACGTAGCCCACGGTTCAGTCTGCTCATGGTGTTACCCATATCATCCCAGGCAATGCAACTGCCGGGGAACCAGAACTAATAGCATATAGCTGGTCAATAGCATCATCGCCATGTTTATCAGAATGGTACTTTGAGACTTCAAGCTGATAAGAATAAAGTGCAGGTAACACACAGTTTCCCTCTTCCGCTGTCATATTCGCCTGTGTAACAACTACGACATCAGTTAGATCCTGACCTATATACAAACCAGGGATCATATCTCCATTCTGTAATCCTGTTACTTGAGCAGGAAATGTCGTTCCTCCATTATAGGAAATACGGATATCGAACGTTATATTGCCTATCCCTATCCAGGAAATCCTTACTCCATCTGTATTTGAGCCTAGATCTTTGAGAGATAGTGGCTTTGATATTCTATAGCCGGAAAATGCACAATAGTGCATATACATGTTGGACTGACCACCAGTAAACTGTGTCCAGGTAACTTTGTTATAGGTTAGATACCATGCAAGATATTCTGGATTGTTTCCATATGCATACGATAAGCATCTCCAGCTTACACATGATGGATCACTATAATACAATGGGCCATCGGTATCTGATAATACTACTAGCTCAGCACTATATGGTATTTTTACAAATGGAGATCCACTTGTCCACTCGCTAGACTGCCCTGTGCTACCGCGTGGACCATATAAATGAATAAACTTGGCTCCAGTCTGGCTTTCACCACATATAATAAGCTCATCTGCATGTCTGGCCTCTACATATGTGACAAGTATCGGGGTATCTATTCTAAGAACACACTTTGATCCATAATTACCTTGACCATATTTAGTTCTGTAAACATCGGTTGGTCCAAACATGTCTCTAGCCAGAGCTAAAGATCCACTTGTGAAGTCGAGATTTCTTATAAAGTTAGCCTCATCATAAAGATGGTCTCCAAACTCCATGAGAGATGTATAGCCTAAAGCGTATGGAGATGTCCATATCCAGGCCGATCCATTCCACATAGGTACTGCACCAGGAGGAGCAACAGGCAAGTGATGACTAGACATGCTCCCATCCTTCATATGCCGATTGGTCTCCAGGAAGAAACTGAACATTACCTTCCCAGGTTGGGATCTCACAGTTCATCAAATAGGCTATAGAACCACTGCCTACTCTAAGTGCAGGATGACCACCAGTAATCCCAAAGATACAATTGTAGAAATACATCTCGGTTCTAATATTAGACTTATCCCAATCGTCTTCTTCAGTTGGATTGCCATTGGCATCCAATCCATCAGTCCAGATAATTCCCTGCCAATCCTGACCTTCGCTATCCCTAATGTGAGCCCAAACGCTTGCTATATCAATATGGCTACTTTGGATATATTCGGTCCATTGAAGATAACCTACATTAGCAGGACCATAGATTGACTTCTGCATCCCTATATATTCATAGGAAAAGCTCTGACCCGGCTGGACAACCACGGCTGTTGGCTTGTTGACATGGGTCCACAATGGATGACCATGTAGTGCTAAGTTAGGATAGTACCACTCACCAAAATAGGTCATTTTACTGGCGGCAACAGAGTAATTCTTATACATTAGCTCCCACCAAAGAATTTGACCACTAACATTACGTAGTCCTACAATCCGCCATTCATATATTTCTTGAGCGCCTGAAATAGAAACCCAATACATATAATCAATTCCACTTCGATCTGGTTGATACCAAGAGCACCTACTGCCATCCGAAGTGGCATGCCAGCTTTCAAAGCCAAGTCCTTTTGGCTCCATCGTCCAGAACTTTCCATATCCAGGATCAGGATGTAAAACATTCGGAATACAATTTCCGAATAGCCAACTACGACCAGCATCGTACACCCCACCAACATCTCGCTCAACCCATAGAGGTCTTCCAGAGAATGATCCTGTATGATTACCCCATACCCCATCACCATTAGAATAGAAACCACATTCACGAGCAATCAAAACACTGTCAATCGAACCTGCTTTGGCAGGTGTTGTGTAGCCAACTCCAGATGTTCTGGTTACTCTAATATCGCAGTTCTTGAGGATTACTTCGCCATTATAGTAAAGACCGACAATATTGCTACTTCCTCCGTAGGTATGGTTGATGTAGATGCTCTCAAGAACACAGCCAGATCCAGCAGACAGCGTTCCTGTAAATATCACGCTACCAGGAGACATCCCCACCAATGTTCGCCCAGGATAGATTGACCAACTTTGAGTATAGGTACCACCAGGAATATAGATAACTCCTCCAACGTTGGAGGCAGCTAAAGCAGAAGTAAATCCAGCATCACTACAAGGAAAGGTCTGTGGCTCGTAGGACGGACCATTATCAACAATGATACCTGTAAGCATAGTAGGAGGATTGAAGTACATCATGGACGAGGCCGACCTAACATTTCCAGCCCTACTTACATTGCGATATGCCTTTTCTGTACCAGTAAGTGGCTTTGGAAAACCAGTAGCAAAAGCTATTACCCTAGGAGTTTTTGCGGTTAGATCGACATATACATCGGCTCCAACAGTTGGAGTTTCTCCAGTCACATCAAGATTACGCAAGATCGTAGCAGTCGAAGAAAGACGAACAGTCACCCTGGGGCCATTGATATCTAGCACAGTGGCTGGCGTCCAGTTGGCTGTCTGCATGATACTGCGTGATCTAGGCTTTAGCTTCACAAGATTATCTCTCTACCTATTACCCTCATATTCGTTAGATCTGCGTTATGCGTAGTACTAACCTGCTCAGCAACAATGTCTACACTCCATTGAGTTTTAGTACCGCTGGCCTCGTAACTCACAGATAGGATATCCCCAACCTCCAGACGAACATCCGGTCTGATGTTGAGGGTATGCATTCGATACTGTTCAAGCATCCTACGCATGGCAATCTTTGCAGCTTTGACAGCGCCAGTCCATAAATCCGGCATACGAAATACTTTGGTGCTAAGACCAAATCTCTTGGCATATTCCGCATCCTGTACTGTCTTGGCATCCACATAATACACAATAGCATCAGAAGCCGAACCTTTTGGAAACGCTTCTGTCCAGGTATGCTCTCGGACATTACTTGGCACCTGCACAACTGTTTGACGTATAGGATCGTAGGCATAGTTGACTGCACCATTGGCCTTGACAATAATCTCAATAGGACGTTGCTGAATTACACTTGAGATAGCACCCATGCCATCTGTATCCAGATCAATGTAAACTGCCTCACGCCAGTCAAATAACTCTGTTACCCTAACATCATGCAGGTGCAAACCATTGTGGTTAGTAAGTATCCTGACACCCATTACGTCAGAATAGGCAATACCAGGAATATCATGAATTGGATCATCGGGATCTTTCACGCCTGAAATTCCGAATGTATAAATCCACTTATCATCCATGTAGATAGTAGCAAAGTTGTCGTGGTACAGAACCCTCGTTCTATGTGCAAGATCTGGCAAAGAGAATTTATAGGCATCTATTACCGTTGAGCCAGCCATGAAATTCAATCTATATGATCCAGAACCAGAAGATAATATCTTGATGCTACTGGTGGTGGATGAGGAGCCACGTATCTGTGTATCGCTTTGGATCTGTACATAGTCTCCATTGGTCATTGGGTCTATAACAAAGTGGATGTCAAATCCCTCAGCTAGATTGTCCGTGTCTAGTGTTGCTGGAGAGCCCGAACTAAGCACAATCGTATCCTGGAGTGTGTCTCCTGAGAACTGAGCAGACGCTCCACATAGACGACTAATCTTGTCGATTAGGTCTCTTACTGTAACGTCGCTATCGCCACTTGACCCAAAGAAGCCTGAGCAGTATATATCGCCACTATATTTCAACTCTACCAAAGTTCTAAAACCATGATAGGCAATCTCACCTTTCTTCAGACTGGCATTCATAAGACCACCAGTAAGATAGACACGGTTCGATAGATCGTGGAATGATGTGCCTATCATTGAGCCACTACCATAGTAGCGTGTTCTCCCAATGATGCCTGTCTTTACCCCACCAGTTGTAATCCACACTTCCTGTAGGGTGCCCGTACACACGTAGACGCCTCCATCATCTAGGGCTACAAGAAGACCAGTTCCGTACCCATCAGCAACATTTGGATTATAGTCAAGGCATTCTAATCCTGGCTGACCAGTTCCATACGGAGGTGCATAATGACCTTGAGACCCATCTCCATTCTGCCTAAACTGATAAGGGCCATGTATTTTCCCGCCAGTGGGGGCCGCTAAATTTACTACGTTATAGCTATATTCATTGCCCTCAATTACAACTGTACCACTAGCTGGAAAATCCTCAAGAAAATATCCATCTTCTTCGGGCTGCGGCCTCTCAAGAGGTACATCTGCCGTGCATGGAATGGCACATGCATTAGTTGTCTCCTCGCCACCTCCGGGATCATAGCCTACTGTGTAGAAATGTGGAACAACAACAGTTCCATAAATACCCACATGCATAGCTTGAATATCTCCTGGAAACATCCAGGGAATAAGTGGATCAGTTGTGGATATCCAGTCATATTCAAGCTTCTTTTCCCAAATGCCTCCCTCTAAAACACATAGTTCAAAGTGACCATCCTGATGTTGAAACATCAAAGAAACTGTATCTTCTGGTGCATAGTAATCGACTTCAGCTAGAATGGTTTCCGAACGATCTACAGACTGTACAATCTGAAGCCTATCTCTCATACTATATCTACCAAGTATGTAGTTAGAACCATCTAGAGCCAATCCAACAAGACCAAAACCTATAGGATAGTTTCCTTCATCATCTGGAGTTCCTCCTATGTTGAAATCAGCAGAAGAAGAAAATGTTGCACCTATAATAAAATTGAATGCATTATATGGCTTTCTGGCAAACATAATGTAGGGATGCCCACTTCCAGGAAGTTTGAAGCCTCTACCCTTATCAACAATCCAGGGGTTTGTGTCTCTGTGAAGAACCTTTATTGAGCCGAATATATCCACACGAGCAATATTGAAAATGGTCGATGCAATTGTTCCCCATCCAACAGCTATATACTTTAGTTTATCTCCAGGAACTAAACTTAGGTACGACTGTATTAGTGGTTCGTCATATTGCGCCATGTGTGTGGTGTAGTTGAAGTCAGATGAAGGATCTGGATTTACCTCATACTCTTCACCTGTATTCTGGTCCTCGCAGACTAGATAAATATAAATATCTTCTGGTTCCTGTGCTAATATTTGGTAGTCCCAACACCACACACTAATATAAAGCTCAGGATTGAGAATAATCGGATATTCTCCAAACATATCCGCAAGATCTCTGCTTCTAACAGCATAACCATGACTTCCGGCATCAGGAGATCTAACCCAGGTTATTCCACCTTTTAGATTTATATTATCTGGATCAGGTTCATATGTTCCATCAACTCCATGCCATGTCTGAGCATCCCAAAAGTCAATCGAAAAGTTTTTATCAACCATACCTGAGTTTTCTGCTGGATACATGTAGGTATAGTCGGTCATTGGGTCAACTAGAGAAGACTTTGAAATCATCTCTGTGTAGTATGGACTGGACATACCAGCTAGGTTCCAATCACTCTCGCTCACAAGTCGTGGTGTTATTCTACGATTGCCATCCTGAACTCCACCATCAAATCCGTCAACAATGTATGATCCCCAAGGAACCATCTCCATGCCATTACTAGTCTTTATGCCCATCCTAAGCTGCATACGTGAGCCAGCCTTCATGTTCGGATGGTTCATGTAGTATTCATCACCAGCCTTGAGATCAATCGATGCTTGCTGTAAGCCATCGTCTGTAAAATTCTTTATGGATGTATCAGGAATGGTGATTGCGCCCGGTCCAGAACCAGACGTGCCAGAGTAGTAGTAGGTAGTCTCTTTATAGGAAACACGATTGCCACAGTTCGCCCACAGAATATTCTCGTGTACTCTAACCATAAATCGCCAGCCAAGATTGCTGACCATAGATAGATGACCCATTGAGTAATTTCTGCCATCCGTACTGCGACACACGAGAGTATATGGAACATAACCTTCGGCCTCATTACGACGCAGGAACTGACCAACAATAAAGGCCGAGGTGCCCGATGTATAGCTATTGGTAACTCTAAACTCGCTCAGGTTCGAGTTGATATCTGCTGGAACAGCTATAAAAATATTTCCCCATGTTAGAGTATCGTGATCCCAACAGATCCCATCTACCCCACCAGTTCCGCAGTTCGATACATAGGCATAAACATCATCATTGAACTTCAGAGCAGTTACATAAGTCATCAATGATCTCTCTGTGCGAACTGGAGAATATTTCATCGCAGAAGGAGACATGAAACGGTAGGGGGTTGAGTTGGCTATCCAAGATCCACTCTTGACATAGTAAACTGCTTTGATACCACCAATAATAGAAGCTCCTGTGTAGAAAAGTACACAACCATCCTCTGCAACTGCGCTCACCATAGGCCACGTAGCAGTGCAAGCAGCCAGGGTCTCTGGACTGCTCAGTGGAGACGCACTCTTTGCAACCACAGCAGACCAATCAATATCATATCGATTGAGATTGCCACTCGATCCGCTGGTCTCTACAAAGAAAATCTTAGAGCCATATATCCCAGGCTTTCCGGCAATGGACTTACCTGTACTTATTAGACTGCTATCGCCCACGATCTGATATTTGAGTGTTCCACCATCGTTGATCCAGCATGAGATACCAGGAGAACCTGAGGTAGGTACTCCGAATTCCTCCAACGTTGGAGTATCCTGCCAGGATGGAGATCCAGAGATAGCCGCATGGTTCTCCATAATGCTATCGAAGAATACCAAGGACTTCTCCAGAGTTGCGTCAATGCTCATCTTATATGAGCGTGGCGTCTCGATAGCAGTTATGGCTTCATTACTCACAGTACGCATCAGGTCACCTGTATTTGAACTGGTACCATGTACCAAGCTTCTGTGCCTTCTATTTCACAGCCCATTAGTAGTCTAGGAAATTGCCCAAGCATATAAACATACTTGGTTGTACCGAAGTGGTCAGTCATGGTAATTAGGTTACTTGGCGATCCAGAAGTCGGCGTAGGATCATTGAGACGATAGAAATATTCCAGGTCAGCCAGAGTGCCATAATTGCTATCAGCTTCTGTGTGGCGAACACGAATGACCATTTCGTAGCCCTCGTAAATACCACCCATGCTAACATCTAGGCCACCATTTACAGCCCGATTGACTGACTGAGCCTTGTCTAGAGTAGGCTTGAAACCTTCCCACATAACTCTGAACCGTTTAGTCTTCGTGGCGGCACTGTCGGTTAGGACTATATACTTGTAGTGGGTCATACGTTCAACTCCTTCTCAACAGTGTCGATAATGAATTTGCCCAGGTACTGACCACCTACATGCAGATGCAAAGTAAGTGGTTCACGTTTGCTGTCCTGTAGTTTCATATTGCGTGTACCAAGCAAATCCTGCCAGGGATTGTGCAACTTAGTCATTGGAATAATCGTTCCACTTGTCTCAGGTACAAAAATTTCTCTACCAGCCTCACCAACTTCTGATGGTTCTCCACTAGAAAGATATCCACCAAGTGCTCTTCCCTTCTTGGGCTTGCGAAGATTTGAAGCTTCCTTAGAGGCGGCCTGTCCACCTGAACCAGAGCTAGAAAGATCGAGACCAAGAGATTTCGCAATCTCTATCCACATATCGTGGATCTTGGTAACCGAGGTTTCCGCAGCTAAGATGCCATCAATGAACTCTTTCTCAAACTTGGCACCCTCTTGGAACTTGCCTACTATATCCTCCTGGGTCTGACCAAGTTTGGTCATATCAATAGCCATCTGGTGCATATCGGCGGCGTACTTCTTTTGAGCTTCTAACTGAGTTTGACTAAGCTTCATCTGCTCTTGCTGGTACTCACGGCTCAGCTTGATACTCTCTTCTTCTATAGCCTTTCGCTCTTCGTAGAATGCACGTTGCTGCTTGATGCCTTCAAGTTGGAACTTCTGGTTCTCCTCGAAGTGTTTTCTTTGGAGAGCCATGCTCTCCTCTTGCATTTTCTGGTTCTCGCCAAAATGCTTTCTCTCAAGGTTGAACTGTTGCTCCTGGAGACGAAACACATCTTTCTGATGCTCACGTTCTTTATTGATCTGCTCTGTCTCCAGACCATACATGATCGTTTCACGCCCCATCTGGCGCTCAGCCAAACGACGCTGACGTCCAGTAGTGAAACGAACGTTCTCTTGGAAGTCTTCCTGTTTCCAGCCCCACTGCATCTGACGAGTAACATCCTGATAACCCCATTGCTCCTGGGCCCAGGCTTGGTTCATCTGCATGCCACGCCATTGTAGAGCCCGACCTTCAGTAAACTGGCTGGCGCTTAGACCAAGACCACGCTGAGATAGTGCTTGCTGCTCACCAAATTGTCGAGCACCAATAGCCATACCTTGTTCTGCTCTACCAAAGTCCCAGGCTTGCTGACGATAACCAAGCTGGCGCTGGCGGTCCTCGATTGACCAGAACTGTGGCATGTATGTTTTCTGGAGATTTATACTCTCCTGTTGGAAGCCCTGCTGTTGCTGTTGGTACTCCCATCCTCTCTGCTGTTGCTGCCACTGCAAGGCTCTCGAACCGTATAGCATTCCATATTCGCTCTGGACACCCTGTACTGCACCAGCCCTGAATGCGCCACCAGGACCTTGAGCATAGCCAGCACCCCAAACTTGCTGCGCCTGGAAGTCGAACATATTACTAGTATAGAGTGGTAAGCCCGTTGCGCCACCTTGTCGATTGAGATCGACAGAGATCAACTCAGGACGCTGCTTGTAGCCTCCAGTTCTAAAAGCTTGCATTGCCACAGCTTGTGGATCACGATTGACAACCTGTTGTAGGAAGTTTAGCGCATTGGAACCAGCAGCAGCGGCACCAGCGGAGATACCTGTAATTTGCTCAGCACTTAGTGTGGTAGTTGCCACCATAGTCTGAGCTAGTTCATTTCTCCTTGCAGCACGAAACTGTTTACGATCTTCTGCTACTCGTTGTTCGGGTGTCCATGTGCCAAGAAATTGCTCAGGAGTTGGCATAGTTGCTGCGGTCTCAAGTCCATAGGCCGCACCAATAGACCAGTTAGTAAGCGCAGTGACACCCTCTCTCTCAAGTGGCTGACCAGCTATTTTTGCCCACCGCTGAGTAATTGCTAATCTTTTCTCGTCATCACCACCTGCCGCAATTGAAGTTGTTTTAGCAAGCCAGTTTGTTATATTCTGATTATACTTATCCATCTCAGCATTGTAGGCAGCAAGATCACTTTCGTATGTGCTTTTTGCACCGCCTTTAGTCATTTTTCCACGTGAGGTTCCTCTAACAGGTGGACTAATATCTGGACGGATTGGATAATCCGAATAGTACATGCTACTTACTTCGCTTGGTGTGGTAGCAGAGGCGTTTAGAATATTATAGGCCATTGGTACCTGTCCAAGAACACCAGCACCAGCCGCTATCGTAGCCTGCGTTTGAGCACCAGAACCAGTCAAAAAGGTCTGCATACCACCAGATATACCAAGCATTCTAGAGGGAAGAGGATATCCACCCTGCGTAGCAGCGAGAACCTGAGAAGGAAGTTTATTGATATCCATACCAGCTTGCATTGCACTAGCCAACTGTGCAGCCTGCTCAACCTGATATTTATTATTTACGCCACCCGAATACTGCATCATAATCGCAGAGGCTGCATACTCAGGAGCAAGACCCTCGAACCTAGTATCGGCAAGAGCCGTAGCCATCGCCATATTAGATATACCAATGCTTGGAGTACCCTCAAGACGAGCAGCTTGTTTCCTCCAATCATAGGCACCACCAGCACCCGTATACGCTTCCATCGCACTCACGTAGCGACTTTCTCTCTGTAATACCTGCGGTCCGGCAATCATCTGATTGGTAGCATTCCACATCCACTCAGCGCCTTGACCAATTGCCTCGAACGTTCTGCCTTGCTCAGCAAGTTGACCCATTCTTAGTGTACGAGTTGCTTGTCGAACAGGTGTCATTCTATCCATTGCATTTGATATCTGTGTTGCGCCAAGGGCTAGAGTTCCAGCAATCAAACCAATAACTGGAATTGCTACACCTACTGTCGCTTCAGCAGCGAGGCCAGCACCAACCATAGCACCTCCAACGTAGGAGGTCAATAGTCCTGCGCCAACTCCAGTCATAGCTGCGCCACCAATATCACCAATTAGACCCATAGGTAATGCAGCCTGTGTTCTTGCCAGATTAGCACCCATAGCGCCACCACCACGGATCTGAGCGGCTCTTTGCATCTGAGTAGCTACGTTGAATTGCCCAGGATAAGCTCCAAGATACTGTCCGGCTGCTTGTCCAACCGAAGCCTGATACTGTTCTTCCGCCGCAAAACCCTGTTGCCATTCGCCCATACCAAGCTTTGCGAGATGCCCCATATAGAATAGGCCCCAACCACCCATAACGGCACGACCAAAGCGTGATAGTTTCTTTGGAGTAAGTCCACCACCACCTTCTGCTTCTCGAACATCTTCTAGTGCAGTTCTTTCTGCACCAGCAGTTCTTTCGAGCATGCCACCTATTTGTGTCTGCCGTGCAATCTCTTCTCTAGATAAATCAGGTTGGCCCTTGAGTGCAGCGTATTCTTCCTGCAAGCCAACACGTGTGTACCTAGCTAGGTCTAGGTTATATCGTGCCTTGGCCTTATCGAAACTCTCCTGAGTTACCTTTACTTCATCGCCTTTAGCCTTTGTGAGATTTTCAGAGGCAGTTGTTAGTTTGTCAAAACTTGCTCGAAGTTTGTCTGCATAGGGTTTCAGAGTACTGGATATCTCTGTCTCAGCTTCTGGAGACTTTACCTTGAGACCCTCATTTTTTAGACCACCCATGAGCCAGTTCAGATTGGTTGCAGCATTAGCGGTAGTTGGAGGAACCAATCCACCAGTATCACCAATAGTTTTTGCAACTCCCCTTACGGCACCCATCGCATGAGGTGCCTTATTCATTATCTCGACAGCCTGTTTTGCTATATCTGGCTGTAAACCTCCCATTACAGAAAGTGGATCATTGATATCGATACCAATTCCCGCAAGCTCTTTGATAACATTCTGGACCTTTTCTCCACCCATAACATCCATGAATACGCTGGCGTTGAGACCCTCCGGTGTAGCAGATGCTTTACCAAACTGCTGTAAGACAGTGCCAAACTCCTCAAGAGCATTGAGCCTATCTGCCTGTGTGGTTCCAAGATACTTCTTTAGCTGGCCTCTAACCTTTGTTCTTGGTCCAACTCCAGCAGCAGTTGCTTGATTGTAGGCTCTTTCAAGTTGGGCATTCAACTTTACGGCTTCGCCCATTTTCTTCATGGGTTGCTGACCAATCGTTGCTATCAACCCATGTACATCTTTTTCCATAGCTCCAAAGAAAGTGTTCTCTGTTAGATCAGTATCTGGAGCTAAACCCATTATTCTGTTGACAGCAGTCTGTACGCCCTCAAAGGCAGTATCGATATCACCAAGACTTTCTGCTTGCCCAATAGCCTTAGCTAAAGACGCTGTAGCTGCTCTTCGTGAAGCTCTATTTATCCTACCGCCACCAGGAGCACCAGGAGGAGTAACCGCAGGAGCCACAGGGGTTCCCGGAATATTACCACCAGTACTACCAGCACCTGCACCACCAGCCGTAGCACCACCTGCGCCACCACCAGCACTTGCACCACCAGAAGTCGGTAGAGTGAACGACGGACTTACACCTCCACCAACTGGAGTTATAGGAGATGCAGCCAAGGCCGCAGCCTGTTGCTGTGCGCTAATAGGCGGCAGCATTGTTAGTCCTGGAGGAAGACCAAGTGCCATTGATGTAGCCATCTGTTCCGATGCACGTCTAGCAGTCTGCAACTCAGGCGCTGGAACCGCAGACGAGAGGCTAAGTGGAACCTCAGCATGAGCACCACCAACTGATGGACGTCCAGTTGGTAGATTGGAAATTCTCTCCATGACAGGCTGCATAACCGACGCACTACCTATCTTAGCCTGAGCACCCTGAACTACCGATGCGTAATCTGGAGTTGCATATGGAGAGAACTGCTCAGGGCTTACAACAAGTGCTTCTCTGCTTTCGTAGTTAGCTAATACAAGCTGAGATCTCGGATCGCCTACCCTACCAGCAGATATCTCCTGACGCCAAAGAGAACGAGTAAGACTTTCTGTGCCACTTCCACCTCCACCAGTTGGCACAAGCTGCTCAGCAATAGCAACCATATTGGCCTTTGCCTGTTTTAGCGCAGCTTCTGACTGTGGATTTGGATTTACATCAAACTCAGCCTGAGCAGAATTTAGCTGATTTCTATGCTGTACCAGAGCCTCTTCATAACCCTGGGTCTGGAGTTTGTATTTGCGTAGCTGCTCATCTGCCTGATCGTCCATGCCCTGGTTGCCAGTACTCTTTCCAGCAAGTCTAGCTTTTATCGCATTGAACATATTCTTATTCGTAGACTTGACCTCTGTAAAGAGCGGTGTCATTTGTGTACCCGGAGCACCCCTGGTCATGGCAAAGAAGTCGGGATTGCCCTCTACGACAGTTCGATCTGTCACATAGGCAAGTGCAGATTTCTCGGTTCGACCTCCCAGGTGAATACCAAGACCTTGACGGAAACGCTTGTCCTTTACCAGACCAACGGCCTGCTCGATCTCTTCACCAACTCCAAATATAGCGGCATCCTTGGTAAGAATGTCTTTTCCAAAAGCCGTTCTTGCCGCAATCTGAGTTATAGCATCGCTGGAACTAGCCATACTCTCAGGACGGTTGTAAGCCTCGTATACCTCAGAAGCATGCATACGGACTGTGCCCTGCATAAGGTTCTCGATACCAGTTAGTGCTGTTGCTGCAATAGCCTGATCTTGCACAGCAGAGCTTGCCTGAGCGATAGCCTGAGCCTCAGAAGTCCTTAGCACATTTTCAGAAATACCTTTAGCAAGTCTACCAAGCGGAAGACCAGCACCACGTTCTGCCAAGATATCAATATCAGACCTGGAGATTTGTCCCTGACGCACCAGTAACCTATATGCAGTACGTGTGGCACGATACTGTTCGTCTTTGATGACATCCTGGACTTGCATTTCCTTACCCTGCCAGGGAACATATGTGGTCTGCATGCCTTCCCAACGCTCTCTATCAGTACGCTGGTTTCTTCGTGCTCGTTCGATAGCAGATACCGTAAGAATATTGGAGATAGGCGATGTGGCTCCAATCAGACCTTTTCCATTCCAGTTATTAGCCATCTCCTGCATGGCCTGACCTCGCTGTTCTAGAACGTCTTCATTGGGAACTACCTTGTCGCCTTCTACCTTGGTATACTTTCCAAATGGTTTTAGTGCCTTACGGATACCTTTAGCACCAGCCTTACCTTGCCCAAACATTACCGATAGAAACTCATTTGACAGAGATGGATCGAGGCCAGCATTTAGAGCCAAAGCGCCTAGATCGTACTGGCCTTTATCGGTCATATAGGCAAAGTTACTCTCGCCACTATCTTGCATAGCTGTCATCTTGCCAGTTCTACCAACATTTATTGTGCCAATAGCCTCCTCTAGCGGAGTAAAGCCTTGCTCTTTCGTGCGCAGAACGTCCAGATATTGCTGGAACATATAGGCGCTGGTGTCGTATCCCATTGCGATTTCTTCTTCGCCACGACCACCCTCAGCAGTCAAAGCAGCTTCCATAAAGCGCCGAACATTATATGAACGACCTTTTCCACTGGCTGCTGTTACATTAGTCAAGTACGAGGCTTCAGACACCAAATTCATCGGGATGCCAGCTTGGACAGCACCCTTCTTGGTTAGCCGAGACGTTTTGGTAGCCTCTTTATATGGGTCCTCAAGAATGGATCTCACAGCCTTGCTAAGCACATCCAGATTGGGACTAAACGGACCCATGACATTCATCATGTTTTCGTATTGCTTTAGTCGCTCTTGCATTGGCATATTGAGATTGGCGACTATATCAGGCGTCATAATAGTGTTCCAGGTTTTTACAGTCCTGGTACGCTCTTCTCCACCCTTGGTTGTATAAGTTTCCTCTCTGGTTCCTGGCTCAAGACCAAGCATAGCAAACAATAGATCACGATCCCAATCACCATGCATTGATCGTGAGAATGCCTCGCCAGTAAATACAGTACCCCAAGAGAATGGATCTCCGGCTTTTCCTCCAACTGATGGAGTTTTTGGATAAGCAATTCCTCTACGTTCCAGTTCTGCTTCTGTTACCAAACTCATTCCGACGACGCCACCACCACGGCTCAAGATAGGCTGTCTACCAACTACCATTGGGATTGGGCCCTTGATATTATTGAGTTCCTTTACATTCAAGCCCATCTTCTGTAGAATTTCATTTGGAGCAAATAATTCTTGAGCACCAAGCTCAGGCATTGGTTCGTATCTTGCAGAGAAAGCCAGTTGGTTCTCTCGACCATAAATACGTCGTATTGCTGATCTTGCTCGGCGTCCAGACAGAGTTCTATTTATAGATGTCTGGTATGCAGAATATGCACCGCCTTCAGTATCGCCTGGATTTCCTTGCCATTCTGCTTTCATCAACTGCTGTACTGCTTTAGCGTAGACCCCGGACATCTGAGTAACGTCCTTGCCACGCTGAATAGAAGTTATGCCTCTGAAGGCACTTGGAGCGAGAATAGCTTGTTGAACACCTGGAAACCACAAGCTTCCTGCACCTGCGGCTTCTGGAACAACTTTTTCTATAGCTCCTTTGAGCGTTTCTATCGCTTCTTCTGCTGGTGTATCCTTGGAGATCTTTCCCTTCACAACATCAAGGATCGTCTTGGCCTCTTTCTGAGCAATCGATACACTACCAGGGGGTTGGACTACATTGCCATAAATAGCATCCTGACGATAGGCTTCAAGTTTATAAGCCTCAGCCCATGATCTTGTAGCTCTACTTACTCCAGGCTGCAATGGTCCCTGCTCAGGTGCCATACCAAGAGCTTGAGCAAATTCAGGAAACTGCTGTTGCGTTGACGCCATAGCCTCAAAGTTACCTGAGTATCGTCCTAACCACTCCTCAGAAACTGGTAGAATTGTTGGCATGACAACGCCAGATGTGCGCTGTCGCATTTCGTACATTCCACCAGTCTGCTTTTTGAACGTGAAGGACTGTTCGCCAAGAGCAGTTCGCTGTTCCTCGGTAGCCTTGGGATATATCTCTTTGAGTTGCTGACTTATAATTCCCTGGTATAGCATACGTGTCTCATCTGAGACCTGTGACGTTAGCCATTGCTCTCCAGTTCGACCAATACCATATCGTTCAATATTAGCTGCATTCTGTTTATTGTTGGCTCCCAGGAACTTTCCAAGCATCTCGGTAAACATATTCAGCGGCGTTGTGATCGGATAGTTGACGCCAGCCACAGCATCTGGATTGTTAGCTGGTGCTCGAAGAGCAGTTAGCTGAGCAGCAATATCACGGATAGGAAGCGCCGGAGATGGGCCAGTACCAGAATATTTGTATGCCTTCCTAGTTTCAGCAGCTAAGCGAGGATCTACCATCGCAAGCATTTCCATCTGCTGCTCATAAGGCTGAAGAGCGAATGCTCCCATCAAAGTAGCTGGTAAGCTCTTCGTCTCTCCAGTCACCAACGTTGGAGTGTACTTGACGCCACCAGTTTCCATCTCACCGATTACGCCACGCTTGAAACCAAACTTTAGCTCTGTTTCGCCTTTACCAGAAGCTCCAGTAAGATAGTTACCATGAATATTTAGATAGGGTTCTGTGATATCTGCACTAGGTACAATGTTTACTCCAGGAAAGCGTTGCTGTAGACGACCATATAGATCGGTAGTAGGTTCGCCATATGGCCCATAGTCGTCTCTACCATAAGTTGCAGGGATCATCAAAGAAACTGCACCCGGCTCATTACCAACGATAAAATCGCTTGTTCTAAGGCCAAGCCTTATTGGAGTACGTTCAGTTTCTCCCTGAGCATTCTCTCTCGTACCAAAGTAGCCAATAGTCTGGTTTTGACGTCTTCCAGCCCTAATCATTCCCCCAGGTCTTAGCATACCAGACAACTCAAGACCTTTATCAGGATTGAGTAAATCCTGTAGGTTCATACTACCCAAACCTATTCTGAAGGTCTTTTCATATCCAAAACCAAAGATACCAGAATAAGAGGATTGGTTCATAATAGCTGCGCCAGGAAACGTGGTAGGCGCAAACATGCTCAAGGAAGTCAAACGCTGCTGTGGCTGAGCAGGGTTCATGAAATCGCCACCCTCGCCAGCCTCTCCACCAAATAGTGCATTGAGCCTTGCGTATTGTGGTAAATTACGCCAACTATTTCCCTCGGTAATAGCCTGAGAAGTTAGTGGTCTAAAAAAGGTCTGTTGCGTTTCCTGGTCACGTGCAAGTTCAAGAGGCGTCAGAGCGTTGCGTGTACCCATCGAAGAGGATGTCTTGATACCAAATCTACCTTCTGCTCGACCCATACTAAGCAAGGCTGGTTGTCCTGGTTGGGCAAACATTTCGACATCACCAGCAGGTTTGAGACGGAATGTATCTCCTAGACGATCAATTACTGAATAGTTCTGTAAAGCCCTCCAAGGTGTTCCCTCTCTACCAGAAGTGATATTAGCCAACATTTGTTTCTGTATCCTCTGACCAATATCGAAGGAACCTGCGACACCACGCTCATAATTCATTGCCATTGTGATACGCTGAGCCCAAAGTCCAGGTGCCTGAGTTCCCATTTGATTTGGTGAGAGACGCAACGCACCACCAACCATTCCACGAGAAGGAGACTGGTTGGTCAATCCCCACTCGAATAGCTGATTTGGAGTTCCTGCATACGGCTTACCAGCCATATCAATTGCGCCACCAACAATATTGGCGAGGTTCTCAGTTGGGTTCATGAAGTTGTATTCTGGAGACTGAGTACCATAATTCCACGTACCAATACCAGCAGCGCCCAGGATGTACTTTTGCCTAGAAGGTGTTGTGATGATAACCGAACGATTGCTGAAGTCTTCTTCTTTGCCTAACGGGGAAGGTGGCCCATATTGAGCCTGAAAGGTCAATGGCGCATCACTGTAAGTTCCCCTGGGCGATCCAGGAACCTGAGCAGAGTTGCTACGCATTGCACGTTTAGGTGTAACCTGAAAACGCACAGGCTGTCCAGGACGAGAACCCGGAGCCTCTACTGCTTCAAACGACATATCTGGAAACCGCTGCTGTAGGACGTTATTGAGCATCTCATACAGAGGGTTCGTGAATTGTGGTGGCTGAGGCACTTGTGCAGGCATAGCCTAATCTCCGCTAGGGCGGGGCAGGGTAATCCTGTGCAAACTTGTCGTTCATAGTAGGTGGTACTGCCTGCCCACTCTTATTCTGTTGATCGAATAGTTCGGTTTTCTTTTGACATATAGCATATTCTAGTAACCATATATGTGGCTGATCGAACACACCGCCATCGACCAGTTGGATGTGCATACTCTCGCACATTTTGTAATAGAGCAGAGCCTGTGGCGGCTCAGGTACGGTAGCCCCGGTTCCCATCTGGACTTCTGTTATTGCACCAAAATAGTCGTCCAGGGCTACTCTAAGTTCTTCTAGCTTCTGCTCTAAGAGACTTCCCCCAAGGGCCTCCAGGCGAGGTTCACTTCACGCACTTTTTCCCAAATCTCAGCAGCTACCTCGGATGGTAGCATTCCCCAGGCTTTGGAAAAGGCACCTTCATCCATCAACATAGCCTTTCCCTGATTATCCGTTTTGAACCTGAATAACGGTTCGTCATCCGGCCCAATGATGTTACATCCAACAACTGTTAGACTAGCCTCGATACGCATAAGCTCAATCTGGCTAAAACGTGTTACGTACTCAACGGAGCCAGGATCTTCATCCGTTACACGCTGCACGAGGTTTGCATAAGTCGAGGCACGTTTCTCGAACTGCCGTTGCGTAGCCTGACGAACAGTAACTGTAGTTGGCTCTCCGGCATTCTTGAGCAGAACGTCAGTTCGTCTTAGTTCTAATGTTTCTTCAATTGGTGCAATTAGTTTTACGGGCATCTTTTCATCTCCATATAAGTATTCTTCCCTTGGGGAGAGAGGTGGGCGGGGCCTCTCTCCCGTGCCTAAGGAGGGGGAAGATTGTTACGAGGCAGGCCAGAGGTACTGAACTACACGGTTGATGAGGCTCATCCGTGCGTAGTTACCATTGGTATCCAGAGCAACGCCCTGCATACGAACAGCAACCATCTGGTTTCCGACTAGGCGAACGCCGCCAGCCAACTGCCACATGACGCTATCACTCTCGATCCGCAGAGCGTAAGGAGAGTTGCCACCAACGGCGAAGCTTGGCGAACGAGCGTACACATCCAGAGACTTCACAAATGGCACTGTTGACCATACCGTGCCAGTCCGTGAGTTGGTCTGGATAGCACGATACAGGCTAGGATCACGCCACTTGCAAGTAACATCGAAGACCAGTTGTCGTCCAGTGATGGTGATGTCCTCTAGGTCCGGCGATCCGTAGGTTCGTTCCTGCCGGATGTCCAATGGAGCATTCTGAATTCCAACTGTGCATGCCACAACTGGCAGTGGGCGATCTCCATAAGATGGAACGGAGATGTAGCCACCCACGGTACAGCCAATCGGGATGCTGGTGTAATCTTCGTAAGTGTTGGCCCACGACCAGGATTGGTCAGGGGTATCAACAAATTCAAAGGTACGACCCATAGCGTCCACACGAGCACCAATGAGGCCCTCATTGGGGAGAGTGAACGTCATGCCCAGGACCTTGCAGTCAACAAACTGCTCACCAAAGGTTGGCGAGTTGCTTGAGCCTGGGATCAGTTTTCGGAAGGACATCCAGGGGATCAGGCTGTTGTTCGTACTGTTGAAAGCAAACTTATGCTGACGCATGCTTGTGTCGTACCAGCCAACCGACACAGCATCATTACCGTCAGAATTTATCCATGCAGGCAAATCGACCTGGGTAACAGTTTGCCAGATATAGGTCGAGAGAACTTCGTTCTTATCGCTAAGAGCGATGGTCTCTTGCACTGGAGAACCAGATGTGGTTCCTCTGATTATTACGTTCCCCGTTAGGGGAGCGGCTCCATCTCGGTAGCCTTTGATAATAACCTTTGTGCCGGAACCAGAAGTCGGGCTGGTTAGGCCACGGGTAACAACCTGAGTTGCGACCTTGAGATACACACGGCCCATACAAACCTCAGGAAAGCCAACGCCGCCGCCACCAGAACCCGACACAGTATAGCCACCCATCGAGCCGTAGAGTAACCAACCCAGGGTGTTTTCGAGACGTGGATAGATGGTTGCTCCACCAGCAGCCAGAGAACCCGCTTTGTACGGGATCGTAGGCACTGGAACACCACCGATTTCGGGAGGACCAGTTCGGACATCATCGACTGGAGCTAAGTCGATATCACCTGCCTTATGACGATAGAAGGTTGAGGCAATTGTGCCCATAGTACCCTGAGGTCCAAACCCGAAGACACCTGCTTGAGCAATAACAGTCATGGTATTTCTCCTATGGTCTTGCGGTTAGCACTTGCCACAAAACCTTCCCTCTCCATATATACTGGTCCTTGCCACCACCTTCAAAGAAGGTGGAACCATAGAGGAAAGGCATCAGGGGTTGCTCACCGAATTCATCGATTAGATTGTTTAGATCTACGCTCTGTATGGCGCTACATAGACGACCCTCGATGACATAACTATTATCCATCGCAGTCCATTCGTCCAGGCGATCTTGCATCCAGTAGCAGCCAATCATCGCAGTAAAACGTCGCCACCACAGTTGACCGCCGCCTATCTCTCTAGGATACTCCAAGTCGATCCCGATATTCTGCATTTGCTCTAGGGTAACAATTCCATCCCTAAACGCTGGATCTTCGGGGTCTCCAGGGTGCAACGAGACATAGACAACAGTCTTTACAGGGTTTTCCTGAAACCGTCCGATCTTGATTGTCTCAGGCACAAGATCGTCTGTAGCCTGAGCAATAAGCACATTTGCGAGGTGCTCTAGCATTCTATTCAAGATCAGTGGTGTGATATGTGCCATTAGGCCCTCGTAGCTCTCAGGTGAGGTGGATAACGGTTCATTTCTATCTCAAAGAGCCTGAGCAACTTTTCTACCCTGGTGCCAAGCGGGTTATCTTCCGGTGTACCACTATCCACACGCTGGTTGAACTGGCGAATGGTAGCAGAACTAATGCCACCAGGGATTAGACTATAAGCCGTTGCGTAGAGCGATAAGGCAGTAACCAAATGGTTAGGAACGGCGATGTAGCTATTGCTTGTCGTTGGTTTAGGCCAATACGCTACATAAAACACAGTTAGGTCGTCAGTGACTTCTTTTGAGAACAGTAGATGCCCAATTGGGTACTCAATCCAGTCTTGCTCTTGTGAAGCATCTCCACGGTACATCTCTGGATCAAGTCTAGCGTATCTGATGGGCACTCCATCGATATCGTATACACCCTCGATACCATAGCAGTCGTCGGGTAGTGCATACTCCATATTCCCATTCGATCCGCTTGTAACAGCAAGCGTCACAGTAGCTCTCATGGGAACCCACGGCAAGATTGCATCTAGCGCAGCATGAATACCATCCTTCAGCAGGTCTTCAGAAAAACCTTCGCCTGTAGGATCATCAAGCATGCGGTAGATCTTGTCACGAAGTGCGCTAAATAGAATGCCCATCAGTAATTGCCTTATTGGACTACTGTCGGACCCTTGACACGGGTGGAGCCAGCAGAGAACACCAACTCGAAGACCTCTGGTGCATACGGCTGGTAACCCATGAAGGCATCCCACGAGTACCGATAGATACTCTCGAAGTCGTCAATCGGGGGTGGGGTGTAGTAGCGTGGGGGCTGCGCCGAACCAGCCACGATACCCTGCGGCCCACCGATGAAGATGGACGCATGGATGTGGCGAGCTTTGGTAATGTAGCCATACACGCCTGCGCCGAGATCCACAGTGAAGTCGGCCATGATCGGCTTATCGAAGACCAGACGCCGATTGGGGATATCAACTGCCACGACACGCCGGGTGATTGCACTTCCTTCGTTGAAGTTCACGCCATTGGTTACACCATAGGCGCTGGTTACGGTCTTGTGGATCGTAATCATATCGTTCACGGCGATGTTGGCGATAGAACCCGATGTCGCAGTTCCCAACTGGATGTAGCGAACGATACCGCCAGTGCCAGTTTGACCAACCTGATATGTCCCATCAACTTTCGTGGTGGCGGGATCAGGGGAACCATCTCCGGCGTTGATCGCTGCGGAGATCGGATAGCGCACAGCAATGGCACCACAGTTCCACAGTGTGCATTTTGGAGACTGAACAAACCGAACGTTCTTGTATGCGCCGACTTCATAGCGCAGGATAGAGGCCAAGTCCTGATACTGCCGGACGCTGGTCCATTCGGGGTCTTTCTGGATATCATAGATGACGCCAGGAGTGGTGAAGCAGATGATACTATCGGCTGCGCCGTTAGCACCCAGGGCTGCGGCGACGTTGCGGTTCGCCATGCCGAGCCAGATATCCATTGCGATATCCAGATTGAACTTATCACCAATTCCCAGGCCGTTGAAGTTGGTTGCGGAGCCACTGGTATACAGATTGAAGCCAGTATCCAGGGCACCCTTGATGTAGGCGTTTCGGGCAAGCATGTCCAGGACATCGACCTGATGCTGTCCAAGAACGCCATTCATGATCGCACGAAGACCTTGGGTGCCATTCTGTTTCCAGTAGGACACCATGTCATCGTATTTGTGATAACTGACCTTGCCGCCATACCGAGCGAACGTGATCTCGATGGCACGGCTATCGATGTGCAGGGAGTTCATCCAAAGCTGACGGCTGGTGATTGCGGTGAAGTCAGGGTGCGGGTCGATGAGGCCCGTTACCGTCATCTTGGTAGTACGAACGTCACCCAACATATTCTTTGCGAAAGTAATAGTTGGGGCGAAAACGGACTTCGCCCGGTACATCGCAATCAGATCGGGGTCGTACCACTGTCGTTGGTTCTTGTCGATTACTTCCCAGGGATTATCTGAATAGTAATCGGTAATGGGATCTGCCATAGTTACACCTCATGAAATTAGTTTGGCTGTCGAGCCTCACGCAAAGCGTCGTACTGTTTTTGCAGTTTGCGGAACTCATCTTCTTTGCCACGCACACCTGCGATGTGGGACATCTCATCATATATTTCATCTTCCGTAGGTTGCGTAGATGTGGGAGTACCGGAGGGAAGGCTGGAGCCCTTGAGCTTCGCCTTCACATCTTCTCCAACGATGGAGGACATGGCATCCTGGAATGCCTTGAACTTGGTACGCATTTCATCCTCAGTTGTGGCTGTGGGCAAGACACCAGCGGCCTCGAACGACGCCAGTTGCGGGTACTCTTTGACGATTAGTTTCAGGCGAGCTACTTCCAGGGTTTTCGCCGTGGTTTCGCCCTTGGCAGTTTCAACGTCCTTTTCCTTCGTGCCAACAGAGGCAGTCAGGTCCGTGACTTGTTTTTCCAGGGTGCCGATCTTGAGCTTTTGCTCTTCAACCGTAACCTGCAAGGTAGCAAGATCTGCTACCGCCTTATCTCTTTCGCCATTCGCTTTATTTACCAGCGTTTGGAGGCCCTTGTATTTCTTTTCCCATTCCTGAATATCAGGGGATGGCACCGAGGTCGCTGGCTGAGCAGCAGTAGTCTGTGGGGTCACAGGGGTCTGCGGATCGGCTGGCGAGGTGGGGTTGCCAGAACCGGGGTTCTGAGCGGGATCAGAATTTGGAAATACCACAACTAATCTCCTTTACTTCGTAGTAGGTTTTGGTGGTGCTTTAGTAGCGGTTGGGGTGCCACCACCTGGAGCACCGAAGCCGCCCATTTGAGGCTGTGCTAGAGCCTGTATCTTGGCTTTCTCTTTGAGCCACTCAATAATCTTGTTCATTTCCTCTTCGATGTCATCGACATCGCCTAGCATCTCCATCAAATGCTCTGGAGAGCCCAGGGCTTGTGCTGAGCGGTTTGTTACTTCGGAAATGAGTGCATCTCGATCTTTTGGAAGAATACTATTCCATTTACAGCGAAGTTTGATACTATCGACGTGATCTTGCGTAATTCCAGCTAAACCACGACTTGCCATCATCTGGAGAGCCATTTTGTTGAAAATGTTCAATCCAGTTGTCCAATTGACCCGTTCTAGGTTGATATGGCTTGTAAGAGGCCAAAAACGAACTGCAAGGGTCATTGCGCTTCTTTGGGAGCCTTCATCTTCCCCATCTGCGATTGGAGGCATAAAACTATCTCTACGGATCTGCGCCATGAGCTTTTCAGTCAAATCTGCCATTGGCGCACTAGCAGAACCCTTATTCACCTCGAACATATCAGGTTGGTCGCCTTGCCCGGTCAATCCGGTCTGTGAAGAACCCAGGTTGATGACATTTAGGCCATTAGACAGTTTATCGACTTTGGGGGTGCCGTTTACGTTACGCATAGCAACATAACGGTGACTATCGTCGGAAATGGCATCTCCATAGTCGGCAAAGCGCATATTCAGTTCTTCTACAAGACCAATGATCGCCGGAATGACACCTTCTCCCCAAAACTTACCTGCACGAAGATGTGGGATATAAACTCCGGGTACAAAGGGATCTGGATTTTCCTCATCGAATACATGCTCTTCATCCCCGAATATTTTAGTAGCTGTGCGTCCATTGATCTGAATATAGTGCCTTCTAGGACCGTAATATTCCATCATCCAGGCTTTGGCGTCGGGATCGAGCGGAACACCGTAATCTGCGGAGGTGGCGTTAGTGATTTCACTGACGATCCACATTTCAGACAATCTCCAACTGTCGGACATGTCTGGATAGGCGAAGAATTGGTCTGGCATAATACGTTCGATGCGGATTGGAATGCTACGCCATGTTTCCCAAGGAACGTAAGTTAGCTTGAAGATACAGCCACCATAGATCTGTGAGAGAGTAGCGTTCTCTGACATTATGGCTCGACCATTGTTTTCGGCCCATAGTTCAGATAGAGTATCTTCGACTTCCTTAGCTAACTTTTTATGTACGGCTGACTTTCTGTCCTTCGGGAGAGCACGAGGAACTACCAGGGGTCGATCATCATCACGGATTTCGCCAAGTAGAGCAGTAGCATGTTTGTAGACGACATTTCTGATTGGGTTGATCTTTACAGGGTAGAGATCAATCTTTTTCCCCTGCTGAGCCACATCCACTTCCAACGAACTACCAATGTACCAATTCCAGAGCACTTGGTAAATCCGCTTATTAGCCAGATACTCTGAGTAAGGAAACCTGGGAAAATTAGACGGATCAAACGGAACTACACCTACCGTTTGTAGGAAGTTTTGGACTAGCTGAAGTGGCGATCCTAATGTCATAGGTCTCCTAAAAAAAAGCACACGATACGGCATTTACCATATCATGTGCATATAACAATAGTATAAAAGATTGTTGGAGAAACGCAAGCCCTATAGGGAACTGGTCCTCAATCTAGCTTCATCGTCGTGGTTGATGCCGATCATATCTCTTGACATCCCGCATTCGATCATACCTCTTCGTAACCCGCCCTGTCACGATGGTCTGAGCGTCGGGATCTTCGCTCACGAGTTTGTCTGCGATGTTCATCAGGAGATTGCTCATTATCAGGCAAATCTTGGACAGCCAACGTCGAAATTTCCACATTGAAGTAAACCCTCATAATATGAGCCGCCATTGAGAGCATTGAGACGATATCCTGTGGGATCTTTGGTTTACCAACTCGATCTTTCATTGGATCATAGTTGGCAAGCTGAGAACGAATACCCACAATCGTTTTAGGCCACCTCAATAGCTGAGCTTCCACAAATAGTCTTGCGGCGATCAAATAGGCCATTTTATGACTGCCGCTAAAGTCCAGGCCGATCACCATCTTCTGTGTCGAAACTTCCTGGTCGCTGAAGTACTGTAGGTTGATAAGCTCATGGGTGTTTTTCTGTGGTCCTGTGGCGTCACAAGCCTTTAGCGCAGGACGGTAAAGCTCATCCCATTCCAGCAACTTATCGACAAAGGGGGTGATCTGATTGCCACCATCTCCCCACCAAAAGGCAACCAACCTAGCTGCCTCACGGGGAAAGTCGGTAACATCCCACACTCCGATAACCGGAGCATTTCTTTGGGGGGCTTTTCCGGCACCAGGATCACCCAACATGAAGTAGATACGGTTTCGTTGGGGTGGCTGTTGGTAGTGGTAGACCCCTGCTCCTGGTAACTTGAAGACAATCCATCCCGCATCTCCTGCATCTGCCCTCCGCTGCGCTTCTTCACCTTGAAGCTGGTCTTCACATTCATAAATACATTTTTTGGCGAAGTAGTTACCACGGCCTTCTGGACGTGTGCCTTCTATAAATCTTTCTCTTTCATCGATTGGAATACGGGCAAGCATCTTTGCGAACTGCGATGGCGTGACATTTTTATTCTGTCGAGTAGAGACCACAATACTAAGGTAATCGTTAGGATCGTCCTGAGCGAGATCAAATAAATACCATAGGTAAGGGTTATCCCAAGAGTTAGAGATGAGGGATAGGCGACCAAGACGAGGACGAGAACGAACAGAACCACGCAAACGAGTACCCACGGAAGTGACGATCTCTTCGAGGTTATCCAGTAGTCCAGCTTCTTCAACATTGATCCAATCTCCCTCCCACGACAAAATACCCGTGGCGTCCTTATCAGCAGACATAAACTCCAGGCTACTTTCAACCAAAGTCTTTCCAAGCATATATTTGATGAAAATAGCTGGAAATGGTCTGCGGGGGTGTTCGTAAATCAACTTCTCGAACGGAGTTCCACCAACGTTCTGCAAAAGCATGTCGTACATCTGCTTAGCTTGCCAAGCCTTCTCAGCGACGTTTAGGAACTTGAAATATGGGGTTGTTGACGACCAGACGAGCGCCGACATGCCTATGCCACCAGTTTTGCCTGTTCCGAACCCACCAATGACAATAATGTCGGTTTGAGCCGCTTCGTGAGTTAGCTTTTGCCATTTACCCTCCTCGGTGAAGTTGTAATCGAAGGTCCAGGGCAGATCTATCCCATCCGGCTTGAACCAGTAACTGGCGAAGACATTTGCGTCAGAATTACTGGCCTTTATGATCTCAGCCTCGCTAGGCGTGAGAGTGTATATGCGTTTCGTCATCTATTTGGTCTACTGCTCAAGTAACTCTTGAAGGTATCCATCGAACGCCAAACATCATAGATATTGACCATAAACACATCAGTGGTCAAGTATTTCTTGAGCGTTTCTTCAATCTCGGCCTTGAGAAAGCAAAAAAGCAAAACATCACCATCGTAGATGACTTTCTTGTGCGCAATACCAGAAGTCATCAACATGATGAGGGTTTTATAGTCCTTGATCGGGACTAATCCCTCTTCGATAGCTTTTGAAGCCGGACTACCGTCCTTGGGCGTGGTGCTGCTCATCCAAAGCTCCTGGAAGAATACATATCCTTATCCGTAACGGGACGGAAGTAAAAATCTTGAGTTTCAGGGTCCTGGAGCACAAGATAGGTTCTGTCGAACAGTATCATGTTCATCGGTTCTCTTTCTTCATGCCACTGTGCGATCAAACCTTCCCAACGAACATCCCCCTTGCGAATATCGTTTTGCCCAAGCTCATCAGGTGTCGGAACATGTGATTTAGACATATAAATATCTCCTGTTTATATTATAGCCAGGAATTCCCAAAACGGGCACTTCGATAAGATCGTTAGCTTCAAAATAAGAGAATTTGGTACTGGTACCAAATTCTCGAAGAAAACCAGACGATTTTTTCAATTTTCAGGCATAGAAGACGATTTTCGGGCATAACAGAACGACTTTTCGATACGAAGAGACACTTTTTGTGAAATTTTCACGTAAAAGGGCTCTATATCCACGTAAAAGGGCTCCAAAAGGGCTCTGTCAACTCCAAAATAGCAGTTTTTGCCGTTGAGAAGACCAGAAATAGGGAGAATAGTAGTAAGAGAATGGGGAATAACGGGGAGAGAATGGGGAATAGGTCCAGAAACACCGTTCTGATGGTAACTTGCCACCAAACTGGTAAAAGTGGCAACCTGCGAAAGCCCTGGCGGGGCCAGCTTAGCGAAGAAATGTTCTCGTATCAACCCGGCTATGGGGGGGAGTAGGTATACAGGGGGGAGGATAAGAGTAGAAGTGAACGTGGGGTCAAGTTATATAGTAGAGACCCCCTCTTGCGCTCCCCTAACACAAGTCCTGGTATCCCCATCCCCATAGAAAGGAGGATCTCACCATGACTAGCTCTGGCAAGCTGTTATGCGCCACGTGCTTTGCGATTGCTTTTTATATCGCATGCGACATCTTTGTAAAATGGTATTGGGCGCAGACCATTTTGTATCAAGCACTCAATGGCACACTGCTCCGGTGATGCCAGCGGTAACACCCCGCAAGGCCCGCTATGCTATGCATAGTGACAGGTGCAAGCCCTGTGCCCTATCTAATCAATAGGGTGGCGCTTATGGGCATAAGTCCTGATCCCGCAAGGGCAGGCTGCTTGGAGTGTGTACTATGTCCCGCTTAGCTGTTGTGTACTACGTGTGCTTCTTTATTGGTAATCTGTACGCTTTTATTGTTGAGTTTGTCGAACACGC
>Ga0315289_10002368_pt1 | contig 28939 bp, 22 predicted proteins | sample YL17G11_40_MG_FD_203452 | JGI IMG/M metagenome (GOLD analysis project Ga0315289, IMG submission 203452) | Sediment microbial communities from Yellowstone Lake, YNP, Wyoming, USA - YL17G11_40 | ecosystem: Environmental > Aquatic > Freshwater > Lake > Sediment | place: USA: Wyoming | collected... | reverse complement strand
GTTATCTCACGCCCTTCCCCCACGGATTCCGGGTCCTCGATGATGCCGACCAGCTTCTATTTGTGTACGCCAACCGCAAGGCCCTCGGTCTGGGGGACATCGCCAAGGGCCAGCCGGCCCGTTTCTACGACGACGCTCTGCGTTGCTTCAACCTGGCAACCGAGGAACTCGTCGACCCTGACAGTATGGAGACCTGGTGCCGCAGCCATCATGCTGCCTGCTCCGAGGACGAAGCGGACCTGTGGCAAGAGCGCTCAACCATCGCCGAGGCCTACCGGCGATACCGCGCGCTGTTGGTGGAGAAGGGCCTGATGGACTTCGGGCACCTCCAAGTCTTCGCCCTTGCGCTTCTTGAGGAACATCCTGAGGTCGTCCCAGAATTGCAGCATAAGTACGTGGACATCCTGGTCGACGAATACCAGGACACAAACGCGGCGCAGGATCGCCTCCTCTCCATCTTGGCCGGCGCCGGTGAGCGCCTGACCGTCGTCGGAGATGATGACCAGAGCATCTACCGGTTCCGCGGGGCAACCGTTCGCAACCTTCGCAGCTTTCCCGAGCGGTTCCCAAACACCAGGATCGTTACCCTTGCCCAGAACTTCCGCAGCCGAGAGCAGATTGTCGAGCTCACCAAGGGGGTGATCACACACAACCCGGCGCGCTATCCAAAGGACCTGCTCAGCATGCGCGGTCGGGGCTGCGATGTTCTCCTCGTCTACGAGCGGACGGCTCGGGAAGAGGCTTCCGCAGTTGCAGGTCTTCTAAGGAGGCTTCACCAGGCAGGTCACATCCACCGCTGGGAAGATGTGACGGTTCTTCTGCGGAGCGTGCGCTCCTATTCCGAGCCATACCTTGAGGCTTTCGCTGCCGCAGGGATCCCCTATTACGTGATCGGAGACGCCAGCCTATTCCAGCGGGAGGAGATCGCCCAACTCTACGACCTGTTCTCCTTCCTGGGTGCCACCAAGCCGTGGGGGGACCGGTTCTTGAGGCATCCTCTCGTCGGCCTACAAACGTCCACAGCGCAGGCCCTTGAGGCCCACAAGGACAGCCTCCTCGAGATCACCACCGGAGAGGGGCTCGAAGCGATTGACGTCGGCAACCCGCAGGATCGCAGAACCATCCTCTCCCTGCTGGAACTGAAACGCCGCGCACAGGCCAAGGAGCACGGATCGCTTGTCGAGGTGTTCTACAGTCTCCTGGCGATCACCGGATGCGTTGGCAGGTTCGAGAACGCGGGGGGTATCGAGGCTCTAGGCAACCTCGGGGAGATGAGCCAGCTGGTCGCCCGATGGGACGAGTATGGATCGACGCGCAACTTCTATCCGTTCCAGGAGTACCTGAAGCTACTCAAGGAAGGCGGCTTGGATCCGGTTCTGTTGCCGCCAAAGGACGCGTTGCGGATCATGACCATCCACCAGGCGAAGGGGCTCGGCTTCCCAGTCGTAGTTCTGGGAGCTGCGATGAAGGGTCGGCTCCCGACGAGCCCTCGCCGGCAACGCTATGAGATCCCGCCCGAGCTCACCGCCAGCGGACTGCCCGAGGTCAAGGATCCTCACACGGTCGACGAGCGCAAGCTCTTCTATGTCGCCGCCACCCGTGCCCGAGACCTCCTTGTGGTGGGCACAGCCGATGTCGTGGAGAAGCGGGGGGGCGGCCCAAGTCCGTTCGTCGTCGAGATGTTCGGAGAAGACCTGCATGCCGCAGCCGACCTTGCACGCGCCTATGTTGAGGAGGTCGAGAGCCGACCAGTGGCACTCCTCGAACCCATGAAGCGGCACAACTTCAGCGAGATGGCATACTTCCTCCAGTGCCCGATGCGATACAAGTTCGCCGTCGTCTATGGCTTTGCTGCCCCATGGATGGACCCCGTCGACTTCGGCGCCAACGTTCATCGGGCACTCGAGTCGCTTCATCAGCGGTGCCGGGAGGGCCATGTGCCGTCCGAAGGAGAGGTGCGCGAGATCATCGAGGAGACGTGGATCTCCGGCACGCGGGCTACCCCGGAGCAGGAAGCCGGCCTCAAGGATGCGGCCGAGAATCAGATTCGCAGATACTTGCGAGAGCACGCCTCCTCGCTGACGGCGATTTTGGAAGCCGAGACATCTTTCGCTTTCAGCCTCAAAGGACGCGTGGTCTCGGGCAAGATTGACCTGATACGTTCGATGGACGACCCAGGTGGTGCAGAGATTGTGGACTTCAAGACCTCAAAGTCCGCCCCTCTCCATGAGGGTAGAGTCGATCTACAGCTGGGCCTCTATGCTCTGGGAGTCGAGGCCGCTCTCGGGAGGGCAGTTGCCCGCTGCACTGCCCACTTCCTGGGGGACGGGCAGCGGGTCAGTTCTGCGTGGTCCATGGACCTTGGACGCGTTGCACAGGAGGAACTGGCAGCAGTACTCGAAGCGGTCGAGCGCGGGGAGTTCCCGCCTAATCGGGAGTACTGCCCGTCCTGCCAAGAGTTCAGCGCGATCTGCCCCTACGCAGGATAGGAGGATGACCCGGTGAAGCCCTTCGACGAGTTACTGCGCGAAGACATCGCTGAATATGAGGGTCGACACGACGAGCTTATCTACCAGGCCCCTTCGTTCTACCGCCTCCTGGTCAACCTGCTCGATGACCCGGCGCTTCCCGGCCGACTGCGTTCGCTCGTGATCGCGGGGATCGCCTACTTCATCCTCCCGGCGGACATCATCCCCGAGGACATCCATGGCCCGTACGGCTACGTGGACGATATCTTCTTGTGCGCGGTTGTGGCCGATCGGATCCGCAAGGAACTTGGAGCCGAGATCCTCGACGAGAACTGGGATGGCGAGACGTCTGTTCAACCACTCATCGACGAGATCCTGGCTGGCGAGGCCGGGTTGATCCAGGACAACCGGGGGAGGATATTCAAGTACATCGGATTCGAACACCTTGCCTTGAGCTAGCCAGGACCACGCCCCGATCGCCGGACAGTACCCTGAGGATCCCCGACTCGGTCTCGCGAATATACTCGTGGCTGGTTCTGGCAGGCAGAACCTATCCTGCCAGCGCCGTGACCGTGGATCAAGGTGCTATGGGTTTCTAGGGGGGGAAGGGGCTCGCTAGTCGCCTGGACCCCGGCCTGGCCTAAGCGGTGGCGCTGTCTGGCCTAAGCAGGCCCGATGGGCCACGGCCCCTCCGGACCACAGCGCGGCCTATGTGGCCGGCCCGCGGCCTGGCCCAAAGGAGGCCACCGATGACAGCACCCCGGCGAGGCCGGGCCAGAAGCCGAAGCTCCCACCACTTCCCGACGAGCATGGGCGCGAGGAGCTCGATGCAGACACTGCCTTCACTTCCGTGAGCTCCACCCGGTGGTCGGACTCAGCCCTCGCCTAGGCGTACGACCTTTTCGCCGACATCGGTCGCCGCCTCCAATCCAGAGACGACGAGACCATCAGCAGGAACCGCTAAGCGCCCCCCAGGCCTGCGATCTCCTGAGGCCAGGCATCGGACGGGCCCAATGGGGCGCCTGGCCCCATCGGCCATCTTCAAGGGCTGTGCCGTCCTGTTCGCAGTCGCTGGCGGGTGCGGTAGTGAGGGTGTTGAAAAACGGCCGTTCGACTCGCGCTGTGAAGGTGGAATGTCTAGAATGGGCCAGCCGGGAGGGCGAGGCCCATGGGCGGAGAGCGGTTTGCGCGACGGGAAGGGAGCTCGTTCTTCGGGGACCTGATCTACGACCGAATAGTGCCGGCGGACCACTTCTTGCGCAAGCTGGAGGAGTTGGTTCCGTGGGATCAGTTCACCCGCAAGCTGGTCAAGTTCTATCGGGGGAAGGCACGCCAGGGGCGTCCGCCGTACGAACCGGCGGTATTGCTCAAGATGCTTCTGGTGGCCTACCTGTACAACTTGTCCGAGCGGCAGACGGAGGTCGTCGCCAGCGATAGCCTGTCGATCAAGTGGTTCTTGGGCTTGGCGGCCGACGAAGCGCCTCCGGACCACTCGACGCTGACGGCCTTCAAGCGGCGCCTGATCGACAACGGGCAGGTGGGGCCGTTCAAGGCGATGTTGGCCGAGATCGTGCGTCTGGCGCAGGAGAAGGGGGTACCGTTTGGCTCGATTCAGGTGATGGACAGCGTGCATACGGTCGCCAACGTGAACGTGGGCAAGGATCGGCAGCGGCGCAAGCGGCATGGCCAAGGCCCGCGTGATCCGGGTGCCGGCTGGGGGGTGAAGGACAGCTGGCCAGGCAAGACCGCTCAGGGGGAGCCGAAGCGGGACGAGAAGGGGCAGGCGGTGAAGGAGAAGCTGTCCTTCTATGGCTTCAAGAGCCACGTGAGCCTGAACGCCGAGGCGGAGATGATCACCAGCGTGAGGGTGACGGCGGGAGGCGCCTACGACGGGCATGAATTGCCGGGGTTGCTGAGGCAGGATCTGGATCAGGGGTTGGCGGTGGGAACGGTGGCGGCGGACAAGGGCTACGACGACGGGGACAACCATGAACGGCTGCGGGTGAAGGGTGTGCATTCGGCGATCCGCTTGAACGACTATCGGACGCAGAAGAAGGACAAGCACAAGGAAGTCTGGCTGGCCTTGCAGGCGACGCCCGAGTACCAGCAGGGGGTGAAGGAGCGTTACAAGATCGAGCGCAAGTTTGGGGAGGCCAAACAAGGGCACGGGCTGGGAAGGTGCCGCTACCTGGGGCTGGTCCGTTATGCCATCCAGGCTTTCCTGACCGCTCTGGCCTTGAACCTCAAACGGATGGTGAAAGTGCTCAGCGGGGTTAATTTCAAGGGCAGGGCCAGCGCGGCGGGGTGACGTCGCAGGATCAGGTCGGGGTAGGGGATGAAGGATGCGGGAGGATAGCCAGGCGGTAACCTAGGCCGCCAGGCAGACCAAGACCACTGGCCATCGGGGGACGAAACCGCTGCTGACAACCGCAGAGGTCATCGTTCCCACTCATCGACTTTATTCCACACCCTCGTAGTTCCACTTGACACGGCGCCATGCCGACCATAGAATGGTAGCCGTCTCAGATAATTAGCAATATGGCTAAACAACTGAGTTGGCCCTTCGTTGAGCGCACGATCCGCCGGAGCGGGATGACGCTCTTCTCGCCGCAAGACCTGCGACACTTGTTGAACGCGTCGGAGGTCTCGATCCGTTTCATGCTCACTCGCGCCCACAACAGAGGCGACGCACAGAAGCTCCGCCGTGGGCTCTATGCCCTACCCGACAAGGCACCCTCGGAGCTGGAGATCGCGAACGCCCTGGTCAAGCCATCTTACGTCTCCTTCCACTACGCGATGGCCTACTACCATCTGATCCCGGAGGCGGTCTACCGGGTAGCCTCAGCAACGACGCGTAACACCCGGCGCTTCCAGTTCGCCGGCACCGAGTACTCATATCACCACCTGAAACCTGCCGCCTTCGCGGGCTACAAGCCGGAACGGGTCGGGGACCGGACTGTCCTCATCGCTGAACCTGAGAAGGCGTTTCTTGACAGCCTCTATCTCGCGACGCTCCGACGCTTGGCGCTTCCAGAAAGGTTGGACGCCCGAGCCCTTGATTGGAGGAGGGTCATCAAACTGGGACGACTGTTCGGCCGGGAGGATCTGATGGCGGCGCTGGACAAGTACCGATGATCTCCTCAGACGCGCTCTCTCAGGCAGCGAGGAGGAACCAGACCACGGACCTCAACGTTGCCCGTGAGTATTGCCAGCACTTGTTTCTGGGCGCATTCTACCGGGAGAGCGGCAGCGAGCGGGTGATGTTCAAGGGCGGGACGGCGCTTCGGATTGTGTACGGGAGCCCGCGATTCTCTGAGGACCTGGACTTTTCCGGTTTCCGCACAAGCGTCAGAGACATCGAGGATTGGGTGGCTTCGGCTGCCGGCGAGATGGAACGCAACGCCATCCCTGTGACTATTACCGAGAGCAAGAAGACCTCCGGCGGCTATCTGGCGATCATTGCCACTCCGGTTCGCGACCTTCCCGTGCAAATCCAGGTTCAGGTCTCGCTTCGTCGCCGGGACGACGTGAAGGGCCAAGGTGTCCTGGTCACTCCTGAACTCCTCCCCGCTTACACGCTCAGGCAACTCCCTGAACGGTTGCTCGTGGAGGAGAAGCTTGGGGCGCTCATGACACGGCGCAAGCCGCGAGACTACTACGATCTGTACTTCATGCTGCGCAGAGGCCTGATACCGACCGGCATGAAGAGTCCCCTGAGACAAGCGAAGAACGCTCTCGTCGAAAGCAAGATGGACTTCGGCCCGGAGCTGGGGCCCTTTCTGCCGCGCAGCCAAGCAACGATTGTGAAGGATCTCCGCATGACCCTGCTTGAAGAGCTAGCGCGCCACGGCATTTAGGCCGTGTGGGGCCTAAGGCACCAGGCCGCCGGCGTAACATCCGGCATGCGCCCCGTCTCCCCGTAAGCAAGACCCGGCAAGAGTATCTGCGCTCCTAATAGACTGAGTCCCTCACGGCCCCCCGGGCCGGCGTCCCTTGAGGCCCGGCGTTGGCCGGGGCCGATGGGGCGCCTGGCCACTGGGCCGCGCTCTTGCGCCGCAGGCTCTTCGGCCGAGGCGCACGACAATCGCGCCTCCCGATGTCGGCGACCCGTTTCAGCAACTTGGCAATATCGCTAAGTATCTCATTCAGCCAGCACAGTGTCCGACCTCAGAATCCCCTGCGGCTCACCTCCCAGGTGGGAAACTTACTCCCATAGGACTTACTTAACCGCCCGGTGGATCCGTTCCCCGCCCCTCGCCCGAGGGGGAATCCGGGGGAAGCGAGGGGGAAGCGAGGGGGAAGAAAGGGGAAGAGGACTTAGATTCCCTTGACAGGCGCCCGTTCCCGGTGTCATGCTGGATGCAGAATATGTCCCGCCTCCTTCGGTCACTTAGACCGGCGGCGAGAAACACACAGCCGTTGCGCGCAGCGCAGGGAGGTATCGCACCATGGGAAAGCGACCAAGGATCCCCGTAAGCATCACTCTCCGGGCTCCTGTTCTGCTCCCAATGATGTATCGCACCCGGGAACTCGGCGAAGTCCTTGGGGTTGCGCCCCAGCTCATTGTCCGCTGGACCAAGCTTGGGGCGCCATACGTGCGCGACAGCCGGGGCCACATCTGGATCATGGGCCGGGACTTCGCCGACTGGCTGGTCGACCATAAGAGGCCTAAGTCTGCCAGTACCCTCGGATTCGCCGAGGGGTACTGCCTCCGTTGCCGCCGGGCCGTCGAGATGCAGGATCCGGTCTCGCGCGATCAGGGCCACATGACACTAATCACTGGAACGTGCCCGATCTGTGGCGCCGAAGTCAATCGGGGCAAGGCCAATGATCAATCGTGACAACTACCTCCTCTTGCGGGTCTACCTCGATCACCTCCGCGACGACAATCAACTCGGTCCAGCGAGTGTCACTCGATACCAGTTCTTGCTTCGGCACCTGCTCCTTTGGGCCGATGAGGTACCGCTCTCGCGCGCCCACGAGCTGCGACCACCCTATCCTATGTACCTGAGGAACCTTCCTGGCGGGAGGACGAACGGTGCCCTCGCTCCAGCGACCCTGAGGAAGAGTGTCCAGGTGGCCAGAGCCTTCTTGGGCTGGGCCAAGTCCGCGCAGCCTCGGGAATTCCGAGACGTTCCGCAGGCCTGGATCGACGGCCTAAGGGCTCCCCGTGTCTCGCCATCGCCTGGCGAGCACAGGTTCGTAGGGATCGAGGAGGTCTTCCGGATTGCCGCCCTCGAGGTGCCGGAGGACGATCTGGCAACTCGACGCGACCGGGCGGCGGCCTGCCTGCTCTTCCTCAGCGGCATCCGAGCAAGCGCGCTTGGCTCCCTGCCCATCCGCGCCGTTGACGTTCCCAAGCGGGTGATTCACCAGTGGCCCAGTCTGGGCGTCCGCACAAAGAACGCAAAGTCGGCCACAACCTACTTGCTTGATGTGCCCGAGCTGCTGGCGGTCGCAGAGACGTGGGACGCCTTTATTCGACCGCGGCTCCCGGAGACCGCCATGTGGTACACGCCCACAATCAGCAACTGGGGTGATCAGAGGCTATCCGCCGGGCCACCAGGGTCGAACCGGAATGTCGCCTTGGCGAAACGACTCCGGCTGCTCTTTGCAGCCGCGGGGATCCCCTACCAGTCACCGCACAAGTTCCGCCACGGGCATGCCGTGTTCGCCCTGCAGCACGCCAGGACCATGGCCGACTATAAGGCCGTTAGCATGAACCTGATGCACGCCGACATCAGTATCACGGACGGCATTTATGCCCCCTTGCCAGCAACGAAGTGCAACGGAGGATCGCAGAACTGACCGGCGAACCGCAGACCGCTAGGAAAGGGATCTACAATGACATGAGTGACAAGCCCTCGAGGCAGGAGATCGCCCGCGAGCTCATCGACCTCGCCCGTCAGCTGGGCGGTTGATCCCGGACAAATCGTTGTGCGCCCAGCGGGTCTTACCTGCGCTTGGCGACCGGCGAACCGCGGACTGTCAGGCTGGTGACCTGCCGCTGGGAATACAGCCGCTCGAGACATGACAAAGCCCCTCGAAGGATGGCCGCCAGGCGGCCAGAACGTGGAATTTGTGGTTGGGCGGCGACCACTCCAGGCATCCGAGTCCCACGATTGGACTTGCCCACAAGGAGGATTAGCGTCGCTGGCGTGAAGGGAGAGATGACATGCTCTGCAGGGGCTCGCAGAAGTCCGTCTATCTCAGCGACCGTTTTGGGACTTGGCAGGAGAGCACCAACCTCCACGTCACATCTGTGACGACCCGGGGCTTCCATACCTCAATCACGCCGCGCGATGGACTCCTGTGTCATGCTCTGATGATGCATTACTACAACGGGCTTCGCTCTAGGCCCGGAAGATGAGATTGATGCTCGACACACACATCTACGATCATCTCGCGGCCAAGCCGGGCCTTGTCGCCATCGTCAACGGCCTCCAAGACGCAAACATTGCCTCCGTTGTCTCGACGCAGGTCCAAGAGGACGAGCTCTCGGGTATCACCGACCCCGTCAAAGCCTCCGAGGTCGCGAAGGTACGAAGAAAGCTCGTCCCTACTGCGGGCGGCGTCTACGATGTTTCTAAGTACGGAACCGCCACCTACGGAGACGGTAGCCCAAGCGGAATCTCGATCGACGATGTCAGATCTGCATCCAGAGGCCATACTCGCGACGCACTGATTGCCACTTCCGCTTGCATGCACGCAGATGTCTTTGTCACGGACGACGGCCGCCTAACAAGACGGCTACATTCCCTATCCACAAGGTGCCAAGTCTGGCCCTTCGCCAAACTAGAGAGGTGGCTCGCGGCCCAGAGCATCCCTTAGCCCATGCATAGTCGCGGACCGCCGCCCAACAACTAGCCAGGCCATGTGAAGAGTCGGACCGGTGGGGACTTGTCCCGTTGCGCTTACGCGGATTCTCGGTGAAGTGGGTTCAGTTCATCTTGTGGGCGCGCGGGAAAGCCTATGGGTGGGAACGCGGTTCTCGATTCTGGCTTCTTGACACGGCCTCTCGCTGAAGCTGACCTGACGGGCTGGGCCTACGGGGCTGCTTGTCTTGCCCGCCGGCGAGGCGTAGAGTGAGTGCAGGTCTGCTCGCTTCCGCTGGGAAGCCTAGCTCTAGGCCGTTCGGCGCCTCCGAAACTGGGGCTGTGGCGTTCTGGTCGCCGGCACTCTTCCATCAGGGGGAACAACACATGGGAACCAATCGCTATGACCATCCCTCGGGTGATAGATACCTGACAGCGCTTTCCCAAGGCAACAGCATCCTTGTCGACTTCGTGCGTTCATTCCCTGGCGCGCCGTCAGCTCAAGTCGACTCGTCCTGGATAGACAACTGGTTCTCCTTGCGAGCTCAGCACTTCCATCAGAACCCCGCCGAGGGCCCCCAGCACCCGGTCAATCCCCCTGATACGCTGACAGAAGCCATCCAGACAGTGGAAGGGTTGGCTAGCAGCCCCTTCAAGCTGCTCGACCTCCGTCCGCACTTCTTCCGGGGCTTCAGATCACTCGAGGCGCCCGTCGTCCTACCTGACGGCCTGGTAGTAATCGACGGGCCCAACAGCTCGGGCAAGACCAGTCTTGCGGAGGCATTTGAATGGTTGTTTACCGGCCAACTCATTCGCCGCAGCCTGCATGGTCAAGGGGCACCGAGGGAGCTCGAGAACTGCATCTGCAATCAACTGCGCCCTGAGGACGAGTCCACTTGGGTGGAAGCGACTCTCCAGACGGAGGGGGGCCAGATCATTCACCTAAGGCGAGTCCTGACCGCCGATTACGGATCTACCTCCACATCCAAGCCTTCATCAACGTTGTTCAAGGATGGCAATGAGCTTGCCCCCCAAGAGGAGATTGACCTTCTTGACGCACTTGCATTCGGCGTTCCCCCGATGCTGATGCAACACACACTGAGGGTCTTCGTCCATAGCTCGCCCGCCCAACGCCGGGACTACTTCGAGAGGCTTCTCCGGCTCGATGAACTCACTTACCTCGTCGAGAAGGCTGTTGTGGGCGACACTCGCCTTCCTGAGTTCCAGAGCCCAACTGGTGGGGTCGCCCTGGCCAAGTGGGACGCTCTCAAGACTGCTTGCCCAGACCGCGCGTCCAAGGGCACAATGACTCGCGCCGAACGAGCACCCTATCAGGAACTTGGTGAGGTTCTCTCCGCCGCGACGCTGGCGGTTGGAAAGGAAGTACTTGCAGGTCTTGTTGACACGGCCGCGACACTGGATGACGCGATTGTCCTAGTCAGAGCAAGACAACGTACCGAGCGGCAGCAAGCGTTTCCGATTCTTGTGAACCTACACCCGCAAAGGGCAATTGACGACCAGCTACTGCAGCTCTTGGCGCCAGACGAGATGCACAAGAAGCTTGCCGCTCTCGGGGAAGCACTCTCCTCGCTTGAGGCAGTACAGCGAGCTGCTGAACGCATCTCCGAAGCACACATTGCAGTGTCTTTCGCACTTGACGCCCTCGAGAAAGCTGGCGCGATCTCTCAAACGGACGAGCCACAGACCTGCCCCCTCTGCGGATTCGAGCCCATCACGACACTCACGCCCGGCCGCATCAACACGATCAGGTCGTGGGGGCCCACAAGGGAGGCGATTGCCAAGCAGAGGTCGGTGGTATCAGTGCGTGCGTCCGCTGTTAGGCAGCTCGCAACCTCGATAAGGGAGGCCCACCTTGCCCTTATCCCTCCGGACCCAGAGGAGTATCAATGGCACGCGGCCCTGCAAATCGCACCTGCAGATGTGGTGACTCCCGCGAACGAACTTAGACAGCGGGCCACGGCCGCGCGTGCGGCGCTCAAAGCACTTGACACAGCGTGTCGACATGTCGAAGACGGAATACCCTCACATCAACCCGAGAGTGCCAATTACGTCTCCATAACCAGCGCCGTCGAGATCATTGCCCGAGAGGCCCCCAGCTTGATAAGTCAAGCGACCGAATATGCCAAGGCGTTCACCACGCTCGATAACGCGGTTGGCGCACTCTCAAGGGAGGACCCAACGTATGGCCTTCGCGAGACTTGGCTCGCCATCGCCTCTGACCAAGGGAATCTGCTCACCGACCTCTCCTGGGAGCAGTCAAAGAAGCGCGCCCAAGCTGAACTAGAGGCCATACGAGACGGCCTAATCCTAGCCCGCCAGACAATCCTCAATGCGCGCCGCAGCCAGTTCAGCGACGGCATGACTGAAGTATGGCAGGAGCTCCGCGAAGACAAGTATTCCGCGTTTAGCCGGCTATACGTCCCTGACCCACGAGGACGAGGCTTTCCGATCGAAATCGAGGTGAAGGCGGTTCTAGATGACAGCGTCCGCCAGGTGGAAGTTGATGCGCTCCGCGTCTTCAGTGAGTCCCAAGTCCACGCCCTAGGCATTGCGGCATTCCTCACGAGGGCACGACTTCTCGGCCATAGATGCCTGGTCCTCGATGATCCAGTCCAGTCAATGGACGAAGAACACTTCCTCACGTTTGCGTCCAACCTGCTTCCCTACCTTCTCGGCCAAGGGATTCAGGTCATAATCCTCACTCACAACGACCTCTTCTCCCGCGACGTCAGTCACGTGTTCGCCAATGCAGACAAGTACACAACCCTCAGAATCCGGCATTCTCGTAGGCACGGCTGCCAGATAGAGGAGGGAAACCGACGAGCAGTAGAACGTCTGAAGAAGGCACAAGCTCTCGCCGATGAAGGCAAACTGGAGGAGGCTTGGCGGCTCGTGCGCGTCGCCGTGGAACGAATCTACCTATGCACCATGATCAAGCACGGACCTAGTGACTTCGACCCAAGATCGTGGAGCAACCAGACCGCGGAGCATATGTGGACGCAGGGTGCGGGCGCGATCATTCTCGCTATCGCTCCGGACATGGCACCACGACTCAAGGATATCCTTGAGATGGCCGTCGCTGGCGCACATGATAAGCCGCCTCGGGGCCTGGCAGACTTGACTGGTGCTGCACGGGACCTTAGAAGACTCGTGGAGACCCTCGCGATCGGTGCCGCATAGCGTCGGGTGAGTGCACATCGCCTCGACTTCGCCTGGGGTCGCGCACTCACATCGGCGAAATGTATCTGGCGTGGATCGGAAGCCGCCGAACAACTCGCAGACGCTGACCCGGCGGGCTGGGCGACAGGCGCTTCTTGCTCTGCCCGCCAGCCAGGCGTAGAGTGGGGCCAGGTCTGCCCGCTTCCGCCGGCAGCGTAGCTCGAGGCCGTTGGGCGTGCCGCTGGGAACGACCCATGTTGAGCAATCTCCTCAAGCTCGTCAATCTCACCGCACTTGCAGCTTCCGTCGTGTGGCTGCTAACAGAGCCCTCCTGGGAACCTCTGGCTGCGACCCTTGCGCTCCTGGGATCGTTGCTCGGGCAACTATTCATTCCTCGAGAGGGTTGGCGGCTGGAAGCAGACCGCGCACTCTTCCACGACCTATACACGCTCCTACCAAGCAAGCAGGTCCGCTTCCTTGCGGACTATGACTTCGCAGCCGCCTTTAGATTCGAGTGGGTGGAGCCCCTGTTCACGATTGCCCAAGTTTGGACGGATCGCGAGCACGGGTTCCATGACACGCACCTTGAAATGAGAAAGTCTAAGCTCCTCGCGTCTATCTCCCTCTCCACCGCGGCGCTCGCCCACTATACTTTCCCCGAGAAGCCTAATGTCCACCGCCTACCTCGTGAGTTGCAGCGCGACAACCCGGCAGAGTATCGCCGCCTCGCCGCAACCATCAACGATTCTCTCAGTCAAGTCGAGATAGACCACATTGACCTGGTCGCCTCAGCGATCAAGCGCCTAAGAATCCCAAGCCCCGCCATCGAAAGGATCCCTCCCCTACCTGTCCAGAATTCCACCGAGCCCCGCGTCCCTTCACAGCCAGAGACCATTGAGAATTCGATGCAGCATAAGGCGGCCCGGCAGCCATTGCGCTGGAGACCATTCGTCGAAGTCGCGGGTGTTATTGCCGCCATCTCTACGTGCCTCCTTGCTCTCGTCGTTGCCCTCTTTGGGGACAGCCTGTGCACTCAATCCTCTCAACCCCCGTCACTGACTCCATTCATCCAGCTGGTATGCCCTGTCCCACCTCCCGCTGAGCCAACGGTCACACCAACGGCGCCCGTCACAAGCCCTACTCCAATTGCTCACGCCAGCATATTCACTCCCGCCAACGGTTCCTCAGTCCCCGAGCTAGTTCCTGTCACTGGCCAAGTCGCTGATATCCCTCCTGACCAACTAGCATTCGCGGTCATCAGGTCAACTGCCTTTGGGAAGCTCTACTTCCCTCAAGGGCCAATATCACCTGATGAAGATGGCGCCTGGGCAATCCAGGCAATCTACAAGTCAGAGGGTTATTCCTACGAGACTTTCGTCGTCCTGGCTACGACCCCTGAGGCAATTGCAGTCCTCTCCGAGCCGTTCAGTAGGACGAGCGGCTTAGCTCAGCTACCTCCCGGGGCATATGTCCTAAGCGATATTGTCGTCGTCACACGCCGATAGCCGAGGGTCATCACGGTGCGACGTCCTCGCGGCCCGCCCACCAACTCGATGGAGCCGATCCGCCGGGCTGCATAAACTGGATTCTGGCTTGCCCGCCGGGCGCACACAAGGAGTGGGAATCCCCGCCTGCGGCCATGGGCCGCTCTCCTCCGGGCGCTGGGGAGGAGGGCAACGACGCCCACGTCGCGTCGACGACAGGCCATCGGGTGGGGCATCGCCGCCCGGCCAGCCGCCCGATCACAGCCTCCAGTTGTCCACCGGGCTCGCCCGCCGATGGGCGATGGCCACGTCGACCTGGGAGATCATCGAGTAGTGCCGGACCATGTCCAAGGAGCTATGGCCGAGGAGCGCCTGCAGGGTGAAAACATCGCCTCCTGATCGCAGATAGGTGATGGCGAAGGTGTGCCGGAACTTGTGCGGATAGCAGTTCCTCACGCCCGCCTTCGCCGCCAGCGATTTGACGAGCAGCCGAAGGGAGTTCTGCGTCATTGGCCGGTCCCACGCGCCGGCGAAGAGCGGCGCTTCCGGGTCGCCCTTGGACTCGCGGCTGGCAAGGTAGCGCCAAACGTAGTGCCGCGTTTCCTTGCCCAGGAACACGACCCGGCCCTTGCCACCCTTGGCACCGCCGCGGGGGCCATGGCGGATCTCCACTTGGCCGGTCTTCAGGTCCACATCCCCGATCCTCAGAGCACAGATCTCGGACACCCGTAGGCCCGTGTCCAGGAGCGTCATCAGGACGGCGACATCGCGTGGCCCGGTCCTCCTCCTCATCTGGAAGCTTTTCCGACCGTTCGTGGCGGCCGGCTGGGCCAACTCACAGGCGCGGACCATCGCCTGCACTTCCTCGCGGGTCAACGGTTCGATCGGCTTCGGCCGGAACCGAGGGGGTTGGACGCGATCCGTTGGGTCCTCGATCTTGAACTCGACCGACACCCACGCGAAGAACGAGGAGATGAACATGTAGACGTTGCGCAGCGTCTTGCCGGAGAGCGGCTCGGTGCTGCCTCCAAACCGAGACGGCTTGTACTCGGTCCGCAGCCAGGCCAGGTAGCTCCTGATGCCGTTTGCGGTCACGGTGTCGACCGGCGGATCACCTGCCCACTCAATCCAGGTACGAAGGTATCTGTCGTAGTTGTGCAGGGTCCGCGGGCTGAGGCCCTCGGCCGTCTTAGCGTGGAGGAACCCACCGACGGCGGTCGAAACCGAAAAACCTGACGGTCCGCGTTTCCTTGTCGAACGCCGGGTTTTCGACTGACTCGGATGGGGTGGTTCTATGCGGGGGTCCCGTTCAAACGTCCTTTGCCGGCCGTCGTACCACGGACCTTCAGGCTCGGAACCTACAACGGAAGAACCTGACGGGCTCCGGTGCATCGGTTCACTTCCGGGTTCGCCAGGTCCGAGAACCCCGTTCGGGCCGGCGCCCTGGCGGGCACCCGTCCCGCCGGGGCGAACGGCCGAAGACCGTCAGGTCCGCCCTTTCGGGGAGCCTGACGGTCCAAGGTTGTGCTCAGGTAGCGGGGCTAGGATTCGAACCTAGGACCTTCAGGTTATGAGCCTGACGAGCTGCCACTGCTCCACCCCGCAACGGGGTCTTGCCTAGCCGGGTGATTGTATCACTCGGAGGGCCTGCGTCAAGGTATTCGCGCCGACCACTCTCCGGCGCCCGCCTCACCTACCGATGGCGTCATTCGGCCGGGCCAGCGCCCGGATCCGCGGCCACCCGGCATCGAGTAATCGTTCAAGATCTTCCACCAGACGCTGGACACGTTCAAGGGGCAGGCCAATCGGATCCTCTACATCCCCTGTTTCGCCGGCCATCGACGTCAGCAGATGCACGCGCTCGCCCAGGGCCGGGAAGGTCTCCCGCAGAGCGTCCTGGTGCTCCTGCTCCATCACCAGCACCAGGTCCGCAGCGCGCAGCAGATCCTCGGTGACGGGCTGGGCGGTGTGGGCGCTTAGGTCGAGCCCGCGCACCGCCGCCATGCGGAGCGCCGCCCGTGCCGCCGGCGACCCTTCAAGCGCCCAGACGCCGGCCGACCCGACCTGCCACTCGGCGCCCGCCCCGCGACGGTGCAGTTGGTCCTTGAAGAGCACCTCCGCCAAGGGCGACCGCAGCTGGTTGGCCGAGCACACAAACAGCACCGAAGGCATACAGGGTTCCTCTTCAACACAGCCGGCCGACGTACGCCCACGAGGCGTTCGTGGGTGTGCATTGCCTACGGCCCCACGCAGGAGCAGCGCACCTCCCGCCCGTCACACGGCGAGCAGCAAGCCGCACGCACCCTCGGCTGCCAACGGAGAATAGCTAGACAACGCCCTGGATGTGCAGGTGCCGCCAGAGCTCCGCGCCGGATACCAGCGCCAGCCGGCCGGCGGATTGGTCGGCCGCCTTCTTGCAGGCCAGCGTGAAATCCGAGGTGGTCACCAGGTATCCGCCAAGGTAGTCCTTGCGCGGCTCGAGCGTCTGGAGCAGCCCCTTGGCTTCCGCCACGCCCACATTCTTGTCGCTGCGCACGAGGCGAACAAGCACATGCTCGGCGCCGCCATCCACCACACGGCGCGCCTCGAGTTCACCGCCGGTCTCGTCGGCCGGACGCGTCACCTCGACGTCCTCAAACCCCAGCACCCGGACCCACTGGGCAACGCCGCTCAGCAGGTCAGCCGGCGCAAGCTGGCGCAGGTTGGCGCGCAGCAGGTCGGTCCCGGGCAACATGCCGGTGCTGATCGCCGGCCGCGGGGCCGGTTGGCGCACTTCCCGGACGACAACTTCGACCTCGAACAGCCCTTGCAGCCAATCCTCGAGCGTCAGCGCGCTGCCGACGTCCTGCGGTGAGGTACCCTCGGGGAGTGCGTCCGCCGGCCAGCCTCGCTCCGCCAGCAGCCGATGCAGCCGTTCCTCGACGGTCCCCAAGGTCGACAAGCCGTACACGCACAGCGATGCGCCTCTGCCGGAGCGCTCGAGGATCCACGCCTCACTCTGCCGGCGGCGGGCCGGATTCCAGTCGCTGGCGAAGTGGATCAGATAGCCAATCCCTCGTAGCGAGCCCGCCCTCTCCAGCGTCTCCAGGTCGGCAAGCAGCACGTGCCACGACGGCCGTTGAAGGAAGGTCTCCACATCCTCGCGCAGACCCTCTGCCTCGCGCAGGGGAGAGAGCACGGCCACGCCGAACGGATCAAGGGCCTTGCGCAGTCGGTCCTGGCCGCGCCCATCGGGGCGCGTGACGACCACCGCCTTGTAGCCGGCGGCGGAGGTGTCGGCCAGCAGGTCGACCACCGCCTGTGCCTTCGCCCCAAGGCGGCCGGTGCGTCCAAATGCAGCGGCGTCGGCCAGCCGCGCGTACGCTGTGGCGAGATCCTCCTGGGACGGCTGCGTCTGGGCTTGGCTCAGCCGATGCCGTTCCTCGGCCAGCGCTTCCTCGTACGCCGAGCGGTCGTCGGCCGACAGCGCAATCCAGAGTTGGGTGTGAACTGCAGGCGGCAGTTGGGCTGCAAGCTGGGCCCGCGTGCGGCGCAGCAGGTTGACCTCAAAGGCTTTGGAGGCTTCGCCTTCGGCCACGATGCGCCGAACCTGGGCGCGGTTGCCCATCACGAAGGCGAAGATCGCCTGCCACTCCTCCGGGTCCTCCGGCCGCGTGCCGGCCAGCGCCCATCGGCGCCGGGCGCGGACGCGGTCGAGCGCCTCGCGCACCGGTTCAGGGAAATCCGCCAGCAGCAGCGCGCCGTCCGCGACGGCGATGTCGAAGTCTAGATCTTTCGGATTCAACGTGCCGTGCAGGATGTCGTCGGCCAGTGCCTCGTAGCCAATGAGGTACACGTGCGCCGGCTCATCCCAGCGCTGGGCGCGCTGCATCCGGTCACCGCTCACCACCAGCCCCTTGAGCGCCGGTGCCCAACGTGCCAGGTGTCGCGCCCAATGCCGCAGATCGTGCTCGAGGCAGACCACCAGAGAACGCCGCGCCCACCCGCGCTGATACAGGGTCCGCATGGCCACACACGCGGCCGGCGTCTTGCCCGTGCCGGGATCGTCGGCCAAAAGCAGCGCATCCTGGGCGATCAGGGCCTGGGCCGCTTCGATCTGGTATAGGCGCAGCACCGGCTCGTCAGCCGGCTGGGCCTCGTCCTCCAAGCCCGGTCGCTCGACCAACGGCAAGAGCAGCTCCCACGGCTTCGCCGCCACCCCCGCTTCCGCAGGCTCCAGCCCGGCGCCGGCGTCCGCACCCAACCCCGGCTGGCCGGGGACACGCCCACCCAGCGCGGGGCCCGCTCCGGCAGGCAGCAGGGGTTCGGCAGCCATCCAGGGCCGCTCAAGCGCTGCCGGCAGGGATTCAATGGCCGGCACCCCGAGGTCATCGGTGGGCAGCTCGTAGCTCAGCCGGTCCCCAAGCACGACCCGCGCGGCGTCGATGGCCAGCCCAGGCTCAAGCACGACCTCGTCACGCACTGGAAATGGGTAGAAGGTGGTGGCGCGCAACTTGACGCCGCGCAATGTGTGCATGCGCGGCGGCCGCAGCGGGGCGACGGTCTTGCCGGTGGACAGGCGTGCCGTAGGCACGTCAGCCCTTCCGAGCTTCGCCGACCTTGAGGTTGTGGGCTTCTTCGAGGGCGGACTTGATCCGCAGGAACGGCTCCATGATGTTCCGGCCGCGCAGGCGGCGCGGCAGCACGTCGCGGCCGGCCTCAGCCTCCTGCTCGAATCCCGGGAAGGCTTGCAGCACGAACTGGCCATCGACCGTGCCGCGCACCCACAGAACCGGGACCTCGGTGCGGCCGCGCAGCTTGAGGAACTCCGCATCCCGCACCAGGATCAGGTCCAGTTTGGATTCGATCGTCTGCAGGATCGGGATGCCGATCAGGTCGTTGCAGATGTACTCGTGCAGCGTGTCGCCGTAGAGAACCTTCTGCAGGCTGGTGGGGCGGATGGCGCCGCTCACGCGAAACTCGAGCGGCCGCGTGAGCGCATCCGTAACCAGGCAACCCCCGCGCAGGGCGGCGCCATCTTCGAACGTCGCCAGGTCGAGGAAGGCCAGGATTCGGTCGCCCGCAATCGGCTCTGGGGTGTCAGTCATGGTCCCACCCTTCCCTTCTGCATCGACGACATCTCCGACCCACAACCTTAAACTCTAGACTAAAGCCAGGCATCCCGCAAGGACCCTTCGGTAACCCATTCCTGGAACGCTCTCGCTCTCCCGACCTGGCTAGACGGACGAGAAGGCTGCGCCCAGCGCGGGAAACACCGTCAACGCCAGGAGCAGAAGCGTCAGCAGGATGAGCACCACCACCATCGTCCCGGTAATGAGGTTGAGCACGCGTCCATTGGCAAAGCGGCCCATGATCCGCCGGTCGTTGATCAGCGCCAACATGACAACCAGGATGACCGGCAGCAGAACGCCGTTCAGTGTCTGGCTAGCGAGCATGGCTTGGATGAGCGAGCGAATCGGGAGCAGGATGATCCCCGCCCCCAGGACGATCAGGGCCGTGTAGATTCCGAAGAACACCGGCGCCTCGCGCAGCCGGCGGTCGACGCCGGATTCCCAGCCAAACGCCTCGCAGACGACGTACGCCGTTGAGAGCGGCAGGATGGCGGCCGAGAACACCGAGGCATTCAGCAGTCCGAGGGCGAACAGCGTGGCGGCATACGGGCCGGCCAGCGGGCGCAATGCGTGGGCGGCATCTATGGCCGTATCGATCCTCAGGCCTCCGGCAAACAACGTAGCGGCGCTGGCGATGACAATGAAGCCTGCGACCAGCACGGCGAAGACCGACCCCACCAGAACATCCAGCCGTTCGTACGGCAGGTCCGCAGGCTTGAGCCCTTTGTCGACGATGGACGCCTGCTGGTAAAACTGCATCCACGGGGCGATCGTCGTGCCGATGACGGTGACGAACAGCGTGACGTAGCCAACGTCGAAGTGGAAGCTCGGCGTCACCGCCGCCTGAAGGACTTCCCCCCAGGCCGGGCGGGCAAGCACGCCCGAGGCGACGTAGGTCAGGTAGATCAGGCTGGCGACGAGGAAGACGCGCTCGACGCTCTTGTAGTTGCCCTTGACGATGATCAGCCAGACGACGACGGCGGCCAGCGGGACCGAGATGAACTTGGTGACGCCGAAGATCTCCATGCTGGCTGCCACGCCGGCGAACTCGCTGACCGTGTTGGCCAGGTTGGCCACGACCAGCAGCCCGAGCAGCACGGCCGTCGCCCTCAGCCCAAGCCGCTCGCGGATCAGGTCCGCCAGGCCCTTGCCGGTGACGATCCCCAACCGGGCGCTCATCTCCTGGACGATGATCAGCGCCAGCACGACCAGCGGAAGCATCCACAGCAGGCCGTAACCGTAATGCGCGCCGGCGACCGAGTAGGTCGTGATCCCGCCGGCGTCGTTGTCGACGTTGGCGGTGATGATCCCGGGGCCGAGGATCATGACCAGCAGTGCCAGGCGCAGGCGAAGCGGGCGAAGACGTTGGCTCAGGGTCATGGGAGTTGGAAGCTCAACCGGTCGGCCTGGTTAGTGGTACAGGCGCGGTAATCGCTTCTTCCACTTGGTCGGCAGGATCTTGTCCAGGGCATCATCGGCCGTCACGATCCCCTGCAGCCGCGTGTGCTCGTCCACGACCGGAATGGCCGACAGGTTGTACTTCGAGATCAACTGGGCGACCTTGTCCTGGCTGTCCAACGGCAGGACGCTGATGTAGCGATCGTGCATGAACTCCGAAACTCGCGTCGACGGGCGCACCATGACCAAGTCCTGCAGCGAAAAGACCCCCAGCAGACGACGCTCCGGATCCGTGACGTAGATGTAGTTGATTGTTTCGTCGGCGTGGGCCTGCTCCCGGAGCACGCTGAGCGCCTGCTGCGCCGTCAGCCCCGGGCGCATCGCAAAGTAGTCGGTCGTCATGATCCCGCCAGCGGACTCTTCGGGATACGTCAACAGCTGCTTGACCTCGGCGGCTTTATCCCCTTCCATCAAACGCAAGATCTCCTGGCTGCGGCCTTCGGGCAACTCGGCCAGCAGGTCGGCCGCTTCATCGGGCGACATCTCTTCCAGGACGTCGGCCACCTTCTCGTCCGGCATGGCCTCGATCAGGCTGGCCTGGAAGTCCGGCTCGACCTCTTCCAGCGTGTCGGCCAGCAGCTTCACGTCGAGCGACTCCAGGAGGCGGGCGCTCTCCGGGCGGCTCAAGTCGCTGATGATCTGGGCCAGGTCAGCCGGATGGAGATCGGCGATGCGATCCCCCGTGACCTTCAGGCGCATCGCCTGGTCACCCGGCAGGAGTTCCATGGCATGCCAGGAGATCATCCCGGATGGGGGTTTGCGCCGGAATGCCAGGCGCGGCACGAAGCGGGCCAGCCCGAGCCGGCGCAGCAGCCCCAGCGTTCCGGTGTCAACATTGGCGACGAAGTACTGCTGGTTGATGCGCGTCAGCTCCAGGTCGTTGACCCTCACCACGCGCACGCCGTTGACGTCGATGATCTGCTTGTCCAGCACATCCCGGGCGAGGTACAGATCGGTCTCCGCCGGCGTGTAGGCGGGCAGTTCCTCGCTGCGCTTGTTGAGCACGATCACCGGGGAGGTCATCGCGGCCACGTCGGCCATCGGGATCACGCGGTGCTGGCTCGCCCGCCTGGCCACCAGAGCCACCACCAGTGGATGGGCCGAAGCGGAGACCGTGCTGGCCAGCACCTCCTCCAGCTTGCCGACCGCCACGCCATCGACGTCGGTGATCGGCCGTCCCAACAGGTCACTCAGGAATGGCATGCTTGGCTCTCCCGCACCCTCTGCCCGGAGGCGGGCGACGATCGAGGGCGAATGCGGTTCATCGAGGTGAATCGCCGCTGGCTTGCTTCGGCGCATGGCCAACGGTCCTGCGGGCGCAGGCTCGGCCCCGCGCGCACGGCATTATACGACCGCATTCCCGCGGCGGGCAGGTTCCGGCGGGAATCGCGAAGACCGGCGGAGCCCGCACCCAGACCAGGATGGCGGATCAGCGTTGGGTGGGGAGTCCGGGCATCGCCGGACCGGGGATGCAGAGCAGATCGCTCAAGGCGGCGCGCATCGCCACCCGGTCATCCCACGGGTGTTCGATTTCGCCGAAGCACATCGACTGCTCGTGCCCCTTGCCGCATGCCAGCACGATGTCACCTGCGCGGGCCTGGGCCAGGCCGAACCGGATCGCCTGGCCACGATCAGGAATGCGCCAGAAGGTATGCCCCTCGACGCCCCCTCGGGCCGCGGCGCCGGCGGCCATCTCCGCCAGGATGGCGTCGAGCGATTCGGTGCGCGGGTCCTCGGCGGTCAGGATCGTCAGGTCGGCCAACTCGGCGGAGACCTCGGCCATCAGCCGCCGCTTCTCACGATCCCGCAGCCCGGCGGCGCCGAACACGGCGATCACCCGACCCGAGGTCATCGTGCGCGCCGCTTCCAGGGCCCGGCGCAGAGCATTCGGGGTATGGGCGAAGTCGACCAGCGCCGTGAACGGCTGGCCGAGGTCGATCGGCTCCATGCGGCCAGGGACAGCGGACAGCGCCTCAATGCCATCGGCGGCGGTCTTCGGGGCGATCCCCAGGCCTTCGACCGCCGTGGCGAAGGCGGCCACGATGTTGGCCACATTGAAGTCGCCGCGCAGGCCGGAGCGGATCGGCTGGCGGTAGCCCGCACCCACCACTTCGAACGCCAGTCCATCCGGCGCGTGGGCGATGGTCTGCGCGCGTACATCCGCCGTGCCAATGATGCTGTAGCCAACCTGCCGGACGCGGGCCTGCGCCGCCAGGTAGGCATAGGAGTCGTCATCCCGGTTGAGGATTGCCGTCCGCTTCACCGGCTGCGGTTTGGGCGCACTGTCCGACAGACCGGCGAACAGCCGGCCCTTGGCCTGGCGATAAGCCTCGTAGCTCCCGTGGTAGTCCAGGTGCTCGTGCGTGATGTTCGTGACGACGCCCAGGTCGAAATCGCACGCGGCCACGCGGTGCTGCGCCAGGCCGTGCGACGTAGCCTCCAGGACACAGTGGGTGAGGCCGGCCTGCACCATCTGCGCCAAATAGCCCTGGACCTCCAGCGCCTCAGGCGTGGTGACATGAAAGCCGGTATCGAGAACACGGTCGCCGATAACGGCGTTGACCGTGCTGATGAGCCCGGCGCGCAGGCCGGCGGCCCGCAAGATGGCATAGATCAGGTTGCACGTGGTCGTCTTGCCGTCGGTGCCGGTAACGCCGATCATCACCAACCGGCGCGCCGGGTAGCCGTGCCAGGCGGCGGCGAGATGTGCCAGCTTCCAGCGCGCGTCGGCTACCTGCCGGTAGGGGACTCCCGACGCGGGATCGGGCCCTTCGCCCACGAGCAAGATGGCGCCACGGGCAGCGGCATCCGGGAGGTAGGAGCTCCCGTCGACCGTCAGGCCGGGTATGGCCACAAACACTGCGCCGGGGGATACCTGGCGCGAATCGGCGGTCACGCCCGACACATCACCGTCAGGCAGACCGCCGTGTTCGATCTCGGGGAGTTCGGCGAGCAGGTCGTGAAGGCGCATGGGGCTGCCAGCGTTCAGCGGTCAGCGCTCAGCCGGAAGGCCTCGTCCCCGTGGCCCGGCGTCCAGGACCGATAGCTGATCGCTGAGAGCTGATCGCTCTCCTACTGCAGACTCTGCCTCAGGCTCTCCAGCTTGCCAGCGACGGAGCCGTCGACGACGTGATCGCCGATGCGCAGGACCATCCCGCCCAGGATCCGGGCGTCGACCCGGAACGTAGTCGTTGCCCCGCCGCCGAGCTTGACCAGGACGTCCTTGCGGACCGTTTCCTGTTCCTCCGGCGTCAGCGGAAGGGCCGTCGTCACCTCGGCGCTGGCGCCGCTCACCACTTCGCCTTCGAGGACGGCAACCTTGCCGCCCTTCACGCCGCTGAAGAATTCCGCCAGCAGCGCACGTTGGCGCTTCTCATCGAGCGACTCGCCGATCAGCTTCTGCGTGGCAGCCATCGCCAGCGCCCCGACCTGGCCTCGCAGCTCAACCAGCTGCTGCAGCTTGGTCTGATCGGCATCAACGGCCGCCGCGTTCCGCAGATTCTTGGCCTCCGCCTCGGCGCTGGCCTTGATCTCCAGCGCCACCTTCTCGGCGCGGTCCGAGGCCTCGCGGATCACTTGCGCCGCGTCCCTCTGGGCCTTGGCCAGGACGTCGGCGGCTTCCTTCTCGGCATTGGCACGCGCCTCGGCGGCCACGCGCGCGTCCTCAAGACCCTGGGCGATCGTCTGCTTACGCTTCTCCAGCATGCTCAGGATCGGTTTCCACGCCCACAGGCGCAGGACCAGGAGCAGCAGGATGAAGTTGACGATCTGCGAGATCAGGAAGGTGAGGTTGATCCCCAAGGGGGCTAGCGGTCCCACAATGACACCTCCCTGCGGGCTAGATGCCGACGAAGATCAGAATGAGCGACACGACCAGGGCGTAGATGGCGATGGCTTCGGTGAAGGCCACACCCAGGATCATGTTCACCAGGACGGTGCCCGACGTGTCGGGGTTGCGGCCGATGGCCTGAAGGGCACCCAGCACCAGCAAGCCAATGCCGATCCCAGGCCCGATGGCGCCCAGCCCGATGGCCAGGCCCGCACCCAGCGCGCGTGCTGCCAGAAGATCCATGCTCGATGTCCTCCTACGTTGTCCTTGCCGGACGCGGCCCGCGTCCGTACCCAAGCTCAAGAGTGACCGCTCAGTGGCCTACGCGTGCGCCGCGGCGGCCTCCGGGGCATGCGAGCCATCGCCATGGCCCTGCGTCGCCATGTTGATGAACACCAGCGCCAGCAGGGCGAAGACCACCGCCTGTATGGCGCCCACGAACAGCTCCAGCCCGTAGAACCCGGCGGGCAGGATGAACGGGATCAGGTTCGACATCACGAAGATCAGCACCGTGCCGGCGAAGATGTTGCCCAGAAGCCGGAAGGCGAACGAGATGATGCGGCTGAACTCCGAGATGATCTCGAGCAGGCCGGCGGCGAACTCGATCACGCCGATCGGCCCCTTGCTCAGCGCCGGGATATTGATGAACTTGACCAGGTAGCGCAGGCCCTGCGAGCGGAAACCCCAGGCCTGCACCAGCGCCATGGTCACCAGCGCCAGCGCCAGCGTGAAGTTCAGATCGGTGGCCACGCCGCGGATGAAGGGCGTGATGTTGCAGGCGGTGCACATGGCTTCCGCCTCGGCCGTGTGCTCACCTGCCGCGGCCTCACCCTCCGTGGCCTGCCTCTCAACCGGCTGCGTGCCGTCGACGGTGTAGAACGAGATCGGTCCTAGCTCGATCCGCCGAGGCGCATAGGCCGGGATGTTGGCCAGATGCGGCACTTCCAGAATGCCGATGCTCTCCGCCCCCGGCAGCAGCTTAAACCAGTTCCCCAGCAGGATGAAGAAGAACAGCGTCGCCACCAACGGGAAGATCGCCTTACCGCGCTTGCCGGCCACGTTGTCGGCGAAGTTGGCCAGCGCTTCGGCCACGGCCTCGACCATGCCGCCCAGGACACCCTTCGGCGGCCGGACATCGCCGCGGCGCGCATGCCGCAGCCCCAGCCCGACGAGCAGCAGGAGCAGGACATCGATGACCAGCGTCGTCAGGAACGTGTTGGTCATCCGCCCGCCGAACCAGGGCAGCGGTATGGGCTCGGCCGGCAGGCTGACGACGGGCAGCGCGCCGTACGGCGACTTGCCCAGCCCGCCGGCGTACAGGAAGCCCGTGAGCGGCCCGCACAACGCAACCACCGCGGCCACGGCGATGATGATCGTCAAGGCTTTGCGCACGCTACGACTCCTTCGTGCCGTCCAGGTTCGCCTGCTCCGCCTGGCTCACGCGCCGGGCATTGCGCAGGACGAACCAGACCATGACCACCAGACTAACCGGGATGCTCCCCAATACGAAGGTCAGGGTGAACGCCGGGCGAGTCCCCAACATGCGGTCGACCCAGATGCCCAGGAACAATGCCCCGACGGTGAAGGCGGCGGTGATGAACCCCGCCGACACGCCGACGCCGCTTGCGCGCCCTACGAGGCCCAACCCTTTTCCGATGCTGACGCTCGGGGGCTCTGCGGGCCGGGCCGCGGCGGCCTTCGGTTCGTCCGTCGGTCCTGGCATCATCTTGTCGCTTCCCACCCGGCGGCGGTGAAGTGTATCACGAGCACTGGCGGAAGGTCCAAACAGGGCCGGATTCGGGGCCATTGCGAAAGCAGAATCCGGACGACCCCACCTAGAACAGGCTGCTGGCGGCCTGGCTGGCCCATGCCAGCCACGGCGCGCTCAGGGTGCCGATCACGATGATGGCTAGGACGCACAGGCCGAGGGCCAGCGCGTACGTGCGCGGCACGGCGACCGGCTTGTCCTCATGCTCGGAGCGGTACAGGTAGACGACCTTGAGCACCGTCAGGTAGTAGTACAGCCCGATGATGGCGTTGAGCACCCCAACGAACGCCAGCCAGATCATCCCGCTCTCGACGGCCGCGGCGAACACGTACAGCTTGCCGACGAACCCGGCCAGCGGCGGCATGCCCGCCAGCGACAGCAGCGCCACCATCAGCGCCAGCGCCAACCCGGGCGATCGGCGGCTCAGCCCGGCGTAGTCCTTGATCTCCTCCGACCCCGAGGCCCGGGCAAACAGGATCACCACGGCGAAGGCCGCCAGGTTGCTGACCATGTAGGCCGCCAGGTAGAAGACGACGCTCGTGACCCCGAAGGCGCTCAGCGACACCAGCCCGATCAGGACGTACCCGGCATGCGCCACCGACGAGTACGCCAGCAGGCGCTTGATGTTCTTCTGCGCCAGCGCCAGCAGGTTGCCGACCGTCATGGTCAGCACGGCCAGCACGCTGAGCATCGGCACCCAGTAGGGCTCGACGTCGGGGAACGCGGCCAAGAGGACGCGCACCAGCACGGCGAAGCCCGCCGCCTTGGAGGCGGTCGAGACGAAGGCCGTGATGGGCGTCGGCGCGCCTTCGTACACGTCCGGTGACCAGAAGTGGAACGGCACCATCGAGACCTTGAACCCGAAACCGACGAGAACCAGGATCAGCGCGCCGGCCAGCACCCAGACCGACACCGCGCCGGCACGGAACTGCTCGGCCAGTGTGTACAGGTTCGTCGCGCCGGCCAGCCCGTAGATCAGACTGAAGCCGTACAGCATCACCGTCGAGGTCAGCGCTCCGAACAGGAAGTACTTGAGACCGGACTCGGTCGACTTGTCGTCCTGCTTGAGGAACCCGGCCAGGACATAGAGCGGGATCGAGGTGGTCTCGATCGCCAGGTAGAGCATCACGAGGTCGGACGCGGCGGCCATCAGGTTCATGCCCAACGCGGCGATCACCAGCAGTGCGTAGAACTCGCCCTTCTGACGGACGCCCTGGACGCCGGTCGTCAGCAGCGCGGTGATGGCGGCCGAGAACAGGAACAGGATGCGGAAGGTGAACGCCAGCCAGTCATCTCGCAGCATTCCGCCGAAGATCAGCCCTTGGTCCGCACGCGGCTGACTGAAGACGATCCCGGCGACCATGGTCGCCGCCAGGCCGATGGCCGTGAACCATCCCAGCCAGGCGCGGGAGCGCCCATGCCAGATGGCATCGACCAGCAGCACCAGGAGGGCAAGGACCAGCAGCAGGATCTCAGGCAGCAGGGCCTGGACCATCCAGGGTTCGAACAGCGGGACCGTCACTCACGCACCTCCGAGCAGGCGCAGCACGGCGTCGGCGCCAGACTGGACCATGGGCGCCATGACGGCCGGGTAGATGCCGAGCAGAATCAGGATGCCGGCCAGGATCACCAGCGCCAGCTTGTCCTTGCGCGTGATCGGGCTGATATGCCCCTCGAATTCGGCCGGCATGGCGCCGAAGAAGACGCGCCCGATGACGCGCATGATGTAAGCCGCCGTCACAACGATGGCAATGGCGGCGACGAGCGCCACCAGCGGCTGCCGCTGCCACAGGCCCATGAAGATCGGGAACTCGGCCACGAAGCCCGAAAAGCCGGGCATGCCCATGGAGACCAGGCCGCCGACGATGAACGCCACGGCGACCAGCGGCATGACCTTGGCGAAGCCGCCCAGCTTGGGAATCTCGCGCGTATGCGCCCGGTCGTAAACCATGCCGACGACAGCGAAGAAGAGAGCCGTCATCACGCCGTGCGAGAACATCTGCAGCCCCGCCCCGGTCAGCCCCGGCCGGTTGAGCGTGGCGAAGCCGAGCATCACCAGCCCCATGTGCGACACGGACGAGAAACCGATGACGTACTTGAAATCGGTCTGCACCATGGCGATGAACGCGCCGTAGACAACGTTGATCGTCGCCAGCACCAGGATCAGCCCCGACCAGTAGCGCGCCCCTTCCGGCAACAGCATGATACCGACGCGCAGTGCGGCGAAGGCGCCGAGCTTCATCAGCACGCCGGCGTGGAACATCGACACGGCGGTCGGCGCCGCCACGTGGCCATCCGGCGACCAGTTGTGGACCGGGAAGATGCCGCCCAGCACGGCGAACCCGAAGAAGACGATCGGGAACCAGAAGACCTGGTACGGTATCGTGGCACCGAAGAACGAGACCGTGCCGCTGAAGGCGCCTGCCTGCGCCGCCTGCTGCAGCTCGATCAGGTCGAACGACCGCAGCCCGGCGGTGTAGTACAGCGCCAGCCCGCCGACCAGGGCGATGACCGAGCCGATGAACAGGTACAGCGTCAGCTTCATCGCCGCGTATTCGCGCGTCACCTGCCAGCCCCATATGGAGATCAGCAGGTACATCGGGAAGACGGCGATCTCATAGAAGAAGAACAGCTGGAACAGATCCTGCGAGACAAAGACGCCGAACACACCAGTGGCCAGGATGAACAGGAAGGCGAAGAACTCGCGCGGCCGGTCGTCGATGCCCCACGAGATCAGCACGCCGGTGAACATCACCACGCCCGTGAGCAGCACCAGCGGCAGGTTCATGCCGTCGACTGCCACGTGGTAGGAGACTCCCAGCTGCG
>Ga0315289_10002367_pt1 | contig 28948 bp, 25 predicted proteins | sample YL17G11_40_MG_FD_203452 | JGI IMG/M metagenome (GOLD analysis project Ga0315289, IMG submission 203452) | Sediment microbial communities from Yellowstone Lake, YNP, Wyoming, USA - YL17G11_40 | ecosystem: Environmental > Aquatic > Freshwater > Lake > Sediment | place: USA: Wyoming | collected... | reverse complement strand
AAGAAGAAGAAGAAGAAGAAGAAGAAGAAGAAGAAGAAGAAGAAGAAGAAGAAGAAGAAGAAGAAGAAGAAGAAGAAGAAGAAGAAGAAGAAGAAGAAGAAGAAGAAGAAGAAGAAGAAGAGGAGGAGGAGGAGGAGGAGGAGGAGGTCGAGGTCGAGGGAGAAGAGGTAGAGCTGTTCGAGGTCGCCGTCGCTGCTGCTGCTGCTGCTCTTGTCTCCGGGTAGCAGTACACCGCCGCCTCCCGGAGCCCCCTGGCCGCCGCTCCGGGAGGCGCCGGGGTCAGCCCGGCCCTGACCGCCATCGCGACGACGACGGCCGCCCGCGCGTCGTCGCCGGGGAGCGCGAGCGAGTCGAAGGCCCAGGACTCGAGCGCGGCGGGGTCGACCTGCGCGAGCGCCGCCTCGAGGGAGGCGGCGTCGGCTCCCAGGGCCGCTGCGGTGGCGGTGGAGGCGGCGGCGGCGACGAAATGGGCGCACAGCTGCTGCTGCTGCTGCTGAGAGGATGAGGAAGAAGAGATGGACCTCTCCGTCGTCGTCGGCAGCCTTGCGGCGGAAGCAGCAGCAGCAGCAGCAGAAGAAGAAGAAGAAGAAGAAGAAGAAGAGTCGTCGCCGTCGCCGTCGTTGTTGTTCGCGTCGGAGAACTCCACCTCCCTCACCGAAGAGACCAGGAGAGCCGCCGTGGAGCTCTGCCCCTCCAGGGAGAGAGAAGCAGGCGACAGACCGGGGTTCGAGGCTCCGGCAGAGCCCTTTCTCGAAGAGCGGGCCGACGCCGCCGCCGACCCCGCCGCCGCCGCCGCGGATGCGGAGGAGGGCCTCCCGGAGCCATCCCCCAGATCGGCAGTCCCGCCGCTCGCGTCAAGGATGAGCGAGGCCTGAGAGAGCAGAGAGGGGACGCCGGGGACGGGGACCGAAGAGATGGCGCGCGGGATCGCCTGAGAAGGAGAGGAAGAAGAGGGAGAGGAAGCTTGAGCAGATGGCGCGTTTGCCGGAGCGGCGGCGCCGCCGCCGCCGCTCACGTTTCCTCCTCCCCCGCTCCCGCCGCCGGCCCCCATGGTCCCCAGCCACGCCCTCGTCGCGTCATCCGTGCTCTCCACCTCGAGCCTGGCCATCACGGCGTTCCCGCGCAGCCCGCCGGCGGGGCCGACGTGCGCGACGATGGCCGAGAGCTTGGCGACGGCGGCCTCCAGGAGGCGGAGCTCGCCGTTGCCGTCGTCGTCGTCGCCGCCGGCGTCGTCTTCGTCGGCGGCGGCCGCGCTCGACCTCTTCTTCTTGCCCCTCGAGCTCTCCTCCGACGCAGAAGAAGCGGAAGCAGAAGCGGACTCATCGGCGGAAGAAGAAGAAGCTCTCCCGTCCTTGTCCCTCCCTCCCCCGCCTCCTCCGCCCCCGTTCCCGCCGCCGCCGCCGCCGTCGACGGCGTCCAGGACCGCGCCGGCGTCCCTGCGCAGCGCCGCCAGCACGCGCTCGACGGGCCTGATGACGAGCCTCGCCGCGCTGCGTCCCAGGCCCGCCGCCGCGGCCGAGACCCAGGCGACGACGAGCGCCGAGAGGGCCAGGGAGAGGATCGCGGCCCTGCGGTTGGCGCCGGAGGTGTCGAAGGCGGCCGAGGCGGACACGGAGCGGGAGGCGGAGGCCGGGGAGGCCGGGGCGGCCCAGACGGCGGCGGCGAAGTGGACGTCGGCCGCCCTGTGCGGCAGCGGGCCCAGCGCCCCCGTGCGGTCGAAGGTCTCGCCCCCGACCGTCACGATCTTGGGCACCATGAGCGGCTTCTTCGCCGCGTCCTCGCCGCCGTTGAAGAAGGCGAAGAAGCCGTCGACCTCGGCCTCGAGGGCCCCGCGCGAGAACGCGGGGGAGGCCGCGTCCCCGAGCGGCGCTAGGAGCGACAGCATGCCCGACTGCACCGTCTGCCCCGGGGTGCCCCGGTACTCCATGAACGGGGAGACGACGACGGCGACGAGAATGACGAGGGCGACGTGCTGGGTGTTGACGTCGGCGAGGCGGGCGCCGACACGCGGGGCGCGGAAGGGCCTCGAGGCGCTGCCGGCGCTCTTCGAGCCCGTCGCCGACGACGGAGACGAAGGCGAGGCCACCTTCCTCCTCGCCCTGCTCAGCGCCCTCCCCGCGAGCCTTGCCACGACGGAGACGACGTGCAGCGTGCAAAGGAGCGACGCGAGCCTGCCTGCCCGAGGGGCGACGGCGGCGGCTCGCGGGAGCGACCACGCGTCGCCGGCGAAGGCCGCCGCGATCGTCCGGGTACGCAGCCACGAGACGTCCGACCTGGAGATTTTCCGTTTTTTTAAGTTTTTTCTTCTCGTGAGAGTCTTTCTCGATGCCTTCCTTAGCGGGGCAGGACACTGCAAACCGAGGAAAACTCCCACTCCACTCACGCCACGGCCGCGGAAGAGGCCAGCTGCAGCACGATTTCGAGCCCCGTCGAGCCCGCCGCGCTCTTGCGCCTGCAGAGCCCGCCGAGCACCGAGACCGCGCCCAGGAACGCGAGGGAGACCCAGAGGCAGGCGTCGATGGCCATCTCTGTGGCCTTGGAGGAGGCATGCGAATAAGGGGCGAGGGCGAAGGCGTCGGGGGCGACGAGGGAGAAGGCGAGGGCGGCGGCCTGGGTCCATTGCGAGAGCTGGGAGTCGACGATTCTGGAAAAATGTTTTTGAGTTTTCAAGTTTTTTTGGTTTTTTTGTTTTCGTGAGTGGAAAAAAAAAGAGAAAAAGAAGCACCACCGAAGTCGAAATACAGCAAACACACCCGCAGCGGAGCTTCTTCACTCACCGGACGATCCTGTCCCGGACGGGCCTGCGGGCCCTCGAAGGCGGAGGCTGCGGCTTCTGCGCGGGGACCGCCGCGGCCGTCTGCCGCCGCCGGAGGCCGTAACTGCCGCCGCCGACGCCGCCGACGCCGCCGCCGCCCGGGGAAGCGCCCGAGGAGATCAGGCCACCTCCAGCCGTGGCACTACCGTCCTCCCTGTTCTTCTTCCTCGTGTTCCCTCCGAAGAGGAACGCGAGCGATTTTGACGTGTCCTGGAGGGCCTCTGGGGGGGGCGTTGCCCTCCTCCGCGCTGCGTGCCTGGAGGCAGAAGCTGCGTAAGCAGCCGCCGCCGCCGCTTCCACTGCCGAAGCAGCTGAAGACGGCGGCGCCGCCGAAAAAGACGCCGCCGGGCCGAAGATCGAGCCGAGAGGTAAGACGCGCGGCAGCGCTCCAGAAGAGGCAACCGCTGCCGTTGACTTCTTCGCTTCAGAGCTCGCCAGCGATGCGTTCAGGGAGGGAGATTTCCAGAGAGAAGCTGCGTCGCCAGCGACGACAAAGCTGTTGCTCCCGCTGCTGTTGCCGCTGCCGCCGCCGCCGCCGCCTCCTTCGCCGCCGACGCCGCCGTTGTTCGGGAGCATCAAGAGCGAAGTCTTTTTCAGGGAGGACTTTCGCCTCCCTGCCCCCGGGGGGAGCGGCTCGGCAGGTAGAGGAAGCGACGGAGGTGCAGGAGGAGCTGGCGTGAGGCTGATGCGCACGCTCGGGCGCTGTATTGGAGAGGCGCGAAGAGGAAAGGGAAAAGGGAAACGGGAGGGTCAGCGGCAGGGGGGGGGGTAAAAAACTCTTTGCGAGGCTGAAGAGGCACCCCCCCCCTTTTTTTCTCTCTCTCTTACTCACCCTTTTCTGCGTTGCTGCCAGAGGAAGAGACGACGATGAGGGCTCTCCTCCCTCTAGGAGAGCGGGAGGCGCAGCGGCGGGCTCGGGCATGACTGTCCGGAACGACGCGAGCGGCGGGAGAGGAGGCGGAGCAGTGGCGGCAGCGGTGGCGGAAGTGGAGGAAGGAGAAGAGGCGGAGACTCCCTCCTCGCTCCCTCTCGTCTCCGGGTGCACTCGCGAGCTGGAGGAAGCAGAAGGAGAAGAAAAGAAAGGCGGCGGTTTTTCCGAGCCGCTCTCTCTTCCTCTCGGGAGCATGAATAAGAGAGAGAGAGAGAGAGAGCGAGAGAGAGAGAGAGAGAGAGAGAGAGAGAGAGAGAGAGAGAGAGAGAGAGAGAGAGAGAGAGAGAGAGAGGTGGTTTCGCGGAAAGGAAAGAGGGAGAGAAACAAGAAAAAAACGAACAAAATTAAAAGTGCGGAAAGTTGGAGCCGGAAAGTTTCACTTTGGGTTTTTTTTTCGTTTCTTCTTCTTTTGGTTTCCCCAGCTTCTCTCTTCTCTTTTCTCTCTCTTCTGTACTCTCGCTCTCTCTCTCCCCTCTAACAAACGCCGGGAAGGCGCGGAGTTCGCAGCGGTTGAGCTTGAGGACTCGCGGAGGCTTCATCTTCCCGAGCTCAATTATCTTGTTACGCTCAAAAACGCTCAGAAATATCAAATCGTCGCCATGAAGCCGAAGGGAGAAGAAGGAGAAGGCGAGCGGGGAGGCAGCAGGGCGGAGCCGCCGTCGGTGAGCGCGTCGACGGCTGCGGCGGCCGCGGCACGGCCCAGCGTCGCCGCCGCCGCCGCCGCTGCCGCGGGGGCCCCGCTCGCGCCGCCGCCGTTGCTCACCGCTCGAGGGACGGCGGCGAGCATCGAGACCACGGCAGCCCTGGCGAGCGCTCGAGAAGCAGCGGCAGCAGCAGCAGCGCCGTCTCCGGAAGAAGAAGAAGAAACAGAGCGAGGAGGAGCCGCTGCTCTCTCGGCCTCTCCCCTCATCGCCCGCCACAGCAGCGCCGGCGTCGGCCACCTCGCCGAGAGCGCCCCCGCCGCCGCGGCCCCGACGCCGGGAAGCGCGGTCAGCATCAGGCCCCAGGCCTCCGAGACGGTCCTCTCCTTGTTGGCGGCGACCGCGGAGCAGAACTCGCGGTAGGTCGGGGGCAGGGCGGCAGCGGGGGAGCCCGGGGAGCAGGCGCAGAGCGCCCGCTCGAGCTCGCGCGTCAGGGCCGCGTAGAGCCTGAACGAGTCCGGCGCCCCGCCCGGGGCCCTCAGCACGAGAAAGCCGTCATGGACCTCGGCCGAGTGCGAGGCCGAGGCGACCATCTTCGCCGCCCTCGCCGGCGCGGAGGCCGAGAAGGAGTGGGAGCGGGGAGGGGACGGGGCGTTCGCGCCGCCGCCGCCGCCCCTGCCCCCCCCCCCCAGGAAGCTGCCGGCGCACAGCGCCCGCGCATCGCCCTCCACCAGCAGCGCCACCCGGCGCAGGCCGCAGGCCTTGAGCGCGGCGGCCTGCCTCGCCAGGCGCCCAGACCGGACCGAGTTGCAGAGGTCGTCGGCCCGCTTCCTCTCGACGACGACGTCGAGGACGAACTCGTCCCCCTGCTGCTGCCCCGCCTCCTCCTCGCGGCCTCCGGGCTGCCCTTGGCCTCCTCGCGGCTTCGGCCTCGCGAGCCAGAGCGCGTCGCCGGCGGGCAGCTGCCTCTTCTCGACCCTCGTCCCGGCGGCGGCGAGCGCGGCCAGCGCGGCGTCCGTGCGGGCAGAGGCCGCGCCCGCGCCACCGCGCCCGCCCTCGTACTGCTCCCGCGTGTCGAGGACGAGGACGAGGTCGAAGGCCTCCGAGAAGGAGCGGGAGCCCCGCGGGAGCGGAGGGCAGCGGATCGAGTGCTGCTGCTGGTTGGGGAGGTGGCGGTGGTGGTGGCTGAGGCGCGGCGGCGGCGGCAGCGCAGCTGCGTCCGCGTCTGCAAAGAGAGGCAGCGGCGGCACGGCGTTTTCCCTGCCGCCGCCGCCGCCGCCGGGCTCTTCGAAGAAGGGCGGTGGCGGCGAGAGCGTCGGAAGCACCCAGAGGGAGGCACAGGAGGGCCCAATGGAGGTAGCAGCAGCAGTCCGGGGAGGAGCGGGAGCAGGAGGAGGAGGAGCGGGAGCAGGAGGAGGAGAAGGATGAGGAGGAGGGACGGCGGGCCTGTGCCCGTCGGAGTCTCTCCTCCCGCCGCCGCCGCTTCTCCTCTGCTGCTGCTGCTGCTGTCCCTGCTCTTGCGCTTGTTCCTGCCTCCTCGGCCGCACCAGCGGGGCGAGACCCAGCCGCTCCCGCAGGGGCCTCTCGAGCTGGGCCGCCGACGGGGAGGAGAGGACGGGGAGACGCGACTGCTGCCGTAGCCGCTGCTGCTGCTCCTTTCGGGCGAGGGAGGAGGCGGGACTCGTCTCGCTGCCGCCGCCGTCGTCAGAGAGCACAATCACGGCCGCGGGGCTCCCGCCGCCAAAGCCGCCGCGGCCGCCGCTGCTTGGCCTCCCTCCGGCCGCGGGAGAGGAGCGTCTGCGCCTGCGGCCCCTCTGCTGCTGCTGCTGCTGCTGGTTGTGCTGCCGGCTGTGCTGCTGGTGTGCAGCGGCGACGCGCGAGGCGAGCGGGAGCCCAGACTCGGGAGGCGAGCCGCGCGCGAGCCTCGACAGTCCGTTGTTGCCGCCGCCGCCGTTCCTCCTGCTGCTGCCTGCTCCGCTTCCTCCGCCTGCGGCTCCTTCGTCGTCCGTCGACAGAAGGACAACGAAGCCGCCGTCGCCGCTGCTGCTGCTTCTGCTGCTGACCCTCCCGGCTGGGTTCGAGAGGCGAGGGGAGAGAGGGGAGAGAGACGCTCCTCCGCCTCCTCCTCCTCCTCCTCCTCCTCCTCCTCCTCCTCCTCCCGCTCCCCTCCTCCCGCCCCCGGTGCCGCCGCTTCCTCCTCCGCCCCCTTCGACCGAGAGGCGCCTCAGGCCCGGGAGGAGGATTCCGGCCGCGCCTCCGCCATTCTCTCCATCCGAGGCCCTCCTCCAGGCCGGCGGGAGCGTGCCCCTGGCGGCGGCGTCGGCCCGCAGCGCGAGCGCGAGCAGCGCGCCCTCCCTCGTCAGCGCCGCCCGCAGCGGCGACGACCAGGCTGCGACGAGCGGCGGCGAGCGCGAGGCGAGGCCGCGGAAGGACGCCCAGCCCCCGGGGGCGTAGTGAGCGGGGGCCCCTCCTGCTCTCCTGGCGGCAGCAGACTCTCCGGCGGCGGCGGCGGCGGCGGCGGCGGCAGAAGCAGAAGCGGCGGCAGAGAAGGAGGCGGCGGCGGCGGCCGAGGCCGTCAGGACCCCGCCGCCCGCGATCGGCGTGTGCGACAGCCCCGAGGCCTCAGCGGCGGCGACGAGGTCGGCCTTGGAGATCCACGCCCTCCCCTCGTGCTGCTGCAGGTGGTGCAGCGTGATCAGGAAGGCGTAGGCTGCGGTGCCGACCCCGGGGGAGTAGGCGGCGGCCCGGGGAGGAGGCGTCTGCGCCAGAGGAGCTGGGGCCGCGGCGGCGGCGGCGGCGGTGGCAGCAGCGGCGGCTTGGACCCCGCCGGCGAGGCTCCTCAACACCTCGGGCGGCGGTCCCCCGCTCGCCTGGGCCCTCCTGCGCTCCCTGGCGGCCTCTTTCTCCTCGCTCCTCGCCATCGCGTCGGCGAAGGCCTCGTCCGGGGCCGGCGGCGGGGGCGGGGACGCCGCCCAGAGGTGGCGCTCGACGAGCGCGGCGAGCGAGGCGCCGATCCCCGGGAGCTGCCGCAGCCCCTGGAGGTCGTGGATCCTGCGAGGGTGGGCCCTCGTGGAGGTCAGGGCCCTGCGCAGGACCCTGGGCCAGTGGGAGGCGAAGAGCGAGGACGAGGAGCTGAAGGGGTTATGGCGGCGGCCGTGCTGTTGCCGAGGAGGAGGAGCAAGAGGGGGAGCGAGGGCGGCGTCGACGTCGTCGCCGCCGCCGCCGCCGTCTCGCTGCGAGGAGCTCGGCTGGTCTGTTCCTCCGTTCGACGCTTCCCTCCCTGTCTCGTCCTCGAGCAGGGCCCTGTGAACGGTGATTGAGAGGGAGAAAGGCGGTGCAAGTGAGTGTTTTTTCGGGGGCTTCGAAAGGGGAATCGGTTCTCTCTTTCACGACATGGACGATTCGGTTTCTTTTTTCTTCTTCCAACATTTCAATGCAGCCGCGAAAACTCACTCGAAGAATAGCGCCAGCGCCGCGTTACCGGAGTTGGGGACGCGGGCTCGGTGCAGCCCGGCCTCCGTGACGGCTGCGGCGAGGGCAGAAGCAGCCGCGGTGTCCCGACGCGCGTTAGTCGCTGCCGAGGGCGGCATGAAGGGAACGAGAGAAGAGCGAAAGGAAGAGTGATTTTTTTCCTTTCGACTTCTCGACGTCGAGCCTCGAAGAGGACGCCTCCTCGCTTTCGGTCGTATCGCTCGCTCTTCTTCTTTCCACTCGCATTTTCTTCTTTTGTAACTCCAGGGGTGCTCTGGCGTGACGCGGCGACAGGCAGCGTCGTTGTCGTATCCAACTGTTACGTTCTGACCTCTGCCCTGGACAGGGTGAAGGAAGATATCGGCGAGAGACGAGAGAGAAGAGGTTTTTTTTTTCCGAGAGAAACGAGTTTTTGTCTCTCTCCTCTCTTTTTTCAGTCTCTTCTTTCACTCTCTCTCTCTCCCCACTCTTGAGTCCTTACAAGAAAAAACGAATTTAAAACAAAAAGGCTGCGAGGTGTTGAATTTGTTTATCAGTAGAACAACAAAAACGGAACGGGAAAGAAGGAGCGGAGGAAGAACAGCTCTTTCTTTCTTCTTCTTCTTCTTCCTCTTCTTCTTCTTCTTCTTCTTCTTCTTCAGCTTCTTCTTCTGCTTCCTCAAGGCCTCTGCGGCGGAGGCTGCTGCTGCTGCCCGGCGGCCACAGGAGGGGGAGGAGGCTGCGCTCCCGCCCCCGCGCCTGCTGCCGCCCCCGCCCCCCCGGCCCCGCCCGCCCTGGCCAGGTTCGGCGGCCTCTCCAGCGCGTCGTAGTGCAGCACGAACCCGTCCTTCCTGACGGTCTCCCACGTCCCCGTGTCGAACACCAGGTAGCTCCCGCGCTCGCTCGTCGCGGTCTTGGCCGCGGGCTCGGCCGCGCCGGGCGCGCGCGCGACCCAGACCCTGTACTCCTTGTGAAAGGTCCACCCGCGCCTGCTGAGCTCGTCGGCCGCGAACAGCTGCGCCTCGTCGCCCGGCATGGCGTAGAAGCAGTAAAAGAGCGTCTCGAGCGCGAAGCGCGCAAAGTGCCCCGGGGCCAGCGGCGGCGGCGTGTGCAGGTAGCACGGCGGCGGCGACCAGTCGGGGTCGGGCCTGCCCGGCGCGTCGGCCCACGGGCTCGCGAAGGTGCGGTGCACAGGCTCGGGGCTGTTGAGGGCCAGGCCCAGCGAGGTCAGGTCGGTGCCCAGCGCCAGCGTCGTGAGGTCGGCGTCGGTCATGCGGATGACGGACAGCAGGCCGAGGAGGCCGTAGCGGTCCGCCGACGCCGGCGGGGCGCCGCCGCCGCCGCCGCCGCCGCCAGAGGGAGCCTGAGACTGCGGCGGGAGCCCCTGCTGCTGCTGCTGCTGCTGCCCTTGCTGCTGCCCTTGCTGCTGCTGAGGCAGAGGCATAGGGGGCCCGCCGATCATCTGCTGCTGCTGCTGCTGCTGCTGCTGTTGCTGCTGCTGCTGGTGCTGTTGGTGCTGGTGCTGCGCCTGAGCCTGCTGCTGTTGGTAGTGCTGCTGCTGCGCCTGGTGCTGCGCCTGCTGCTGCTGGTAGTGCTGCTGCTGCTGCTGATGCTGCATCTGCTGCTGCTGCTGCTGCGCACGCAGCGCGTACATCCGCATCGCGGCGTCGCTTCCTTGGCCTCCGTCGTTGCTTCCTTGCTGCAGCTGCTGCTGCGGAGGGTACCGAGAGTAGTCACCCCCGGGCTGCTGCTGCTGCTGCTGCTGTTGCTGTGGCAGCGGAGGCCCGCCGACGGCGCCTCCTTGCCCAGGCCCCTGGCCTCCGCCCCCGCCGAGCGCCGGGAACTCGCGCTCGGAGTTGATGGAGAAGTCGTTCTGAGGGCCCCGGAGCTGCTGCGACTGCGGCGACGGGCCCCCCAAGAGAGGGCCCCCGCCCTGGTTGCCGCCGCCGCCGCCGAGCGCGGGGAAATCGGACGCGTCAAAGGCGGGCCGCTGGTCCTGCTGCTGCTGCTGCTGCATCTGCTGCTGCTGCATCATCATCTGGTGCTGCTGGTGCTGCTGCTGCGGCTGCTGCTGCGGAGGGAGGAGCTGGCCTCCGCCGAGCATTCGCTGCTGCTGCATCTGCTGCTGCTGCTGCTGCGGGTTCCCTCCCGGCCCGCCAGCCGCGGCCGCGGCCTTGTTGATCATCGCGAGCAGATCCTGCGACGGGTTGTAGCTTGGGTTCTGCTGCTGCTGCTGCTGCTGCTGCTGCTGGACTTGCTGCTGCTGCTGCTGCTGCTGCTGCTGCTGGTGCTGCATCTGCTGCTGGTGGTACTGCTGCTGCTGCATCATTTGCTGCTGCTGCTGCTGCGGGTTTTGCGGCGGCGGCAGCCCCGCCGGCCCGAGGGCGTTGGGCCGAGGAGGGGCCATCATGCCCCCTCCCGCGCCCAGGCCTCCGAGCCCGCCGAGCCCTCCGCCGCCGACGCCGCCCACGCCGCCGACGCCTCCCAGGACGCCCCCGGGCTGCTGCTGCTGCTGCTGCTGCTGCCTGAGCCCACCGATGCCTCCGCCGCTCAGGGGGCCCGCGCCGCCGCCGGCGCCGCCCCGGGCTGCTGCTGCAGCGGCCGCCGCCGCTGCGGCGGCGGCGGCGGCAGAGGCTGTGCTCAGCGGCGGAGCTCCTCCGCCGATGGGCTGCTGCCGCACGCCGCCGCCGTTGCCCACGGCCCCGAGGCCGCCGCCGCCGCTGCTCCCGGGGGGGGCCAGCTGCTGCTGCTGGTGCTGTCCCGGCGGGCCGGGAGCCCCGCCCGGCCTCTGGAGCTGCTGCTGATATTGCTGCTGCTGCTGCTGCTGCTGCTGCTGCTGCTGCTGCTGCTGCTGCTGCTGCTGCTGCTGCTGCTGCTGCTGCTGCTGCTGTTGCAAAGCAGAGAGCCCGCCGTTGGAGCCGGCGAAAGGTCCTCCCACTCCGCCGCCGACTCGCTGCTGCTGCTGCTGCTGCTGTGCTGCTGCTGCGGCCGCGGCCGAAAGCTGCTGCTGCTGCTGGAAGTTGCTAAAGCCGCCGCCGACTGCGCCGCTCCCCGGAGCGCCGAGGCTGCTCCCCGAAGGAGGGAAGCGCGCGCCTCCCGGGGATTGCTGCGGCTGCTGCTGCTGCTGCAAGAGTCCGCCGCCAACACCGGGCCTGTTTTTTGTTTTGTTTGTTGGTTCGTTTGGAAGAAGATGGAGTTGAGCGTTGGTGAGCGCAAGGTCGGACGAAAAAGAGGGAGGTCCCTTTCGAACGAACGACGACGACGACGACGAGCGGCGGCGGCGATCTTTACCTCTTCTCCTTCTCCAACTCTCTCGTCTCTCTTCTCCTCGTCTCAAACTCACCTCAGCCCAGCAGCGAGCCCTCCGTAGCCACCTCCGAGCTGCTGCGGCGGCGGCTGCATTCCTCCGCCGCCGCCAAGAGCAGGAAAACTCGACGACGAAGGGATCTGCGCCGATCCGCTATTGTTTGGCGCCGCCGACTGCTGCTGCTGCCCCGAGCCTGGCACGCCCCCAAACGGCCCGCCTCCTGGATAGGGGGGTCCGCCTCCACCCGAATTAAGCATTGAAGAAGAGGTTCTGCTTTGGAGTAGTTGGGTGGGAGTGGGAGAGAGAGTTGGAAGAAGAAAGAGGGTGATGAAATTGAGCATCGGTCGACGGCAAGAAAAGGGTTTCCCTCTTCGTTTGCTGTTCTTCCCGAGGCGCTCTTTGTCGTTTTCTCGTTCTATTCGTTGCTTTCAGATCACGTAGCAAGTGCACAGCAGGAGAAGAAAGGAAGAGACGGCGAAGCAAGTCCTACCTTTTCCTCTATTCAATTCTTTTTTCGTCTTCTTTTTCTTCACGGCGGAGTCATCGGCGCTCCTTCTTCTTTTTCTTCGCGTGTGGCTTCTTCTGCACCAGCGTGAGCGTGTGCAGAAGCTCTGTGCTGACAGCTCTGTAGCGGAGAGAGCGTCCTCACACGGAGGCTGAACGCTGAAGAGAGAAAGAGCAGCGTGCGCGCTCTAAAAAAACAAGAGTAGTGGAGAGACCTAGCGAGCCTTTTTTTCCCCTCTCTCAGTCTCTATTCTTCTTCTTCGACGACATCTACCACATTGTCGAAACCCAACGTTCGCTTCCTACTGTTCACTGCGCTCCCTTCCTCGCGCTCTTTTTCCCTCTCTTTCTCTCTCTCTCTCTCTCTCTCTCTCTCCTTCTCCCTTCAGAGAGGCGCGCAGAGAAGGATTTCTTCTGCGATCCCTTGAAAGAAAACAAAATGGCCGACGACTGGGAGGACTGGGAGGACGAAGGGCTCGAGCCGGCGCTGCCGGGCGTCAAGGCCGTTGCTGCCGCCAAGGCCCCCGCTGCCGCCGCTGAAAAGGTGAGCATTCTTTCGATTGAGCCGAATGCGTTTCTCCTCTCGCAGAAGAAGATTGTTCGCAGCCACATTGAGAAGCGGGCAACGAGCAGATTAGGGCCCAAAGAGAACGAAGCATATAGAAAGAGTCTTTGTTGGTTGACTGATGAGCGATCAACGATCGGCGCGTTTTTTTTTGCCCCCTTTCTTCTCAACCTCGCCCTCGACCCTCCTCTCTTCCCTCTCTCCCTCTCACGCACAACCCTTCCACGCTCACCCAACAGCCCTCCGCCTTCGAAGGGGAAGACGAGGAAGACGACGACGACGAAGGCGCCGGCCCCGCCGCCCCTGCCCCCCAGCCCAAGAAGAAGGCCGAGGCAAAGACCTACACCAAGGGAACCTCTTCGAAAGCCCTCGACGACGACGAGGCGCTCGACGACCCTCTGGCGGAGAAGCTCCGCAGGCAGCGGCTCGTCGAGGAGGCCGACCTCGAGATGGCGAAGGAGCTGTTCGGCACAGCCACGAGCGGGAGCGGCGCAGCGAACTCCGCGATCAGCAAGGCGCCCGCGACGGCCAAGGAGGCAGAGGAGCACGGCCGCGCCCTCGTCGCGATGTTTCTGGCACCGCACTCCGGTGCCGCGCAGTACAAAAACCTCGTCAAGGCCGCCATGAAGGCCGCGATGCAGCACCTGGACGCTCCCGCGTGCAAGGAGCTCGAGGCCGCGGCCGCCGCGGTGCGCGCGGAAAAGGTCAAGGCCGACGCCGCGGCCAAGGCGGCGGCCGGGCTGGGCAAGAAGAGCAGGAAGACGCTCAACATGGGGAGGTCCGGAGGGGCGGCGGGGCTCGACGACTACGTCTATGACGACCCTCTGGACGACGAGGTGGACTTTATGTAACGGGGGAGACGCAAACTGGGGAGACGCTTTTCTTTGGTGGTTATTTTGGAGGAGAAGACGAAGAAGAGAAAGAAAAGAGGTAGGGGAGGTGGAGGTGGGCGACAGAAGGGGAAGAAGAAAGAAAGAACGAAAAAAAGAAGAAAAAAACTCGACGCTGGCTCCACTTCTTTTTCTTGAAGAATTCGTCGACAGCTTCCTCGCCGCGCCCCATCGCGCTCAGAGTTCAGAGCTCCTACGTCCCATTCTTTGCGCTCTCGCGACTGTCGATATCCCCGCGACATCGCCCACTAGCTTGGCGCGAGTGGAAAGAGAGAACTCGCGTGTCGAAACCGAGGCTTGAATTCCCGAGCGCCTCGCCCCTTCACCTTCTTCGCCCTTGAGGCCTTCACCGTCAAAAAAGCCAAAACCCGTCAATCGCTCCCTCCGATTTTCACCATGTCTTCTCTCCGCACGATGTTTTCGTCGAGCGTGTCTTGGATGTACGTAACTTTTCATCTCGAGGAACAGAAGCGGAAATAGTTGAACGGAGAGGGAGAAAGAGAAAGAGAGAAGCACACGGAATCGACCCGTCTTCCCCCCCTCGTCGTCGCCCGCCTCTTTCGTGTCCCTCACTCGCCTCTCAAAACAACAACTTCGCAGCCACGACTACTCCACCGCCGTCTTCTCCAAGGGCCAGCTCGCCCCCTTCTCCAGGGCCGAGCGCATCGTTCGCGCCGCCACGCGCGCGTCCCCGGCCTGGGGCCCCACTCTCTCGGAGCTGCGCACCGTCGCGCTTCTCAGCGAAGCTCCTTCCACCGCCGCCGACGTCTCGAGCGTGCTGTCCAGCAGGCTCGCGCCGCCGCCGCCGGCCTGGCGGCGCGCGGCCAAGGCGCTCGCTGTGGTCGAGCACCTCGCCACCTGCGGCGGTCCAGGCTCCGCGCGCGTCGCCTTCGCGACCGCCAACCTTCTCGACGACCTCGCGGCGACGTTTCAGAGTTACGACGAGACAGGCCGCGACGTCGGCGAGGGCGTCAGGACCGCCGCGGCGAGGCTCGCCGCCCTGATGCGCGACCCTCCTGCTCTGGAGGAGGCGCGCGCCGTGGCGAGGATGGTGAGGGAGAGGAGCAGGGGCAGCGGCGGAGGCGGGTTCGGGGGCGGGGGCGCGGGCGGGTTCCCGAGGCTGCCGGCGCCGGCGCGGGTGCTCGCGCTGCCGGCGCCGGCGCCGGCGCCCGAGGCGCGGCCGGCCGCCGCCGCCGCCGCCGCTGTTTCTGCTGCTGCTGCTGCTTCGGACCCTGCGCACGTCTCGGGGGCCCCGACTCCCGCCCCGAGCCCCCCGCCGCCGCAGCCACAGCCGCAGGCGCCGCTGCCGGACTTGCTCTCCTTTGACGACGACGGCGGCGGCGGCGGCGGCGAAACGGGAACAGCAGCAGCAGCAGCAGCACCAGCTCCTTCCTCCTTGTTGGCGTCGCCCGCGACGGTCCTCCCCCAAGGAGCAGCAGAAGCAGCAGCAGCTTCGCCGTCTTCTCCTTCCTCTTTCGACCTCCCCGCCGCGCCCGCGGCCATCATCACGGCACCTCCCGTCTTCTCGTGGCACCCCGTGAAGCTCGCGCCCGCGGACCCGAAGCCCGCGACGCCGGCAGAGGCGCTGGAGCAGATGCTCCGGTCGTCGGTCGAGACCTTTGACGGGCAGGCTGCCGCGGCGGGCAACGGGGCGATGCTGGGAGCCGGAACGGGAGGAGGAGGAGGAGGAGGAGACGGGAGGCGGACGCCGCCGAGGCCGCCGCCGATGTCTTCCGCGGTCCCTATCTGAGTCTGAGAATTCCGTTTTTCTTTCCCTCCTTTTTTCGGGGCTTCGAGATTTGCAAAAAAACACACCACTTTTCATTGAAAACTTCTTTCTTCTCCCTCTCTCTCTCTCTTTCTCTCTCTCTCTCTACATAGATATAATTTTTTTCGCTAGTGATTCTTTGATTCTGTTCACACGTTATTTCGGAGCGTTGAATGAAAAACAAAAGAGGAAGAAGAAGAAGAAGAAGAAGAAGAAGAAGAAGAAGGAGAAGAAGGAGAAGAAGAAGGAGAAGAAGAGCACCCCATTTTTTTGTTCCGTCTTTCTCTTCCCTCGGCCCCTTCCCCGTTCTCTCTCTTTCTCTCTCGTTCAACCCCCTCTAACTCTCCAACTCTCTATTCCCACTCGATCGTCCCGGGCGGCTTGCTCGTGATGTCGTACACCACCCTGTTGACCGTCTTGACCACGTTGCAGATCCTCGTGGACACGAGCCTGAGGAAGGCGGGCTCGAAGGGGTACCAGTCGGCGGTCATGCCGTCGGCGCTCGTGACGGCCCGCAGCGCGACGACGTGCGAGTGCGTGCGCTGGTCGCCCTGGACGCCCACGGAGCGCACGGGCAGGAAGACGGCGAACGCCTGCCAGATCTTGTCGTAGAGGCCGTGCTCGCGGATGGCCTCGACGAAGACCTCGTCGACCTGCCGCAGCGTCTCGAGGGCCGCCCCGCCGCCGGCGGTGACGTCGCCGAGCACGCGCACGGCCAGCCCCGGGCCCGGGAACGGGTGGCGGGCGACGAAGGCCTCGGGCACGCCCAGCGCCGGGAGCCTGCCGAGCGCCCTGACCTCGTCCTTGAACAGCTGGCGCAGCGGCTCGACCAGCGTGAACTTGAGGTCCTCCGGCAGGCCGCCCACGTTGTGGTGCGACTTGATGGTGTGCGAGTGCTTCTGGCCCGAGCCCGGCGGCGGGCACGACTCGATCACGTCGGGGTAGAGCGTGCCCTGCACGAGGAAGCGCGGCTCGTGGCCCACGGTCTTCTCGAGCTCCTTGGCGAACTCCGCGAAGCAGTCGATGAACTCGGACCCGATGGCCTTGCGCTTGAGCTCCGGGTCGCTCACGCCCCGCAGGCGCGACATCATCCTCTCGGCGGTGTCGATCTTGGTCACGGGCAGGTGCAGGTGCTTCTCGAAGGTCTCCATCACGCGGTCGGCCTCCCTGAGGCGCAGGAGCCCGTTGTCGACGAACACGCAGTGCAGCCTGTCGCCGATCACCTTGTGCACCAGCGTGGCGGCCACGGTCGAGTCGACGCCGCCGGAGAGGGCGCAGATCACGTGGTCGTCGGGGCCCACGACCTCCGCGATCTTGGCCATCTCCTCCTCGAGCACCGACTCGATCTTCCAGTCGGCGCGGACGCCGGCGATCCCGAAGAGGAACCGCTCGATCGTCTCCCCGCCGCGCTCGGAGTGCATGACCTCCGGGTGGTACTGCAGGCCGAAGAGCCCCCTCGAGGGGCACTCGACGGCGACGCACGCGCCCTGGTCCGAGCGCGCGACGGCGGCGAAGCCCGCGGGGAGCTCGACCGCCTCGTCGCCGTGCGACATCCACACCTGCTGCGGGCTCGAGTCGCCGCCCGCGACCCCGCCGAAGAGCGCGGACCCGGGCACGGTGGTGATGCCCATGCGGCCGTACTCGCCGCCCGCGGCCGCGGCCTCGACGCGGCCGCCCAGGGCGTGGACCAGCAGCTGCATCCCGTAGCAGATCCCCAGGACGGGCACCCTGTGCTCCTCCGCCCAGGCGAGGAACCCCTCGGGGACGGTGGGCGCGCCCTCGGCGTGGACGGAGTTGGGGCCCCCGGAGAGGATGACGGCCTTGGGCTTGGCGGCGGAGATGCGGGCCTGAGCGTTTTTTTGCGTTTTTTTTTTTTTTTTGGGGGGGGGGGGGACGAGGTCGAGGTCGAGGGTTGAGTTTTTTTGTTCCGTCTGTTTTTTTTTTTCGAGTCGTCAAACCGGCAGCGGCGGCGGCCCGAGGGCTCTGGTTCAACCAGAGCAATCGTCGGCCGCGCGTCGCTCTCTACGTCCAATTCGCTGTGCTGTGGGGCTCTACGTGTCAAGCCCTCTCGCCTCGCCTCGCGCTCGACGACAGGAAGCAAGAGCGCGCCGCGGAAATGAACGGAGCGGAAACCAGACGACGCCGCATCTCTCTCCCATCGAAACAATCCATCGAGGTGCGCCCTCTTTTTCAATCCCCGCACCATCTCCACGTCCCCCGGGAGCAGCATCGAGTACACGCCCTTCTCCCTGATCCTCCGCGCGATCAGCTGCGTGTACTGCGAGCCGTAGTCGAGCACGAGGCATGTGTCGTGCTCGTGGTGGGAGGAGCCGGCCATCGAAACTGGAATTGAAGTTTGACGAACGAGAAGGGAAAAGTTCGAGCAGATGAGAGGTTTGAAAAAAATCGATGGCGAGTCTGTTCGTTTCACTCTCTTTTGTTGCTCTTTTTTTTTTTTGAAGCCTTGAAGAAGAAAGCAGGAAAACGCCAGAAGAGGCGTTTTCCCTTTCTCAACAAGCGAAAATGCCCCGAGCGAGGCGCGCCTCTCGCTCCGGGGCCGCAGCCCAGGCGGCCTCCTCCCAGGTCTCCAGGGCCCTGCGGTGGGAAGGAGGAGGAGGAGGAGGCGGAGCAGCAGGCGGCACGGCAGGAAGAGGCAGAGCGCGAGGCCTCCCAGCGGCTGGGGCGACAGCCGCGACGGCAGCGGCCCTCTCTGGCCGCCGGCGCCGCCGCAGCCTCCTGCCCCCGCCTCAGGCGCTCTCCTCCCTCGACGAAGACGAGGAGCAGCTGAGGCTGAGCAGGAGGCTCGCCGCCGAGGCTTACGGGGCGGAGCTCCGGGCGGAGATCGCGGCGCGGGAGGCCGCCCGCAAGAGGGCCGAGGCGGAGGCCAAGGCCGCGGAAACGGAGGGGGCGGTGGCGGGTGCTGCCGGCCGCAGGATGCCCTGGGGAGACGGAGGGGGGGAGGGGGCGGTTGCTTCTGCTGTGGACCCGGAGGTGTCTGCCTGGCCCGTGAGGGGGAGCAGCAGCGGCGGCAGCGGCAGAGGCAGCAACGACGGAGAGGAAGGGGGAGCCCCGCCGCCGGCGCCGCGTCTGCTCAGCGACCCCCCGCCTCCTTCTTCGTCCTCCTCCCGGCTCCCTCCTCGTCCGACGCCACCGCCGCAGATGCCCGCCCTGCTCCACTCCCTTGATCCCGTCGCTGAAGCCAGGAGAGAGGCAGCGAAGCAGCTCCAGCGGGACCTGGAGCAGCAGATCGAGGAGAAGAGGAGAAGAAAGGTAACAAAGAAGTTGGGGTTAATTTCTTTTAAAAATGAGGGTTAGAAAATTAAGAAAAAGATCTCACTTCAACTCCAAATGATTTTTTCTTTCACCAGCTCGCCGAAAAGGCCGCCGAGGCAGCGCACGACGCCTCCATCGAGGCCCAGGTGCGGAGGATGACCTTGGGAGGACCGAATTTCGGTCCTTCGAATGCGAGGCAGGAGGCCGCTGCGGCAGCCGCCGCCGCCGCCGACGCGGCAGCGGTCGTCGCTTCGGCCGAGGCCGCCGCGAAGAGGCGTGGAGCAGCCACCGCGAAGAGGCGTGGAGCGGCCGCCGCTTCTCGACCCCCACTGAGGGAGATTCGGGCGAACCAACAGCAGCAGGAAGAAGCAGAAGGAAAAGAAAAAGCAGAGCAGCGAGAAGAAGAGACCAGAGACCAGCCACAGCAGCGCTGCTCGCCTCCACCTCCTCTCTCGCCGCTTTCGCCGCCGCCTCGACACGACAGAACCTCCGCCGCCTTCTCCTCCGAGACCCGCGCCGAGCTCCTCTTCGGCAACGAGCGCCTCCGCGTCGCCCTGGACTCTCAGAGGCAGGAGCTCTCCCTGCTGACGGAGCGCGCGAGGGCGGCGGAGAGGGAGGCCCGCGGGGCCAGGGCCGAGGCCGCCGGGGCGAGGGCGGCGGCGGAGCGCGCCGAGGCGGCGCTCGCCGTCTGGAGGCCGCCTCCTCCTCCTCCGCAGCAGGGTTCCCAGAGCCCTCGGAGCCAGGGCCGCAGCCACCCCGAGGACCGGCGACCGCCGCAGCCTCGCCACTCCTCGGCGAGTCACTCCTCGGCGATCCCGGTGGAACCTTCCCCTTCGGCGGCGGCGGCGGCGGCGGAGAGGAGCAGTGGCCGCGGCCTCGTCCCGGAGCTGAAGGCGAGGACGGCGCTGCTCTTCCCACGGCGGGCGCCCGTGGCGCCCGCGGCGAGCGGCGGCGGCCGCTTCGAGTCCCTCAGCAGCAGCCACGGAGGAGCTTCGAGCGTCGTCTCGAGCAGCGTGGAGTCGAGCAACACCGCGCACAAGAGCTCACTCGACGCGATGGAGGCGCTGCTGAGCGAGAGGACAGCTGCGGCGTTCTGGGGGTAGAGAGAGGAAGCGGGGGAGAGAGAGCGTTTTTTTTGTGTGCGAGTTTATTTTGAAAACTGAAGAACAATGAAAGAAATCAACTTTGTTTTCCCCCCCCCCGTTTTTTTTGTTTTTTACAGCGTCGTCCTCCGCACGCGCACCCTCCCCCGCACCCACCTCGCCCACCCCATCGACGGGTGCATAATGATCCGCCCGCCGGCTCTCCGGTACCTCCACAGGTCGAGGAGGCGCGTCGCGAGCAGCGCCAGCAGCGCGCCGACGCCGACGCCCGCGGCGAGCGCGGCCGCGGCGGCCAGCGCCTGCTGCGCGACGGCCGGGAGTTTCGACCTCTCGCCTTTGCCGCCGCTTTCTTCTTCCCCGCCCTGGCCGCCGTAGAGAGGTTCGAGCAGGGAGCTGTTGCTGGAGACGTGAACGAGGTCGACCGCGAAGGGCCTGTCTGCTGGAGAGGAGGAGGAAGAAGAGACGGGAGCGGTGGCGGGAGGAGTTAGAGGAGCTTCTCGGTCGAAACTGCCGTCTCCGCCGAGGGAGATGATGAAACCTTCTTCTTCGTCTTCTTCTTCTTCTCCTTGGAGATCGCCTTCCTCCTCTCCCGAGGGGGACTCCAGAGGAGGCTGCGCGTCTGCGGGGGCGAGCAACAGAGGAAGGGGAGGCTCCTCCTCCGCCTGGAGGAGCGGAGGCGCCGCCGCTGCGGCGGTTTCTTCCGAGGAGGGGGAGGAGGAAGACGGGGTCGAGGCCGCCGACGAGAGCTGCCGCGCCGAGACAGAGGCAGGATCGAGGAGCAGAAGCAGCACAGAGGCGCAGAAGCAGCAGAGCAGCAGCACAGGGGCTCCTCGCCGCATGGCCCTTCCCCCTGCGAGGGAGAGAGAGAGGGGGGGGGGGCACGGTTCTCGGCGCGAGCGAGAGAGGAGTGAGGAAGAGGAGTGGAGAGTCGAGGGAGTGCAAAGGGACAGGGGAGCACAAGGCTTTCCCGCCCTAGAAAGTTTGTGCTCCCACTTTTTCCGTCTGAAGAAACCGGGAGAAAAGAGCGGAGCCCTTTCCGCCAGGGACCGTTCCCTCTCTCGAACGCCTCCGTTTTCCTGTTTGGGAAGGACGCTGTCCGTCCCAGGAGTCCCGCGACGACGGTGGCCCGCGTCATGGAGGGCGGCGGCGGCGCCGCCGCCCACGCTGCTGCGGATGAGTTCGAGACCTCGGCATCAGCGAAGTCGACGACAAGTCTCTTCGGCCGTTTGCGCCTCGCCCTCTCTCGCCGCACCAGTAGCGCCTCCAACCACAGCGGGGGGGGATCGACCACTCTGACTCCTGCGGGCTCGCGACGGGGCCCGAAGGCGGCGGAGTCCGAGCCGAACGTGGACTTCTTGGGGACGTCATCGCGCTCGAAATCGGCGGCGACGGCGACAGCGGCGAGTAATCCAGGGCTTTCGCTTTCCCAGCTCCTGACGGAGAAGCGCCCGCTCGACGCGTCGATTCCGCTGCCGGAAACGGGCAAGGGAGCCAGGTGCGTGAATTCGGGGAGGGAAGAAAGCAGGTCGAGGCAGCGATCCGTAGAGAGAGCCAAGGAGAGGGAAACCCTCTCCTTGGCTCGTCACGTTCTCTTCTTTTTTCCTTCGACCTCTGCTTCTCTCATCATCATCCTTCTTCTCCTCCGCAAACCCTCTCACGGGCTCCATAAACTTCCCCTCCCTTTCCGCTCTCTGTTTCCCACCCCAGGCCCCACGACGGCGGCTTCGAGTTCGGCTTCTCGCTCTCTCGCGGGAGGAGGCTCGCGATGGAGGACTTTCACGTCGCGGCGGTGCGTTTTTCCTCTTCTTTTTCCCGTTTCGTCTCGAGTTGTTCTCTTTTTTTCGGCAGGTGCAGCGCACTCACTCCCCTTCGCCTTCCCTTCTCCCCCCCTTTTAAAAACACCCCCTTCTTCCACAGTTCGAAACGCACCCTTCCGTCCCGGGAAAAAAGACGATCGGCACCTTCGGCGTCTTCGACGGCCACGGCGGCGACCGCGCCGCCGCCTTCGTCTCGCGCGAGCTCTTCCGCTCGGTGCTGTCGTCCGAGGCGTTTGCTTCGGGAGACGCCGCGGGGGCGCTCACGGCGGGCTTCCTGGCGACGGACCGCGCGTACCTCCTCTCGGGGGGAGACGAGGGAGGCCTCGACGAGGAGGCAGCGGCGGCGTCGGAGTCGGCGAGGAAGCTTAAGGTCCATGGCAAAGTGAAGGGCATGTTCGGCAAGGTGCGGAGCGGCTCGGGCGGGGTTGGCAACGGCGGCGGCGGCGGCGGCAACGGCAGCGGCCACTCCGGCTTCGGCCTCTCTCCGCCCTCCGTGTCATCTGCCTGCCGCCCGGGGGAAGAGTCTTCCTCCTCCTCCCCGCCCTCGACCCCGCCAGAGGCGCCGCCGCCCCCTCCCGCTCCCGCGGCGGCGCTCTCGACCCCCCCGCCGGCGAGGCAGAGGGCGCCGCCGAGGGACGATGGCTGCACCGCCGCGGTCGCGCTCGTCCTCGGCGACGAGCGGTTGCTGATAGCGCACGTCGGTGACAGCAGGGCCGTGCTGGTCGAGCCCGTCTCCTCCGCCGCCGAGGAGGAGGAGAGGAAGGAGAGGGAGGGAGGATACCGGTCGCGGCGCGGGAGGAAGAGCCCTCCCCCGGCGGCGCCGGCGCCGCCGACGGCGCCGCAGCAGGCGGTGCCGGCGTTCACCGCGCGCGCGCTCTCCACCGACCACAAGCCCCAGCGCTCCGACGAGCGCGCCCGCATCGAGGCCGCCGGCGGGGCCGTGCTCTGGGCCGGGACCTGGCGCGTCGGCGGGGTCCTGGCCGTGTCGAGGGCGTTTGGCGACTCGGCGCTCAAGATGACGTCGGGCGTCGTCGCCGACCCCGACGTCAGGGAAGAGACGCTGAAACGTTCTTCTTCTTCTTCTTCTTCTTCTTCTTTCGCGCCGCTCCTCATCCTGGCCACCGACGGCGTCTGGGACGCGCTCAGCGCCGACGAGGCCGCCTCGATCGTGCTCGCGCGCCAGGGGGAAGGCCTCGAGGCCGCAGCGAAGGCGCTGACGCACGAGGCCTGGGAACGCGGCAGTGCCGACAACGCGACAGCGGTCGTCGTGAGGCTCGGAGCCAAGGGTCCCGTCGAGGAGCGTGCTGTTGCCGTCTCTGCTGCGGCGCCATGAGAGATGAGCTAGACTTTCTGCTGCTGGGGCTGAACGAGTGATCACTCAAAAAAAATGGGGGCAGCGAGAGAGAGAGCGAGAGAGATAAGAGATTCATTTTTTTTCGAGATATCTGCGCGGCGCCGCACACACACAATTACCACTACCTCCACCACGACCACCACCACCATAGATACCAGGGGCGAGAATCGGGAGAGAGAAAGAGAGAGAGAGAGAGAGAGGAAAGATAATCAACCAACCCCCGCCCCCTTGCTCGACGTTGTGCTGTCGGAAAAAACTTCTCTGTCTAGAGTTTTTTTCTTTAGAAAGGACGCACGCACACAGGAAACCGGCTCTGGATGTCTCCAGGGACTGCGGCGCTATTGCAGCTTGGGGCGGGGAGACAGGGGCATTTTCTGGAAGACACGGGCGGAGACCCCGCAGCAGCAGCAGCAGCAGCGAGTCCTCGCTGCTGCGAGGAAAAAAAATACTCTCTTTCTATCGTTCCGCTTCTTCCCCCTTCCCATTTCACCATCACTATCATCATCTCAGCCCCCTCCGTCCTTCTCTCAAGAAACGACTCTGTGGTCGGGACGGCTTCTCCTTGAACTTAATAAAACGAAAAGGAAGTGAACAATAAAAGAGGAAAAAAACACAAAAAAAGCATTCCCTCCCCACCCACACGCGTCCTCCCCCCCCCCCCCCCTTGAACAAAGAAATACGAAACAAAGCCCTTGTAAGAGATCTCACCCGTCTTTACAGGTGGTCGGCGCGCTTTTGGGCCTTCTTCGTCTTGTTCGAGACGAATTGACTTGGCCGCGTTCGAATATTTTCTATTGTCAAAACGTTTTCCGCCCTTTTTTTGCCTCTCAACTGCGATGATTGATTTTACATTTTTTGTTTACCGTTTTCTCTCCTTCTTGTCTCCGTCCCTTCTCACTCGTTTCTTTCTCGCTCTTAAAGCAGCAGCGACCGCAGGCCCGCGTCGTGCACCGCCGCCACCACCACGGTCGCGAGCACCACGACCGAGACGACGGGTAGCGCGTCGGCCGCGGCCGTGGCGGCCGTCGCGAGCAGTGGCGACCGCAGCAGCCTCGGCGATGTCAGCACCGGCAGCGCCGCCAGAAAGGCGTCGGCCCCCGTTCTCGTCGCTGCTGCTGCCGCCGAAGGAGAGAGGAAATCGATATCGAGAGCAGCAGCAGCAGCAGAGGCGCCGCCGGGATCGCCTCCCGCCGCCGCTGCCGCCGCAGTCGCCCGGTCGACCGCGGCGGCCGCACCTGCGGCGACGGCCGAGGCGGCCGCCGCGGCCCTGGCGGCCGCCGACCGCGCCGCGGCGGCCGCCGCCTCGCTCGCCGAAGCGTGCTCCTTCCTCCTGCGGGACTCGGCGGCGCCGCTGATGAGGAGCGGCAGGGCGCAGCCCAGAAGGGCCTGGCACAGAGCCGCCGAGACGCCCGCGGCGCGGCCGGCGCGCGCCGCCCGCCGGCGGCCCGGGGCGTCGTCGTCCTCGCCGGCGCCGGCGCCGGAGGCGGCGGCAGCAGCGGCCACGGCTGCTGCTGCTGCTGCGGCGCTGCCGTCGGCGAGGGCCCTCGAGGCGAAGGCAGCGCCGATCGCGGCCTGCAACGGAAGCGACCAGCTTTTTTTTATTATTATGTAAAAGTAATCGAAAGAGAGTTGAGTTAATTCGTCTCGAGTTTCTCCTTCCCCGACCCTCCTCCAAACCCCCAGAAAGAAAGAAAGGTATTCTCACCTCATCGGCAGCCTCCACCCCAGGGTCAAGCAAGCGAGCAGCTCCACTCGCACAGAGGCAGCCGCTGCCACGAGGCGAACGAGAGCCGTGACGATGGAGGCCAGCGACGCCGAGAGCAGCGCCGCGAGGGCTGCCGCGGCGGCAGAGAGGGCCGCGGCGAGCTGCGAGACCGGCGAGGAGGCAGCCCCCGAGGATGAGGCAGAGGCCGAGAGCGAGGTGAGGTGCTGGGCCGCGGCGGCGGCGGTCCCCTCCGGCCACGAGAACAGCGGCGGGCCCGTGAAGAGGTCGAGGAACGGCCACGTGGGCGGTTGCTGAGGGGGAGGAGCAGAGGCGGGAAGAAGAGAGTCGCTGCTGCTGCCGCCTTTTGTTGAAGAAGCCGAAGCAGCGGCGGCGGCGGCGGCGGCAGCTGCGGACGCGAAGGCCAGCGCCACCGCAGCGTGCAGCACCCTCCCCGCCGCGACCAGCCTTGACCTCCACCTGACGTAGCTCGCCGGCGCGGCAGCCCCCAGCAGCAGGAGCGCAGCGGCGTGCGCGGGGAGGAGGAGCTCCGCGACGAGGAGCAACAGGCTGCCACTGCTGCCGCTCGGAGGTTCGCCGCCGCTGCCGCTCGAAGAAGAGGGAGCAGAGGAGGGAGCCTCGGCTCCTCCTGCCCTCCTCCCCGCGATGCCGCCCCTCCTCACCAGCGCCTCGGCGGAGCACGCCAGCAGGAAGGTCAGCCAGAGCCTGTCGGCCCCGACGCGCGCGTCCTCGGCGTCCGCCGCGTCGAAGCGGACGGAGGAGCCCCGGAGGTGAGCGCGGGAGGGGCTGCTCGGAATGGCCTCGAGCGACGAGCGCGTCGCCGTGGTCGAGGGCGGCAGCACGGGATGCTGCTGCTGCTGCTGCTGCAGCTGAGGTGGCCGAGGAGGACGCTGTGGCGGTGGGGGCGCCCGCGGTGGAGCGACTGCAGCGGGAGGTGGGGGAGGGGCCTGCTGCTGCTGCTGCCTCCGCCGCGGCCGAGGAGGAGCACGGGGGTGATTCGAGGTCATCGCTGTCGAGGACAGTCCCGCTGCTGCTTCCGCTTCTCCTCCTCCGTCTGCTACTCCAGCTCCAGCTCCAGGTCCTTCCGCGTTCGCCTTGCCGCTCCCGCTCGCGCCTGCACCCCACATAGTTGACTCGCCCCAGGGCAGGGACGCGTCTGTTGGAGGGATTTTCGATTGAGAAAGCAAGAGACGGAGATCGAGTGAGAGAGAGAGAGAAATAATCGAAAGCTCGATTGCCGTTCACGAGTTTCAAATTTCGCCTTTGTTCCGGCGCCTCACCTCCCTTACCACGCCGCATATCGATCCTGCTCGATGACTTCGAGCCGTCAAGATGTAAAACAAAAAGAAAAAAGTTGCAGAAGAGGCGCAATCCGTCTCTTAATTGGGCATGTCTCGATCTCGACAGAGTGAGCAAAAGCGAGCCCTCACGCAAGTGTTATTTTTCTTCTTCTTCTTCTTCTCCGACCCTCGACCTCCGGCTTGACACATCACCGCGAGCCTCGCGTCCCCAGCGCTGCTGCACTCCGTGAAAATCAAGAGACAACTGGAAAAAAGAAAGAGTCTCGACCGTTTTTTCTCGCCCGTCTCTTCGACGGGAGGGGGGAGGGGGTGAGTTTCTGACAATTTCGTGGTTCCTGCTTCTTCTCTCCCTCTCGTTTCTCTCTCTCTCTCTTTCCCTCTCTCTCTCGTCGCTCGATAGTGTTTTTGTGTGTTTTCGGATGAGGGACGGACGACGTCAATGGCAATGATTATAGTGATGCAGGGGCTGTGGAAAGCGAAGAGATGTTCTGATGAAAGCGGAAAGAATGGTTTTGGTACTGATCTCGAGGTCGACGAGAGGCGTTTTTTTCCTTCCTTCACGGAGCCGCGGAAAGGCTCGTCGCGGCGACCGCAGGCGAAGAGGACGCCGCAGAGACAGCAGCGGCAGCGATACCTCCGGGCACGACCACGCTCCTGCCCCTGAGCGGCGGCACGCCCCACGCCCTCGCGGCCGCGTCGGACGCCCTGAGGAGCGAGTCCACCCTCGAGAGCATCGCGTCCGCCGTCTCCTCGAGGCCTCTCCGCGGGCTCCAGCCCCAGTCCGCGCGCGCGCACGAGTCGTCGAGCGACGCGGGCCACGAACGGGCGATGCCGTCGCGGAAGTCCGGGCTATAGGAGACCTCGAAGCCCGGTACGCGGGCGGCGACGGCGGCGGCCCACTGAGCGGGCGTCGCGCTGAAGCCCGAGACCGAGTAGGTGCGCCGGGACAGCCGCGCCCCGGGGGCCGAGAGCAGCCTCGAGGCGCCCGCGAGCACGTCCTCCATGTGCGCGAAGGGCAGCTCCGCTCCCGGGCTCAGATAGCAGTCGAATTTCTTGGTCGTCAGGGCTGCGGCAAAGATCGCGCAAGCGTAGTCGGTGGTCCCGCCGCCGGGGGGGGCGTCGGCAGAGATGACTCCAGGAAGCCTGAACGAGCGGTAGTCGACGCCGGCTTTCTTGTGGAAGTAATCGCCCAAAAGCTCCTGGTGCGCTTTCGTGAGGCCGTACATCGTCGTCGGCCTCTGCACGGCGTCGTCGCCGCAGGCATCTCTCGGCGCGGGGGGGCAGCCGTAGACTGCGATGGTCGACGGGCTGAAGACTGCGGCGGGCGTCCCGGTGCCGCTGTGCGCTCCCTGGGCGGCCGCGCACGAGAGGACATTGGAGGTGCCGCCGGCGTTGACCGCGAGGGCCGCGGCGGGGTTGAGCTCGCCGGCGGCTGTTTTTTTTTGTCTTGGAAACAAGGAAAGAGGCTCGTTAGTTGAGGGGAAGAAAGAAGAAGAAGAGGTTTTTCCCGGCTATTTCTCTCTCTTTCTCTCTCTTTCTTTCTTACCTGAGAGCATCGCGGCCAGGTGTACGATGTGCGTCGCGCCGCTCTCGGCGACGGCTTTTTTGTTTGAGTTTTTTTTTCAAGTGTGGGTTGGTTTTGGTCAGAGGGGGTGTTGCTGCAGCTGCTGCTCGCTAGCCAAAAGAGATAAAAACTAGAACTTCTTTCCCCCCCCTCTCTCTCTCCCCTCCAATATCCTTACCTCTGCTCAGTCCTTCGCGGTCCGTGACGTCGCATGACACGTAGCGAACGCCCTCGACGAGCCCGCCCGGCAGCGCCCTCCCGGCGGCGACCGCCACGGACAGGTCGGACGCGACGATCGACGCCGCGCCGTGCGTCCTGGCGAGCTCGCGCGTCAGCTCGACGCCGATCTGGCCCCTGGCGCCGGTGATGAAGAATCGCGGCGAGGAGGTCGCTGCCGCTGCGGCAGAGGCGGAGGCGGCGGCGGCGGCGGAGGAAGCGGTGGCTGAGGTGTGCACTGACGCTGAACCAACCGACGACGACGATGCAGGAGGCGTTGCCGCCGCCGCATCGAAGCTTCTCCTCCGAAACGCCTCGTCGTCGAGCGCCGCCATGGCGGCCATTCCGCGCGTGACGGTACTGTCGACGAGCGGTGTCGCCTGCTGTTGTTGCTGCCAGAACGCCCTGGCACGCAGGGCGGAGACGGCGCGCCTCATTCTTTTTTTTGTCGGATTTCTCAAACCTCTCTCGCCGAAGAAGAAGAAGAAAGAGGCAACAATGGGAGGGCGCACCCTTTGACCCTCTCGTCTGCTCTTGCTGGGCTGTCTACGATCTGCCTCGCTTCGAGGTGGACGGTGGGCAGATCTCTCCTTGACGCCTGCAGTGAGAACGGGCACGGGGAGCGATTAGAGAGAGAGCGAGAGAGCGGAGAACGAGCGACTCCCTCGGAGGCTGAGAGGAGCTGCGTCAAAAGAAAAATGAGGCGCACAAGGAGAAACGAAAAGGAGAGAGAGAGGGAAAAAAATCTCGAGGGCGACGTCTCCTGCTGACAAAGCAGAGCAAGAACCTGGCACGATTTTCTTCCTCTCCTTCTTTCGCTCTTGTTCTTATACACACGCGCGCGCAGAGGGGGAGAGAGAAAAGAGAGAGCGCGAGGGAGAACAAACAAAGAAGGAGGCAACAAGAGGACGAACCGAGTTTTTCCTCAACCTCTTCCTGGCTTCTTCTTCTTCCCTCCTCCGCCCGCAGCCTCTGCGCCCCCCGGCCTCTTGCTCCCGCTCCCGCTCCCGCCTCCACCTGCCCCGCCTCCGCCTCCGCCCTCCCCCCTGCTCGCGGCGAACGCCTCCCCCATCCTCCGCATGCACTCCTTGCTCGCCACCGCGTGGTCGACGATGGGAGCAGGATAGTCCCTTCCGACCACGCACCCCGCCGCGCGCTGCACGGCCTCGGGCGCCTCCCACGGGCTGTAGATGTACTTGTCGGGCATCCTCGCCAGCGCCGGGAGCCACCGCCGCACGTACGCCCCGTGCTTGTCGTATTTCTGCGCGAACGACACCGGGGAGTAGATCCTGAAGTACTGGTGGAAGAAGGCGGAGCACGACAGCCACATCCAGTTGCCCGCGTTGAGCGCCGGGTCGGCGTCGAGCAGCAGCCGGTCGAACACGCGCATGCCCGCGGTCCAGGGCTGGAAGAGGTCCCCGCGCGTGAGGAAGCAGGCCTGTTCGTTTTTTTTTTTTTTTTTTTTTGGTTTTTGGTTTTGGTGGGGTCCCACGGAGATGAGGGAGGCGACGACGGGGTCTCGTTTGAGCGGGAAGAAAAGAGGGTGGAAAGTCAACAGAAACCCCCTCCGAAAAAGCGATTAAAAAAAACTGAAAAAAAAAACGTCCGTTCTCTCTTTCTCTCTCTTTCTCTCTCTCTCTCCCTCTCTCTCTCTCTCTCTCTCTCTCTCTCTCTCTCTCTCTCTCTCTCTCTCTCTCTCTCTCTCTCTCTCTCTCTCTCTCTCTCT
>Ga0315289_10002366_pt1 | contig 28956 bp, 20 predicted proteins | sample YL17G11_40_MG_FD_203452 | JGI IMG/M metagenome (GOLD analysis project Ga0315289, IMG submission 203452) | Sediment microbial communities from Yellowstone Lake, YNP, Wyoming, USA - YL17G11_40 | ecosystem: Environmental > Aquatic > Freshwater > Lake > Sediment | place: USA: Wyoming | collected... | reverse complement strand
TCGCATCGAACTGAGGAACGGGAAGGCGTACAGCATCCGCCCCTCGTTTGTCATGCCGTACATGACCGGCCGCAGTCGGGACGTCGAAGGTCCGCTGTTTCTGCGGAAGTTCGGCGTTCCTTACTGGGGTTTGGCGCATGTCTTCGGCCGCAATGCCACGACCGGGCCCAGCGTGAGGCACGTGGTGGTTTTGAGGAAACGACGGCGGGTGAGTTTGGATGGTTTTTGATTTGAGGTCAGGGCCCTTTATGGTTTTGCGCCGAGCGGCCAACGAATTGTTTCCTGATCAACCATTATTCGGCGACGGTGATGACCACGCGCCGATAATCCACCAGCGGGACAATCTTGCTCTGGTCCCAGACTTCCACAATCAGGTGGAGTTCCTTTCCGCGCGCATCCGGCGGAATGGTGACTTCGATTGTGCCGGAAGATGCGTTTTCAATCGGCAGGGCTTTGCCATAAGGCTGCCGGCCTGCCTCTGGGTAAATCCACCAGCGATAACGGAGCGCGTCTTTGTCGGGATCGGTGGAGGCGGTCGCGTCGAACTTCAAAACCTCTCCGGGCTTCGCGGGTCGTTTGAGGATGGCGCGGCTGGTATCGCCGTTCAGGACCGCCCGGGGATGATGATTCGCCTTCGCGTAAGGCTGCACGCACCAGTCCATGCGGGCCTTGAAATCGTTCCACATGGCGGTGCGCCAGCGCCAGACAGGAACACTTTGTCCTTCGTAAACCTTGCCATCCTCCGGATCATTCCAGCGATCCGCCGCCTCGGTATAAAGCGCGAACGGGACGCACGCCGCCTCATCCACTTTGATGTCCTTGTGGCGCGACCAGACGTTGGTGAGTTTCTCCGCACTGAACCGCCCGCTCCAACCGCCCCAGGACGGTTCGGCTGAATCCGTCAGGCCATGACACACCAGCCCCATCCACGGAATCGTGCCGCCCCCCTCGATGAAGTGCACTCGATTCCCCATGGAACGAACTGGATAAAGTTCCCCGAGCGCCCCGTGATTCGTCCGCACGTTCTCCTTGGCCCAGTCATCCTGACCGTCCGCGCTATAGGCGTAGGGCTTCCACGTATGCGGTCCGAGCTGGTTACCTTCCGGGCCGCCGTAGCAATACGTCTGGTAGTTGCTGCGCACCCAGAAAATGTCCGGGAACTCATGGCAAATCCAGGCCCCGGCATTGTCCTGCGCGCCATTCTCAAACACGCGCAGCTTCGCGACGAACGCTTTCAGTTCCTCCGGTGAATGCGTGGCCCGGTAATCGCGGAGCGCCTGGGCCAGCGTGTTGGCCCCGGCATTGATTACGATGTGGACGGGCCGGGGATCCGCTTCGGTCACGGCATCAATGATCAGTTTCGAGCCGGCGCTGGATTTGCCCTCGCCCGTCGCCGCGATGCCGTAGCCGGTCTGGCCGCTGGCGACGATGCTGCGCAGATAATCCGGCGTATGCCAACCCGTGGCGTGAAGCTGGAGATTCGGCAACACCTTCTCATAGCCGTCGATCAACCGATAAAACAATTCCGGGTGCAGCTTCTGCTTGAATGGCTCTGGTAATTCGGGACGCAGAAACTTGCCGGTAACGACGATCAAGCCCTCCGGCTGAAACTCGTTCGAACAGATCAGCATATGAGTCATCTGCTGTTCTTCGTCGGGCTCGTTGCCCATGTCGGCGAGCACGATGAGGCGTTGGCGCGGGGTTTCGGCGGTGGTGGCGGGCGGGACGGCGAAAGCTCCCGCCGTCAGGACGGCCAGGCCCAGGGCGATGAGGGAGGTGTTCTTCATGGTTTTGGATTCCTTGTTTCGAGAGTGGTCACGAACGCGTTTTCGGCAGACGCGGTTTCAACGCAAGGCGGCCATCGCTTGTTGGAGATAGCGCACGCCTTCCATGGCCCAGCGTTCCTGCTCGGCGATGGCGGCTTCGAGGCTGGCGCCCAACGGCGTCCATTGTTCGAGGATCACGCTCGCGTCCGGTCGGTAGGCGTGCAGCCGCGCCAGCAGGCGTGGGATGTCGAGCTTGCCCGTCCCGGTCGGCGCGCCGGTGATGGCAAACCCCATGTCCGTACTGCCGCGCGTCACGGTGAAGTCCTTTAGATGCAAATTGATCGTGACGGGGAGCAGCACTTCGGCGACTTCCCATACTCCTTCGCCCCGGCCGAGAGAGTTCACTGAATCCAGGCACACGCCCAGATGTTCATCAGCCAAGGTGTCAATGAGCCGACGCAAGTCATGACAACTGGAGGTTTCGTGGTTTTCTACTGCCAGTGCCACGCCAGCTTGGCGGAACTCGGGCAGGACCTCGCGTAGCTGCGCCGCTTCCTGGCTCAGCCCGGCGGAGGGTTGGGTGAAAATGGTGCGCATTAACCGCGCGTTCACGGCGCGAGCCACGCGCAGCCAGCGAAGCAGCTCGGCAGGCGCCGAGCCGGTGGTGCCGACTTCGATTTCCACCTGACGAGCTTCAGCCAAAGCGCGGAGGCGTTGCAGCGCCGCGTCGTCCATTTCGTCGAGCGCGGGGCGCAGGACGATCTGCACGACTGGCAGACCAAACTGCGCGGCCCGTTCAATTAGGTCTTCCGCCACCAGGCGCGGACGATCCTTGGTCAATTCCCAGCCATAAGTTCCGGAGTGCCAGCCGTAAGTGTAGGAGCCGATGCCAATTCTCATAATGTTGTAGTGCGAGTTTTAGGAACAGAGAGCGAGTATCACCTCATATCAGTGATCATTAAATCCAGGAGAGGGATCGTTTTCATTGGGCACCAGCCGGCGGTTCGGGTTGATGCAGGCGAACAAGAGTGCGCTGATGGCCACCATGACCGCGATACCGAGCACGGGCAGGTTGTAGTTGCCGGTTTCTTTCACTACCCAGCCGAAGAGCGCTGCACAGAGAAAGCCGCCCAAGCAGCCCGCCGAATTCATGGCGCCGGAAACGGTGCCGGCATATTTCTCACCGACGTCGAGACAGATGGCCCAAGCGCACGGCAGCATGCAGTCCATGATCCCCAGCCCGAGCGTCACGCAAATACCAATGCCGAGTTTGTGCGCGCCCGGCAGCGTCGCCGTCAGTGCGAGACAGACTGCGGCCAGCGCGAGGCTGCCGGAACCGATGGCGACCCGGCCCACCCTCCGTCCGTAACGCTTGGACAGCGCGTCGCTCAGCATCCCACCCCCGACATTGGACAGCACCGCTAAGAGAAATGGCAGCGTGTAAAAAACCTTCATCTCGTTCTCCGAGAAATGTCGTCCCTTTTCCAGATACGTGGGCAGCCAGGTGAAATAGAACCATGACCCGAACACGTAGAAGAAATACATGAACACGATAATCCACATCTGCAGGGCGGCGAAGATCCGGCCCCACGGCACGGTGGTTTTCGCAGCCGGGGTCTTGCCCGCGTTGATCTCAGCGAGCTCAGCCGGGGTTACCCACTCCTGGTCCTCGGGGCGGTTGCGAAACCACAGCCACCACCCGATCACCCACCCGCTGCCGATGGCGCCAAGACCGAGGAACGCCACCCGCCAGCCATACGCCTGCTGCACCGGCACCACAATCAACGGACTCAAGGCACCGCCCAAGCGGCTTGCTCCCCAAACAAAGCCCTGCGCCAGCCCGCGCTCGGTTTTGGGAAACCAGTGGCTGACAACGCCAGTAATTGCCGGATAGGCGCCCGCCTCACCCAGCCCGAACAAGAACCGGATCGCGAGCAACGACACCAGCCCGCCTGCGAATCCCGTCAGAACCGTGAAGATCGACCACCAGACCACGATCAACGCCACGACCACGCGCTGCCCGTAGCGGTCGGCCAGCGCTCCAAGTGGAACCTGGAACAAACCGTAGCCGAGAATGAAAACGCTGTGCGCCCAGCCGAATTGCCCCGGGTCGAGTTTCAGCTCGGCCATGATCCGGCTGCTCGCCACCGAGAAACAAATCCGGTCGAGAAACGTGATCAGCCCGAGGCTGACGAGAAAAGCGAGGACGATGTAGCGGACTTTCATGGCAGGGTCATTCGGCGAGCGATGCCATGGTTTGTTGGGCTTGTTGTAACCCCAACCGCGGGCTGGACAACACCGGCGCCTTGATCTGATCCGGCGGAATATGCTGGATCACGCGGGCCATGGACGCCTGCGCCAGCACCACTACATCCACTTTCTCCGCCAACGCCGCGAGCCCCCGGGTCACCAGTCGATCATGCTCCGCGCCGTTGCCGGCGGCCACGGCCTCAAACGCGCCAGCGCAAAGACCGGTGACGACCTCGCATTCCCGCTGCATGGTTCGCGCCGTTTCCCGCACTAGGTCGCAGGTCGGAGTTAAGGTGGTCGGCAGCGTCGCCAGCACGCCCACGCGCCGCCCACGCCGCACCGCCTCCTCGGCCATCGCCTGATCCACGCGCAGAACCGGAAAATCGAACGCCTGCTGCGCCAGCGTGATCGCCGGCCCCAGCGACGAGCAAGTCACCATCACCACGTCCGCCCCGCCTTCGCGCGCGGACTCGATTTCCTTGAACAGCCGGCGAATGGTGGCTTTCTGGAGGCTGCCTGCCGCGATGGTGTTCTGGATGAGGCTCTCATCGAGCATGTGAAAGAGCCTTACGCCGGGTAAAAGCTCTTTTGCCAGTTCAGTAAAAACCGGCACCAACAAGGCGCCAGTGTGCAACAAACAAAGGGTTTTGGGCATGGTCATTCCCTGCTTAAAAACTTTCTTCACCAGTCAGGATTGGAAGATGACGTGGTCATTGTCGAAGAAGCCTTTTGCTGAGGTTAGCCGTGGGCAGAATCAGGCAATAGGAAGCCGCACTGGCGACGACCAGGCTGTGCGATTCGAGCGGAAATCTCTGCCGCCGGTCAATGAGTCCCCGCTAGGCTCCCGCCCCCTCAATGTAGCGGGATGCTGGCGGGTGTCAAGAATCCTCAGCCATTGATGGGCCCCGTTGCCGTTCTGTCTGCCCCGAATGGGGCCCCGTCCGTCCCAGATTCCTCGCCGGCACGTTTGATGGCACCGCAGAAGCAGTGCCGGAAAACGTGTTCCATCAACCGGATCGGCTTTGACAGCCCCCGGTTTCGTTCGGCTTCATTGCCACGTAGCGGTATAAGGTCGATTTCGACATCTTTAGCGTGGCACAGATGTCATCAAGGTTGATCGACTTATCCTGATAGAGCTTCTTGGCGAGAACGACTTTGGGCTCATTCGGCTGCATGGGAGGGCGGCCTCCTTTCCGGCCGCGTGCCCGTGCAGCGGCAATTCCCGCCTTGGTGCGCTCCTGGATGAGCCTTCTCTCAAACTGCGCAAGCGCCGAGAAGACATGAAAGATCAACTCACCGGAGGGAGTCGTCGTGTCGATTGCGCCGTCACAGACCGATCGAAATCCAACCCCCATTTCCTGAAGCTGCTCAACCAGCGTAACCAAGTGACGCACAGATCGCCCGAGTCGATCGAGCCGCCAGACCAGTAACACGTCACCGCGGCGGAGCACCCGTAAGCAGGCATCCAGGCCCGGCCGTTCCCGAATCACCCCCGAAGCCTTGTCGGTGAAAATGAGGTCCTTGGCAACGCCGATCTTCTGAAAAGCGTCGAGTTGTAAATCGAGGTCTTGGCCGCCCGTACTGACACGGGCATACCCGACCAGACGAGAATCGTCGGGCGACGCAAACATCGTAAGACCGCTTTGAGCCAATCAAGGTTGTTTCTCTGAGTGTTCGACGTCTGGGGCCTGCCGAAAGCTCCCATTCTCTTCAAATAGCCAAAGCCGGATTGCGTCGCCATTGGGTCCGTTTTCGAAGCGTCTTGCAATAGGTACGAGTTGATGAGGCGCTAGTTCGCCACGGAAGCGGGCAGCCGGCGGCATGCAAACTGGCCAAGAGAGGATGTAGCGGGACGATTGCCTACGCAGACTAGGTTCTATCCTGTCCGAATGGAGGCCACAATATGTGAAACCGTGAAGATTATCGGGCCACGGTGCATGTGAAGTCATCCAGTGAGACGGTGACAGCGTTGCCGAAGTTGCCCCAGCCGTTGAGTTGCACGTAGAGCTTCCACTGGCCGGCAAAGGGCGCGATGTGCGCGAAACGATACGTGTTCCATTCGCCATTGCCCTTGAGCACTTGGTCCACGGGACCATACCAAGTGTGGGAGCCCTCGTGGTAGATGCCATAGTTGACGATCGGCGCACGGGCACCGAACGCGAAGTTATCCCATCGGATTCGGCAACTGACTTCGTAACGCACGCCGCGCCGCAGGTCGACGTGCTGCCAGACTTGGGCGGATTCGAAGTTCGATGTCCCTTTGGGCATCTGTAACGTGACCCACCGCTGCCCATCGGCCCCGCCGATGCCGACCGAGATGCTCGTTCCGCCCCGGTTAACAAAGCTCCAAGGCGGGGTTAGCCCGTCGCTTCGCTGGGCATCGAAACCGGAATCCTCGATGATGTTACCCGACCGCAGTTCGGCTTCCGCCGAGGCGTCCACTGCGGCCAATTCAAAGTCATCCAATAACACGGTGGTGTCCGCGGGTTTCTGATTCGGCAGCAAGGAGACATAGACGAGCGTGCGCTGGTCAGGGTCGGTCGCGCCAAAGTGGAACACCAGCTTGTGCCAGCGATTGTCGAAAAGCCATTCGTCGCGGCCGGCAAAGGTCCCCTTTCCATCCCGATGCCGTACCCAGAGCGAAACGATGGCAGAACGGTGCCCTGAGATTGCGCTCGCGCCGGCAGGCGGATCGTCAGGGCCGCCGACCCAGCGCACCCAGACGGATGCCTCGTATTCCTTGCCGGCGGCAAGCCGCAGTCGCTGCCCGACTGTGACGAATTCAAAGCCAACGGTGTCCTTCGGAATCGAGAGCGAAAGACACTTTCTTCCTGACTTGGCTTTTGCTTCGTCGTCAACACAGGCGACGACGAGCCGCTCTCGAATCGCTTCCCGGCCCTTGCGTTGGACTTCCCAAGCAGCGTTGGTGCCCGTAGTCGCCAAGAAGCCAGATGGCAGCGCTTCGAAGCTGGGATCGCACATCAATTGGCTAGACCTGTCGCTTCGGGGCGGAGAGTTACTCAATACGGAATCGGCGGACTGCAGCGCGGCCAGCGGAGCCAGCAACAAAATGACGAGAACCATGGCGTAACGAGAACGATTCATTGCAGTTGCAGGGTGTGATTCGCTTTCAAGTCGCAGCGTATCAGATTACCCCAAAGCAAGCCGCCACACAACCCGTTCCCTAGCGGGATCGCATCCAGACTACTCTCGATGGCTCCCGGCAAGTGGAGCCGCATTGCCGACGACTGATCCGGTCGCGATTCGGCGGCGTGGAGTGTAGCCGGCAGCGCCAGCAGCAGGGCGGCGGTGAAGCCCACGAGAATGCGTCTTGTTGTTCCGCTCATCAGGGACATTCTCCTTCGCACGTGGACGGGAAAACGCACGACTCTTGGCATCCGGGCGACTCGCTTGCCCCTCATTATAGCTGCGCCGAACGCCCTGCCACAAATCGCATGACTTCTCGGTACGCCAACCACCGTTTCACAAATGGTCCGTTGACGAGACCTTCGGAAACCGTGTGACTTTCTGCAAATCCGAACCGGTGCGGCAGGGGGTGAGGGGCGGATTGGCCGTCTTCCACGGATTGACGCCGGTATTACGCTACCGCTTTTCGCCGAGCGTGCTGCGCCCCTGCGTTTTGCTTGCTTCCAGCAGCGATTTCAGTTGGCGCACGACCTCTGGGTGTTCGAAATACAAGTTGTTTGTTTCGCCGGGGTCGTCGGCAAGGTCGTAAAGCTGGCCCGGCGCGCCCGGCGCCGTCTCTGGTAGCGAGAAAGGCTTGAGTTCGGCACTATCGTAGTTGTTTCCCCCGGAGCCGCGGTGGTCCAGATACTTCCACGGGCCATGCCGGATGGAAAGGACGCTGCACGCTTGTTGCAGCGTGTAGTCGCGCACCGGCTGCGTGCCATCCCCTTGCAGCAGAGCGGGAAGCAAATTGCAACTGTCCGGCGCGGCATCCGCGGGCAGCGTTGCGCGGCACACCGCGGCGCAAGTGGCCATCACGTCGGTGAGTGAAACCGTCTGCGCGCTTGTGCTTCCCGGCCTTACCTTGCCCGGCCAGCGGACGATGAACGGCACCCGGTGTCCGCCTTCCCAATCGTCGCGTTTCATCCCGCGCCACGGTCGTGCGCCATCGTGCCCGTAATCCGCGCGCATACGAACCACCGACGTGACTTCCGGGCCGTTGTCGCTGGAAAGCATCACCAGGGTGTTGTCGGCAACGCCCAATTGTTCCAGCGTGTCCATTAACTCGCCTACGACAAAGTCGAACTCGTGGATGTAGTCGCCGTGAGGTCCGACCGTGGTCGCTCCCTGGAATTGGCGCGCCGCGAACGACGGCAGATGCACGGCAGCGGTGGCATGATAAAGGAAGAACGGCTTGTTCGGCTGACGCCTGACGTGGTCCTCCAGGAACGCCTTGCTCTCTTTCAGGAACACCAAGTCCACTTCCTCAATGTCGTAGTCGGGTGCGATCATGCCCATCCGGTTGTCGTTCGCGTACGGGTGCTTGGGGAGCTTGCCCTTATCGAGCGGCTTGGTGGGCGGCACCGGAATGCGATCGCCGACGATGAACGCATAAAGGTGGTCGGTGCCAGGACAACAGGCCGTTCCAAAAAAGCGGTCGAAGCCTCGATGAATTGGCGAGTCCGGGATCGCACGCGTGAAATCAATGCGTTTCACCCCGTCCAGGCTTTGATCGGTGATCCGATCTCCGTTGGCATCCAGAAAGGTCAAGCCAACGTGCCATTTCCCGGTCATCGCGGTCGCGTAGCCCCGGCTGCGCAACATTTGCGGCAGCGTGAGTTGTCCCTCCTTGATCAAACATGGCCCGCCCGCGCCGGTGAACACCGGAACCCGTCCGGCGCGAAACGGCATTTGGCCCGTCAACAGGCTGTATCGGCTGGGAGTACATACGGTGCTCGGCGAATGAGCGTCGGTGAACCGCATGCCTTCGCGCGCCAACCGGTCTACGCGGGGCGTTGGCACCTTCGATTGCGCGTTGTAGCACGACACATCGCCGTAACCGAGATCGTCCGCCAGGATGAAGACGATGTTCGGGTTTGTGCCGGCGCCGCGAGCGATGCCGCAGAACATGGCGAGTAGCAAGACGATGAAGGCGCTTCGTTTCGCAGCTTGCCAGGCGATCAGCATGGCGCCACCGGTCGGGGGAATGGCCGGGATGCAGAACATCGAGATCGTCTTCCTGTTGTTGTTTATCCTCATGGCGCGTTTTTTTCACGGCGCTGCTTGATGGGTTACGATCGGGACGTAGCCGACTTCCGCTCCCTTGGGCGGAGTGACCAGTAGCGCGGGATCGAGGGCGACCAGTGTGCCGCGCGTGGGCGGAGCCATGTAGTCGCGATCCGTCGGCCAATTCGCGTGAAGTTTTTCCACGAAGGCTTGCAGTTTTGCCTTCTGCTCCGCACTCCAATTGTATTGCTGGAACGACGGTTGATCCACGAAGCGATACCACGAGTAGGTCACCACCGAGCCGTCCGCGAACTGGGCCGTAAAAGGACCGAATTTGGGGCCAGGTGTGGCCCACGCGCCGATAGTCGGCGAGGTGTACGGTACTCCCGGTCCCGCGAGTTTGAACTCCTGCTCCCGGAGCCGTGTTTCGGCAGGTACGTTCGTGGCCGACACGGCGACGCGATTCTCACCATCCCACTTGAAGTACTGCGGAAAGATGCCCTTGGGACTGATTTCGTTGTCGCGCCACTGCAAGCCCCAAACGTCGCCCTCGAATACCTTCGTGTCAAACGAGCGTTCCACACCGGTGATCTCCTTGCCCGCTTGATCATAGTGTGTGGTGCGCGTCGTCAGTTTCGACTTCCAGGCCCCCTTCTCCTCGAACCGCCCCGAGCAGGCCGGGCCACCGTCCCGCCACGCCTTGAAAGCATCGTAGAGCGCGGCTTTTGAGTAGTAGGTCACGCCTTGCACCAGGATAGTTCGCCCCTGGTCATCCACCGGGAACTGAAGCTTGGGGATCTTCGAATAGCGGGCGCCCTGGCCGTCGCGTGCGTCGAAACGCGGCACGGTGTTAATCTCCATGGCGCCGCCGCCCATTTTGCCCGGTCGGGCGTCGAGTCCACGCCCATACAGGAAGGGATCCTGAAACAACTTGCCGATCTTGCTCCAGGTTTCCGGGATGTAAAAAGCGATGGGGCCCTTGAAATTAGCTGCGCTCAGGAAACAGGTCCAGCTTTGCTCACCGGTAGGTGGGTCGCCCGTGGCGGGATCGGTAAAGGGCAAAGCCATCCAGGTGTAGCCCAGGAACTGGCCGTTCGGGTTCCCCTGAAACGGCAACGCGTCGGGTGGAATCAACAGCCGATTGCTCAACTGCGCAATGCCCAAGCGGTTGTCGGGCAGTGCTTCGTTGCTGTAGAAGAAGGACCATCCGGGCGATCCGATTTCATAGTCGTAGCATTGCGGCGTGGCGTTCATGCTGAATTTTGGCGGGCCATAGCGAAAGTGATTGCCCGCCCAGTAGCCAAGCCCGCCCTCGACGGTCTGGAAAACGCTTTCCCACGTCGGCCCGCGCTCCTTCCATTTGCGGGCTAGTGTGCCTTCCGGGGCGAGCGGCTTATCCTTGTTGTCGGAGTTGTCCGGCTTGATCCAGCAGCCGGCCAGCCCAATTTGAAAATCGGCCAGGGGGCGGTCGATCAGCGGCCAGACCGCCGAGTAAAACCCCATGCCGATACAATACTCGGATCGGGTAGGCGGCAACGGCGCATGGAAGCCAATGTAGCCGTGCAGACCGCCGGAATGCGACGTGACTCTGCCGGCTTCCGTGTTGGCGGCATCTTGCGGCGCGGCTCCTTCCCCACGGCACGCCCACGACAGGAGAACAAAAACAACGACAGGCACACGTCTTGCGATCATGGTTCAGCCCTTTTGCGAATTCCGCTCCTCAGACGATTTCTTCCCGAGCAGCGTCCCAGCGCACTTGCCGCCGCTGCTGAAAGGAGATCAGCGACATCAAGAAGGTTGCCGTTTCGACGAACGCCTCGTCGGTCGAACATTTCGGAGTGCCGCGGGTGCGGATGCAATTCACCCAGTCGTCCATGTGGTTGGGTTGCTTGGGCGTTTTCTTCCACTCGTAGCCCTTGGGCAGGTTGGTCCGCGTGTTGTGTTCTTCGGGGAGAATCTCAAAGCGGGTCACGTCGTGGGCGATGTTGTCGAAACGCAGCGTGGCGTCGCGACCGCAGATTTCCACCGGTTGCTTCGCTCGGCCGGTGTTCATGCTGCCGGTGAAAGTCACGGTGCGGCCCAGTTTCTCGAACTCGCAGGTTGCCGACCACGTGTCGGGCACCTCACGATCGTCCCGCAGTTGCGAAATCAGGCCCGTGCAACAGCAGGCATCGGGAATGCCGTGACCGAGCACGTACTGCACGAAATCCATTTCGTGCGACAGCAAATCGCCAGCGTAACCGGTGCCGTAGGCCCAATAACAGCGCCAGTGCCAGAAGTGGCGTTCGTTCCAGGGAATCTTCGGCGCCGGTCCCAGCCAGAGGTTCCAATTCAAGTCCTTGATAACCTGCGCCGGATCGGGCCGTTCCCACTGATCGTAATAGCCGTACCAGCGCCAGTTGGGGTGCTCCGGCTCGGAAGCCTTGAAACGGCCGGTACGCACCAGGGTGATAGGACCAAGAATGTTCTGGGCGAGCAACTCCCGGGCCTGCAAGGCACAAGCGGCCTGGCGGGCGTGGTGCCCCAGTTGGAATACCACGCGGCTGGCTTTCAGGGCATCGCGCATCTGCTTGGCCTCGGCCAGGGTGCGCGAAAAGCCTTTTTCGCAGTAGATGTCTTTGCCGGCCTTCACGGCGTCGAGCACCATCTGGCAGTGCCAGTGGTCGGGCGTACCGATCACCACGGCGTCGACATTCGGGTCGGCCAGCAACTCCCGGTAGTCGACGTAGGCCTTCACGTCCGGGTTCTGGCTCCGTTCGACGCCTTTCTGCCGGTGCGGGCCGTATACGTCGCAGACTGCTGTGACCTTCACATTGTCAACGTTGACAACTGCCTTGATGAGGTCGCCGCCGCGAGTGCCCACGCCGATGCAGCCGATGCCGATCGTTTTGCTTGGCGATGGGGCGCAAAGGGCCGCGGGGGCGAACGTCGAAACGGCGGCCAGCGCCGTGGCCGCCTTGCCGGTGGCATCGAGGAACCGCCGGCGGCTGATGTTGCGATTGCGTTTCATGGGTCCGAACCTCCCTGCTTTTCTACGTGATGGTCAGTAAACCGGGCGATCACTCTTCGGCCGCCTGTCGTGTTACGATGGGCACATAGCCTGCCTCCAGGCCCGGCGGCGGGGTTACCAGTAAGGCCGGATCGAGATCGGCAAGTTTGCCAATCTTGGGCGGCGGCAGGTAATCGCGATCCTTGCTCCAATGGCGATGCAGCTTTTCGACCCGTGCCTGCATTGCCTCGCGTTCTTGGTCGGTCAAGTCGGCGTTGAGCATGGCGGGCTGATCGGCGAAGCGATACCAGTAGTAAGTTACCCTGCTGCCGTCGCCGAGACGCACGCGGAACGGACCGGCCGCGGGACCGGGCTTTTTCCAGCAACTCGTCGGTTCCTCGGGCGTGACATAAGCTTCGGCGCGAGCCTTGCGCGGGTGGCGAAAGCCGAACTCCGTCAGGCCGGTCTCGGCCGGCACTTCCGCCGCGCTCACCGGAACCCACTCGGCCTTCTGCTTCTGATTCGTTGCCAGGTGATAGTATTCGGGCAAAGTCACCAGTGAACCTTGCTGGGAATCGCTTTGTGCGGCCAACTGGCGATTCCAACTGTACCCGAAGGTGTTCGCGTCGAGGGCCACCGGGGTCGCGAAGGAACTCCACGCAACCGGCGAGCGTTTTTCCTTGGGGACATCGGCCCCGTAGATCTCCCAGGTCGCTCGGCCGTGTCCGCTGAAGGTATGCACAACGGCGCCCTCTTGATTGATCGCCCCGCTGGCCGGAGGTCCGCCCTCAAACCACGCCTTTACGGCATCCCACAGGGCCTTCTTGTTGTAAGAGGTGATGCGATGCACCAGCACCGAATCGTCGCCCGCCCCGGCGGGGAAAAAGGTCTTGGCGATCCGCGCGTAGGTTTCACCCTGGGTATCGCTGGCCTGCACGGCCGGCACATATTGAGTTTCCATCTGCAATGCCCGGTTGGGCGCGGAAGGACGAGCATCCAAAAACATTCCCGCCAAATGCGGCTCGTTGATGGTCGGGCGGGACCAGAAACAGGGCGTGAAGAACGCCACCGGGCCCTTGAAGTTGCCGGTGTTGAGGAACAGTGTCCAGCACTGGTCCCCCGTGTGGACGTTTTTCCCGGCGGTGGACGATTCGGCCGTGGCCAGCGGCAGCGGCAAATAACCGTAGCCGAACAGTTCACCGCAAGAGCCTTGCTTCAGATTCAGCCCGTCGGGCGGCCAGAGCAACCCGGGACTGAGCTGTGCCACGCCGTACTTGCCGCGCGGTTGATCCCAGTTGCGGCCCTTGCCCGCCCCGGGGCCGTTGGCCCACTCGACGAAATTCAGCGCTACGCCGCCCATGATGAACTTCGGCGTTTCGGTGGCGAACCGGGTGTCGCGCCACCAGCCCAGGCCGCCCTCGATGTCGGAATACATTTCTTTCCGGGGCTTGGGGCCGTCGTACTGGGCGAACATCCAGGTGCCGAACAGCCCGGACTGAAAACGATTGCCCGGATACTGCTGCAACAAAGGCCAGGCGGCGACATACATCGAGAAACCGGCGTTGTAGGTTTCCGGCACCTTTTCGTGGGGAACCAGCAGATACCCGGCCATCTCTCCTTCCTGGACGCGATGGGCGGTGCCGGTCGTGATGAGCCGCTGCATGGCCTTGCCCATCGCTTCGCCAATGAGAAAGTACGTTTCGGCGTTCGAGTTCCAGTGGTAATCCTGTTTGCTGGGCGACTGCTCGGACGGACGCCAGAACGCCCGGGTACCGACGAACGCCACATTGCCCTTGAATTCGGGCCGCTCGGCGACCGCGGCCTGGGCTTTCATCAGCGACAGCGCACGCGGATGATTCTCATCGGGGCCGCTCATGCCGGTTTCGGCGATTACAAACGGCAGTGCGGGCACGCCGAGGTCCTTGCGAATGTCGCGGATGAAGCAAGCCATATTGTTTTCGTATTCGGCGTTGAACTTGTCGTTGATGCGGTCGTTCCAGCCCTGATGCCAGCCAAAGCCGGAGAGCACATAGCGTCCGTCGCTGCCCGGCACCAGGTCCTTGATGTTTGCCAGCGCCACCTTCGTGAGCGACAACGTTTCGCGGTAGTACTTGCCGACAATGCCTGGGTCCTGCGCCACCGCAGCGTCGGCCTTCGCGCCGAGCGAATACGCCGGTTTGCCCGCACTGGGTGGGCGAAAATCTACGGCCAGGCTCTTGCCGCCCCAGGCACATTTGATGAGCAACACCGGTTCATCCAGTGCATCGCCCAGCACCCAGCCAAAGCCGAGTTCAGGGCCAATCATCCCATCGTTGGCGCCGTAGCCGACGGTGAGCGGTCCTTTGCGGTCAAGATAGGTAATCCACACGTCGTCGCGCTTGCGCCATTGCCCGGCGGCGCCTACCAGCGGCGCAAAACGTTTCGCGGTTGCCGCCTCCTTTACGAGGAATTCCAGCGAGCCTTGGCCGCCATTGCGCTTCGGATCTGCGGCAACGATGCCGTGTCCTTCCATGTTCGACTGGCCGGCAAGGACGAAGACGCGTACCGGCTTCGTCGCCGCCTTAGCGAAGGAACTCGCGGCCAAGGCAACCAGCAAGAATGCTAGGACGAGTTCTGTGGTGTTTTTCATGGCTTGATTTTCTGGGTTTTCGACTCGACTATCGATACAGAAGTATTCTCTTGACACGCGTGATTGTCAGTTCAAGGGTCCCGCTTTCACGACCTTCACCTTGCCACTTATGCATGCCTGCACGTTGCGCGGCTTCGGCATGCGGATACGATATATGGTGACCTGCCCGTTCGCCCACTCCGGGCCCCCGGGTGAAGTTGCCGCACGCTCTCATTTCCTTCTTGTTAGCGAACCAGGGCCAAGCGGGGATAGCCGGCAGTTGGCCGAATCTTCGCCCTCATTCTAGCCAAGGCAATCGCCGTAGCACAAACCCTTCCTTTGATCGAACTGTGTTGGAAACCCGGCAGTTTCAGGAACCAGAACGACGACGCACTGTGCCGGTGGTGTTCGCTATTCGACCAAAGCGTCCGTTCCCGAACGCCGAATTGTGGCGTTCCGAAATAACGTGTGCCATCAGCTGGTCCGCGTCTCGCCGTTAGCCTCCCCGATGGACTTCATGGCCACGTAGCGATAGAGCGTCGCCGTCGACATCTTCAGCGTGGCACAGGTGTCACCTTGGCGGAGCATTTTATCCCAGTAGAGATTCGTGGTGAGAATTCATGTAACCAGCTTCTGCTTATCTCCGCCACCTCAAACGAAACCGTTTCAGTAGAGGACCATGGCATCCAAATCACCATGGTGTACCCTCCATCGGTATCCAGTTCGATGCCTGTCTTGTAGTCGGCGCCGCGCACTTTTGTCTGGCCGCCGATCTTAAGCGATACGCTACTGTTGTTGCCGCCCCAGTTGGCGACGACGAAGGCTGGGTTTTCAAGAGGCCGGTTGGGGGTCGCCCGGATGGTAAACGCCACGACATCGTTTGACCTGGAGAACTTAAAGGCTCGTTCGCGCTTTTCGTAGCCGTGGTATTGGCAGCCCTGGCAATCGACCACCGCGGGAGCGAAATTCCACGAGCGGTTCAAGCGGGTTAACGCGGCGGGTTGCTTGTCGGTCAGGCCGTACATGACCATCGCTTCGATGTTGTTGCCATCTTCGTGTCGAAGTTCATGCATGGTAGCCGGACAGCTAGACGCCGGGCGGTCGTAGCGGTCGACACGGGTTCCATCGCTCGGAATTAGTTGCACCGGATAGTGGTTCCACCCGCGCCAGTAGACGTCTGAATGCAGAAAGGTCTGGCTCCACGCCCCGACCTCCCCAATTTCGAATTGTCTGGTTTCGCTCTTGAGATTCAGGTATTGGAGGTTCCAGTTCGCGGCGAGTTTCTTCGGTTGAGGCGCCGAACGATGCCTGGCCTGTGTTTCGCCATCGGTGTTGGTGATGATCACAGCCGCGTCATGCAGAACATCCTCCGTGGTTTGCCCCGGCTGGTGCAGCACCTCGTTCTGGTTGAGCTCGGCATTGGTCGGTTTGTCGGTGTTGTTGTGCACCTGTTGGTGGCGAATCGAAACGCCGTCGGGATAGACTGTCCAGTATTCGTCGGTCCAGATTCCCCAGCCGTTTCCATCCTTTTTGGGCCAACGGTAATCGATGGACACCGATGCGTTCCGCCAATGCACCACGGCCCGGGCGTCGCTGCGATGGATGATTCTTGCATAGGAAAACCGGCAGAGTATGTCGGACATGTGCTCATAGCACTGCACGTCGTAGCGTTCGGGGCCCTGGTCGTTGCTCCAAACCGCCCTGGGGCCATAGTCGGTGACCAACGACGGCAAGTAGCGAGTGCCGCGCCAGAACACGTAACGCCATGGCTTGTCGGCGAAGGTCACCACAATGTCGGCATGGTCGCCTACGCGCCACAAGCCGTCCCATTCCGGACTGTAATTCAAGGTCATGTATTCGGCGCGAAATCCCGGCGACACTTCCGGCCCCGCAGGAAGGACCCATGGTTGCAGGGGGCGCTCGACAACCGGTTTGAGTGCATCGTACTCGGCCTTCACCTCGGGCGCGATAAGGGCCTTGTCGAACAGCTTTACCTCGTCGATCAGCCCACTGAACACCATACTCGTTCTGAATTTCTTGGTGGATGCCCGTTCGGCAAGAAGCGGGAACTGCCTCACCGAGCAAGTCATGCCGATGGAAAGGTCGGCGTCCGGAGCATCCATGATTCGGCCGGAGAGAGGTTTCGCCGCTGTGGCCGGTTCGCCGTTCAGATAGACGACCATTTCGGCCCCGCCTTTTGCGACCGCCGTCACATGGGTCCACTCGTAAAGCGGAACCGGAGCGGTGGTCACGGAGTGAACCGCGTCGCCATCGCCGATCTTGAATTCGATTTGGCCCTTGCCGTTGACTCCCAGGAAATATCCATTGTTCCCGTCCAGGTGCTCCAAGAGGGCGGCCAGGTTGAACGGATATTCCTGGACGGCGATCCAGACTGAGATCGTGATCTCCCCTTGGATGTTCGGACATTGCTTCGCGGGCAAGACGACCGCGCTGCTGTACGAGTCGAACGAAAGGCAAGTTCCCGACACGCCCTTTCGCCAGTATGCAGCCACGCCACGGATGTTGCATGCTGTGCCCGTCTGCTGTTCCTTGGTCGCGGACCCGTTTGCTTCGTCGAATTTCCAGTGCCGGACGAGGTTTGCGGTACGGCCCGATTTCACGGTTTCGCCGGCAACCGGGCGCTCTTGCCGTGCCGATATTGTTGCGGGGCGAAAGGCGGTTTGCTGGATACCGTCTGGGGTGAGCTGCAGGGTCTGCTCGATCTGATTGCGTGGATCCCTCCACGCGTCGAGACTGTAGCAGCCATTCTTCACGGTTCTGGCCACATTGCCACGGTCATCAATCGTGAAATACTCGCCAGCATATTCGCCGAAGAAGGAAGAAGGATTGCCCGCCTGGTTATAGGCGGCCAGGTAGTCCACAAACGAAGGCTTGGTCAGATCGGGTGCGTATCGCCAATGGATCGTAACGGTCGAATCCGTCTGCTCGACAATCGAGACATTGCAACAGATGTTGTGGTTGTCGGGCCGCTGATCGGGGCCGTCGCCCCGTCGTGGAATCAGCCGGGCGACAGAGTGCCGTCTTCCTCCCACGGGCAGCCAGTAGGGCTGATAACCGAATTCCCTGCAAAAGACGAACTGGCCCCGCTGCGGCAGATCAACCACTATGTCGGCGTATTTGCCGGTGAAACCGGCGTCGTCAAATGGCAGGCGGGTGTAGTAGGCCTTGATACGAGGTTGTGGAGATAGTCCCGCCTGAAGCCGGCCATGCGCGTTCAATGCGGTGCAACAGAGCAGCATCGGAACGATGATCCTCATTTGCGTTGCCTCCGGTTGTCCGAGTCGCCTTTTGGCTCGGGAACTTGTGCACGTTCGATGATTTGCCTGGCGGCTTGAAGCTTCTCGCGCAAAGCCGGATAGGCGACGTCCTGCACACGGACGTTGTTGTCGATTGCCATCCCGGCTGCAATCGCCGCGCTTTGGCAGATCGCCATATACACCGGCTCCATGCGAATCGAACCGTAAGAGGCGTGCGAGGCCGAAAGGCAAATGGGCACAAGCAGGTTTTCACATTCGCCGTTGCGCGGAATGATCGAGCGGTAAGAGATGCCATACGGTTTGGGCGGAACACGCCAGATCACGCCGTCGCTTTGCGCGTGCCCGCCCTCGGTGACGAAATGCTGCACGACGTGGGAATCCATGCCGAATGAGCCAAGTCCAATCGGGTCGGGTGCGGCGCGTTTGCCTTCGCAGTCGTGCTGCGTCATGACGTAATCGGCAATCATCCGTCGGGCCTCGCGAATGTAAATCATGTACGGCCATCCGCCATTATCGGTAAATTCGTCCTTGGGCAGACCGTAGGCGGCGACTTTTTTACGGATCGCTTCAGGCACGCGCGGGTTGTGCGCAAGGCTCCACAAGAAACCCCGAATGTAGGTTTCGTGCTCTTTCTCGATCTCGCGGCGTCTCTCGTAGCTGGCTTCCGGGTAATCCCAATTCGCGCCGGGAAGATCCGAGCCGACGGCGTGCATGTTGTTCCAGTCCACTTTTGCACCGCTCCCGGCAAGTCGCTCGACCAAGGCCGGAAGCCGATCATCGCCCGCGTCGAAGTTGCGGAGCAACAGTTCATGGTCGATTTCGCGATAATCGGCGGGCTTTCCGATCGGAATGCGGAGCTTGGGATCGCTCGTCAGGCAGACGCGGTAATTGAAGGCCTGGATTTTCTTGTCGCCCTGTCCGTTGGCGAGGCCGTCGATGCGGAACACATACGGCAGCAGACCGCTGTTGCGGTCGCCCGGCTTGACGTAGGGGTCGACGTCCTTGATGAAATGATCCTTGTTGCCTTGGGTGTAATGCACGCGCGGCTTCGTGTCGCCCCGCCGCACGCCGGCCAGGTCCTCGCCGTATTGGCTCTCCGACTCGCGGCCAACGGTAAAGCTCACCCCCGCGGCGGCCATGAGATCGCCGACGTAGGTCGCGTCGATGAACATCCGGCCGCGGTAGGTTTTGCCGCTGAGGGTGGTGATGGACTCGATGCGCCGGCCGTTCCGCTTTACGCCCTTTCCGGAAGTACGGTCGAGTTTCTCATGGAAAACGACCGATACACCGGCGTCGGCGATCATCTTCTCGAACACCTGCCGCCCCGCGTGCGGCTCGAAACTGCGGACGTAGTTCGTTCCGTAGGCGGCGGCAATCGCGTCGTAGAACTCCGAAGCGATGCCGCCGAAGGTGGCGCGCTTGCCAAGGAAGTCGGTCGCGCCGAGTCCGCTGGCGCTCATGCCGCCGAGGAAACCGGTGGGGTTGATCTGGATCACCGAGTGCCCCTGGCGCTTCGCCGCGACGGCCGCCGTGACGGCCCCCGACGAGTCGCCGTAGATGACAATGTCGTAGAGGGACTGCTCCGGTTGCGTCTTTACTTCAGGCGCAGTTGATGCAATGCCCTGCCTTGGCCGCGTTGCCGCCGACTTCACCGCGTCTTCTTCCCCCTGAGCCTTCAGGCCGGAAGCTGAAAACAGCACGGCTGCAGTGATCAGCCCCCAGCCTGCGCCCCCGTTCAATGGGTGCGTTCTTTTCATCGCGCTGTTCATTGGGCAGATTCTCCTTCGCACGCGAGTCGGTAATCATATGGCTTTCTGAATCGCTTCAGACAGAGTCATCAATCGGTCGTTTTTTGAGAGCCCCAGAATACGATTGAGTTGATGTGATGGCGGTGGGAAGCCGGGCATCGGTTAGCGTAGGGGTCCGTTACGATTCCCCTGGCGGCTTCATCCACATCAATTGTTGCTCGATGTTGTTGGCCAGCTTGTAGCTTTTGACGTGCCTGGCAATCGGCTCCCCGACGATCTCGATTTTCTTCAGGTCGCCTTCGCCCAGCCCGGCATCGGCACAGTAATTCAGGTAACCGACCTTGGCGAAGTCGATGCCCATCAACTCCACCGCCACCCGGTCGGCGGCCAGCCAGTCGGTGCCCACGACGCACACGCGATGCTCGACCGGCGTGCCGCGGGTGGGGCCGTGGCCCTCCATCCCGTCGTAGCCGTCGATGACGGCCAGGTGGGGGTGCAGGTGCTGGGCCAGTGCGAAGAGGTTGTAGTTGATCCCGCGAAAGCCGCCGCCATGAACAGTTCGCTTGTTGGACTCGACGCGGGCCTTTCCCCGCTTACCGGTGTCCAAGTCCTTCACCGGCGCGCCTAAGACGATGTTCTTCAACGACAGCGTGGTTACTACCAGATCGTGCGTCTTCAGCTTGGCGGCGGAAAGAACAAAGCTGTTCCGATCGAGCAACAGGCGCGACATCCGCACGGGATGAGGGCGGAAATCCCTTTCGTCGAAGACGTGGACCACCTCGCACGGCTCCTGGTCGAGGTCGACTACTTTCACGCCGTACTTGGCCGCCAATCGCGGATAGCCGTAGTTCGCAAAGCCTTCCAAGGTCGGCCCGTTGGCGGCCGATTCGGCGATCACTGCCTGGCCCGACTTGCCGATCGCCTTGAGAAACTCGAGGATGCCTTCCAGGCAATCGGCGTGGGTGGCGGAAAGCTGAATCGCGATGGCGACGTTGTTCGGCTTGATGACCACGCGGCGATCCCCAATCGCCCGCGCGATCTCCCGCTCGAAAACCTTCAGCCCCTGAAAGACGTTGTCAGCGCGGTCGTTGCCGGCCGTCAGCGCGACGCGGCTCGGCGATTTGCCGGGCACGTCCTCGGCCGCCGTGGCCAGGCCGGAAAAACGAAGTCCGCCTGCCGCGGCCAGCCCGCCAACGAAGGAATTCTTGAGGAAACCACGCCGGCTGGTAATGGTCCCTGTTCTTGTCATGGGAGACGCCCTCCTGCTTAAGTGCCCCATACCCGTTTGATCGCCTGTTTCTGTGCAGTTGTGTCTGCTGTTCAGCATCAATCATAATGACCATCGTGCAGTGTAATCTACGCCGGTTTCGCCTTTTTCTTTACGAAAACGCATACTGTTTTGCGCCAGGTTCAGCGACGTGTGTCGCGGCGTACAACAACAGCAGCAGGGTGGCGGTGAAAGCTACGAGAAGATGTCTTGTTGTGTTGTTCATTGGCGGATTCCAGTTCGCACGCGGGTCGATACGCACTCCGATCTTGGCGGTCGCGGCTACCTCGCCGACCCCTGATTGTAACGACGACGAACGCCGTGTCAAAAATGGTTCCTTTCTTGATGCGCAGAATCACCCCCGATTCGGCCCAGCCGGGGATGATTCGGAGTCCGGCACTCGAATGCCCCCAACGGCGGCTTCAGAAGCCCGGTCCGCGCCTCAAAATACGGTCGATTGATGGCAAGTATCGGAATAGGGATGGGTAAACGGAACATTGGCGCTACGCTGGAGCGGCTAGTCGGCGGCGTGCAGCGCGGCCATCGGAGCCAGCAGCAAGGAACTTAACAACGACGCAGACACAATGGATATGAGGTTCTTGTTCTTCATAATCAATCTTCTCAACGCACTTCTTCCACGGTGCTATTCTAGTGGGCGAGGAAATCAGATCCGATATCCGACAGAGGAATCCCTGGTCCCTGCCACTTGAGCGCGAAAGCTGCAGGTCCTTTCCCCTCGGTGAACACAATGCGCAGGCGGTGCCAGCCGGCGGCGAGCGCTAAAGACGCGTTCGCTACTTGAACGCAATTTCCGGGAGTTCTGCAAGACTGAGGCATCGGCGGCAGGCTGGATATGATCTGCCTGCCAGCGATCTCTACCCGGGCAGGATCCTTGGCGAGCATTTGAAAACTGTAACCGCCGTCGGTCGGAACGCGCAGGTATCCCTCGTACTCCAAGCCGTAGTCTTCCGCGGAACGCCGCGGGGTTGCCTTGAGCGAAGAGGCCACGCTGCTAACGAGCGGACTCAGTTTGGCGAAATCGGGCAGGGTGTCCCAGTGTCCTTCCCAATAACGATAGTTCAAACCCGGTTGCGGCGGAGCGACCGACAGTGCCGGATGCAATTCTGCGGCCACCAATACGGGTCGGCAGATCGTATCGTGCCGCCCTCTCTCATCGGTTACCGTGAGTGTCACCCGAAAACGCCCAGAGCCATCCAGCAGGGTTCCCTCCAAGTCGGGAAATGCGTGTTCCACCATCGGCCCCTGTGCCGAGCAGCCATCGCCGAAACTCCATGCAAAGGCAACGATCCGCGCCCCAGTGCTTCCGGCAGTAGTAGCCCGGGCATCAAAGTTCAGCATCTGGCCCGGAAGCAACAGCCCCTCCGGGTACATAAAACTCGCTGCAGGATAATCTCCCTTGCCTACGTAGGGCGCCGCGGCGAGCTCGGAACGTTCCAAAGGGAGATCGGCTTCGGTGACCGCCAGACGGTCGCTCAGCTTCACATTTTCGAAGCGCACGCCCTGAGCGTCGCCCCTGATTGCTGAGGGCACCAGGGCGTCCTGGTCTGCCGAGGTGATGTTGCGGAAAACGATGTTGCACAAATGCGCCTCGTCATGGAGCATGCGCAGTTGAGCCAGAGAGTACCAGCGGTCGAGGCGGACATCCTCGAACAGATAGTTGGTGTGGCTACCCTTGCCATCTGGTTCGGCCCAGAATTCAGCGAGCGCAAAGGGCACGTAGCAGGCACCGCTTCCCATGTGGATAACGTCGCAGTTGCGCAGAGTGAACCGATCGCTGTTGAAGACCTTTCTTGGCCAGCCGACGCGCACGACGTTCGATACGCTGGTGGAGAGTACGCAGTTTTCGACGAGGATGTTGCGGACGTCCTTGCCCGGGACCGATACTGTGCGGTCGTAGAACCCAGTGTTTCCGTACAAGGCGAAGATGTCGTCTGCACAGCGGAAGAAACAGCCGCGCACCACAGTGTCGCCGCAGCCCAGCCAGTCGATGCCGTCCTGATTCGCGTTGCCGCGGCAGCCCCCGATAACCTTGAGGTTTTCGAGCCGCAGATCCGAGCAGCCCTGCAGTTGGATCATCCAGGTCCGGCTCCGCACGACGCAGGTGATCCCGCGCACGACCACGCGCCGCGCCTCGTGCATCGTGATCCCATGCCAGTCCGGACGGTGCTGCCAGCCCTCGTCCTTATTGGGATTCTGGGCCCCGTCGTGGATCACGATGCCGCGTCCGAGAATCTTCGCATTCTCCGCCTCCCACACATTCAAGCTACCGAATACGACCGCGCCGGCGGCCAGATACACCGTCTCGCCACTCTTGACGTGGATGTTCTCCCGATAGACGCCGGGGGCGTAATACCGGAGCCCCGGATCGCCCGGCTCCGGGACCTCGGTCTCCGGTGCGTTGGCGAACAGAAACAACATCTCGGCATCGGCGTAGCGATCGCCCGGCCGGGAGATTGAGAGCTTCATCGGCTGGGAGATAGTTATGCGGAGGGTGCGGCCCTCGCGCCGGGGTCGGATCCCGTGGCGCCACGGCTGCACCTCGATGCCTTTGTTCCAATAACCATCCGTCGGTGCAGTGACCGCGATCTCGGCAGAACTCGCGATGTCGAAGTCCGCGAAATGATAACCGGCCGCCGCATGCGCGACCGGCACAGCCACCCCGTTGACGGTGACCGAGAATCGGTCTGAGCGAATCTCGGCAGGAAGCGCGGAGGCAGACGTGGCATGGGATGGCAGGATCACGAAAAAGATGAGGCTGGATGCCCAGGCGACCAGCCGTGTGCAAGCGCCGCCAATCGTGCGGTTCAAAGGGCGGGAAATGACGCAGCCGTTGCGTCGAGAGAGGAAGCTGCACGGGCGTTTTCGGAGCGTAAAACTGATGGAAAATTGATTTGTGGGACGCTTCATGCTTTTACTTATTGATAAGGCTTTGCTTCTTGGCAATGTTCGTACTTTCACTTGTCGCGTTGCGGTAAGTAAGGCTGGGTGGTTTCCACGCTCAACGCCCCGCGCCCGCCCACGCGGCTGCCGAAAACTTGCAGGGCGCGGATCTCGCCGCGGAACTGTCGGTCCAGGCCGTGGCTATGCATGGTTTGGTTGAAGTTTCCAATCGCCAGCCCGCGCAGGTCCGCGCCCACCGGCCCGTTATTGTAGGTGGTCTTGCGGTCCAGTTTCACGTCGGCCGCACCGGGCGCGTCCAGCGGCGGGCTGAAATACCAAGCCACATTCTCCTGCGATGAGCTGGCATCGTAGGTGACGGCGAAGAAGGTCCACTTGCCGACGGCGAGTTTGCCTGGAGAACTGTCGTTCTTGATGCGATCGGGCCATTGGTTGACGGCCAGTCGCAGGCGGCCATCGGCGTGGCAAACCAAGTCAAGGCCGTCGCGGTCCCGGTTCAGGCAAAAGACAATCCGGTTGCCGCCCGACCCGGTTGCGAGGCTCGCTGGCCGCACCCAGCCGGAAATGGTGAATGAGCGCAGGCCGCGCAGATCCTCAAGCGGTTTGTCTCCGGCCTGCACCCAGCCCCAGGGCGCACCGGACGGCAGGAGCAACGCGCCATCCGCACCGTGCTGAGCGGTGCCGTGGAGTTTCAGGGCCGGCACCTCATCACGGGCAAAGCCGGCGCGCACGATGGGCTTGGTCACATCGCGGTCGGTCACGACTTCGGCATAGGCGATGGCGATGGCCCCATTCTGGTCGGTGACCTTGAGCGTGACGGTGTGGATGTCCGGTTGGGCGAAGGTGTGTTGCGTTTCGCGTCCCGTGGTTTTGCTGCCATCGCCGAAATCCCATTCCGCCTGCGCGGCGTCGCTCACGGCTTGGAACGCCACTGTCAACGGCGGCACGCCTTCGGTGGGCGTCGCCTGGATGCGCGCTTCGGGCCGGAGCCGTTCACCGGCGGCGTAAGGCGTGAAGCGGAACACCGTGTCGGCCTTGGGCGGATTCACAGTGAACGCGCCAGGCCGCGCGGTGGCGGTGGGCGTGACGGTCATGGCCCACGGATCAATCACGTCCACTTTGTAAGGCCCGTTGCCGGCCAGTTCGACCAACTGCGGGCGCGTGTTAACGCAATAGGCTAGGTAGTATTCGCCGGATTTGGCGAGGACGAAGCGGCCTTTGTCATCGCCCACCGGCGTGAGTTCATGGAACGGTGGCGCTTTCGCCATGAAGTCCTTGAGCCACTGGATGCGCTTCGGGCTTTCGCCGTGCAACACGCCGCCTTTGGCCCACCAGAGGATGTCCTCGGGATGCTTGTAAGTTTCGCCATGTCCGACGTAGCAGCCGCTCATCGTGCCGAGCCAGAACCGCTGCGTCATCGTCTTCGCGTCAAGGTTGCCCCAGCCTTGCGGGATGTTGCCCTCGTATTTGCATTCGTCGTAGATCACGGGCTTCTGGTATTTCGCGCGGAAGCGGACCCCGCCGTTCATGTCGGAGGTCTGGAGGCTGGCGTGACTGACCCACGCCTTCGTGTGGTCATACCATTTGCTGCCGTTGTGGATGCCGCGCATCCTTCCATACGAATCTTCCTTTTGGAGAATCGCAAAGAACCGATCCCAATCATCCATGGTTTTGATGCCTTGATGGCGGCTGTCCAGGTCGCTCATGAAATCGTATTCATTCGCGAGGGACCACCAGACGTTGCGGTAGGCGGACAATCGCGCGATACAATAGCGCAGATAACGATCGTCCTGCTCGTCGGTCATCTTCTTGAATCCCCAGCGATCGTAGGGGTGCCACAGGATGAGATCCGCCTCGATGCCAAGTTTTTGCAGGTCGAGAATGCGCTGCTCAAAGCGCCGCCAGAACTCCGGGTCCGGTTGTGCGAAGTCGAACTTGCCGTCCGCACCCTTCTTGAACGCGAACAAATCCGGTTCATTCTTGTTGTAGGAGTAACTCTTGGGGAACACGCAAAACCGGATTTTGTTGAAGGGGGATGCGGCGAGCGTGTTGAGCGTCTGCTCCTGCATCGCCTCCGGTTGATGGGTCCATGCGTAGCACGTGGTGCCAAACTGGTGATACGGCGTGCCGTCGGCGAAGCGGAGGTAAAACGCGTCGAAGACCTCGATCGGCCCGTGATTGCTGCCGGACGCTTTCGTCACCGTGAACGCGCCGCTTTTCCCTCCCAACGCCGCGATCTCGCTCTTCGTCGTGAACTTCCACTCGCCCGTGGTCGGCGGACTGAACCGCACCTTGAAAGTGTCACCGCCATCCCAAAAGCCCGGCACGGTGATGCTTTCGTCGGCCATTTTGAATGTGGCGGAGAACTTCACGTCCATCGGCGAACCTGCAGGGGGGGGGAGCCTTGAATGACGTTTCGAAAAGGCCCCATTGTTCGACGGCCTGCAGGTTGATGGCTGCAGCGCTGCCGCGTGAGCCATCTGCCCATTCAATTCCAGCGGCCAGGTGTTTTCTGGGCGGTTTGATCATCAGTGGCTCAATGATGTCGACAAACCCTTGGTCCGACAGCTTTGCTTCCAGATATGACCGATGACCAGGCTGCATCTGCCATTCAAAACCATTTCTTAGCGTGCCCTTGCCTGTTGTAATTTCTCGGAAACAATTTCCAAGCCCCCTCACTCCATACAATACGGCGACCTGATCCCAACTGGAGCGCCCCTCGTAAAATTGGTCGAACCACTGATAGTAGGCTTCCCGCACGGGATTCTTGGCAGCGGCTCCCGATAGCTTGGCCCCGGTTTTCGTGCCCCCTCCGTGCGAACTGATAACGAGTGGCGTGGGCCAGTTGCGTATGACAAATTCCGACTGGGCGACCGTATCGTGACGCGAAAGGTTGAACCCATCATGGTTGCGACTACCCATCACGACCATCTCTTTGACCTTCTTTCCCACAAGGTCGGGATCTGCTTTCAGTAGGTCATAGAGATTGTTGAGAAAACCCACGCTGATAATCGTCACCGATTTGTCCGGCTGTGCAGCGAGCACTTTACGATAAACTTCAAGTGCAGTGGGAGCGGTTTCCCTCGTTAGGTCATGAGGGAACGCCGCAACCGGACCCAGGTATTTTGAAATGTCAGGCGCTGCAAGATTCCCTTTGTAAATACCCACGGGAATCCCGCCTCGGCCATACCACGTGTTGATGGCGTCAATGGCGGCAGCTCCGCTCGGATGCACTTCATTGAAGGTCACCGCCAGGATTTCTGCCTCTCCCAGATCGGCCATGGCATGCAGTATCGCCAGTCCTCCGACGTCATCAACATCCAAACACATGTCCGTTTCATAGATCACTTTCTTTGGTTGCTCCGCAGCAGTGACCGGAGCGCTCGCACAGAGTAGTTCGACTGCCAAGAGGACCATGGCCAGCGGTGCGAGCAGCGGGGCGGTGAGGAGTGTGAGGTTGGCTCTCATGGTCTCTTGCTCTTCCTTCTTCTTGTTTTTCTTCATCCTCGCCCGACGTTCAGCGGGACGCGCATCTGTGAATTGGTCGAGGACTCGCCAGATTACTTCAATCGCACCACGTCGGGCACATCCATCGTCATAGGCAGGCGTTTGCTATCCTTGTCGAGAAAATGGATGCGAAACTCGCCGGAGCCGAGCTTTTCATTCAAATCGGTGCGCTGGTGAAACACATCGTCCACGACGAGCAGTTCCTTGTTATTCTTCACGTCATACACCACGAGGCGCACCGGTTCGTTCGTCGCCAGCAGCCGCTCCAGCTTCGCGAACTTGCTCTTGCAGTTGACGAGCAGCGCGGGTTCGCCTGGCTTGAGCGCCTTCGCGGCGGTGACCTGCGGCTTCGTCGTCGGCTCGGGCGTGGATGCTGCTTTTTCGGCGGTGGGAACTGCGGTTGCGGCTGCAAACCATGTCTTTGCATAGGCGTCGCGGCTCCAGAAATCGAACAGTTCCTTCGCCACGCGCTGCTGGCCAGCCTCGGACAGATGTACGCCGTCTTTCACGTTCATGTCGCGCATCCAGCGATATAGCCGCAACGAACGCCTTGCCTTACCACAAATCGTTGGGTTCTCGGTGCCGATGACGACCCGAATCAACCCTTCCATCCGATGGCAACCGGTTTCCCGTTTAAGGGTTGAGTACTTGAGACGTTCCCGGGCATGTCATCAAGGGGTCCTTTCTTAGGATTCCCGAAAAAGGGTTGACTTGATGCGACAATCGCCGTCATGCCATGTCCGAGTTAGTCGGCGACGTGCAGCGCGGCCAGCGGTGCCAGCAGCAGCGCCGCAGTGAACGCTAATCGCCTATCTCGTTGTTTTGATCACTTGGCAGATTCAAGAACGGTGGTTACTTGATTGTTGAATCCGCCGAAGTCGCGGGCGTCAGCGAGAAGTTGCGGAATCCGGCAACGCCGTCGGAGACGAGGAAATTCACCTCCGCTTTCTCGCGGTCGAACACTGCGTCGGTAACGACAAATGTTATATCATCCAACTCGCCGCAAAGCTCGGGACCGTCGAACTTCAGCGTGAGCTTGTGCCACGCACCGGGGGCGAGTTTGAGTGATACCTTGTTTAGAACCTCATGCCGGTCGCCCGTCAGCTTGATAAGGCTGAGGCCATCGGGCCCAATGTCCGCGCGGAGGATGCTGTCGCCGCCCGGTTCTTTGAAGCGAAGGGTGAAATGGCTGCCGGACGCGAGATTCAGTTCGCAGCCCAGCAGTCCACTCCGAAATTCTGCGGGGCCGCGCAACAGTGCCTGCTGTGTGTCGACGGCCTTTTGCGACGCCCACAACGCGCCGTCCTTCGCATACCAACTTCCGCGTGCTGCCTTCCACGGTTTGCCGGGAACGGTGGCAAACGACTCCCGCACGGTACCACGGGCCGCGGACCCCGGCGCTTGGGCAGCCGGCGCACGGGTCTTCTTCTT
>Ga0315289_10002365_pt1 | contig 28963 bp, 22 predicted proteins | sample YL17G11_40_MG_FD_203452 | JGI IMG/M metagenome (GOLD analysis project Ga0315289, IMG submission 203452) | Sediment microbial communities from Yellowstone Lake, YNP, Wyoming, USA - YL17G11_40 | ecosystem: Environmental > Aquatic > Freshwater > Lake > Sediment | place: USA: Wyoming | collected... | reverse complement strand
CGGATAAACACGGATTAAAAATAAATAAAGAATAAAAATCCGCGTAAATCTGTGTCTAATATCCTGCGTATCCTGTCAAAATATTTTCTTTAAATTGTCAGTTGTCGGTTTTACATTTTAAATTTTCTTATTTATCCTGTGTATCCTGTCAAATCCTTTAACAATTTAATACTGACAACCGACATAATGTAGGGGCAATCCTTGTGGTTGCCCATCCCCTCTTGAGAGGGGCAGGGGTGTGTTATTGGGCAGGGACAAGACCTGACCCCATACTCATTATTTTAACTACAACTAATATTTATTACCGATAGAATTCCCAAACTGTGTCTGCAAGTGTTGTCGTTACTTTATACTCATCCGCACCTATGTCATACTAATACAGTACCCAATCGCTGACTGCAGGTGGTACTCCTGGATACTCATCCGCACCTATGTCATATTCTGCCAGTGGACCATTATTGTCCACAGCGGGGACATCCATCGGGCGCGGTTCACCGTCAAAGTCAGAGTCTGGAACATCCTGGTCATATCCCGCATCTATGCAAGGAGAGGCTAACTGCAGGTGGTAATCAAAAATCTTATACGCATCGCCGCTGTGTGCAATAGCAGTTACATTGCCCCATACCTTAATCGTCGTGGCAGTGTTGCTGACGATAACAAATTGCCCATTCTGTGAGGTATCGGGATTAAGGAGACGACCGCTATGCTCGTTTGCCGTCCAGGAGGCAGAACTGTTAGTGAGAGTGGTCTGGAAAGTGGTGGAATTATAGACTGGTGCGGCAGTCCAGTTGCCTCCACTCAAAGTATCGCCGATAAATAGTGGGTTAAGTCCGATGTTATTACTGCACTCCGGAATTGATGAGTCCATTGCTGATACACTCGTGTAAATTGTAGTTCCCTCATCAACATAAATCCCATCAGGATTACCATAGAAATTGTTATAGCTAACCATTGCGTCACAATTAGGATCTAACTCATAGATGTCATACTTATTATTTTCAAAGAAGATATTGTTTTTGATCAGTGGCCATGATACTTCACAAAAAATTCCACCGCAGGTATTAGAGGCTGAATTCCCCGAGAGAGTATTGTTTATTATAGTAGGTATGGATTGACTATCACAGTAAATTCCGCCCCCATTATTCGATGAATTTCCAGCAATCATGTTATTAATGATGTTAGGTGATGAGAAAAAGTAGCACCAAATCCCTCCTCCTATATCGGATGCTAAATTTCCTGAAATCGTGTTGCGTGTAATTATTGGTGAAGACCAGTTGGAGCACCAAATCCCTCCTCCGTTAGTTGCTGAATTTTCTGAAATTATATTGTTCAGAATTTCAGGAGATGAATGATCACGGCAGGCAATCCCACCTCCTTCTATTGCCGAATTTCCTACAACCTTGTTATTAATAATATTGGGAGAAGATGAGAAATCGCAAAAAACTCCACCACCTGTCGTTGCCGCCGCATTTTCCGAGATGGTGTTGTTTATTATGTCTGGTGTGGAAAATTCCCTACAATAAATACCACTGCCCTCATCTGCCGAATTTCCAAATATTATATTATCTAAAATTGTTGGTGATGCATGATAGTGACAAGCAATCCCGCCGCCGTCGGTTGCCGAATTTCCCGAGATTATGTTGTTTTTAATTGTGAGTAAAGACTCAGAGACGCATCCAATACCTCCTCCACGAAGGTACGACGAATTTCCCGAGATAGTGTTGTTGACAATGCTGTTTGTATCGTTAAGATTATTACAGTAGATTCCCCCACCAAAGGGTTCTGTAAAGAAACTTGCATTACCACCTGTAATGTGAAAACCATCGATAGTAGAAGAAATAATTGAATCCATTTTTACTACATGATACGCCGGTAGTCCGCCGCGGGCGGTGCTGGCATCAATTGTTGTAACATTGCTTTCCCAATCGCGTTGGTCACGTTCAGTCTCATTGCCAATGAATCCGCCGTAGAGCTTCACGCCTGACTTCATCACAATTGCCTCGAGATATATTCCTGGTGGGTTTAATGGTTTGGCAACCCAGACTTCTTCATCCGCGATGTCTGCATCATTAATTCCTGCTTGAATTGTAGTGTAGGCATCCGTCCAGGAATTTCCATTATTCGCTCCAGTGGCATTTTTATTCACATACACCACGCCTCTTACAGAAATCGGGAAAACTAAAAAACACATCATCATTGTAATCAGACCTATTGGTTTTATACTTTTCATCTCTGTTCCTCCTTATTTTTGGCTTTTAAATATAGATATGCTTAATGGGAAAATATAGAAAGTCAATTTTTTTTAAAGTATTGGCAGGGCTTTTCCCTGCCCGATAACACACCCCTTACCCCCGATTAAAAATGTCGGGGGCAAGCCCCTCTCGAGAGGGGAATTGTAGGGAACGGTTTCAAACCGTTCATTATTGATTCAGGAACAGTTATAAACTGTCCCCTACAGAAAAACTGTGTTTATCTGCGTTCATATGCGGTTTATTTCTCTGCCTTCAACCATTCTCCGCCCTTATCAATATTTTCAGGCGTGAAGACTCTCGATTCCAGAGTTATTTCCTTCGGAACTTTTTCGCCATTGAGAATTTTTATCGCCGTTTCAATCGCTTCTTTCCCACCATTGGGATATTCAAAACAGGCTTGCAGAATTCCTTGCTTCACATAAGCCTGACCTTCCTGAGGTAATCCGTCAATTCCCACAAAAATAATATTTTTCTCACGACCAGCCGCTTTTGCAGCCAAATATGCCCCGTGAGCCGCCGGGTCATTATGTCCATAAACAAGGGCAATCTTATCGAATCTCGCAAGTGCTGATTCCATCTCTTTCCGTGCATTCGGTTCCAACCATTTCATATCAGCTTCAAATACAACTTTAATATCCGTTCCCTCAATCCCTTTACGAAAACCACTGTTACGGTCCTGTCCAGGAGTGCTTGTCATCAAACCTTTTAATTCAACAACGTTGCCTTTACCATTCAACTTTTTTGCAATCCATTTTCCTGCCGATTCACCAATTTTCTTATTATCAGCGCCAATGAAACAGGTGTAATCTTCGCCAACCACTCTCCTATCAAGGATAATGACAGGGATATCGCTTTTATAAGCTCTACTAATAGGAGGTGTTAAGGGAGCCGCCTCCTTTGGACTGACGATAAGTAAATCGACACCCTGACTGATGAATTCTTCGATGTGGGCACGTTGTTTGAGAGTATCATTCTGAGCATCTTTATAAATAACCTTAATGAAATTAATTTTATCAGCGTTGATTTTAACATCCGCATTCATCTGAACACGCCACGGTTCACCCAAATTGCACTGACTCATACCAATAATCCACGGATTTTCAGGAGTGCCTTTCTTGTCTGCACAAAAACAAATATTTACTAACATAAACACAATAAATAATAGAATAAAACCGATACACTTGTAACTCTTCACTGACATTTCTCCTTTCTTATTTATCTATATATAAAAACTAAGTTATATAATTTAAAATAGATCAACTTATCAACATTTTTTAGTATACTTAATATGTGACTGTTTAAAAACTCATATTTTGTCTTAACTGCGAGATTGCTTCACGATAAGACTGTTCGCAATGACACATACCCCTCTCCTTTATCCTCTCCCGCAAGGGGAGAGGAAACGAAGAGTGTCATTGCGAGGAACGGCTGTGACGAAGCAATCCCGCTTTTAAGGCTTTTTAAACAATCACTTAATATATATAAAATTTCACTTTCTCCTTCTTTGTAAGAGAACTGCGGTGACAATGATTAACCCTGTTAGCATCAGACGGCTGGCTTCTCCGACGGCATTAATGCTCAATATTTTTTCAAGATAACCAATCGTTAGAGTACCAAGAAGTGTTAGAATAATTCCACCACGTCCACCTATTAGACTTGTCCCACCAATGACAACTATCGCTATGGCTGATAATTCATAAGCAGTCCCAGCCTCTGGGTCTCCTTGATATTCTTGCGCCGCCTGACAGATTCCTGCAATCGCCGAAAAAAATCCACACATTCCATAAGCAAGGATTTTCGTGAGTTTCACAGGCACACCTGAAAGCCTTGCTGCTTCTTCATTTCCTCCCACTGCATACAAATATCTCCCTGCACGTAACTTCACTAATAAAATCCAGGAAATAATAAGGCAAAAAAGAAAAATTAACGTTACTACGGCGATATTACCTCCGAAAATTCGTGAATCAATCATTCCAAAAATCGGTGGTTCTGCTTTGTAAATATAAGTGCCGTCTGATTGCTGAATGGATGTGGCAATTTTCATTCCCCCTGATATGAACTTCGCCACTCCACGTGCAAATACCATCATTGCCAATGTTGCTATAAAAGGTTGAATTCGGAAATTGGCAATCCAAATCCCTGATATAATCCCCAGAAATGCACCTACTACCATACAGGCTGGAATTGATAACCAGGGGGTCAATTCCTTATGAATACTCAATATGGCAAACAAAACAGCGATTAATCCAAGAATACTACCAACAGACAAATCTATCCCTGCAGTAATGATTACAAGAGTCATACCACAGGCAAGAATTCCATAGGTCGAAGATTGTCTTAACATATCACGATGAGTTGTCCATTTGTAGAACGCCCCATCACCATTAAAAAGAACACCAAGCAAAAAAATAACTAACAATGATAGAGTTGCTCTTACTACAGGATACTGAAAAACTCGTTTAAAAACTGGTATCTTTTCTTTTGATTCCATTTTATCAAGTAATCTCCTCTTGAGAAATAGTTTGTAGTCACCACTTTAGTGGGGCAAAAAACTACCTGCTAAAGCAGGCACTACAAACAAATCTCCTCTTGCATACCCATAGCAAAATGCAAAATTTTTTCCTGAGTGGCTTCATTCCGCTCAAAATGTGCCGTGATTTGTCCTCGATGCATAACAATGATTCGGTCGCTTAGAGCAAGAAGTTCAGGCATCTCCGAAGTTATTAACACAATGGCGCAACCATTACTTGTCCATTTATTCATCAATTCATAGATTTCATGTTTAGATGCAACATCAATTCCCCGTGTAGGTTCATCCAACAATAAAACCTTCGGTTCTGTCTCAATACACTTAGCAAGGACAACCTTTTGTTGATTACCGCCCGAAAGTTCAGAGACTTCCATACTCAATCTTGCGGCTTTGATATTTAGCTCCTTTTGATGTTGCTCAGCACAACTGACTTCCCATCTTTTTTGCATCCAATAAGAAGGAGAATAGTGGGGAACTGATGCAAGCGTGATATTTTCCGGTATAGTCATTCCCAATACAAGTCCTGAAGTCTTGCGGTCATTAGTTAATAGAGCAATCCCCTGATTAATAGAATGCCTTGGTGAAATTATTTCAAAAGATTTATCATCAAGAAAAATTTTCCCCGCAGGAATATTCCCAAAACTTCCGAAAATGCCATTGAGCAATTCGCTTGCTCCAGAACCCTGTAAACCAGCAATACCCAGAATTTCACCACTCTTTACAGAAAAGGAAACATCATCGACGAGCATACGTTGTCTTGAGACATCAGGAAGAGTAAAATGCTCAACTTGCAATTTTACATCTCCAGCATTCTCTACACGATTTGGAAATTGGTTACTAATGTCGCGTCCAACCATCCAGCGAATCAATTCCTGCCGCGATAATGCAGAGGCGAAAGCAGTGTCAATGTAGTGTCCATCACGCAACACCGTAATTCTATTACCAATCCTGTAGATTTCCTCCATTTTATGAGTGATGTAAATTATTGAACGTCCCTGAGCTTTCAGATTAATTATAGTGTTAAATAATCTTACGACCTCTGGTTCAGTCAATGCACTGGTTGGTTCATCCATAACAATTATTTTCGCATCAATCATAAGTGCTTTAGCGATTTCAATCATCTGTTGAAGTGAAATGGGATATTCTTCAATGTTTTTCCGAATATCCACACTGACCCCTAATTTATCAAGGACTTCACAACAAGTAGATTCCTGAGATGAAAAATCAACTAAGCCAAAACCTCCAACTCGTTCACGTCCCAGAAAAATATTGTCGGCAACATTCATTGAAGGAACAAGAGACAACTCCTGATGAATCGCTGTAATTCCATAAGAAGTGGCATCCTGTGGCGATGAAAATCTGACTGTGTTCCCCTCCAATTCTATAGTGCCATCATATTCAGTATGAACTCCACAGAGGATTTTAATTAATGTGCTTTTACCAGCGCCATTTTCTCCTGCAAGGATGTGAACCTCTCCTGTTTGCAATTCAAAATTCACACCTGACAATGCAACCGTTCCAAAGAAAGATTTAGAAATGTTTTTCATCTGAAGTAAAGGTGGTTTTGAATTCATAAAATTTCTTCGAGAAATAAATGTGTTTTTGATTCCCACTAATGATGAATATTGATAATATCAACACAGAATATTGCACTGTCAAGAATGAACTAAATATAAGATAGGCTTAATAGATGAGAAAATATCAGAGCGGAAAGGGACGCAAAATAAATTCTTAAAAATTATTGTTCATTAATTAATAAATATGCCCCCTCACCCTTCCCTCTCCCCTCTGGGGAGAGGATTAAGGTGAGGGGTTGAAGCTTTGCGGGGATATAGAATCCCTGATTTGGAACAAATAATTAATGAAAATCTATTATGCGTCCCCTACAATGAACATCTATTCATACAAAAAATACGGGTCAGCAAATGTTGCGCTCGGTGTCCATTCTACTTTATCTACCCATCCACAATCCTGATAATCCGAAAACGCACTATCTTTAATATAAGCCCAAACAAGGTAATGCAGGCCACTATTCACATGAAAACTCCTTTGCTCCCAATCAACCTCAGTACTAATATCCGCTATGTAAGTACCATCAACCCAGAATCCTAAATAGTCCCAATACCATTGACAGGACACTCTCCAGTAGAATGTTACAGTTCCCGGTCCAGAAACCGATGTCTCAAGAAATGATACTTGGGTATCAGATATTGCACCCGATTGCACCGCATCACCACCATAATAATAATCTGTGGTTTCATAGAACCATTGAACATCTCCTCTGGTAGACCAGTTAAGATTAAAATTATCCAGACCATTAGCAAGTGAACCCATTTCAAACCGAACTCTGTCAACCCAAGCACGGTCTGACCCAGACCAAGAAGAGACGTCTTTCTTATATGTCCATTTGGCAGTATGAGACCCGGAACTAATATTATAAGTCCTCTGTTGCCAATTTACCTCGCCACTTATCCTGCTCTGCAACACATCATCAATATAAAATTCTAAATAATCACCATTGGCTTCGGAGGAAACCTTCCAATGGAATTTCAGTGTTCCTGGTCCCGTAACTGTCGTAAAAATATAACCACTTTGATTATCCGACAATAATCTACTTTGTGCGGAATCCCCGCCATATAACGATGTCAATTTTTGTCCAAACCAGACTTGATTTCCACCGTAACTCCAAGGAAGCGAAAAATTATCTACAGCCTCGCTTATGCTCACCAAATCCAGTCCGGATATCACAAAATTCGCCCTGAAAAAAGAAAATAATAGTGTCGGATTAACATCCAATATATGAACACCAGTCCTACTACCCGAATAATAATTACTGTTAGGAATTGTTAAGGGAGAAAAATATTCATTTTGAGTATACATATCCCCTGCATCAGCAGCTTGATTTTGTTCAATCTCTTCTTTGCCATCTGCTTCCATAAGTCGAATTAATTTATGAGCTGAATAACTGTTATCATATCTAAAATTATCATAAGTATCATTAAGTGTTGCATCCACATGCCAGATAAGTAAACCATCTGTAGGCATCTTATAACCATTGGTTTGCTGATTAAGTCTGGAACGATTCTGAACTACATAATATTCTCTGAAGGGTTGTGAAATTGTTTGCCCCGGCATTATAATTACACAATCCTGGAAATCCGAGGAGGACCTCAAGTAAATAGTCTGTATTGGTTCACTTGTTCCGATAACAGTAGGAGTATTCCATTCCAATAACCATTTACTAAATCCATTATGGTCAACTTTATTAGCGTCCATCATATCCAGACCACCTAAACCACCCTTGGGTCCAACCGAATCATCATAATCATAATAATCTGGTAATCCTAAGCCATGACTTGTTTCATGCATTAAAACCCTCGGATAGAACTCAGTCCCAGGTGGATCAGCCTCCCATTGCCAGGAATAAGTCCTGAGACTTTTCCCATCAATAGTATAGGTGGGATCACCCCAACCACAACAATATCCCCACCAGAATGTCCCCCAACCCGTATTAGGACCTGTCCAGAAAACTGCAAAATAATCAATAATACCATCACCATTATTATCATACTGAGCAAAATTATGAGTCGGATTGTGGTAATTAAGCGCTTCTTCTATCATTTGTTCATAAGTCGAATAATACCCTCTATTATGGCTTTCTCTATACCAGGCTAATACATTCCCTTGAATATTGAGAAAACCGTAAGAAGACCGGTAGTAATACTCTATTAAACTTTCATAGGGTTGTTCATCACTATGTCCATACCCAAAAATTTTATCATCAATAATTGACTCGGAATTTGTATGTGGATAATCAGGAAAATCAATCAAGAGAATGAATATTTTGGGGCTACCACTTGATGGTAAACCTGTAGCATAAGGGAATGTCTCTGGATTAAAAGTTCTTCCTTCCTGCAATGCCTTCATTTGCTCAATTTTGCGTTTGACTAAGTCAGAACTGACTTTATAATTACCTATCTTTTTAGCATATTCCACTCGCTTAGATAGTGATCCATCCTTCTGATACTTTTCGATTTCTCCGGGACGAGGAGGTTCCATAGAAAACGTAATTCTTAAGAAAAACAGAAGCATAACTATAGTTATCAATAATAATTCATTTCTTTTAAATAGAATTGACATAATAGTCTCCCATCTTTTATAAAATGGAATTTCTTGATATTAAGATGTTTTCACAATTGAATAGATAATAGATATCACATTCCATTAAGAAAATATAAATAAAATTATAAGATTTAATGAATTGTCAATTAAAAAGAAAAATACTCAATTCTAACTATTCCTTTTATTATGTTTTAATGTGAGAAATACACAGTTTAAAACTTGACTTTTAAACCGTATTATGTAACACAGAAATATTAATTTATCGGGATTATAGAACTAAAAATAATTCCTTTAAAATCGGATTATTATGAATCTTATATGCAATAAATGCAAACATCAGTGGGAAGAGAAAGTTGATGTCGGTCAACAGGTTGTGTTATGTCCCGAATGTTTTTCAATCGTTCCTCTTGTATTGGCTCAAAAAGGAAAAGCTGAGCCCACCCCTCCCACCGCCAGCCGTCCCGTTGAGAAAACAAAAATACTTGGGACTCCTCAACCCAAACAAAGGACCGTCCCCCCTGATGTAACTCGAAAATTACCTGAGACTCCTCCAAAACAACCAACTCAAACAATTGATAAAACCAGGGTTTTACAAGAACACACAGTTACTCCTGTTTCTCCTTCTCCATCTGACAGCAAAATACCCACTGAAATACAGCAACTGATTGGGAAAAATATTGATGGATATCGAATTGAACAATTATTAGGAATGGGTGGAATGGGTGCCGTCTTTTTAGCACATCAAGTTTCTCTCGACCGCAAAGTAGCTCTTAAAGTTCTTCCTGCTCGGCTTTCTCGTGACCCGAATTTAATAGTCCGCTTCACGCGTGAAGCACTCAGTGCTGCCCAACTGAATCATCATAATATCGTTCAGGTTTACGATGTGGGCAACGTTGGTGACATATACTATATCAGTATGGAATATGTTATTGGGGAAAATATAGGTGATATAATCCGAAAGGAAGGACGTTTACAAATAGATGATGCGGCTGGTTACGTTCTTCAGGCGGCACGCGGACTTAAGTACTCGCATGAACGGGGAATTATTCACCGCGATATTAAACCTGATAATTTGATGCTGAATGAACATGGTATTGTCAAAATTGCTGATATGGGTCTCGCTAAATGGCGAAAAGATATTACATCACCGAAAAAAGCTGGTATCCAAAAGGATGTTGCACTTCAACAAAAAGTTAGTGTTGATTTGACAATGGACAATATTGCTATGGGAACACCGGCATATATGTCTCCTGAACAAGCCAGAGATGCCGCAACAGTTGATGAGCGTGCTGACCAATATTCCCTCGGATGTACACTTTATTATATGTGTGCAGGTAAAGCACCATACAGCGGAACTACAGTTTTTGAACTTATTAGCAAGCATCTGAACGAACCACTCACCCCGCTTGATGTGCACGTTCGTGGGGTTCCTCCAGCCTTTAGCAAAATAATAGAAAGAATGTTGGAGAAAAATCCTAAAGACCGCTATCCCGGTATGTCTGAGGTGATCGAAGACCTCGAAGCTTATCTCGGTGTGGAAAGCGAAAAAGGAGTTTATACACCAAGAGAACATCATTTGGCTATTCTTGAAAATGAGCAAAAAAATTATTACGCTGTTCCATCTATAAAAAAATTAAAATTGGCTAACCTTGTTTTCTTCTCTCTTATGCTATTCTTGATTCTCCTCGCCTTATTTGGTGGTAATTTTGCTCTTATGGGTGGTTTTCTGGGGCTTCTCTTAATAACACTCCTTTCCAATTTTATCATAAATGGTTTCTTAACCAAAGATTATATTTTCAGACGAGCACGAAGTGTTTTCTTTGGTATGCCCTTGAAAAATTGGTTCGCCTTATCAGGCGGCATTTTGGTTGCTATTGCCGCTCTGCACTTATTAGGTTGGATATTCTATTGGATCTTCTTTGCATTCATAGCTATTGCTCTTACTATTGCTTATCAAATTTCTATACTTAAACTCCTGCGTGCTGAACGGCAGGGTTCAATTGAAAATGTTCAGCAAACGCTTAAAGAATTGCGGTTGCGTGGTGTCGCTGAAGAAGCACTTCACGATTTTGTATGTCGTTTCAGCGGGTCAAATTGGGAGGAATTTTTTGAAGAATTCTTCGGCTATGAAAATATGATTATGGCTCGTGGAAAATGGGCAACGATGAATAAAGTGAAAACACGCAAAAAATTTGCCGTCTGGCGTGACCCGATTTCACGCTGGCTTGAAGGAATTGAAGAAGCCCGCAAAGAAGCTCGTGAAAAAAGACAACTCACTAAAGCAGAAGCTCGACGACTTAAGGCACAAGGTGTTAGCGAAAAAGAAGCAGAGCATCAAGCCGAAGTTGAAGCTGAGCGTATCATCAAAAAAGGACTTATTAAACAAGTCCCTAAAGAAGTTCCTATTGAAGAAACAAGACCTAAGCATCGATTTACTTTTGTAAAAAATATTGCAAATTTAGATTTCATCTTTAGAATTATTTGTTTTATTTTCAGTGTTGCTGTTCTTTTAACCTCATCAGCAAAGATTCTCCCAAAATATGGAATCGAAGCATTGACCTTTATTCAAAACTACATCCCGAATAATTACTATATTAAATGGGGATATGGTGGAACAAAATATGCAGTTTTAGCAGGATTTCTTTTATTTCTTATGACTTTTTCTTGTCGCAAATTACTTAGATTCTTTGTTTTGATAGGAGTCATACTGCTTATTTCAACAAATCCAATAATAAATTTGGTAGACCAACCACAACTTAACAATTCCACTGCATTTTGGGGAGGAATAGCTCTTGTCTTAGGCGGATTTGGTATCAATCTTCTCATTACACTTAGCGGAGATAAATTTTAACTTCAATACTTCAATTTCATAATCTCCTAATCTATAATTTCAGAAGAATTTCATAGTCTGTTCTTATAATTAATTAATGAGAAACTATAAACGCTCTTATAATCCACAGAAATTTACTTGCAATTTCTCTAATAGCATTAGATAAAAATCTTCATCGTTAAACGGTGTTCAACAAATCTGCTCAAAAAAATAAGAATAAGGATTATTAAAATTTATAATGAACGCTCCTGTTAAAAATAAGATACAACGGCTTTCATTAAGCGAACAAGAACTTCTTATACGCTTCAGATGGCTTATTCATCTTCGCTGGTTCGCTATTTGTGGAATTGTGACCGTTATTTTTGTTGCCGAAGAAATTTTTAACATTACAATCAGACACACCGAATTAGGAATAATCTCATTAATTATTTTTATATACAATACCCTTTTCTACTACTATTCTATAGTCATAGTTAAGGAACCTTATCCCAATATTCGTACCCTCAGATTATTAGCGAATCTTCAAATCGCCCTTGATTTATTTTTCCTTGTATTACTGATTCATTTTTCTGGAGGAATTGAAAACCCATTTCTCATTTACGCAGTTTTTCATATGTCAATTGCAAGTATTCTATTAGGAGGAGCTTTCGCTTACCTTCAGGCTTCGCTTGCTGCTCTACTTATTAATATTATAATTATTGGTGAATATTCGGGTATAATGCCTCATTATCATTTAGAAGGATTACTCGATATTGAATTATACAACGTTCCCCTTTTTGCCATTAGTGTCGCTTTAGCTATGACCTCCGCACTCTACCTTACAGTCTATATGACTGCATCTATTGTAAAAACTTTGCGTCAACGTGAAGATAGACTTGGTGAAGTTGCCTCAGATCTCGAAGAGAAAAATAAATTACTTCTACAAACTGATGAGGAAAAATCCAATTTTATGCGGCTGATTCAACATGAACTCAAATCACCTGTGGTCGCCATTCACAGTTATTTGTCCCTGATTCAGGAAGGTTATCTGGGTGATGTATCAGCAAAAGAAAAAGATATCGTAGATAAAGCTATTATTCGCTCTGAAGAAATTGTTCAAATTTTAAATGACTTACTTGAGTTAGCGAAACTCGAATCCCCCTCTTTAGAAATACAAATAACTGCTGTAGATATATGGGACATTATCCGACGATGTCTTGATAATTCCTCAATTCAAATACAAGGCAAACATATCACTGTTGAAAAAAATCTCGAAAGCAATAATCCAATTGTCTCTGGAGAAGAAGATAATTTATACACCGCATTATGTAATATCATTCATAATGCCATCAAATATTCTACTCCAAATAAAACTGTAAGAATTTTATGCCGAGATAATAACCAAAACCTCGAAATAGTTGTGAGTGATGAGGGAATTGGCATTCCGGAAAATGAGATTCCAAAAATATTTTCCGAATTCTACCGGGCGACGAATGCAAAAGCATCCCGCATCCCCGGGACAGGTCTTGGTATGAACATCGTTAAAAAAATTATTGAGAAACATAACGGAACACTGAATATCAAAAGCATCCTGAATAAAGGAACCACAGTTACTATTTCTTTGCCTAAACAATAAATATGTTTGGGTGAAGCCATCTTGACTTCGTAAATTTAGCAGCTAAAACACTTAACCGCAAAGGTCGCCAAGAAGACGCAAAAAACGCAAAGAGTTTTTTCAATCCGAGTCCTCTGAAATACTAAAAAATTATGCTGTGTCATTCCGAACTTGTTTCGGAATCTCAATTGGGATGCTGAAACGAGTTCAGCATGACAGATAAAATAATCTTGCTTTTGAGGTTTTTCAGAGATCTCAATTCGAAAGTAAAAACATTAAAATTATTTCTAATTCCCCGCGTTCTCTGCGCCTTCTTTGCGGTTAAATAACTAATTCGCTTTAGAATTGATACTGATTTTATTCACAAAAATACTTAAATTGCACATCAAAAAATACTTGATTTTCAAGTGCATCTTAAATTAATTCTATTACTTGAAAACCAAGTTAAAATATTTCTTCGAAAAAATATGCCTGGGTGGTGGAACTGGTAGACACACCATCTTGAGGGGGTGGCCCGAGAAGTCGGATGCGGGTTCAAGTCCCGCCCCAGGCATTTCTATTCGTTTATTCCTATTTTTTCTTTTCTCTCAGTTCAAACACAATCGGTTCTGCAGCCGGTTCAAAATCCACTGATAAACTTTTTATGTCGCCCTTAGAACTTATCTGAAATGAAACTTTTCTTCTTGTGTCCGAGAGCGGGTCTGTAAACTCGAACATATCATAGTGATAATGTTTCAACAAATAAGAAATTTTATGAAATACTAAGTATAACTTATCTTTTTTCTTCTCTATTAAAACTTTCCCATAAGCAGGATTTTCAAATTCACCAATATAATCATTAATAGGATGTGATAGCTTTGTTCCTTTTTTCCGTTCTAAAGCTGATTTCCGCCTTTCTTTCATCTGTTCTTTCTTATCCTTCTCGATTTCAAACTTTGCACGCTTATTCCAATCAATCGCTTCTAATCTTAGTAAACAATCATAGGCATAATAGGCAATAGTTCTGGGAGCCGGTGAACCGTCGAGATTTGTTAGAACACAAATGCCAATTTTTTCAGAAGACATTAAAGAAGTATACGATTGAAATCCATCTATATTCCCACCGTGTTGAAGTAATTTCTTACCTCTATAGGAAATAACCCCCCATCCTAAACCATAACAGGGATTGACGATTTCTCCATAACCAACTTCCTCTGGCACAACAATGTGTGGTGAATGTATCTCCTTTAGACTCTTTTCTGAAATAATCCGTTTATTTTTACTTTTCCCATTATTCAAATTAAGCAAAAGCCATTTTGCCATATCTACAACATTTGAATTGATTGAACCTGCAGGTCCAAGAGCATTAATATTTACAAAAGGTAATTCAATAATTTTATTTTTCTTTTTCAAATATCCTGAAGAATAATCGGAAATCTTTTGCATTTCAGTTATAGAAAAATTACTCTCCTTCATTTCTAAGGGATCAAAAATTCTCTTCTGCACAAATTCCTCCCAACTACATTTCGCAATATGACCAACCAGGTATCCTGCCATTGTATACATAATATTTTGATACTGATAAATGTAACGCAAATCTTTGTTCGGTTTGAGATGTCTCAATCGTTCAATGATTTCTTCACGCAAATAATCCGCTCTATACCAAACCCAATCATATCGTGGTAATCCTGAGCGATGCGTTACCAAATCACGAGGCGTCATCCTCTCAGTCTGAACGGAATCATACATCTTAAACGAGGCTACGTATTCTCTCACAGGTTTATCCCAATCGAGTTTACCCTCATCAACCAAAATTCCCATCGATGTTGTTGTGAAAGCCTTTGTGCAAGAAGCGATTGGAAAAAGCGTATGCGAAGAAACTTTTAATTTCTTTTTAACATTTCTCCAACCGAAACCTTCCAAAAAAATGCCTTTCCCATCTTTCACAATTGCCACCGCAACTCCCGGAACACCCCACTTTTTCATAGTACTTCGAACAAACTTCCTGAAATTTTCAATATTAAAACTAATCTTCTTGGGTCCCATACTAATCCTTTCTCTTAATTTAATTTCCATAAACAGAAACCCACATACTCTTGGCTTGAATCAATTCAACATTACTTGTTAATTGCATAGGTGATTTTGTTTTAGTATAGAAAATGAAGCCTTTATAACTGGTGAGATAATGATAAGATGAAACGATAAATTTTTTCTCAGTAAATACAACAAGAGGTTTTTCATTTTTAGAAAGAATCGTTGTGAAATCCTCTGGATTAACGCGTACAAGCATCCCAAACGCTCTCATTGCGCGTGCCATTACTGCATAATGCCCTGCCCCTGATTGATAAATCATAGTTTAATTCCTCCTTTAATTCGTAATCAATCTAATGTTAATTTGTTCTCAATTGAAACCTCTGAAATACTGATATTGGTTTACTGAATCAAGTTTGTAGTCCCTGCTTTAGCAGGTAAAATTTATTCCCACTAAAGTGGGGACTACAAACAAGAATGTTTTTGTTATTATTTCAGAGACCTCAAATTATGATATTTCGGATACAACTATTCCTGCAATAATAATCATTGCCCCGATGATTTGTACTAAATTTAAAACTTCCTGAAGTAATATGAATGAAAATACCGTCACCATAATCGGTTCCAGAGTAAAAATCAATGCTACTCTCGTTGAATTAGTAAATCTCTGAAACTTTGTCTGCAAAAATGTTGTCAGAAATGAACAGAAAATTCCAAGATATAATATAATAAACAGAAATCGTTTACCTGGTAGAATCGGCTTTTCACCCATTATAGAAATTACTATCCAACAAAATATTGTCATTATCAAAAATTGTCCAAGCAGAAGCCCATTTGTACCCATTTTCTCTGAGCTATAAGACAATACTACAATATATAATCCCCAAAAAATTGCACAAATCAGTGTGTAAACGTCTCCCTTATTCACATCTCCACCTTTACTTATCAATAGTAAATATAGTCCAATAACAGCTAATATAACACCAATTAGCGATGCTGTTTTGGGGACTTTTCTCTCAATAATTAAACTGATAACTGGCACCAAAACCACTGACAATGCGGTTATGAAAGCTGATTTATTTGCTTGCGTATATTTCAGTCCGATCGTTTGTGAGACATATGCAATGAATAAGAGCAGTCCTAATAACAATCCCCATTTTAATTCGTCCCACTTAATACTGCTCAGAGTTTTGTGTTGCCATATGATGACAAGAAGTAAAGAAATCGTAAATCGATAAGCGACGATAAGATTAGGAGTAATACCCTCAAGTCCCCATTTTATGCCAATAAACGTAGTTGACCATAAAAAGGTAACAAAAAATAAAATCAATTCTGCTAATAATCGCTTCTTCTTTTCAACCTCTATCATCACAAATAACTTTCATTCTTATTCTTAGAATTAATTAGGAAAATATAATTAAAATCATTTTTTAAAATAAGATAACTTACTTAAAAAACCAAAAGAATATATAAAATTTTTGGATTTATTTATTTATCTTTTACGATATTAAATAATCTATCTGATTATTCAATATAGTCAAGTCTTAGTGGATTATAAAAGAATGATAAAAATATATGAAGTTTTAGACATGAAAAACATTATAATAACTATGGATGGATTTATTGATATTCAATTACAGCAGCTATTGCAGATGCAATTTCTCCCATTAAATTAGCAGACAATAACCCTTTTTTATTAACAAATCTACTCCTATCTAAACAACGCAACTGCAAAACATCCACTGCAGAAACCTTATTCAAGTTATTTACATTATTGGGTTCAATTTTGACACGCCAAATAGTGCTTTCATGTTTTTTATCCCATTCTGTAATAGGTGCAACAAGTCTTACTGGTAAATAGCGGAGTGCATCAGAACTTACTACAACAGCCGGACGTGTTTTTTTTATTTCCGATCCTTCAGTTGGATCAAGATTAACAACCCATATTTCCCCACGTTTTGGAAAAATAATCTTAGTATTCGACAATATCTCCCCCTTGTGACTCTTTCCATTCAGTACTATCCTCTTAGTATAATGCCATATTATCTGCCTGTTCTTTTAAAATACGTCGCCGTTCTTCTAAAGAAAGTTTCATAAATTTTCTACGCTCTATAAGTGAAAGCGGCTCCACAATTTCTAAACTCTCCCCCAAGATTCTTTCGGCTTCTTCTTTTGATATTACATCCTCAGAAGATAAACGCATTAATTTCTGGCGCAACCACTGAGGTTGCTCAGGTTTTAACTCATTAGGTTCATGTTTTCTCCACCCGAGACGATTAATATCCATACACCATTGTTTGTAGTAAGTCTCAGTGATGATGCCCAACTGACGTAATCGGTATAAAAGAGCTTGTAGACTAATTCCAAAACGCCTTTTAAAAAGCAACAATTCATTTTCTCCTACAAAGGCTCGCTTTGTCCCAAATTCGCGATAAACTACTTCCTTAGGAAAAAGGAAAGCAGCCCCAAAACGAAGTGCTGCATCTTCCTCATCAATATCTTCTGGAACTTTTAAAACAATATGACCAAGCTCATGAGCCAAATTTAAGCGTTGCCGTTCACCAGCAATACCGGTTCGTGAAACAACCGCAGCGGCTATAACATTTCCATCATCACTACGAGCTACAGCAGAAATGCCATCGAACTTTTTATGAGGACCAATTTCAAGCACATGCACAAAATGATCCTCTAAAACTCCTGTTAGACTAGCAATTGGGTCTTGACCTAATTGCCATCGTTCACGCATTTTATTAGCAGCATTTTCAACCTCTTCAATCGAATTAACTTTAAACTCTTTAACTGGTAATTCTGTCTTTAACACATTTCCTGTTAGTTCTTGAAGCTTGATTCTCTCCTCTAAAGAACAAGATACACAAGCCTCTATTTTCTTTTGTTCTTTTATTCTTAATCCAGAACCCTTTCTATAAGCTATAAATTCTACATTAATTTTTGGTTCACCGAAAAGGTACACTGACTTCACACCCAATACATTTGCTAACTTATTGAGAACTGTAGGAGAAGGATATGTTTTCCCTTTTTCATATTTCGATAAAGATTGCTTAGTAACTAATCTTCCCATTTTTACTGATAGATTATCAAGCGAAAGTCCTCTGGATAGTCGCAATTGTTTTAGTCTTTGGTTAAACATAAAAATCACCATTTATAATTATAAATTTAACATTAGGTTGACATTTCTATGAAATATTAACTAAATTGTCAACCATTTTTTATCGTAAAAATATCTTTTGTATAAGACCATAACGTCTCTGAGTCTTTGTCATTTTTTTATTTATTCATCAACCCATCCACACCTTTCATCAGCATCTCAGGAGTTATGTTTTTCACACACTTTAAATCTTCACATTTCGTTTTCCAGCAAGGAACGCACTCTAATTCATCAAGTTGAACTACATAACTTTTTTTTCCATAAGGTCGATTTCTCTTCGCATCAGAGGCTCCGAAAAAGGATACTACAGGAACATCTAACGCTGATGCTAAATGTGTTGGTCCTGTATCTCCTCCAATAAAAATTTTGCATCTACTCAATAATACTGCGAATTGCATCAAACTTGTTTCAGGGGCTACTAAAGCTCCTGACCCAATCATCTCTTTTAATTCCTTGACCATTTTTTCCTCACCAGGACCATAAGTGAGCATTACCCTCAAATTATATTTTTCGATAATTTTTCTTCCCACTTCACCCAATACATTCAAAGGAATTCTCTTCGTAATCCAACCCGCACCAGGATTTATGAAAACAAACTTTTCATCAGGCTGAACTCCATCTATTTTAAGCTTATTCTCAATATAAGAATATGCTTCATCAGGAATATTTATTTTGAATTCATATTGTGGATTTTCAATTCCTAATGGTTTAAGAAGTGATAAATTTCTATCAATAATATGTGGTTTATCTGCAGTCGGCGTAACTTTTTCATTTATGAAAATTTTATTTAATTCTCTACCGTCCTTATCCCCAAATCCAATGCGGGTTTTAGCACCACTCAAATATGCCACAACTCCACTCTTGGTGAGTCCTTGAAAGTCTATGGTAATATCATATTTATCTCGTGTAATCCCCTGAAAAAATGGGACAATCTCTGTAAACAAATATTTCCCATAATTCCCTTTCCAGCGACTTTTCGGGATGACATACAATTTATCAAGATACGGATGCCCTTTCAATAAATCAGAAGATAATTCCTCAACGACCCAACCAATAAATGCATCCGGCATCGCCTTCCTGATAGCACACAATGCCGGAATTGTATGCACCACATCACCAATCGCACTTAATTTGACAATTAATATTCGTTGCAGAGACATAATATTAGACTTTTATATTAAATCGGAAATAACTCTTAACTCAAGATAATTAATATAGAGAGATGGAAATTTACAAACAGAAAGAAATAGATTTAAATATTTTGATATATGAAGTGAGTTTCGATAGTTTCCATTTCGATTATCTTTTAAGCGAAATTATATTGGAAAAGTGAATTCCACATTCTTTAGGGATAATGTTATATTTCTCCCCTCTAACTTCGATTTTCCTCGTAGTTACAACTCTATATGCAGAAGAATGCCACTTTTCAGCTAATACAATGTGATAAAAATTATACTTCTTATTTTTAGGGTCGCATCTTTGTAAAATGCCCAATGCGATCTTAGACGCATTACTAAGTTTATTTATTATATCTCCTACATGAACCGTTTTGCCTTTCAATTCAACAATACCAATTATGACAGTACTTTTTACAATAAAAATAATACAATCAGATATCTTCTGATACCCTCTTAATTTCTCACCCTTAAGTACTAAAAAATTCTTCAAATCAGAAAGATTTAATTTACACCTTTTATCAGAACACCCAGAAACAATCGCATAATGATAGTTCTTTCTAATACAATTAATAAGCGACATACATAATCTTCCCATTCAACTATTAACATTTAAATCTTTTTGAAGTCTGATTGATTCTTCATAAAGAGCTTCATGAATCTTTAAGAATTCCTTTTGTGAGATACCATCTTCCTCTGTAATTTCAACTCTTTTTACTTTATGACCACCACTATTGGGATCATAATCAAATACATATGTAGCTATTTCATCTGTTTTTATGTAATCACCTTCTTCATATTTATATTTCTCCACTCTCTTCCTTTTCTGAATTTTACTGAGTAAAATAAAACTACTTAACTGTTCTAATAAATATTCACTATGAGTAGTTATTATTATGTAAACGCCTTTTCTCAACAATCTTACTAAAAATTTAGCCAGAATCCTTTGATTTTCTGGATGCAAGTGAGCTTCTGGTTCTTCGATTATTAATATACTTCCAGGTTCAATAATATACTTTAAATAAAGAAATAAAGGCGCTAATTCAGAAACCGTAGAGGAGGCTCTATGTAATTGAATCTCTGTGCCTTTAAAATTATATTTTATTTCAGGATAAGCGAATTCTTCAGGTCTGTGTACAAAAATTTCACCTTTAATGATTTCTTTCTCAAAATCTTGTGCCATCTTATAAAAATATCCTCTTTCTTCAGGTAAAGTAATTATAGAAGATAAGAAATCAAATACAACCCCTGAGAATTTTGCTACTTCAATTTTTCCTCCTATACTAACATATGGAATTTTTTCCAATATATCAGCAACAATCGCTTTGTGTCCCTGTAATATACCAGATCGTGAGGCAGGTAGGTAGTAACACAGAACAGCTGACTTTTTCAATATTATTGTGAAAGATAATCTAAAAATTGCATCGATTATAAAAGGATATATAGACTTTATCTTTATTTCTTGTCCAAATCCGATATTAGTTGTAAGTACCTCTTTGCCTTTATCATAAATAAACATTTTAAAACTAGCAAGTCCTATCTTTTTAATTTTTGCTCCAATATCTATTTGAGGATATTTTTCTATCTCTAATTTGTCTCTTAGTAATTTTAAATGTGCACTATAAGAATTAAAATCTATTCTTAGTGAAAACGAGTTTTCACCAATCATAACTAATTCTCTTGGTGTGCAAGCAAATGATTTTGCAATTTCCTCACTTAATCCTTTCTCATATATCTCTTTAAAAATCCTCCGAATTATGTTTTCTATAACCTCTTTGGGGATTGCTAATTCTTGATCTCCCTTTAAATTATCAATCTGCTTTTTCAACTCGGGGAATTCTTTTAAGAAAAATTTAATATCAATATTTTCTGGAAGAAAACGTCTTCTAATAAAAAACGGTAAATTTCTCGGTAAAGAAGATGGTGAATAAGATTCAAATATTGAATGAATTAGCATTGCAGCATAAGATTTCCCAGAGTTATTAGGTCCAATAAATAAGGTGAAGGGTTTAAGTGTTATTCTCCCATCACTAATAGGTCCGAAATTTTTTACCTCTAATTTGAGCTCTATTTTTTTATCCCTATTTTTCATTCTTCAAAACCTCTGTTTTTTTATTCATTTGAAATCATGTAACGCTTAACATAGTAAGAGAATACAATCAAATAATAAAATTTGATGTAATATATAAATATTTATTATCATAGATAATTTTACATAATTAAAATTAAAGATAATTAATCCTTTCTATATTAATCAAGATTAATTTTTTGATCACTCCCTTTTTTTACCACCAAGCATCCTGCAATTCTATCGTGGAGAGCCTGTTTGCGTTCATTAAAATCTAATAGCCAATAAGTAATGAACAAGGTTAAAGCTGTAAGTATTTTAGAAAAATGTCTTACGGTTGCTTTTCTAAATGATATTCTGTTCCCTTCTAAGTCTGTAACAATGATTCCTCTAACCATTTTGCCGGGAGTTGCCTGTCTGGAAGAACTTTCAAACAATGCATAATATAGCCATACTAATATAAAATATAAAACAGTTCCAATGACTCCTGCTCCAACGGTCGTTCCGTAGGGCAAAACAACAATTAATTCCAAAATAATCGTAATAACAAAACGTCCAATATATAAAATCAATCCATCAATGATTGCCGCTTCGAACCTCTTTTGAAGACCTGCATATTCCACATTGTTCAAAGTATCCAAACGTTTAGGGAAATCCGATTTATCTATATCAGGCAAAAGATGCCCCCCACAAGCTCTACAAATATTTGCCCCATCATCATTCTCAATCTTGCAGTAAGGACAAAGCATTTTCATCACACCCCAATTGAGATCTCTAAAGAACTTCAAAAGCAAGATTATTTTATCTGTCATGCTGAACCTGTTTCAGCATCCCAATTGAGATTCCGAAACAAGTTCGGAATGACACAGCGTAGTCTTTTAGTATTTCAGAGATTTCCAATTAAGACCTCGGAAATACTTTATTTTTACAATTGTGGCCATTCCGATCCTGAAACAAGTTCAGGATGACATTACTTGTTTCAGGATCAGAATAACAGACGAAGAAATCTCGCCTTTAGTTGCAAAATGGCAGTTTTTCAGAGACCTCAGGATTTAAATTAATCACATTAAACTTTAAACCTAAAACTTGAAACTCAAAATATCTAATTCTTTTTAATTACTTTTCCTCTTCTTAAAAATCTCTTTCAAAAACCAAACAAATATTTTTGAATCTCTTACGACATATCTATGAAATAATCTTTTCGGATTATGAATCAGTCTGTAGAGCCATTCAAGGCTTAATTTCTGCCAGATAATCGGAGCTCTTTTCTGATACCCCGAAATAAAATCTATAGCAGCACCAATCCCCAAAAATATCTGCGCATCTATCTTGTCCTTATATTTAAACAACCACTTTTCCTGCTTTGGTGCGCCAACTCCCATAAACAAAATATCAGGTTTTGCAGAATTTATCATCTCGATTATCTTCTCATTCTTTGTTTCATCTTTCTCAAAACCATATTCCGGACTATATGAACCAATTACATTCAAATTTTTAAATCTATTCTTTAAATTATCTTTAGCTTTATTCAGAGACTCTTCTGTTGTGCCTCCTAATATAAATACTGAATAACCCTTTTTAGAAGCTTCGTTGCAAAGGAAAGGAAATAAATCCGAACCAGTAATAAAAAATTTTATTTTATGTCCCAAAAAATTACTCATTCTTAACAATATTCTACTATCCATAATTACTAAATCTGCTTTATCATATACCTCACGAAATTTATTATCTTGATGATAAATAATGATATAGTCGATATTTGGTGTAACAATCATCAGCTTCTGATTATTATTTATTTTTGATTCAATAAAACCGAGTAACTGGATCTCAGTTGGATTTTAGAATCTTAAACCGAAACATTTAAACCACTCTACATTCATAATTGTTCATTACCTTATATGAACTATTATTTATAAAAGTGATTGTTTAAAAACCCATAAAGACGAGATTGCTTCGTCACTAATGTTCCTCGCAATGACACTCCAAATGTGTCATTGCGAACAGTCTTATCGTGAAGTAATCTCGTTTTTGTAATCCTCTAATCAGTTTTTAAACAATCACTTATAAAAATTTATTTTCTTTATGTTTATCATTTTAAAAATTCAAACATTACACTCTTTTGTTTGAAAAAAAACTTTTAAACAATAAGAACGAATTATAAACCAAAGATGTCTAAGATTTCAATTTAAATATTTTCTCTGCAATCTGATTTATGAAAAACAAGCAGACCCTTAATATAATCGTATAAAATTTTTTACACATTTATGTTCTTGACAGAAACAAAGAGAAATCTGGTAATATGCTAAAATTGCTGGAAAAATAATACACAATCCAATGCCAGCTTAAAAAAAAGGTTTTTAGAATTTTATAGAAAACTATTGATAAGAAACGAGGAAAAACAAAAAATAATTAGTAAGATGTCGGGGTTTTCTAATAATATAAATTTATTTCTATAACTAGGTTGTGGAGCAGGGAGCGCTATTCATTCAATGCGCAAAAAAGCAAGTTATGTTATTGGGGTAGATTTATTTTTGAGCCAATTGTTATTGGCGAATAGAATTTTATTAGAAGAAAATGTTCAGAATGTTTTTTTAGTATGCGCTTCAATAGATGCCTTACCTTTGAAAGATAGGATTTTTGATTTGGTATTTGCGAGCGATGTAATTGAACATGTACCTGATCAGATCAATTTTTTAAAGGTTGGTTATAATAAACTCCGAGCCAGCGGAAAATTTATTTTTAATTCTCCAAATCGATACAGTGTTTTTTCTCCGGAGCCACATACAGGAGTTTGGTTTGCATGATTTTTCCCACGAAAATTCATAAAAAATTATATTTTTTAGTAAAAAGGATTGATTATTATGGCAAAAGGTTATTATCATATTTTGAATTAAAAAATATGATAAAACACCTTGGTTATTCTTTCACTATTAATGGGATTTTAATAGAAAAACTTGAGGGTGCTTCTAAAAATAAAACAAAAGCAAATTTTTTAAAGAAAATTCCATGTGGATTATTTATTTTTAATAAGATTTTTAAGTATTTTATCCCTTCCTATACTGTAGTGATAGTTCAAAAGTGAAGTATAAAACAAATTTTGGAAAGTGATGAGTCAATCCGAATTAAAAATTTTTGATGTTCAATATAACAATGTTGAAAAGAGAATAGCCTTAGATAGAATTATGGATTTAATGAGCTATAGAAAAAAGGCAAATGTGTTTTTTTTAAACGCAAATTGTCTTTATATATCACAAAGAGACAAAGAATACAAAAATATTCTAAATAATGCGGATTTGTTATTGCCCGACGGCATAGGGATTAAATTAACCACGATTATTTTTGGTGGAAGAATGAGAGAGGATTGTAACGGAACCGATTTTTGTCCATTGCTAATGCAAGAGATGGCAGACAAAGAGTATAAGATGTATTTTCTCGGAGCAAGAGAGGGAGTTGCAGAGAAAGCCGCAGAAAATGTGCGCAAACAAATCCCGCGGATTCAAATTGTCGGGACAAATTCTGGGTATTTCGACAATGATGAGGAAATGATAAAAAGAATAAACGAATCCGGTGCGAATATATTATTTGTCGCGATGGGTGTTCCTCTGCAGGAGAAATGGATAGCAAGAAACAGGGAAAAGCTCAATCCCCGGCTTTGCCTCGGGGTAGGGGCGCTTTTTGATTACCTTTCAGGGCGGATCCCACGAGCGCCAAAGTTTATGCGGGCTATGCATCTTGAGTGGTTGTGGAGGATATTCATTGAGCCTAAGAGGATGTTTAAGAGATATATCATTGATGGGGCGAAGTTGGGTTGGATTGTGTTTAAGTATAAGATTAATGGTGTAAAGCTTCAAAATAAATAATAGAGTGTTAGCTTTCTCGAAATATAATTCGGAGTGACAATCATAAATTTCTTATTGTTTCGGATTGCCTCATCGATACAATGCAAAAACTCATCCTTAGTCGGATTAGAAAAATTTATTCCAAAACATTCAAACCACTCTACAACCATACAATTTTTCAATCCTTTGCTTTGTTCTTTAACATTGCATCGTAAGACCACTAATATATTATTGAGATCTCTGAAATACTGGCTAATGTGTCATTCCCGTGTAAACGGGAATCCAGAATGACATTATCTATTTTAAATTGGAAATTGGAAATATTAAATTTTAAATTTGCAATTTCCAATCTCAAATTTCCAATATATTAAATACTGGATTCCCACTTTCGTGGGAATGACACAGCCTCGGTTGTTAATTTTTCAGAGACCTTTTATTGGGAAAGGGATAAATAACTTATCCCAGACAATCAAGTAAAAATTGAACTATGTCAAGTTCATAAATCCTTTGACTTATTTTAAATTGTAATAATAAAGTAAGTTATGAATATTTAGAAGTAGGGACAGAACATTGTTCTGTCCTTATTTTTGCGAAACCCTTTCAGGGTTTGTAGGGAACAGGCTTACCTGTTCCAACATAATTTACTTATACCCAGCGTGATTACGCTGGGCTGGTATCCGAAACCCTTTCAGGGTTTGTAGGGAACGGTTTTAAACCGTTCCCTATGAAAAGCGAACAATAGTAAATTAAGAACGGGATTGATTCGTCGGCTTCGCCTCCTCACAATAACATCTTAAAGTCTCTGTCATTCTGAGCGAAGCGAAGAATCTTATATTTTGGTCAGTATTTCAGAGCTCTCAATATGGAATCCTATATGTTTAATGATGACAAAAACCTCCCTTCTCGAAAGTATGTCCTGATTATGCCTGCTCGGGATGAGGAGAACCGCATACAGCAGACATTGGACTGTATTGCCAACCAGAGTATTTTTCCTGTAGAGTTTATCGTGGTAAACGATGGCTCATCTGACCGCACAGGAGAAATTGCTGATACCTATGCAAAAAAGTTCCCCTGGATAAACGTGGTTCATCTCTCAAATCGTGGTGAAAGAAAAGTAGGTGGAGGTGTAATAAATGCTTTTTATGCTGGCTACAAAGCCCTGAAGACATCCGACTATAATTACATTTGTAAAATAGACGCAGATGTTACATTCCTTCCTAATTATTTCGAAGATATTATGAAAAAAATGGAGGAAGACTCTGAACTCGGAGGGGCAAGTGGAAAAGGCTTTAACCCCGCTAATAATAAATTGTATCAGGAGCGAATCATCGACGAGATGGTCGCAGGACAAGTAAATTTCTGGCGACGAGAGTGTTGGGAAATGATTGGTGGATTTGTGCAAGAAGTAATGTGGGATGGAATTGTATTTCATCGCGCACAAATGTTTGGTTGGAAAACAAAAAGCTTCTCTGATGAAAATTTACAAATTATTCATCATCGTTTAATGGGTTCCTCACATAAAAGCATTTTTCATGGTCGTTTACGTTGGGGTCAAGGGCAGTGGTTTATGGGGACTCATCCACTCTACATCATTGCCTCCGGCATATTTCGTATGCGAGAGCGTCCATATATAATCGGCGGATTTCTTATTATCGCAGGTTATTTCATTGGTATGATTAAAGGGTTACCACGTTATAACGACCCAAAGTTCAGAAAAAATCTACACGAATGGCAACTCAAAAGATTAGGACTCGGTTTGTTAGCACCTAAAGAGTAATCAAAATAAAGCTACGAAAAATTCAGAAATGAAGAAGTAAGTTTACTAACTTCATTTAAAATAACTTTTCATCGCCTTCAACGAACTTGTAAATATGAAAATCAAGTGGATTAATAATAAAACTCTTTTGGTTTTTAACGGCACATTTATTTTTAACATCAAATAATTTTTTATCATAACAACGAATAGTGTACTCCCCTGTTGTATTATAAATATTTGAAACAACTAAATGATTATTCTGAGTTGCATTCCACAAAATTCCTTTTGAGCTTTCAGAAACATAAGGAAAGGCACAATCATCTTTTTTCGTATCTAAAAGATAATCAAAAAGCTTGGTTAAATTAAAATCCAAACCTTCATCAAGAGAAATACCGAAATAAAGAGCCTCTCCTCCACGACCGTATCTATAGCTTGTAATCACAGGAACATCGCAACTTACCTCTTTATAAAGAATCTTTAATGATTGGCTTCTTTTAAATTCTGGAACGCAATATCCCGAGCAATTTATTAAGAGTTTATTTCCCAAGAACGTATCGATTTTTGATTTTCCGCAAAATTTCAACTCTACATAACCATCCCAACCAGCTATTTTGATTTGCTTCTCAGGATGAATACCGAATAACTCAATCATTTCGGGTGGATAGAGTTTAAATTCCCCATACAACCATTTAAAATCATAACGGTACCCAGCTTTCCCACCGAAATAAACTAAACGTCTTGATGAATCCTCCTCTACCCAATTCTTTAGAAACTCTATTTCTTCATCAGGTATTGGAAAATACTCATTAAGAACAATAATCTTAACTTCGGGATGCTTTTCCAGTGCGGGTTTCAGGCTTTCAGCGAAGAATGTCAGAAAAGGAATTTTTTTGTTATAAAGCATCTCTTTCGCAAACCGCCAATATGATTTCCAGACATCTTTCCAGCTCTTTGGTAAAATGTGACTGATTCCACTATAAGAAAATACAAAGGCTATTGGTGATGATGCCTTCCCCAATTTGGAAATATATTTGTTCGTCTCTTTCATAAATTGCATTCTATCGATGTCTTCACCATAATTTTTCGGATACCAATGTCTCGTCATACCATCCGGAGCCGCCGCCAATGCTGAAAGTGTATATTTTTTAAAATAATCTAATGGCAATAATTTTTCTTTCATATCCTGAGACGAGTGATGTTCATTTGTGGGATTATTCACGGCGATGATTGGCTTTCCAAGTGAATGAGCGAGCACTTCAAGATAACTAAGACGCGGCAAGGATTCTCCACCCGTGTCTATCATAGCATTTGCCCAGATATTATCAGGTTGCATCCGCACGACAATAAAATCTAAATCCTGTAAAAATGTTAGTCTCCCGGTATCACAGCAAGAATTCCAGGTTTCAGAAGGTGTATTCTCAAATGTCGGTGAGAAAAACCAGGGCATTATCCCCATCTTCTCGTATCCTATCCTCTTCGAATACACGGCTAATGTATCATAAAACTCAACAAGAATGTCTCTCTTCAATTTCTGGACAAGTAAATAACTCAAACTTTCATCCTGTCTTGTAGGATATTGCACATTCGGATATCTCTTCTTAAATTCCTTATAGAAGGCATC
>Ga0315289_10002364_pt1 | contig 28969 bp, 28 predicted proteins | sample YL17G11_40_MG_FD_203452 | JGI IMG/M metagenome (GOLD analysis project Ga0315289, IMG submission 203452) | Sediment microbial communities from Yellowstone Lake, YNP, Wyoming, USA - YL17G11_40 | ecosystem: Environmental > Aquatic > Freshwater > Lake > Sediment | place: USA: Wyoming | collected... | reverse complement strand
GTTGATCTTACCTTCAAAAAAGTTTTCATTACTAAAGGTTAAATTGATCCTGGAGGATGGGGGAGGGTATGGCTAATTGGGTATACGACTCTGCGCAGAGCGGTCTGCTGACCGTCTTCAAGGACTACGAGGTGGAGGAACTCAAGTGCCTCTGGGGCAGGGAGAAGGAGGCGTCTTCGAGGGAGGTTTGGATGGCCGTGAATCATGTGATGGGTGAGGGTAGCATAAGCAGGGCCTCGATCATCAACTCGCTGAACCGCATGGTGGAGTTCGGGGTGCTCAAGTACTCGGAGGTCACCGGGAAGGGCGGCCACAGGGGATTGTACACGCCTGCCTTGAACGAAGGTCAACTTAAGAAATTTATAGAGTCGAGCCTGAAAGAACACATGACTCTAAATCTCGTTTGATCATCTTAGAAAAACTAAGCCATGTATATGGCGTTAAGTTTTACGTGGCTGATATCTCGAATAGGATCGTTTTGTCCTCCATGAGGATCGTCTGGGTTCGACGAGGCTGAAGCCTAATTTGTATAGTGAATTCTGAACTATACAATCAGCTACAGCCTTTCGGAGCAAAGCAAGGGCGAAACCCAAATAGGCTCAGGCACACGGTCGCGCGCGCGAACGGGGTGATATTATAGGCTATTTCTGGGAATGGGCGCAGAATATGGGTGGAAAAAGATGGATGAGAGGCATGTGGTTCATAGGTTTTTATGGCGAGAGGATGGGAAATGGGGAAAATGGCGGGAGTTCTGAGGAAAGTGCCTATAGGTGGTTTGGGCGGGGTTTAACGGGTCAGTTAAGATGGTGGGAGCTTTCTTGATGAAGGTGGGGGCTTAAAATACTGGAGATGACTTCGCGCGCGTGATTAGGTTAGGGTAACTGCTAAGAAGATCCATGGCCTAGCCGCTGGGGGCTTCGACTCGTGTGGGCAATGGGGCCATACAGGTTTGTTGAGAGTGTTTAGTTTACTTTCGAGCCAATAGACATACTTCGTAACCGTCTTTGGTTTCCTCTATTATAGCTGTATTACACTGCCGATATGAAATCGGATCATAGATCCACCAGCGGGCCTCTGCCGATTCAGCAGAGGCTTACGCCACTCTTACAGTCAGCTAATTGCATCTAGTTTGCATCCTATACTGTTACAGTGTTTACACCAGTGTAAAGATCAGCCAATTTATAGGGTATGCCAGTCAGCTAATAACTTCAAGTTTACATTCTATACTGTTACAGTTTTTACACCAGTGTAAAGGTCAGCCAATTTATAGGGCAGATCGCCTTCTATAATGCACGAGTCTAGATTATAGCTAAACGCAAGTCGGTGGAAAAAGAGAGACTCGTCCTAAACTCCTGTTTATGGGTCGACCCAAATCATAGTGCAACAGTTGCATCGGCTGTGTCTAGTTTTTTGGCTCTATCTACCCTAGGTTCTTTGCCTTTAAAATAGGCACGTCGTCTTAGACTCCGAGAGCTAGATCTCATTGTTGGGCACGGGTGATCGGTCTCCGATAACCCCGGAAACGGTTTGGTTTCGGCATAGAAGCTACGGATCTGCCCCGTTAACCCATTTTCCACTGCTCTCCCAATCTTACTAAGCATCCATTTAGTAATAGTTTAAATAGAGAACCCTCAAAATGTACCGATCTACCCCCTGATCGCCTAGTGTGTGTGCGGATGACAGGGAGATCGATCTATCACTCTAATATATACCGGGATAAGGGAGGCATCTATTTTACCCCGGGTAAAAGATGAATCAAGTGGTCGTGGGGTGGAGTCTGCCACCTCTTGGGTCGTCGTGATGGCCTATGCTTAGACCGGGTCGGATACGCGCGTGACGGCTCGGCCTGCTCGCCCGGCTCCTCCCGAGTTCTTCGGGGACGAGGCTGAGGCCAGGGCCTACTTGAATGAGAGGTACCCTGGCTTCACGCCTGAGTACGTGGAGAACCGTCTCAGGTACGCGTTCAGGGGGGTGGGTGGGTGGCTGAGGCTTAAGCCGACGGGCGAGGTGATCAGGGGCGGGCTGGCAGTCGACCTCTGGCCTTACGTCGAGAGGATGAGGGCTCCCACGTTGCTGCTGATCGGGGAGGAGAGCACACTCGTATCCCCTGAGGCGAGGACGAGAATGGAGAGGATCCTGCCGGATTTCCAGGCGGTGGTGGTCAGGGGGACGGGTCACATGATCCCTCAGGAGAGGTCTGAGGAGTTCGAGGTGCTGGTGAGACGGTTTCTCGATAAAGTGGGTTCCTGACCCGTTTTATCCTTAATCGAATACGCGAGTGGCCGCCGGCGACATCATGACCGTCCAATACACCCTCCGAGTCGGAGCTGGCTTCACGATCCAATTCTTCCAGTTTCTCTACTCGATGTTCAGGTGCATCAGCGTCTACGGATACGACACCGGCCACACAAGTCGGCTTCTAATATTCGATGAGTGGGAGCACGGCGGAGGGATCTACGCGGATGACGCCAGTCTCTTCTTAGTCGCCGGACCCTACGATAACTGGTACTTCTACCAGCAGAACACCCAGAACTTCGGGATACCCCTCTGCGACTGCAGACCACTCTTCGAGCCTGTGGATATCATCGCCTTCAACGGGCTAGGAAGCGGCAAAATAGAGTCGATCACATTCTGCGAGATAAAAACGGGTAAGGCGCGGCTGAACCCTCGTGAGAGGATGGTCAAGGAAGCGGTTGAGGACGGTAGGGTCGACTATAGGGTGATGAAATGAGTGCAAGTCTGGTTGACGCCTTCCAGGATCTGAAGACTATACTCTGCGTCTGCCCCTGCTGCGGCGAGCTCGTTCGAGCCAGCGATCTGCACCTCAGCTATAAGGGGAAGGCCCCCAAGACCTGGCTCGACAAGTACGATGCGGAGCTGCAGAGGCTGGAGGCGAGGCGGGCCGCCTTTGAAGTGAAAGGTATTAGAGATAGGGCCGTGGCTCGGGGCAGGCTTCAGACGATTAGCAGGGTTAACAGTTGCCTCGAGCCTGGTCTCGCTATTTGTAATTTCAATCCATATGATATCAAGGCACTGTATCATCCTGCCGATTTCGTGGTCTTCGATGGCTTGGATTATAAGGAGCTCAATAAGATAGTATTTCTCGACAGCAAAAGGCGGGGTGATTCAGTGCAGAAGTCCTTGAAGTCCAGCATCAAAGAAGGTAGTTACGATTGGAGGTTAGCTCGAGTAACAGAGATAGGTGGAGTCGAATTCGAGTAATGACTCACCTAACCTCATATTAAGTAGGTGAATGGATTGGACATTACCAAAATTAAAAATCGTGAGTTAGGCGATGTCGCTGAGTATGAAGTTCTAGCTCAACTAACGGCTCTTGGGATAAAAGCAGCATTGGCTCGCTGGAATTATAAAGACTCGGATATTTTCATCGATCTCGACGGTAACTTCAAGAGAGTGCAGGTTAAGTCAAAACGTAAAGCCGAGTGGCCCGGCATCAAAGGCGTCATCGGCAAGGATATCTTAGTATTCGTAGATTATCACGATAAGAAAGAAAATGAGCGTCCAGACTTCTACTTGATCAATGCAGAAGACTGGAAAGAACTAATAACAAAGCTAGAAAAGGATTTTCCTTCAGATGTTAAAATCGACAAAAATAATGTACCTCACTGGTCACCCAAAAAGGAGGGTGGAAAAGGGTATCTTGGCGCGGGTGTATTAATAAATGCGAGACCAAAATACATAGCTATTGGTAACTTCAAAAATAATTGGGATATTTTGAAAAAGTAAAAAAAAGAGAGTTTGCGGGGGACATCTCCACTGTCTGGCGGGTTCGAATCCCACCCTCCACACTTTTCGGGCTCACTTCTGCTTCCTGAACACCTTTGTTGATCCCACGTCGCAGACGTAGTCGAAACCAACCTCGACGAGGACGCATACCTCCTCGACGGTGTCGGTGGCCTTGCTGAAGTAGCCGTCGCGTGCGCGACAAATGTTTTCTACTAAAGATAATGAGAATATGATGTGCAGGGTTTACTGTAATGTCAAATAAGACCAAATTCTTGGATGGAAGAGACCTTTCAGATATTCTTCCCGATCTTATAGAGAAATGCTCGGATATTGATGTCTGCGTCGCATTTGTTAAGATTGATGGTCTTCGTAAAATACTGCCTTCTTTAGAGAAACTGGTTGGAAAAGGAGGGGTAATCAGGTTTGTCTTTGAGATGTCCGGGATAACTGATAAAGAATCAGCAGAAGCACTGCTGAAATTCAGCAAAAATAATCCAACATCTCAGATACTTTTCCAGAACAGGCATTCATTACACGCCAAAGCTTACTTATTAAAAGGAGACAACCCGAAGGTGATCCTAGGTTCATCAAATCTCACTGGTGCCGCACTTAGTGATAATCAGGAGGCAAACGTTTTCATAGATAAACCTGATGATCAGCTTCTAGATGGCATTAGTGATTTCATTGAATCATGTTTGGACGATGCCGAGCCAATCGATCCAGCAGCTGTAAACGCATACGTTCCGCAAGTTAGAGAGCCTATTGGCTCCACACGACATTCAAACCATGAACAACCTACTGTTTCGAATTTGACTCTATCTTTTAAAGGAACTATCAGCGAACTTCTTGAGATATTAGGAAAGAATCGGTTCTATATCATGCATTTAAATTACTCTCATAGAAAAAATGAAGAGGAGCTCTGGAACTTTGCTTCAGCTAAACGGTTGATTGGGCTTCAGCATAGGAAAGTTGACAGTGACTGGATGAAAATTAGAACAAAAAATATCAAGGGATTAACAAAAGATTGGAGAACTCAATTCAACTATCTGTGTGAGGGAATTAACGCAAATAGCATGGAGAACGGCGATATAGTCCTGGTGCTTTGTGGGATGGATTCCCTTGTTGGCGTAGCGGAGATTATTGGGGATCATAAGTTTAGGCCATATCTTGCTGACGTTTTTTTTGATCATGTTCGTCGAGTTAGATGGATTAAGGCTTACACTTACGAAGATAAATTGAATATTCCGGATGTGGAGGGATTCTCACGCACACTAACCATAGTTAAGAAAGGATCGAATAGGTGGTCTAAACTAGGTGAAATAAATTTAGTTTAGAATCCTGTTTTTTTTGCCTACAAGCTGAAGGAATCACACAGATTTAAGATAAAGGCGCTCAGAGAGAAGTATAACTAATCGATGAATATTTGAGGTTTTTACTTTTCGCGAGTCGGTGGGTAATGTTAGTTCGTAGATCCTCGATGGTCTCTTTTTCCGATCTTCTCCACCCATAAGGAATTTCATTTTCCTCAGGTACTCTCGAAAGTTCTTCAGATTCTGCGCTAGCTACTTTTCAACTTAGCTAGTAATAAGTTAGTTTCTTCAGTGCGCATATCTCCACTCAGAATAGGGTTCGAATCCCACCCCGCACACGCAGGTTTCTGTTATACCATTCCAATTGCTGACCGAAACTTAGACCCTCAAGAGGAACATGGATTTGCATTCCTCTCATCCGAAAAAACGATACAAGATTTTTTCTATACTCTAAGCCAGCATGGAAAAAAACAGAGTCGAAATTCGCCAAGTCAATTTTTTCATTTAACTGCCTAATTACCCCGTTAGCCCACTTTTTCTTTTCTTGCTCGCCCATTGTCTTCAGAGTTAATTCATACGGTTCAACAGGTTCATCAAGCAGGATGAAGCCGTATTTGGCACTTAGGATGCCATTTAAATCATAGTTTCTCTCGGCGTAGCTCAGGGCCTTTGTGAATAGAGCTGATGGTGAGTATAGTTCTCTTGCTTTGCAAGGATATGTGACCTTTGACTTCGTACACGAGATTAGCCCTAACTTCAAAGACACCAGCTAAATCTCTAATAAGTTTAACATATATTTTAAACCGACAGTGATGTATCGATGTACGAGATGCGGAAAAGAATACGCAATTGAATATTACTTCAAGAATAGGTTCTGTGAGTGTGGCAATTACTTAGTGAGGGTAATTGGCGGAAATCATGCAAGTGGAGGCTTCTCGGGGAACATCTTCATTGAAGATATTGAAAGGGCTGTCAAACTTGGTTCTGTTCTACATGAAGACTTCCAATCAAGGAGAGGTATCTTCAAAGATTACGTGATGCCTGAGTATGTGCTACCCAATGCCGAGGAGGGCTCAAGGGAACTAGCTCTCTATTATACCTTCATAATAGCTTTAGACAAACAGGTGAACGCTGAGAGGCTGTGGGCAAGCGCGGTTGAAACCTACAATAGAGATCCATCAAAATTCGAACCAACAGCTATCCTCGATATGAGCATGAGCGAACTTGAGAACTTCATCAAGGAAATAGGTGGAAGATACTATTCAAACCAGGCAAAGGCGTGGAAAACCATCTCAAGAATCCTTGTCAGCAGATACAAAGGGGATCACGTAACATCACCCAGAAACCCTCTACCCTTCATGAGGTCTTGACTATCATAGATTCTTTTTCCGAGCTGAGGGGTGGGAAGCTCAGCCGCCTGTATCTTCGTGTCATGGGAGAAAAAGGGCTATTCAAGCTTACCAACTTGAAGGAACTCGACGTGGCTGTTGATATTCAGGTTTGTAGATTCACGTTTTATACGGGGGCTCTAACTAGTAAAGCTCCATTCGCTGGAGAAATCTCACAAGAGCCTGTGAGGTCAGCGGTGACAAGTATATGGAGAAAAACCTCAAAGGAGATTGGTTGTGGACCATACGAGCTAGACCAGCCAATCTGGTCACTTGCGTCAAGATATTGCACAAATAAACTATGCAATGGGTGTCCAGTTGAGGGGCACTGTTTGAAAAGGTTCGAGGTCATGCTTGATATTGGGCAAATAAAAATTCCTTCTGGAGAAAAGGAAATACGTGGCATTCTGCCAACAAAGGTAAGTAATATTGAGGAATCTTATGGGGAAATAACGTCGCTTGATCAGTATCAAACAATACTACTTAATGCTGAAGGGTTTATTGTCATCACTGATACTGCGACACCATCAAAGGTCCATAAACCTACTTGTAGATTCATATCGACGGATAATTTTATCGAAAAAGTAATTTTAAATAGAAATAGAAACGGGGCATATTATTGGATTCGGACTCCGAGTGAGGCTAAAAAATATAGAGCAACACAATGTAGTTTCTGTTTTAAGTAAGACGCGCGCTGGCAGGGCACGCATCTTTTTGTTAAAAAAAGGGGAAATGTTATATCACTGAAAATTAAATTTAAAACTATGTCTATAACAGTATCTCGCGCGCGCCTTCAAAAGGAATATTGAGGGGATTGTGTGAGATTTGCAATAATATCCGACGCACATCTTTTTCAAAGCTTCATGAAAAACTATGATCCTCTCTACGACTTCAGAAATACACTTCAAGAAATCAAAAAGGGGAAGCCAGACGCCCTTTTGATAGCCGGAGACATGTTTGATTGCAAAAAGACACCAAGCACCTACCTTCGGCACTATGAGGGTGAAGGACTTATGATGGAGGTGCGTAATGTTTTGACAGAATTCAGCATCCCCACCTATGCCATCAGGGGGAATCATGAAAAAGAAGAAGTTATGAAAGGTCTAGATCAGACCGTGGAAAATTTTCACTACATAAAAAACGATTGGGTCAAACTGGGTGGTATTTCAATCTTCTTCATGGACACACATTATGAGGGCGAATTGTATGAGCCGAATGCTATTTCCCAAATAATTAGACAATTGATTTCTTCTGAAAAATTCAAAGAAAAGTTGATACTGCTCTCGCATGAAACATTCGAACCTTTTCCTAATGCTTTACCTAGAGAAGTGATAGAAGAGGCAAGGAAATTCTTTGATTGGGTCATTAATGGTCATATGCACGTGTGGAATTCATCTGCCTATAATATTGAAAATGTGATAACACTTCCTTCTCTTTTGCCTTCCCGCCTTAGAGTGGGCAAATATTGGATTGAGCAATGCACATTTGGAATTGGTGACAAGAACCCAAAATTCGAAAAGAAAGAATCGCCATTTGGTTACGCGATTTTGGACACAGAAAATGGCGCTGTAGAATTTCGCCAAATCATGCCGTCCAGAAAGATAGTTGAAATATCTATAGATGTGACGGAGCTGTCTTTGAAGGATGTATTCAATCGATTCAGAGACATACTGAACGAGCTCAATAGAAGGAAAGAAAAGGACTCTTATGTAATTCTTTCTGAGATTCATGGTCTAGCCAACTTTGTGGCATCCTTTGTAGGCGAGGTTTTCAAAGAATATCCCGATTTGAATGTGGAGGAACTAAGGAATAATACCGAGCCGAGCATAACAACAGCTTCGGGAAAAATGATTTCCGCGCCACGACTCGACCCCGAACAGTTGTTCGAAGAGGTGGAAAAAGAACTCAGGATCTTGAGAGATGAATTATCAGAAAATGTTAGGATGGAACTAAAAACGGAGACCTTGGGGAGAATTCTATATGCAATACGCGATAGCGGACTGCTTGAGAAGTTACCACCGAGAACGACGACGAGGTTGGAGTATATGCTTAATGAAATAATTCAGCATCTCAATGTTGAGAAACCGGAGACTTTCGAAAGCGATCTGAAGAGCATAATAAAAAGGGTGAAGGAATAATGCAATTGATCCTCGTAAACTTCAACAATGTCCTCGGGTTGAACGGTTCTATCAATTTTGTTGAGGGAAAGCCTCTTTTGGTTTACGGCGAGAACGTCTCCGGCAAGTCGAATATAATCAACATGTTGAGATACTGCCTGATTCCAAAATTGAGGGAAAAGAAGGGATACCTCGAAGAAAAAAGGTTAAAGAAGAACGAGATACTTCTGAAAAAGAAAAGTACAGGGAGTATAGAGATATACTTCCAACAGAAGGGAGAATTTTACAAGTTATATTACTATTTCTCACGCAAGGGAAAAACTGTCAGTCAAGCGCAGAAGCTATTTGCAGCAAGAAAAACGGAGCTCCCATTGGAAGACGCGGAAAGAATCAATGTTATGTCGAGACTGGAATGGGAAGACCTGGGCACGTCCTCATTGAATGCATTCAAGGAAAAACTCGTTGACATAGGTATATATTCGGAAGTACTGGACATACTTATTTCTCCGTCCAACGTGAGAAACTTCTCTGAAGCTATCAACGGAAGTGTGGTTAGAGTTCCAGAATTACTTGCAGCTAGAATTTCAAGCATGCATGATAATTCTGGCAAATATCTGGGGAACCTACAGAAACTCTACGGTGTCATCATACTTGAAAGGGAAGAAAGCGATAGAAGAACAAAAGAATTGAAAAACAGTCTTCAAGAAGTTTCCAAAAACCTGAAGGAAATAGACGTCAACAAGATCTTCATCACTGGTGAGATCGCAAAGAACCTAGAAGGTCTTCAAAAATCATTGACAAAACAACTGGAATCGATTCCAAGCACGGTGGGCGAGATGAAAAAGGCCCTAGGTCTTCTTTCCTCGGAGAAGTATGAGATATGGACAAGCGCCATCGAACAGCTAGTCGCAGTTTCGGCCAAAGGAAAGGAACTTGGGGACATGCTAGAAAGGAAACAGTTCTTCGTAAACCTAGGGGAGACATTAAAAAAATGGAAAACGATCTTTGAAGGGTTACCTCCGGACTCACACCCCGAAGGACTTCTAACATTTTCTCTTCCAGACTACAAGAAGTTCGATTTCGCTGTCTTTTCCAACCCAGAACATATGAAGTCAATCTTTTTCACAGTTGATGAGGCAAAGGATGCGTTTCAGAAAGTGAGTGAGACCTGTAAAAAATACAGGATACCTTTGGAAACTACAGAAATCAACAACATGATAAAATCATACAGTGAGCTACTGACGGCTTTAAAAGAGCCACTGGACCCGAAAGGCGATCCAGCGCTTATTTCTAAACGGAGGGACAAGGTTGTGATCAGCCTACCGCTGGATATAGCTATTAAAAAGATGGAATATCTCAGGGGCATCGAACCGACGCCGCTGATTCACAGGCCGGAGAAGGTCGGTAAAGAAGAGTTTCAAAAAGAGGTCACCAGTCTTGCAGCTGGGATCAGTGGTGTCCAGAAAGAACTAAGAAAAGCTAAACAGGATATGACGGATACCAAGAGACTTCTAAAGAAATCCAAACAACTGAGAGAGTATGTTGACCGCGAGATTAAATCTTGCACGGCGAACATACAAAATGTGGAAAAGCAGTCGGATTCAATTATCCAGAAAGTGACGAAATCCTATCATTATGTCTGTGAAGTTTTCAAATTGACACCTGATCAGATAGATCTGTCAAGTGAGGGTGCTGTGGATGCGTCCTTTAGGGCAATATCTGCAAAATCCGAGGAGGCACAGAAATTATTCTCACAAGACCTGATAGAGCAGGTAAAGAAATATCCCGAGATTCTTGAGAAGCTTGAAATAAGTAAAGAAAAGGATTTCGCAGGTGTTGTTAAAAAAGTAAGAAGGGAATTCGAGCATAAAATACAAGAATTTTCCAAACTCCAAGAAGAGTATAGGAAAGTAAACGAATGGATTTTCACAAATATGGTTCAGCTGATGTCTATTGAAAATAAAGACAGAACAATAGGCATAATGAGCGATGCCCTGTTGATTGCGCAGTCAATCCTGACAAAGATTCATGAGAAGACAGATATAGAAAGAATTATCGAGGAGCTGGCTGAAAGGATTGAAGGCAGCATTAAAGACATCTACGAGAGAATCTTTCCAGAGGATGAATCTTTCAACTTCAGCCACTCTGGGAAAGGTCAGTTTATTTCATCCATCAACAACGAACCCATTACTCATCCTTCAGGCTCTCAGAGAGCAGCGATAAGCGTCGGAATAATGTTTTCACTGGCACAGACTTTCGGGTTGCCAATGATCCTTGACGAGGCTTTCGACCGTATCGACATAAGACGTCTGAAGTATTTTTGTGAATGTATCACGGGCTTGTCTGATATGCCAAGTAATTGTCAGCTATGCCTAGCTGGTTATACGTCTCTCAACATAGAGAAAAACCCTGAGGTCCTGCCTTTCGTTAATGGTTGGAAGATCTATATGGTTCAGAGGACAGATGTTCTGGAGAAGAACATTAAACCGATAGAGGGTTTTGTTCTCGATAAGTGAGATTAACGCGCGCGCCAGCATGTAACGTAATTGACCGGTCAATTTAATGAGGCAGGGTCGCTGGAGGTTCTTCATGTCTGATAGGAGCTTGTATTCACTTACTATCAGTTAGGGCACTGCGAGGAGGGTCAGGGAGCTGACGAGGGCTAAGGATCTTACGGTAGATCAGCTCATAAATGAGCTTATGACGGTGACTGAGGAACATGGATGGCCTACATGCGATTTGTTTTGAGCCAGAGTAAGAGCGAGAAACATGCCAGAGCACGTGGCCAGAATACACCCAATATCGACTAGTTAGAGGCGAGCATCGAGAACCAAGTTTGACCGGTCAATTCCTGTTTTCGTTACAAGCTGGCGCACGCTCTCCTCCCACAATAAATCCCATCGATCCTCGAACTCCTCATAGTCTTTTCGATTTATCCAATAAGTGCCCTTCCACCGGGCGCGCGCAGGCCGATTCAATAATTAGGTGTTGATGGCTTGATGCCGTGCTTAAGACAGACAAACAAGCCGCCTCACAACCAGAATTAACCAGAGAACACCCCAAAACATTCGACAATGGAAGTCAGACACCGTGAAACCCCTCTTCTACGCCAACAGATGAATGGCACCCTCTAACCAACCCCTCCACCCCGACTCCACCCTCACGCGAAGAAGGCCACGGACTGCCTTAGCTCCGGCCTCCCGATGCCATAGGCAGCTATGCAGACGGCGTACGCCACCATCAACACCAGCCCCACATGGATGCCCACGTTCTCAAGTCCCTGCCACGTCAGCCGCTGATAGGCTAACCTGCTCTTAGCCCGGCCATTAAAGCTCTCAGCCGCAGCCCTCAGCCGCCTGTACAGCGCCCTCATCCACTCGGGGCCCTCCACGTCGATCCTGTCCTTCACCGAGAGCACATCAGGCGGGTTCACGCGGCCCTTCAGCCTTCTCCAGGCGATTATGCGGCTCATCTTCAGAGACTCGATGAGCATGAACAATGCCTGGGACTCCAGCTGGCTGTCCCCGGCCAGGAGCTCCACCTCGATACTCTCGCCCAGCACCCTGTGGAGGAGCGCCTCAACCAGCTGCCTCTCGTTGACGTTCAGCGGGGCCTCCACGTGGCCGAGGGGGAAGCCCTCGATGTCGACGAGGAAGAGGCTCAGGTAGCCGAGGCTGAAGCCCTTCTTGCCTCGGCCCACACGGGCGTCAGGGTCCCCGAGGCCTCGGCCTGTGTCGTGGGGGTCCCGGCTGCTCCACGCGGGGAGGTCTGTGCCGTCTATGCAGGCTGCCTGGATGAGGCCTGCGGCTGATAACGGCTGGGATCTGCGTAGCCTCAGAGCCTCTCGTCGGAGCCATGCTTCGATGATGCGGAAGCCTTCCGCCCCGACGCGTTTCTTCATCTGGCTGAAGTGGGCCTCGCATGGGGCCCGGTCTCCGTAGCCGCAGACCTGTCTGAGGCTGGGGTCTCGTCTCAGCCGCTTCACCAGGTCCTTGATGTAGGGTATCTGCTCTAGTTGGCGGAGGAGGAGGGCTCGTAGGTCCCACTCGGGGTTGTACTCTACAGGTCTTCCTGGGCCTTCCTTGTGGAGGTTTTTCCGGAGGATGGGTTGGATAGGGGTTAAATCCAGGTTCTCGAATAAGAGTTTGGGAGAACCTACCTCCTTCATCAACCTTCAAATTGATGTGAGGTAGCTATCCCAATAAGAATAACGAATTATTGAATTAGCCCGCGCGTAACAAATGAGTTTTCATTCATTATGCGTAAATCCTTGTACTTCATAACCTCTGTCTCGAAAATGATTTAGTATCAATTCCACTCTGGTTTGAAAATCATTTAACATGTCTTGAGTAGCCTCTCTAGAACCAATTTCTTTATTTTCATCCATTAATACAATGTTTCCAAATATTTTTTCTGCACATGCTATATTTTCCATAAAATAATCAAAATTAAGTGGGTTGAAGAATAAATGCATTAATCGTTGAACTTTTTGAAAATACTGAATAAATCTTTGATCGTTTGGGAATCTTAAACAATAGTCATTTATTAAAAAGAATGCATCTGAGCCATATTGAAAAAGGGTATCTAATTCTTCGCCGTAATATGGTTCTCTCTCATAACGAATTATTATGTTGCCTATTAATTGATCTAAATCTTTTTCAAATTCTTGCTGAAGATCATTTATGTTCTCTTCATTTCCATATATTCTAAAACGGATGTATCTATCGTTTCTTGAGGTATATCGAAAAAAGTGATAATGTTTTATTAAATTATGGTGTTCTTCCTTGAATGGCTTTATATGTTCTACAAGAAGTGCATATCGTCTTTCCTCATCTTCTATATAAATTTTTACACCGTACCAAACATTTCTCATGATTTAATTACTTTTATTTTATTATATAAATTTACGCAACAAACAGAATAAAATAAAATCTCAGTTTATTGGTGTTTTTAGACCACATGAGTTCATGGGGGGGGGTCTTCGATTGGCTGTCCCTTTTCAATAGCGATTAGATCGCGCGCGCAGGTCAGTTAAATAATTGACCGGTCAATCTTTTATTGACATTTAACAATGTTACATCCATGCCGGAAAAGGGCTGGTACTCACTCACTGTACGGATGGAGACCGCTAAAAGGGTGAGAGAACTGGCAAAGGCCAGGGATTTGACGGTGGATGAACTCATAAACATGCTCATGAAACCGGTCTCGGGGCCCTCCTCGGCGAGTGGAGGAGGCGCCAGCAGCAGGAGGCGCTGAACAGCCTCAGGAGCGACTGGATATGAGCACCGTGGATACCCTGGAAGGCGAGTGGAGGACCACCTGCCTCCAGGGCTACAGGACCAACGAGGGTAACCCCGTCAACCTGAGGCCTCTCCAATATGGAACGGCGTAGGTTGCCACGAATAGGCTCCCGTTCTAACTCGATATGTTTATTATCACTTGTTGATACATGTTTTGGCATGAAGGACCGAATCGAGTACGACGCCTCCGAGAAGGGGCTGAGAGCCGTCCTCAAGGACTACCAGGAGATCGCCCTCAGAGCCATCTGGGCCACCCCCGAAGGCCTCGGCTCCAAAGCCGTGATGGATCGGGTGAACGCCGAGCTCAAGCCCAACACCATCAGCCGCGCCAGCATAATCAACTTCCTCGAATCCATGAGGGAGATGGGCGTCCTCAAGGGAGACGAGAAGACCGGGAAGGGAGGACACCGCTGGATCTACAGCCCCGCCATGAACGAAACTGAGTTCAAAGAGTTCATCGCTGACACCCTGATCAAAAAACTCATGAGGGACTTCCCCGAGGAGACCGCCGAGGCCGTCAAGAAGATATATTAGCCCCCTTTCGCCCTCAAGCATCTTCTCAAATCTGTAGAGCTCCTCGTCCCTCGAGGATAGTTCATCCAGCGTCTTCGCCGCGTCCTCCGGCTTCCTTCAGATCGTGAGGGCTAAGCACAAGATAACGGGCCTCACCTACCTCGGCACGAACTGGGTCACCGCCACGGAGGTAGCCGGCAACGTGGACATGATCTTCAGCCGAGGCTTCTACAACGGCACCGAGGACCCCATCGACGTAATCGAGGTCGGCTTAGCCTGGATAAGCCTCTACTGGCACAGCTACGGAGACCAGGCGTATTACATGATCCTACGCGATGTCCTCGCAGGAGCCGTCACCGTAGACCCAGGAGACACAGCCACCGTCCAGTACACGCTGAGGACGAACGTCGCGGTTTAGCTGGCAGGCCCGATGAGGCCTGCGCAGTTGTGGTCAGGTACATGATCTCTTTGAAGAGAAAAATTTAGCCCGGTTTCTACGCATTTCACCTCAAGCGTCAGAGGAGGCCATCTTTCTTCGCCGGAACTGAGGGATGCTGCCCGGACACCGCATCCAGTGAAACGTTTCTCATAGGTGCGTATGATATATAAATCGTTACGAGTTGTTATATTAGAGAATTAGATTTGAAGGCATATGTTTTACTAATCACTGAAGGTGGAAAGGAGTCTGAAGTAACACAGGCAATGAGTGGTGTAAAGGAGATTACGGCGCTCCACACTATTTATGGTATATATGACATAGTTGTGGAGGTTGAGGTGGAAACCATGGATAAGCTGAAGGAAATTGTCTTTAATAATATAAGGCGCCTTGACCATGTTAAAAACACAATAACTCTAATCACGTATGGCGAAGCTATCAAAAAAGATTAATCACGCGCCAGCTTGTACCGTGAACTGGTGAAAAATGGTATAAATCGTTTTTTAAGGTGTCTAATGAAAATGCCTTTCCGATGTTCATTGCCCCATCCCGGTCTCTCTGCGGTGAGGAGATCGGTTGTTTTAACAGATTGAGGAAACGGATATGCCCCCGAAGCTAGAGTTAACACCATTTTTCAAATGGAGCTAACGTGAGTGTAACTACTCTATCCAGCTAATTTTATTCACCCTTCCTTTTTTTCGAGCGCTAGAAGTTTATAATCCAAGTTAGATATTCCGATTGAGGGGGGCACTTGCCGTCGGTAAAGAATAGAATGGATGATATGTTGAAGACCATTGAAGAATCGGGCAGCAATGGAATTGAGATGAGGGAGTTAGTAAAGATCTATTATGAAAAATGGGGCTTCAGACTCGCTACCATCAAGGGATACATCTCTGACCTTGAGGAGGTGGAGAAGGTTAGAGTTGTAGGAACCATGATCTATCATTTCAGTTATCAGCCTCCGAGAGGTCTAGTTCGTTCAACAAGATGAAACAAAAAATCGCGTGCGTGAGTGGAATTGAGTGGTGGGACCGGTGAGATTTGAACAGATTTGTGCGTCTTCGGGATTTGTATTCGGTAGGCTCTCTAGGGCTCTAAGTTTTCGAGGACCATCCTGGTCTCCTCGGGGAAGTCCCTCATGAGCGATTCAATTATCGTCTTGGCCAAGTACTGTTTGTATTGCTGTTCGTCCATAGCCGGACTGTAGACCCAGCGGTGCCCACCCTTCCCCGTCTTGCGCGCGCGACTTCATGCTGAGTAGGGATGAGCCGTATAGGGACGCGGATGGTGGGTTGGTTGAGAGAAAGCTTAGGAATATGAGTAAGAGAGCGTTAGATGGCCTGCGGAACTAAGTGGGTGCTGCTTGTGGACCGCATCTCCAGAAAACGTTTCTCATATGAGCGCGCGATAGGATGTGTAAAAAAAGAGAGAATGTAAACTACTTCCAAACCTGCTTCAGAACCCTTAAAGCGTTCAAACCAGCGACCTTAGCGATCTCCGAGTCAGAGTAGCCGTGATTAATCATCCACCTGATGGCATTCGGAATAGACTCAGTTGGGTTCTCCATCCCCTTGACGTACTCAGGCAGAGCATCAAGGTTCATAGCCATTCCGAGGAACTCGTGCTGCGGAGCTCCCGGCTTTTTTGAGTGACCCATTCCCTTGGTGTTATTCTTCTTAGCCCCAATCTTGTACAGTTGGATGTGGTCCCCATACATAGTATCAGGTCCCCACCCAACATGGTCGATTCCAAAGGTCTTAATGCAGTACTCAGTCTGTTCCATGTAGGATTCAAGGCTAGCAACTGGATGCTTCTTCGTCGTCACAACCGCGCCAGCCATCTCAACGCCAAAGACACCATCCCTCTTAGCGAGCTCGTGAATGACATCGTCGGGTAGCATTCTCACTGTGGGTGTGAGAGTACGAGAACCACAGTGGCTAATTATGATCGGCTTAGAACTCATCTGAATCGTGTCCAGAGCAGTCTTATCCCCACAGTGGCTGACATCGATGAGCATACCAACCTTATTCATCCTGGCGACGCAGTCATAGCCAAAATCGGTTAACCCGCTGTCACCCTTCTCCTTCAGGCCCGAGCCAAGCATATTGGACTCGCTATAAGTGATTCCAGCCTGCCTGACCCCAAGCCCATAAAGGACGTCTATCCTGTCAACCTCATTCTCAATACAGTTTAGAGTCTCAATAACTCCAATCCATGCAAGCTTGCCATTCTTAAAAGCGTCATATATGTCATCCACCCCTCTGCAGTGGATAGCGAAACCCTGCTGCCTAAGATCACACAGCCTCATTCCGAGGTTCTGGACAACATCGGTCCAGTGATTACCATGCTTTGATGTGATTGCGCAGCCTCCATCCATCATGTTGTCGAAGACGGCATCAATGCCCGAGATGGCTAGAGCGTCATAAGCCAGAACCTCTCTGCCCTGATTGTTATAATCCTGCGCCATGTTTTTGGGACTAAGAACGGGATGTTCATGCAAGTCAATAACCACATTCTTGTCCATAAACTCCTTAAAACGAATCTCCTCCTCCTTAGACAAGGGATATGTATAGACCCATTCCTTCACCAAGGGTTCACGATACTCAATCTTCTCATAGTCTTTCTCAGGTTCGAGGTAGGAATACGCCTTATAACCGGAGTACTTCTTATTTCCACCCATAAGGGTCAATTATCAATACTCAACTTCCTTTATAATATTAATGGTTAACTAAAAATATAAAAAGAATAATCAATTTTTGAAAATAATCTTCTTTATACATCTCGCACGAAATAGCACGTAAAAATTTAGATTCCTAGTAATCGTTTTATTGATTTACCCGAAATAGTAGGAAGATGGCGGCATGCTCAAAATAAGCGACGAAGACAAGTACATGATTTCTGGAGGATTAGTAGCATTCGCACTTTCGATGACGGCTCTCCTAATCCTAGATTCAATCTACCCAATAGAGCAAGGAGAACCCGCCTTCATCGTAAAAATAATCAGCGGTTTAATAGTATACTTAATAGCCAACGCCATCGCCGGATTTCTAGTCACATTTAAAATTCAAGATAAACACATCAAAACTTCTCTTAAGGCAAGTATTTTCGGATTCGTCATCAACGCATCAGTTATGGTCTTTTTCCAATCCTTCTATGGAATAGTCTGGATATTTGCTGGTTATCTAATAGGCGGAATCCTAGGAGGGGTAGCTGGAAGATATTACATAAAATTAAGAAAAGTAACCTAGATACGTTTCCCAGCTTCCTCGGCATATTCTAGAAGGAGATTCTGCAACTCCTTTCGAAGCTCCTCCATCTGGTTGCCCTCAATCGGGAGCTTACCGAGTTTCTCCTTCAGCTGCTTTAGAAATGGGTCACTCTGAAAGCAGCTCGCGTACTCCGGTAGGTCGATCACCCTTCTTAAAACATCGATAAATCGTAACACACTGTATCTCGTGTTTCCACGGGGAGACAGAACCATCTCCGAGCAATTCAAGATATAACCTGATAACTCAAAAAGATACTCTTTGCTTGTTGTTTTTGAATCCGAGCTCAAAAACTCACCTCCAAACCATACTTCTCCAAGAAAGCAACCTGTTTCAAGCTCTTTTTCGGCCTTATCGTAGGCTCACCATCGGGATACCCAATAGAAAGTAACAAAGGCAAGAACACCTCTTCGGGAACCTGAATCAGTTTCTTAACTGCCTCCTGGTTAAAAGATGCGATAGCACAACTACCTAGACCTTCGCCCACACATTGAATCATTATATTCTCGCTCGCCATCGCCATATCCATCAAGGATACTGGCTTTTGATCCTCGATACAAACACCGATTATCAGAGTTGGATTCCCAGAAATTCCCTCGGAGAACATCTTTATGTTCCTTATCATCTTCGGGTTTCTGACAGCGACAAACTTCCAAGGCTGCCTATTCCCGCCTGAGGGGGCTAATCGACCCGCATCAAGAAGCTTCTTCAGCACCTCATCTGACACAACACGATTTGAGAAGCGCCTCACGCTTCTCCTCTTAAGAATCGCATCATTCACATCCATATTTTTCCCTACCAAGCACTACTCTATTAACGCAGCCATCAAAGATATGGCCTCTGTGAATGCGTGGTAAAACCGGTTATATTCCCTTGTTAATGTTGTTGTGAGGAACCTAGCCTCATCTGATCTTTGATCCATACCAACAAGCTCTCTAACCGGTTGTAGTTTTGGTATCGGCGGAATTCTAGTTGCGGGATCTTGACCAAACTGATCCGTCTGTATACAATATGGGGGTGTTAATATTCTGATAATTTTCATGAGTCCCTCGTTAAGTTTGTTTGAGTCTACCTTGGGATCGTTAGAAGCTATGATTCGATGTTGCTCCAGTTGCCGTGACATCTTTTTCAATTCTTGTGCTTTTTCAACTAATCCATCGAGTCTGAATGTACCTTGTGCAGCATCATTTAGTTCGGAGAGAGTTCTAATGTAGTCATCCGCCACGGGTTCGAAGTTGTAATCGAGCACCTTTTCGTTTACTAGCCTGAGGATAGTAGTCATGTTTACCTCCATCAGTATACCGAGGTTTTCCTTGTCGCCTTTGTCCAAGGTGTCCTGAAGTGTATGCCACCACCAACCACCAGCTCCTCCACCCGTCGTCTTTCCCTTCAGTGGGCTGTCATCGGGAATATTCTGGTTACAGCCAACCCGTGCTATTCCTATTCCCTGGAAGGATTGGTCACCCGCTCGGAAAATCCAAGTATTGTTTGTGACCTTAATTGGCTTTTTTACGAGCGTCTGCTCGTATTCTGCGACGTTTTTCTTATTGAATTGACTCAACTCAGACGAGGAGGAGGAAACCCACTCGCTTGCGCCAATTACTCCGGGTGAATCAATATTCATCTGCCCTATGCAGTTCTTGCTTAGATCTTCCCAGTACTTATCTACAAACCAAGTTGAGCCGGCGTATCTACCCATAGAATGACCCGGCCACCATGCGATCTTGATTCCGCGTCGCAGGTCTTTCCGGTGTCTCCAGAATATCTTGGCCATCTCAATGAATTGCACATTACCCCCGACGTTATCCGTCATCCCCTCACCCCACGAGCAATAATGGCCGTGAATCAGGAAGTACTTGTCCGGCTCTTCGCTACCCTTGATTGTTACGACTGGTAAGTAAACCTTAGGCCAGCCTTTCCAAATGTTCACTTTAAGGCTCGCCTTAATTGGCTCTTTTTTACACATTTCACGCAGTTTCAATCCATCATCACGGGTAATCGAAACAATCGGTATGTTGGGTATTCTATCCGCTGATTCCCTCGAAGGAGCGCCCCATACCGTTGTAACAACCATATCATGGATAACCGGATCCCCACTAATAGTGATCTGGGCAGCAGCCCCTTTCTGCATAGATATCCAAAGCCTCTCGGGAGCCCAAAGTGCAGCAAAGTCAACAAGTACAATCTTTCCCCTAACATCCTTACCCTCGTAATCTGAGAGTTCACCCTGCCCAACATCGATTATCTCTTTGACCATCCCCCTCGTCGAACCCGACATCGCGTGGCTCTGACAGGTAAACACAACCTCTTTGGGAGTCACGATCTTTAACTCAGCATCTTTAGACCTATCATGAGATGGATAACTGATGTAAGCCTCAAACTCGTGAACATCAATGGGAACTCCCTCCTTCTTGACCTGCTCAACGAAGTAGTCACAAGCTATCTTCTCCTCGGGAGTCCCCGAGAATTTTTCCCCGATGCTACATAGGTATTCCACATGTTTCCAGAGCTTATCTTTATCAACTTCAGCCCTTACAACTTTCTCCAACTTCTTTTGGATTTCAGATACATTTCCTGACATGTTGGTTCAACATTAAAAAATCTTTAAAATATATAAAGCATCAGCGTGCTAGTGCTTCGTTGCACAACTGATCGGGTTTTCCTTCCCTCACCTAATTACCCCACGCATCTACCCTGCCAGCCTAGACACAAGGGTTGAGGCTCATGAAGAGGTTGTACAGAAACGCCTTCAACAACATCTCCCCAACCATATTCGGAAAGCTCCGAGCCATCACATACTCCCCGAACACTCGTTTAATGACGGAGAACGCGGTCTCGGCCATCCACCGCCGCCCATACCCCACCCGCCTCCTCCAGCCCTCAGGGTCCCCAAGCTGCTCCAAGACGACTCTCTTCTGGGCGTGGCAGCCGCGGGCCCTGCGCGAGGAGTTCCGACGGACCCTGATGCCGGCCTCGATGCCCTTCGCGTCCAGATACTGGAAGTTGAGCCGGGAGTCGTATGCGCCGTCACCCAGAACCCGAACCACGTTGCATCTCCGTCTGGCCTGCTCCACCAGAGGCACCAGCAATCCTCCGTCGCCCGTCCTCTCGTCGGTGACCTCCATGGAGACGATCTGCCTCGTCTCCACATCCACGGCTATGTGGATCTTGAGGAAGCCACTGCGCCTCCTCCACTTGGCTCGCATCCACTCGCCCCTGTCGGCGACCTTTACGCCGGAGGCGTCCACGGCTATGGTCACGGGCCTCCCCGGGTCCATGTGGGGTTCTAGAGCGATGTTTAGCTTGTTGACTCTGCGGCAGCTGGTGGAGTAGTCTGGCGCTCTGAGCATTGGCTCCCATTGGGCTAGGGCCCGGGTGAAGCCTTCCAGCTGTCTGTAGGGTAGCCGGAATAGGGCGCGGAGGAGCCCCTGGAGATTGATGAAGTCATCGGGGTAACGGTACCGGGCTCCTTCCTTGCCCTGGTTCATCTCTTCTAGTTCTTCTCCCCAGGTGTGGATGAGGTTGAGGTCGAGGAGTATCTCGCCTCGTTTGACGAGTGCCTCGTTGTAGTTGGGCCAGTCAGCCGCCATCGGGCATCTAATGTATTTTTAGCTGAATGTTAATAGATCTTTCCATCGAATCAACAAGAAAAAACCAAAGATATGCAACAAAACAGTTAAACCCAAACCTTTTCAAGAAGTTTGATGGCGTTTCCACCCATAATCTTAGCTATTTCATCGTCGGAATAGCCGTTTTTAATCATCCAGCGGGCTATGTTGATAAACTCGTTCGGGTTCTCAACCCCCTTAACATAGCCAGGATCAACGGCATCCTTAGGTACGGGCCATTGACGTCTAGACTTCCTACCTGGACGCTGGTAGTGACCGATCAGCCTCGAGAACCAATACTTGTAGAGTCCTTGATGCTCCCCATACAAGGTATCTGGTCCACAAGCAACGTGGTCTATGCCCATGACCTTGATGCAGTACTCAAGGCATTCACCGTAGCTCTCGATGCTGCCAATCGGGTGCTTTTCTGTACTAAGCCCCCTTCCTGCACCACCGATACCTAGAACACCGTCGTGCTCAGCTAGGGCGTGGAGGACTTCGTCGCCGGTTGTGTGCCCGATCGCTATGGCGGCGGGGCCACTATGGCTGTTGTAGATTGGTTTTTTACTCAACTCAATTGTGTCTAATGCGGTGCGATCACTTGTATGTCCTACATCTATCAGCATACCGAGCTTGTTCATTCGAACTATGCAGTCGTAGCCGAAGTCGGTTAAGCCCAACTCCGGGTTAGTCTCTCCCATGCCTCCGCCGAGCATATTGGATTCACTATAGCATATGCCCATGCTTCGGATGCCGAAGCCGTAGAGGACATCTAGACGATCAACCTCGTTCTCGCAGGGTGTGGCTGATTCAATGCAGAGAACGACTCCAATCTTGCCGTTCTTCTTTGCGTTCTTGATGTCCTGCACTCTTAATACTGGAACAACCATATCCTGGTGGTGTATGTCGCTTAGGCGAATACCTATATCGTGTACGACATCGTTCCACTTCCACCCCTTGTAACTCGTTATGAAGGCGGTACCATCCATCAGATGGTCAAAGACACAGTCGAGCCCAGAGACACTGAGGGCCTCATACGCCATGAAGTCCCGGCCCATGTGCTGCTGCTCCATGCCTTGGCTCATATCTTCAGGCCAGATGACTGGGTGCTCATGCAGGGATATCACGAGGTTCTTCTCAACGAACCGTTCGAATCGCTCCTCCTCGGTCTTGGAGAGGGAAACGAAGTATGGATGGACCCTTCCGAGTTCTTTACACAGTTTAAACTCCTGGTAGTCCTTACCAGGTTCCAAGTACTGGAACGCCTTATAGCCATTATACGATTTACTTTTGACCATTCCAGATCGAGTATTCAATGCAAGTAGATGTATAAAAGACGTAAGATGTGAGATTGTGGGTTTATTAAATTCTCATCAAGAGTGAGGATCAGAGAGGCCAACAAGTCTTTATTATTCTTAACCCGTTTAGCCCCATTATCTTCTTGATGTCGTTATCTGAGAATCCCTCACGAGCCAGACCTCGTATAATGTTTGTAAAATCCGAGGGGCTCTCCAGACCATTAACATAGTCGAGATCCTTCACCTCCTCAGCACTGTTATGTGCTGGGGTCAGGTTCGAAGGTCGCTGCCTCTTATAGTGCCCCCGAGCGGCTCGAGGTCTTATTTCATGAATTGGCCCATTGCGATAAAGGCTCTGATGGTCCCCCCAAAGGGTATCGGGGCCTGCCCCAACATGATCAGGGCCCAATATCTCCACCAAGTACTTCAGATGATCGAGAAGACACTCAATGGAAGCCTCAGGGTGCTGTTTAGTTCGTGGGGCGAAACCCGCGACTTCTACACCAACCACACCATTCTTCTCAGCGCAGGCTTTCAAAACCTCGTCAGGCAGCATACGGGTAGTGTTCCAGAGTGTACGAGAACCACAATGACTAATTAAAATCGGCTTATCACTAGCTTGTATCGTGTCCATGGCGGTCTTTGATCCAGCGTGTGAGACATCAATAATCACACCCGTCTTATTCATCCTCTTGACTGCGTCATAGCCAACATCCGTTAATCCACCGTCGCCAATTTCAGCCAAACCCGATCCAAGCGTATTAGATTCGCTGTACACTATTCCCATGCTTCGGATGCCGAATCCGTAGAGAAGGTCAACTTTGTCTACGTCCCTGTCGATCGCAGACGCCTGCTCAATTGTGTGAATGACCGCGACTTTCCCCTCCTTATGAGCCATTAAGATGTCATCAAGTTTCCTAGCAGGTATCACGAAATCTTGGTGATCGTAATCTGCCATGCTCATACCAATCCAGTTTAAGACGTTCTCGTACGTGGTGCATACACAGTTGTCAAAAACTACGTCGATCCCCGAGCGAGCAAGCCCCTCGAAGCCCTTAAACTGCCTCCTCCTCTCAAACGGAGGCTGCTTTACAGGGTAACCCTCGGGGAAAACATCGAGGTGCTCATGAAGATCAATGATAATATTTTTCTCAATTATCTCCTCAACATGAGATTCTTGATCATTACTTAACCCGAAGTCATACTTCGGGAATCGATTCAGCTGTTTCTCAAGTGGAAAAGCGTCGTAATCCACTTTGGGTGAAAGATAACTCCAGGAAGTGTAGCCACTCCATTTCTTATTTCGACCCATACAAGATCAAAATTGACATACTGGTTTAGCGATAAAAATTTAGGGGTAATATAAACTCAAAAAAGACCAGAGACTCTGACAAGCTTAGATTGGCCAGCACTCTTTAATCAGGCGAAGGGCGTTCGTCCCCATAACCTTCTTAATCACCTTATCCGAGTAACCGTCTCTTATAAGTCCCCGGATTACGTTGGTGAAGTCCGAAGGGCTCTCTAGACCCTTAATGTAGTCAAGGTTCCTGACTAGCTCCCCCGTGTTAAACTCCTTCACTAGATGTGCGGGACGCTCCCTCTTGTAATGACCTCTGGCTCCCCTTGACCTCACCTCACCAATAGGCCCATTTCTGTATAATCCAGCGTGGTCCCCCCAGAGTGTGTCCGGACCCACACCGACATGATCCTCTCCGATGAGTTCAAGTAGATACTTTAGGTGCTCAAGCGCGGTTTCTATTGTTCCCTCTGGATGCTTCGCAGTCCGTGGCGCAAAACCCGCGACTTCTACACCAACCACACCATTCTTCTCAGCGCAGGCTTTCAAAACCTCGTCAGGGAGCATCCTCGTACTATTTGTAAGTGTACGGGACCCACAGTGGCTGATAAGAATCGGCTTCTCGCTCGCCTGAATCGTATCCATGGCGGTCTTTGATCCAGCGTGTGAAACATCGATGATCACACCCGTCTTATTCATTCGTTTAATTGCATCATAGCCGATGTCTGTCAAACCACCATCCCCGAATTCAGCTAGGCCCGAACCTAAAGTATTTGATTCACTGTAAACAACACCCATCGACCTAACACCAAAGCCATAGAGGAGATCGACTCTATCAACGTCTCTATCTATGGCTGATGCCTGCTCAATGGTGTGAATAACAGCGACTTTTCCTTCCTTAAACGCCCTCAGTAAATCGTCGACCCTCCTAGCGGGAATCACGAAGTCTTGATGATCGTAATCAGCCATACTCATTCCAGCCCAATTAATCACATTCTCATAAGTGCTGCAGACACAGTTGTCGAAAACTACGTCGATCCCCGAGCGAGCAAGCCCCTCGAAGCCCTTAAACTGTCTCTTAGGCATGGCCCGGATCTTCACCGGGTAACCTTCTGGGAAGACGTTGAGATGCTCATGGAGGTCTATCAAGATGTTATTCACTATGATCTTTTCTACTTGGTTTTCCTGATCTTTAGTTAAACCAAAATCGTACTTTGGGAAGCGGTCAACCTGCTTCTCAAGTTCTACAACATCATAGTCAACCTTCGGAGTCAGATAACTCCAGGAAGTGTAGCCACTCCATTTCTTATTTCGACCCATACAGGATCATGAAATATTAATGATCTAACCTTAAAAATTTAGGGATATAAGAAATTAAAAAAATGGATAAAACATGAAATCGTATCACTCGCATAGCTTCAAGATTTTTTCCATAAGCCCAGATACTTCGTCGAGTTTGTCGTTAAAGCAGTTGATGTTCCTGATGACTCTTGTTCTAACTAATCCCGACGAGAAATCGTCTTCGCTTAGATTCTCAAGCCGGAGCACGGGTTGGAGGAGAGGAATCAAGCCCATACTGTACGCTGGGTCCTGATCATAGTAGCCACTGTAAGTGTACTGTGTGGATGTTAAAACATGAGTGAGTCTCACAAGAGCCTCATTTATCTTCATCAGCTTTGATTTTTTACCCTTTCCTAAACCATTTAAGTTACCCTGAAGAGCCTCTGATAAAGCCTTAATTTTAACTACCATTTCCTGCGAAGGTTTCAGATACTGACTCGACTTGGGCGCCTTATTCATCAACTCTAGGAATGCTTTCTCAAAGTTGCCAATTGCATCAGCGATGTTGAACGGGAGGATACCACTATTAACGAGCCGAGAAACCGCTAATGTCTCCATGCGGATCTCCCGTTCTAGGTTTGCTTTATCTCCTTTATCGACTGTATCCGCAGGGTTATGCCACCACCACCCTCCGCCACTTCCCCCCGTCCAGACCCCAGCATCGGGGCTTCCTTTGGGCAGGTGACCATTGGCTCCAACGGAGGGTATACCTATTCCATAGAAGGATTGATCACCCGCGCGCGAGTAACGGACGCCTACATTAAACTTCTCCAGACCAATGGCATCCTTAATCACATCAGCCATGAAGTTGACGGTGCCCATTATCCCACCTCCGCCAACTTCGGAGGCGCTCTTCACACCAGGTGAGTCAATGTTCATCGACGCGAAGCAATTTTTACTAAGGTCATCGTAGAAATTATCAGCATACCACGTCGAGCCTGAATATCGCCCTGTAGAGTGTCCCGACCACCATGCGACGCGAAGACTTCTATTCATCCCACGCCTGTTCTTGGCGAAAATCCTGCACAGCTCAAGACAAGCGGCGTTACCTGTGCAATTATCAGTAGTACCATAATACCAAGAATCCATATGACCGTGAACCAGCATGAATTTCTCAGGTTCAGTCTTTCCCTCCACTTTAGCTACGGTTATCGGAATTCTCCTCCACTTAGTATCTACGTTTGATGTGAGGCTGATCCGAACACTCCCCTTCTTCAATAGCTCGAGAAGATGTTCCCCATCGGATCTCTTGATAGAGATCGCGGGAATCTTGGGAAGTCTCTCAACGGATTCAGGCGTTGGCGTGCCCCAGATCGTTGTGATAATCATTTCGTGTATAGCCTCCTCGCCGCTGATGTGTATCTGAGCCAGCGCCCCCGCTGCTTGAGCCGCCCACATGATTGTCGGCGCTGCTAGCCCCCAAACAATAGGGATCTTCCCTCCGACATTGGCCTTCTTATATAGCGAAAGAACCTCCTCGATACCACCGAACAGTGTGTCAGGGGGTAATTCTATGAAAACTAACTCACCACTTATCCCATTCTTGTCCGTCTTAGCGCTGAACGCAGCGGGCCTACATTCGATACTTCTATTTTCATCATTAATTCGAAGGGAGGCATCTATCGGATGGCTAATTAGCGAGCTGAATTCGTAGGCATTGAAGGGTACACCGTATTCGATTAATTTTTGACGTATGTATTCATGGGCCTTTACTTCACCCTCGGTACCCGAGGTCTTCTCAATTTTTGATAGGAATTCTACGTGCTTCCAAGCTTCCTTCGCGGACGCTTGACGTAAAATCTTTTTCTCAAAATTCGAGGACATGTTTAGACATTACACGAAAAATATAAAGGGTTTTGGGAACTGGAAAAAATTGTAAATAATAGAAGAACAGAGATAACCTGATCAACGATGGGGAGAAACAAGAAGTATAACAACTATAGAGCGTATCAATATCTTCAACCAGGAATTGATTATAAGGAATTCAAGATGAGGCGAGCCACCATCCCCGAGTGGGAGCATCCGGTACCACTCTCCAAGGCGGAGGAGGATCGCTTCGAACAGTTCGTGGAGAAGAACATCATCATCGACTTGCATGAACACCCATGTCTATACCCTGAGGACCTAAACGACTCGCCGGAGCTGCCAAAAGAGGGAAGACAGTTCATGGCCCACGAAGCTCTCAGCACCAGCCGCCTAGACTGCGTCTTCGACAACATGCTAGATGGAAGATGCACAATAAACACAAAACATGGCTGGGACTGGATGAGTACCCTCCACGACCTTGGCCAAAGACTATGTGACATCGCCCACCAAGACTTTGTCATTCACTGCAAACGCGCAAGCGATATCCACGACGCATTTAACAATGGAAAACTCGCTTGGGTAGCAGCGCTAGAGTCGGCATCATGCATCGAAAACGAGGTTGATCGAATAGACATACTATTTGGTCTCGGCGTTCGAAGCTTAGGAATCTGCTACAGTGAAAATAATATGCTCGGCGGAGGCATGGGGGAGATCAACCAGGATGTTGGACTATCAGACTTCGGCTACGATGCCGTAGTCAGAATGAACAAGGTGGGAATGCTCATCGACGTAGGACATACCTCCGACCGTACCACCCTGGAAACCATTGAATCCAGCAAGGATCCGATCTACAACAGTCACAGCGGCCCCGCCGCCATAGCGATCGGGCACACAACCGGCGACGAAGTCCTACACGCTCTAGCTGAGCACGACGGCATCCTCGGTGTAGGAGGCGCAGGCATGGGCCTTAGGACTAAGAACCATCCGATTGGAAGCATCGACAGTTATGGTGAATGCCTGGAGTACTGCATCAAGGTCATGGGCATAGACCACGTTGGATGCGGCCCGGACTCACTGTATGGAGACCATATCGCACACTACGCAGCTTTTAGGAGACGGATGAAAACAGATGGTTATGGACACTACGAACGCCCAGGGAGGAAGCCCCGCGGAAGAGGATTCCCCATCCCGGAGGGGATGAAAGACCCAGGCTACGTCAAAGGTCTTGAAAACCCAAACGACTTTATCAACATAGCCCGATGGATGATTAAGCACGGATACTCCGACGATGAAATCGCCAAAGTGATGGGAAAGAATGCTTTAAAGCTCTTTGAAAAGGTCTGGTACTAACACCCTTTTTTAACTCGCACATGTTAATTTTTCAAACCAATAATTATTAAGAGGATTCGTATTAACCTCGTTTTCTGTCTGTACCCATCGAATTAACCACCAAACAAGTTACAACGACACCTAAAAGCCATCAACCACCACTGAAACCCGCCCCAGGCACAAAAACAGCAGCCAAAACACCGAGAAAAACCC
>Ga0315289_10002363_pt1 | contig 28971 bp, 25 predicted proteins | sample YL17G11_40_MG_FD_203452 | JGI IMG/M metagenome (GOLD analysis project Ga0315289, IMG submission 203452) | Sediment microbial communities from Yellowstone Lake, YNP, Wyoming, USA - YL17G11_40 | ecosystem: Environmental > Aquatic > Freshwater > Lake > Sediment | place: USA: Wyoming | collected... | reverse complement strand
TTTTCATATATTTTACTCTATCAAAAAACCGCCCAAATAAATAGGCGGAAATCTTAGCTGTGTGCCCCGGTCTGGAACCTAGGTTTTAAGGGGAAATTAGACGGTTTTTGAGAATGTCTCGTAACGCGTCTCGGTCGGGTCTATTTTACCACAAAATTGGACATATTGGATACCACAAGAGGGTGTACAATATAAAAAGCCCTGTCAGTCATTGACTGACAGGGCTTTGTTTGATAGCCCTCCGCTACCTTATTACTTTGTTTCTTCGCACCATTGTCTGGCGTTCTGAAACATTTGAATCCAAGGAGAAGCCCTGAGATTTTTCTTAAGATCATTCGGCATCCAAGGCCATTGCCATTTCAGAAACGCTCTTTCAGGATGAGGCATCATTGCGATATGTTGTCCATCAGGCGAACAAAGAGCTGCAATGCCTTCTCTCGATCCGTTCGGATTAAAGGGATACTCGTCTGTTGAGAAACCTTCCTCATCCACATAATGAATAGGATCGAGATGTTCGTTCGAAACTTCTTCCAGCCAGAATTCGTCTGGGAAAACCATTTTACCCTCGCCATGGGCAACCCATACTCCTAGGATGGAATTCTCCATGCCACGAAGCATGATCGCCGGACTCGGATAGATTTTGGCAGAGACCCATCGCGACTCGAATCTTCCGGAACTATTCTGGATACACCTTGGTTGCTCTTCGTCTTTGATTCCCGGGAAGGGCACCCAGCCCATAAGCGTGAAAAGTTGGCAGCCATTGCATACGCCCAGAGAAAATGTATCTTCGCGATCAAAAAAGTCTTCAAACATCTTCCTGAGCTTCTCGTTGAATCTGATGGTCGCAGCCCAACCCTTGGCGCTTTCGGGCACATCGGCGTAAGAGAATCCTCCTACGGCAGCTAATCCCCGGAATCGTTTCAGGTTTATGCGACCTTCAATGAGGTCGGTCATTGTGACGTCCCACGGTTTGAATCCTGCAAGATAGAAAGCTGATGTCATTTCTCTGTCGCCATTACTTCCCTCTTCGCGGAGTATCGCGATTTCGGGTTTTACTGTTTTTCTTAGAATGTAAGATGTAGTTGGCTTGGGCTCAAAAGGAATAACATATGTCTGTCCGCGCCTGAAACGAAGTTCCCGATTTTCCTCGTCAATGCATTTAGGATTTGCTTGTAGTTTTTCGATTTGGTAAGAAGTTTCTTCCCACCACTGGCGCAAAAGAGGCATTTCCTCTTTAAGGATAACTTCTGAATTGAGACCGATAGAGATGTTTTTCTTTTTCTCGGTTCCCGCGATGACGTAAGATAGCAACCCGGACGAACACAGTATATCCCTTACCTTCTCAGTCTCGGCGAGGTCACATTCGATTATCAACCCCGCCTCTTCCGCGAACAGTTTTTCCAGGGGATTCCAAGAACCGTTCAATCCGATTTGCAGTCCGCAGTTACCGGCAAACGCCATTTCCAGCAGGACAACAATCAGTCCGCCGTCGCTCACATCGTGACCAGATAGAATGAGGTCTTTTAATATGAGTTGCTGAACTGCAAGAAAGGCCCGTTTCAGCATGTCCGGATTATCAATATCCGGAGACTCATCACCGATCTGGTTATAAACTTGAGATAAGACGGAACCACCGAGACGAGTTTTGTCTCCTGAGAGATCAATAAAGATCAATTCGCTTCTGCCCGGTCTTTTAATATCGGGTGTAACAACTTTTGTGATGTCAGGCATGGGCGCGTAAGCGGAAACAACGAGCTCTCTGGGAGATTTTACAACCTCGGTACCGACTTTTGTCGCCATGGACAAGCTGTCCTTGCCGCGGATAACGCTGATGCCGAGTTCAATCATCAGGTCTCTCATTGCGCACGCTGCATCGTATATTGCAGCACCTTCACCAGGAAGTTTGGCAGCCCACATCCAGTTTGCCGAACACTTAACGTCTTGCAATTTGGTGATTTTAGCCCACACCATATTAGTCAGTGCTTCGGCAACCGCCATTCGTGCACCGGCTTTAGGATCCAGAATCATTTTTATAGGTTGTTCTCCGATGGAAGTCGCGATACCCCTCTTTCCGAAATGGCTTTGAGCAACCACTGCCACATCCGCAACTGTAAGTTGGAGAGGTCCGCAGCATTGCTGCTGGGCAATCAGTCCCGTAACACTCCTGTCAACTTTATTGGTCAGGAATTTTTTGGAACCGACTGCCACGTTGTGCAGGACTCGGTAAAGCGCATCTTTGACCGTGATGTCTTGCGGCAGTTTCACTGGCGCAAAGGGACATTCTGATCTGGTATCTTGGAAAGTTTTCTGAGGAATGCGTCCCGAGACTTTTTCCAGGTTGAGATCCACAGGATTAGAATCGTCCGTTTCGTCATGGACGATAAAGCGACCATCGCCTGTTACTTTTCCCAGAATCTCGCAATTCACTTTTTCTCTTTTGCAGATTCCCTTGAATTCTTCAATGCGATCTTCCGAGATTATTATGCCGTAGCGTTCCTGGTATTCGGCCACCCAAATTTCAACTACTGAAAGAGTCGGGTCACCGAGAATGATCCGTCGGATTTCAATTCTCCCGCCAGATTTTTCAACAAGTTCCTTCAGAACGTTAGCTGGTCCACCGGCGCCCTGGTCGTGAACGATGACGATGGGATTTTTATCTCCCATCTCAGAACAGGCACGAATAACGCGATTGGTTTTTTGTTCCATTTCGGCGTCTCCTCTTTGAACTGCGTCGAAATCCAGTTTTGCTTCGTTCTCACCTTGGAGTTTGCTGGACGCAGCTCCTCCGCCAAAACCGATTCGGTAGGCAGGCCCGCCGATTTGTACTATCAGCATGCCTTTTTCAGCTTCATCCTTGTAAAGACCTCTGTCATCAATCTGGCCGATGCCACCGGTAAACATTATCGGTTTTATCCATGCCCATCGTTGGTTGTCCGGGATTCGCAAATCGAAAGAACGAGTGAATCCCGCGATAACCGGCTCGCCGATTTTGTTTCCGTAATCGCTGGCTCCGTTGCTTGCCTGAATTTCGATTTCCAAAGGCCGAGCCAAATCAAAAGGGTATGCGCTTGCTTTGCCTTCCCAGGGCAAATCATAGCCAGGTATAAGCAGATTGGCCACGCAATAGCCCGCGGTTCCCGCGATAATCTCAGCTCCTCTACCGGTAGCTTTGCCATCTCTGATTCTTCCTCCCGTTCCTGTATCAGCTCCGGGTTTTGGAGCCACGCCAGTCGGGAAGTTATGAGTTTCCGCAGTCAAGGTGAGATGGTATTTTACATTTACCTTGATAAACGAAGATGGTCTTCCAGGATTTTCGGGAAGAATGGTCTGAGTGATGTATCCTTTTATCACACAAGAGTTGTCGTAGAAAGCAAGCAAACTATTGGCAGGATTTGCTTTGAAAGTTGATTGGACGATTTCCATCAACGTTTCGGGCATGACTCTACTGTCGATAATCTGTTTTCCTTTGAAGTAGCCGTGTCGGGAATGTTCAGAGTTGGCGTTGTTCAAGTCCATAATTTCCACGATTGTCGGATTTCTCTTTTCCTGTTTCACGAAGTAGTCGTAGTAGAAATTCCTGTCGGCTTCGTCCATTGCCAACCCCGGGATTTCCAAAAGTGCATCCGATCCTTTTTCTGCCATAGGTATGGCATAAACCGGTTCGGTTTCCGTTTTCACTTTAAAAGATGATAACGGTTCGGGATAGACGCACTCGGTCATCCGGTCATGATTCTCCCGGATGAATTTTTCTGCGTCGATCCCTACTATTGGATATCTTCGGGATCGTTCGATGCGAACAATCTTTTTTAGTCCGCAGGCATGGCAGATGGAAACAATGTTAGTTGAATAAGCCGTGGCAAAATTCATGCGCGGCCCCAATTCAACTATGTTTTGACTCTCGAGGCCAGGCCTTGGCGAGATCGTTTCCGAAATAAAGCCGCTTGCCAGGATCTGTGTTAATATTTTGAGTTCTTCGGGATTCAGGGGTTCAGAAGTCTCGATGTTGAAACAGTATTCCAAATGGTCGTTCTGTCCTAAAAACAAGTGTAGCATTATGTTTTCCTCCTTTCTTTCAGTGCGGAAGATTTTCCGCTCCGTTTATTCTGTAAACCTTGTTGTTTTCCAAATATATGTCTCCCTGAACCACCCGGTTTAAAATGTAACTCTGCCAAGCACGCTCTTTCTCGTTTACTCTCTTCGCCAATATTTCAGCATCATCGTCAGGTCTGATAAGAACCGGTATTTTGAAGAAAATTGGACCGTGGTCGTATTGGTCGTCTGCGAAATGCATGGTTACGGCGCTCTGATTTATTTCACCTCTCTTATAAGCCGCTATAACTACTTCGTGTACATGATGCCCGTACATTCCTTTGCCGCCAAATTTGGGTAACGGACCGGGATGGATATTTATTGTTTTGCCCGGTTCTAATCCATGAACCAGCTTGAGCCAACCAGAGCACATCACAAAATCGGGCTTAAATTCCACGACGTAATACTGATAACCCAGGGAATTAAATGGCCCTGACCAGAATTTGAAGGAAATGCCCAAGACATCTGCTTTCTTACGAACGCCTCCCCATTCGTGATTGGAAACTACGCCGATTATTTCTGCGTTGAGAATCGGCGGTTCGGTACGGGAAAATTCCACTAATTCTTGAAAACCAGATCCTCCGCCTTTTGCGTCGCCGCTTGCGAAAACCAGAATTCTCTTTTTTAACATGACTTACTCCTTTTATTTATTTCTTTTTGTATTTTTCTGTATATTTACGTATCTGTTGATACGATTTTAAAGGAACAAAAAGGAGGTTAAGTTCCTCCTCCTGCGTTTTTTATAACACAATCAATTGTTTTATTCAAATAAAAACCCTGACCGTCAAGACGTTTGACTATCAGGGTTTTATAAAACAACAAATGGTTTTTCTATTCGCCAGGAGGAGGCAAGGTTATATTTTCTGGCTCGAATATAACCTTCCGTTCTCCTTCTTCAACGCGGCCCACTTCAATGAGCGGGTATCCAAGATTCAGCTTTTCACCAATGCCGATAACTTTCTGCATCACAGAATTTTGCACGAATATGTAGTAGCCGATGCCCCAATTGAAGGTGGTCAGACAATCTTGGATGCTAACGCCCAACTCTCTCATGAAGCGGAATAGCGGCGGAACCTCCGACCAGGTATGAATGCGGTAAGTGAACGGCCGCTTATCAAAAGCTACTTTGCTTATTCCGCTTCCCGTTCCCGGAACGAGAGCGTGAATTTCTATAGGCTCATTCATAAGAGCTTCCACAACCTCCACATATGATCGGGTTGGAATAAGAGCTTCTTCGCCAAGCGTATTTCCGTTTGGCAGTTTCGTAAGAAACTTTTCCGGAAGGTCTAGGGCGCGCTTGATCACGAGCGAAATGCCGTTGGCGTGTAATCCCGAGGACGGAACGCCGATAATACTGTCGCCAACTTGAATCCCGTCATTCCTGATGAGTTTCCAGCTTGGCGCGATGATGCCCGTAACACAACCGCTTAAAGACGGAGCGCTTTTTACTGGCGGTTCGGCTTTGACGAGATAACGAAGCGATGGTGATTCGCCGGCAGGTAAAGCCATGCCGACCATGGCACAGACTTCGTAAAAACTCTGTGCGAGAACCTTAGCTCGTTTTTCATCCTGGAACCATTCGCTGTCGCCAGCCGCTACTTCGTCGGTGTAAACCACCGGCATTGCTCCTTGGGCAATCGCATCATTGACTGCCATGAGTGCGGTATCAATGCCGATGCCTTCGTAGTAAGTCCTTCCTGTGCTGGCATTCTGGTACATCCATTCCGCAATCCAGTTTTTGTTGCCAAGTCCTTCCTGTGTATTAGACCATAAATGCGGCTGATCTCCCCGGTATTCGAAAGTGGCGCCATGAGCATTTGTTTCCACGAAGACTTTTCGCTTCGCAGGAAATCGCAAGGTTTTTTTGCCTGTTTCTACCATCGCCATTTTGAATGGCTCAATCTTGGTATAATCTACTCCAGCTTGCGCATATTCATTTGCTGCCATTATTTTACCCTCCTCTTTTTATAGTATGAACTGTAAGTTGATATTAGTATCTTCCCCAAAAAAATCAACTCAAAACAAAAAACCGCTTAATAATTAGCAGCTTTTTGTTTTGGATACGGCGCTCAGCCGGTATGCCATTTTAGTATTAGTATCAGCGGTTTAAGACCTTCCGTTTGAATTCCTAGACGGGTACGGGTTTAGGTCGTCCTAGACCCGTTACGGAAAATAGCTTCAAAAATAGGCGTTTAGGTCTTGCACGATAGCGCGCTGACTGGTGCTGCGGGTAGTGGACGATGTTAGAATTTGTTTTATCTACTGAATTCGTTTAAAGTCTGTAATGCTTGGATGTCCGAAATAATTGCCGTCACAAAATACAGTATAAAGGGGGTTACTAATAAAACAATACTCACTACCCAAACAAAATTAACTTTTTCTCCTTTCTTCGTTTTATCTTTAAGATACAACCAATAAATAAGACTTCCGATTGCGAATATGGGGGGAACAAAAAGAAACCAAGGAAATGGTTTTTGTGCCCCCAATTCTTGAATCACTGGAAGCACGCTTAAATAAAATACCAAGTAATAAGCCGCAAGTAAACCATTAAATATAAAAGATATAAATGAAATAATTTTTGCAGTTTTCATGTTATCTTATTCTACCAAAAAACCGCTCTTAGCCATAGCTTACGAGCGAGGCCCGATTGGCGATTTTTGGTCTCCCCCGCCGACGCGTCTGCCCGTCCGTAGCTTTAGCGAAGGAGGGTCTCGGTCAAGGCTATTATATTATAATTTTAACACAGAATCCCATTGCGAAGAAATTCTTACGGATATTTCTTTTTTTTCTTTTGATGTTGCCGTTTGGAATGAAATTGAAGTAGCAGATAGGGCAATACTTTTATCCGGAAGAGCAAAGGGTGCGCCGTATTTTATGTCGCCTAAAATTGAATGGCCAATTGATGATAGTTGGGCGCGAATTTGGTGGAATCTGCCGGTTTTGATTTTAATTTCCAAAAGAGAGAATTTATTATTTGAAGCAAGTACTTTATAGAAAAGCTCTGCTTTTTTACTATCCCCCTTTTTACCTATTGTCGCTCTTTTTTTATTTCTATCTTTTTGAATATAATTTATCAATATTCCCTTATTTTTCTTTATTTTTCCCATAACTATAGCGTTATACGTCTTTTCAATCTGATGATTGCGGAATTGCTCAGAAAGGCGCGAAGCACCTTTGCTTGTTTTGGCAAATAAAACAATTCCTGAAACCGGCCTGTCGAGACGATGCAATAATCCTAAAAACACATTACCGGATTTTTGATATTTCTCTTTTAAATAAGCCTTCACCTCGTCTATCAAACTAATATCGCCCGTTTTGTCTCTTTGGGTTAAAACGCCAGCCGGTTTATAAACCGCTATTAAATGATTATCTTCGTACAAAACATTAAGCTTCATAATATTATGATAACAAAAATCCGAGAAAAACTCTCGGACGAAGGCGACTCGGTCTCTCGATAATAAAGTTGACTACTCTAAAATTGGTTTTCCAAATTTAATAAGATTCAATTTTTTCTCTTTCCGCCAAACTTTAATTTGTCTTTCTCTTTTAAATGCTTCTTTTTGCGTTAAATATTCTTCTTTGTAAATAATCTTTACTGCCTGATGACTGCTGGTATAATGCCCGCCCTTTTTATTTTTGTGTTCTGAAAATCTTCTTTCAATATTATTAGTAACCCCAGTGTATATACTATTGTCTTTACAAAGAAGAATATAGAGGTAATACATAAGTTTGTCCTTCGGCAAGCTCAGGACACTTCGCCTCGCTCTCTAAATGCTTGCACTGAGTGAGCGAAGCGAGTCGAAGTGCTGCGGGGGAAGGATTCGAACCTTCATTTTTAGAGCCAAAGTCTAAAGTGCTACCATTACACCACCCCGCAATTTTTATAAATACCTTCTATCCAGCCTGTTATCTTCCTATTAAAATTACTACTTTTTTTTACACAAATCCTTAATTGTCCATGATAATCATTACCAATGTTTTTTCTTTTTGGATTTAAATTATGCTTCTTCCAGATGATTTCTTTGAATTGAGCTGGAGGAAAGTTGGTTATCTCCAACCAATAATTTTGAATTTCTTTCTTTCTGTAACTAGCGGTTTCATGTAAATAAATTTCGAAATAAATATCTTTAGGTGCAATTTTACAGATCTTACATAACCACTCCAAAAATAATTTTATCATTTGTGGATCAGAATTGCTGAATTTTACAGCCATCGATTTGCTTTTTTCTTTCGTTCCTTCTGCCCAATAAAGGGCTGCTCCGATAAGCCATAATTCTCGATTAGATAATCTTTCTATTTCATTTCTTGCTTTAGTTTTTATTTCTTCGGTCGTTCGTAATCGTTTTTGCCTACACGCTTCCCAACCCAGTTTCATTGCATTTAATTTCTTTTCAGTCAGTCTTTGTTTTTGCCTTTTAGCCAAACCAATACTTCTTAACCATAATGACAAAGTAGATTTGGCCACTGGAACTTTCCTTAAAATTTCAGAATAAGAAAGCCCATTTTTTCTTAGTTTTATTGCCTTTTCTTTTTCTTGGAGTTTTAATATCATGAACCACGGTTTAATATTATTGAATTATATCATCGTGGTTCGAATATGTAAAGAGCTAATTTATTAAGAAATGCCGCAATGGTCAATGAAAGCTTCACTTTCATCTTCCGCCCTGCACTCGGCTTACGCCTCGCTTGTGCATTCAATGACGGCTAATTCAAGGGGTAATTGGAGTATCGGCGAGTATCTCATTTTGTTTTCCGCTTCCAGAAATAATTCAATAATCCGACGGATCTCCTCTTCCTTAAAAGCCGCTGCCTGAATTTTAAGTTTTTCAAATTCTTCTTTAGTTAGGCCGGTAATTATCGGGTTATCCTTCTCAAGGGCGGATGCGCCAGTAATGTGCAAAATTAATACCTGTCTTAAATAATTAATCAGGGATTTGCTGAATTCCTGAAGGTCTAAACCCCGTTCAGTTACCTCATTTAAAAGATTAATAGCTTCAACGGTTTTCTTCTGGTAAAGAAAATCGGTAAAATTGCTGACTAACTCCGTATCTACTAACCCCAATATTTCTTTAACGTCTTCCGCTTTTAATTCCCGACTTAAATTTCCGGAGAAAGTCAGGGCCTGGTCTAATATACTTTCTCCGTCCCGGATTGAGCCCCCGGAATTTATGGCAATTAATTCTAAAGCTGCTTTTTCAATTACCGAACCTCCTTTGAGGTGAGGTGAAAGATGGGGCAAAGCTTCAGCGACCTTTGCCCCCTCTTTCTTGGAAACAAATTCTAATCTTTTAATGATTTCCGGTATGGTCAATTTTCTGAAATCAAATCTTTGGCAACGAGAAATAATCGTCGGAATCATTTTATGGATTTCGGTAGTAGCTAAGATGAAAATGGCGTGACCGGGCGGTTCTTCCAAGGTTTTCAAAAGAGCATTGGATGCCTCTTTGGTCAATTGGTGAGATTCGTCGATTATGAAAACTTTGTATTTTGATTTTGTTGGGATAAATTGTATTCCATCTCTCAGTTCCCTTATCTCATCAATTCCCCGATGGGAAGCAGCGTCAATTTCAATTAAGTCCAAAGACCTGCCTTCCATAATTTCAAGACAAGAATTACATTTATTACAGGGCTCAAACTCACTTTCTTTTCGGTTTTGGCAATTTACCGCCTTAGCCAAAAGTCTGGCAATGGTCGTTTTTCCCGAACCCCGTGGTCCAGAAAACAAATAGGCATGAGAAACCATTCCATTTGAAATGGCATTGGTCAGGGTTTTTACAACGTGCTCCTGGCCAACAATTTCTGAGAAAGTCTGCGGTCTGTATTTGCGATAAAGAACGAGTGTCATAATTTATTGTGCGAAGAAGAATGCTTCTTCTTATGCTTTAGCTGAAGCTTCAGCGTTCGATGAGATAAAACTCTTCTCTCAATTTAGCTCTTAAAGACAAAAAATTTATAGCCGATGAAATTCCAGGCAGTGGCAATAAGAATGCCGCCGATTTTACCAAGATTGCCTGCAACCAATTCAGTGATTTCCAACAGAGACGGCAAAACAACAAACAGAAGAGAAGCTACAACAACTTGAATTCCGCCACTAACCAGCGTAATTGCAAAAAATTTTCCAAATTCTACGCCCATCTGCTTCTTTTCCTTTTTTTCAAATGCCCAATATTTGTCTCCTGCATATTTTACCGTTGTGGCAATAATAAAAGAGGTTGCGACGAAAACCGCATATTTTACGGTTTCATCTTTAGAAATGCCGAAATATTCCAATAAAAAATTCAAAATAATAAGGTCAAATATTGCAAAAAAAGCGCCGAGCAGACAAAACTTTGCCAGCTGATAAACAAATAAAAACCTTTTTCCTATCAGATAAGAAATCCAAAGTCCAATGATGGCTAAAATCGGAAAAGAAAGAGGTAATAACCAATACAAAAAAGGCAAATTGATGTTCGGAGAGTTTTTGATTAGCCATACAAACAACCAGGCAACACCTTCCCCTGTAATAATCGCTAGAATAATATCAATTTTTTTCATATTTTTAAATAATAAAAGAAAGAGCTTTTCTCGACCATTTAAGCAGTTTATCATGAATTTTCAAAAAAATCAAAATAAAAATGGGCAGAAAAGACTGCCCACCAGACCGGAATCCGATCATAAATCATAATGAATCAAGATCAAGATCAAGTATTCCATTTAAGGAATTGATGACCGCCTTAGCCCCCGCCATTCTTAGGGGCTGTTCTTGTGAACTATTTCTGGCCATTCCGATGGCAGGAACACCGAGTTGCATTTCCAATGTCGCATCCCCGATAATTAATATTTTCTTCCCGGGATAGCTCTCACGAACCATCTGGATATGCCTTTCCTTCCCACCGTCTTCTACCACACTGTAAATTGCCTCAAACAGGTTTATGATCCCATTCTTTGTTAGTACTTCTTCTATATAAGTCCTTTCAAGGCCTGAGGAAATTATCAAGTGAAAGTTTTTAGAAAGCCGTTGAAGGACATCCACTACTTCCGGAAAGACCTCTGTTCCTTTATAGATCGCTGCTCTTTCTTCATTAATCTCTTGATAACATCGTTCAGCTTTTTCCTTGTCTCTTTCCTCATCATACCCCGGAACAAAAAGCCTGAGGGCTTTTTGGTACGCTTCAGCAAAAGTTCCGCCTGAGAGACTTGAAACCCCCTTTGCTATTCCTTCTTCTGTTACTTGTATGTTGAAGTATTTTTTGAAGTATTTCAGAGCCACGCCGATTAGACCTTTCGTAGGTATTATCACCCCGTCGAAGTCAAATATAAGCACAAGAACCTTCATTTTCACCTCCTTACAATGTACAGTTATACTTTATTTTAAGATAATAACATATTTTAAAATATTTGTCAATTCCAATTATAATTAATAATCGTTTTCTTAATTTCTAATTTCTAATAACTAATTTCTAAATAACTAGCCTCTTCCTAAAAAGAGGTTTTTTGTTTATAATAATAAAAAGTTATAGCTAAAGATATTTTGAATTGTGGTAAAATAAAACAGCGTTTATGCTTAAAATTTACAACACACTATCTCGGAAAAAGGAGGTTTTTCGACCAAGGCAGGGTAAAAAAGTAAATGTTTTTGTTTGTGGACCGACGGTTTACGATTTTTCCCATTTGGGTCATGCCAGAACCTACATTGTTTTTGACGTAATCGTAAAATACCTCAAACGGGCAGGATATAAGATTTTTTATCTTCAAAATATAACCGATATTGATGACAAAATCATAAACCGGGCAAGAGAAAAAAAAGTTTTACCTCAAGAACTGGCAAAAGATTTTGAAAGAGAATATTTGAAAGATATGAAAAGTTTAAAGATAAACAGCGTTACAAAATATGCCCGAGCAACCGACCATATTCAGGAAATCATCAGCCAGGTTAGCCGGCTTTTGAAGAAAGGTTTCGCTTATAAAATTGGGGATGGTATTTATTACAACATTAAGAAATTCAAAAACTATGGAAAATTGTCAAAGAGAACGGCCTTACAGGCCGAAGATGCGGTTTCCCGAATTGACGAAAACAAAGAAAAGAGAAATAAGGGAGATTTTTGTTTGTGGAAATTTTCCCCACCTTCGCTAAAGCTACGGAAGGGTAAAGAAAAACCGGAACCAAGTTGGCCGAGTCCGTGGGGAGCAGGCAGGCCGGGCTGGCACATCGAAGATACCGCTATCACAGAAAAATATTTTGACTCCCAATATGATATTCATGGCGGAGCTAGAGATTTAGTTTTTCCCCATCACGAAGCCGAAATTGCCCAGATGGAAGCAATTTCAGGTAAAAAACCAATGGTAAAATACTGGCTCCATTCAGGTTTTCTGACGATAAGGGGGCAAAAAATGGCAAAGTCTTTGGGTAATTTTATTACTATCAGAGATTTCTTAAGAGAAAACTCTGTCAGGATTTTGAGATTTTTTATTATTAAATCCCATTACCGTTCCCCTATTGATTATAATGAGAAATTATTTTTGCAGGCAAAAAGAGAAATTGAGAGAATTGACGAGTTCATAGGAAAAATTCAAAATTTAAAAAATAGAAAAAGAGTCAAAGAGGCAAACCTCTTTTCTACCTCAGCTTACGCTTCGGTATCTAAAGAGGTAAACCTCTTTTCCACCTCAGCTTACGCTTCGGTATTTGAGGAGGCGATGGAAGATGATTTTAATACGTCAAAAGCAATGGCGGTGATTTTTGAACTAATAAACAAAGGGAATTTTTTAATTGCGAGAAATAAATTATCATCAACCGACGCTAAAAAGATTTTAGAATTTTTAAGAAAAGTTGACGGAGTATTCAATTTTATCTTTTGGAGGAAGCCAAAAGAAAAGATTCCGGAAGAAATCCTTAAATTGGTCAAAGAAAGAGAAAAATGCCGCAGGAATGGTCTTTGGCAGAAAGCCGATGAGATGAGAAAAAAAATTAAAGAACTGGGCTGGTGGATTGAAGACACCAAAGAAGGCTCGAAGGTAAAGAAAATTAGTTAAAGGATTAAATTATACTTTTATTTTTGATTGAGGGAGAAGATTACCAATTTTTATAAAATATTTTGGAAACTCCTGGATTTGTTTAGAAAGTGGCCTCTCACTCATACCTCTTATGCTCACATAGCAACCGCCGCAGCGGTTCTTCTTGACAAATTTTTCTCTTAAATCTTTAAGGTTGGAGAATTTTTGTCGTCTCATTGAACAAGGTACAAGGCTTCCGTCAGGCATTACGACGACAAATCTTATACCTGCTTTGCAGTTTGGCATGTACGTTCTCTGCTTATAATATTTCACTATATCCGTAAAAACGCCTTTTGGATTTACTATACAATTCGTTTGTTTTTTAAATTGAGTCAACTCTTTCATAGCTTTACGTAAGGCATTTACGTCTTCCTTGCTGTCAAAAGAATATTCTCTATTCCCGGTTCTAAGAGGGGTGTAAGCGCTGTAAGAAATCAAAACTCCCCACTCCATTGCCTTTTTTGCTAAAGGTATTACTTCTCTAAAATTAGCTTTGGTAATAGCCGTATTTAAGATAACGTCATTGAAACCGTATCTTGCAAGTTTGGGAACGGTTTCTTCCAAATGTTTATATAATCCCGGGTATCTTCGAAAATCATCGTGCCTTTGGTCGGGGAAATCTAACGAAATGGAAAATTGATCAATGCCGGCCTTCCTTAATTTTAAATATTTTTCCTCATCTAAGAGAGCTCCGTTGCTAACAAGGATTTCGTAGGGCAGCTTACCAAATTGTTTTACTGATTTAACTATATCTATAATATCTTTTCTCAACAGGGGTTCACCGCCTGAAATTTGGACAAAGAGAGGTTTTAAAGTTTTTACCCATTTTGCATATTCTTCGGGTTTCATTTGTTTTTCTTCAAGTTTTGGACCTCCCAGGTCGCAATGATGGCAATTGCAAACGCAAGACAGGGTTACCTCAAAGGAAACTACCAAAATATCATTTTTTATTAATTTGTATAATCCTTTTCCGCCGAATTTAATTATATCCGATAGAGAAAGATTATTTATCATATATTTGAAGTAATTTTTTATAATTTTGACCTACTTTTTCCCAGGACCATTTCTCCTCCGTTAAAATTCTTCCATCTTTGGCTAATGACAGGCGCTTAGGTTCGTTTTTTAGCAATTCAGTGGTTTTTTCAACCATTTCTTTATTGTTTTTGATTAGATAGCCAACTGGTCTATCTTGAAAAATAAATTGATGGGCATAGATATCACTAACTATCGGAACGCAACCCGAAGCCATAGCTTCTATTAATGGTATACCAAATCCTTCAAGTTGTGAAGCGGAAAGATAAATAGCTGAAGTTTTAAGTAAATTAATTTTCTCTTTTTCGCCCAAATAGCCGTGCATTATTACGTTATTTTCCACTCCTAATTCCTTAATTTTCTTTTTTATCTCAAAATATTTTGGACCATCACCGCCTATATGAAGTATTATTTGAGGAAATTCCTTTTTTATCTCAGCCACCACTTCAATTAATTTTTCCACTCCTTTGAGTTCGGCTAATCTTCCGATAAAAATTAAACTATTGGGATTTTTTTTCTCAGTGAAAGAATATGATAAAGTGTCCACTCCGTTACCGACAACCACGATTTTTTCTTCAGGATACCCTTTTTTTATAAGAATCTCACGGACCAAAGGATTAACCACTCCGATTCCATCCAGTTTTTTTAAAAAAATAAGGGCTAATTTTTCCCATTGGCCTATCAGCCAAATTAGAGGTTTAAATTTCTTTTCCCCAAATAAAGAAAGATAGAGATGGTGAATGATTCCGATTTTTTTTACCCCTTTCGGGAAAAAACTGACTAAAAATGAGGCTAAAAGATTATTTCCGATTAAAATATCGGGATTAGATTTTTTTATGTATTTATAAGCCTCTCTGAAAAAAGTTAAGTCGCCGTACTGAGCCAATTTTACCCACCTTGAACTTCCCAGACAAACAATCTTGACTCCCCCATCATGATAATCAATTTCTCGCATCCCTTTCTGTCCCGGCGGATTAAGACATAAAATTGTAACATCATATTCATCAATCAGATGTACTGAAGCCGATAGGGCATGAACCAAACCTCCTTCGGTGAACGTAATTTTCTCTTCCCTGATTAAAGGTCCGCCAGTAAGGTGGACTATGATAATCTTCTTCATTATTTTTTGAGGAACTCTTTTATTTTCCAACCTCTCACCTCGTCATTGTCAAAAATCAGACGATTTCTGATTATTAATCCCTTTCCTTTCACCGGAAAAATTTCTTTAATCGGACTTAATCTTTTGATGAAAATCGGAAGCAGAGAAATAATTGTAAAAATTCCGCCGACGGCAAATTGATTAAAATAAACTGAAAGAAAAATAATAACTCCCAAAAAAATAATGGTTGCAATTGCCGAATTTAAAGTAAAACTTAGAATTACAAATAAGATTAAGGAAGGAACAAAAATTTGGGGAAAAAGAAGGGCAGCTGCTCCCCAGAAGGTTCCTATTCCTCTTCCGCCAGCAAATTTTAAAAAACATGACCAATTATGACCGGCAACTGCCGCCACTCCCGACAAAATTTGGATTTGAAGAGAAAACCCTAAAGCCTGAGTCAAATAAACCGCCAAATACCCCTTTCCAATATCCAGAAACCCGGTTAAAAACGCCTGCCATTTACCGATGTTCCGATAAACATTGGAGCCGGAAGTTTTTCTCCAGCCCAATTCTAAGATGTTTTTCCCGGTTGAAAAACGAGTAATCAGGTACCCCGAAGGGAAAGAACCAATAATATAAGCCAAAATTAAAATTAAAATGGAATTTAACAACATTGATTTAATATAGCAATTTTTTTTACCCCGGTCAATAATTTAAGGACTTGCCCCAGTTACAATCTCAGCGGTGTTCGTGGTTATAGATTTTTTTAAGGCGAATCCGACTTCGTCTCTGGAGGTGGCATTACAACTTTATTTGTTAAGATTATAACGGGGCTTGCCAAATTTCCATCTTTTTGCTATATCAAAACTGATGACTGATAATTCACCAAATACGCGAGCGACAGCGCAACGTCAAAATGAGCAAAGCTCATCAACCTTTGAATTACCGGAAAAATTGCCTCCCCAGTCAATTGAGGCTGAACAATCGCTTTTGGGCTGCTTGATGATAGATAAAGATGCAATCGTTAAAGTGGTTGATTTTTTAAGACCCCAGGATTTTTACCGCAAATCTCATCGGGAAATATATCAAATCTGCCAGGAACTTTTTGAAAAGGGGGAACCAATTGACCTTTTGTCGGTTTCTACCAGACTTAAAGAGAAAAATTTGTTAGAGGAGGTTGGCGGAAACAGCTTTTTAACCGAAGTAATAAATTCCGTCCCCACTGCCAGTCACGTTTTCAATTATGCCAAAATTATTCAGCGAAAAAGAATTTTACGTGATTTAATCAACGTAAGTCATGAAATCGGACTTTTAGGTTATGACGAAAGTGAGGATACCGAAAAACTTCTTGATGAAGCTGAGAAAAAAATTTTTAGCATTGCCCAAAAAAGCTTAACTCAAAAATTTATTCTGGTTAAAGACACTCTGGAAGAGGCCTTTGAAAGAATTGATAAATTATCCAAACATCAGGGAGGTCTGAGGGGTCTGTCTTCCGGTTTTGCCGATTTGGACAACATCTTGGCCGGTTTCCAAAAATCTGATTTAATTATTTTGGCTTCAAGGCCGTCCCTCGGGAAAAGCTCTCTGGCCTTAAATTTTGCGGCTAATATTGCAATCAACGAAAAGATTCCAGTTGGAATATTTTCGTTGGAAATGTCCCGGGACCAGGTAGTTGACAGATTAATTGCTACTTTTTCAGGAGTTGATTTATGGAAGCTAAGAACTGGCCGGCTTTCTGCTGAAGGCGATGAAAATGATTTTTCCAGAATTCAAAACTCCCTGGGAATTTTATCTGAAGCGCCGATTTATATTGACGATGCGCCCTCTCCAACCGTTTTACAAATGAAGGCAATGTGCCGCAGATTGCAGGCTGAGAAGGGATTAGGGTTAATCGTCGTTGATTACCTTCAATTAATGGAGCCCCTGAATCCCAACGCTGGTCCAGTTGAACAGGTTTCGGAAAACTCGCGGGCTTTGAAGGCACTGGCAAGAGAATTAAACATTCCGCTTTTAGTCGTTTCACAATTATCAAGAGCAGTTGAAATGCGCTCACCCCAAATTCCGAGATTAGCTGACTTAAGACAATCGGGTACTATTGAACAAGATGCCGACGTGGTTTTGTTCATCTATCGGGAGGACCGCTATCGGGAAGAAAGTTCAAAAAAAGGCATTGCTGAGATTATCGTGGCCAAGCACCGGAATGGTCCGGTTGGAAAAGTGGAATTATTTTTTGACGAAAGAAGAGTAACATTTCATGATTTAGAAAAAGGCTATTCCGAAGAAGGAGAAACTTAACCTGTATTTTTATGTATTCCCCGAGTATCCAAAAATTAATCAACTTGTTTTCAAAGTTTCCAACAGTTGGGCCGCGAACAGCTGCCCGTTTTGTTTTTTATCTGATGGGTTTAAAAAAAGAAGAGGCTGATGAAATTATCAATTCGATTTCTGACCTTAAAAAAAATGTAAAAGTCTGCTCTTTTTGTTTCAATCCATTCGAGCCCTCCGTAGCTTTAGCGAAAGAGGGTGAACTCTGCTCTATTTGTTCTAATCCAACTCGAGATAAATCTTTACTTTGTATTATTGCTAATGAGGTTGATTTAACGGCTATTGAAAAAACAATGAAATACAGGGGTTTGTATTTTATTTTAGGCGGAACAGTTTCCGCTCTCAGGAAAACTGATATGGAGAAGTTGAAAACTAAAGAGTTAGAAGCAAGACTAAAAAATAATCAAGAAATTAAAGAAATTATTTTAGCTTTTAACCCTACTCCCGATGGAGAAGCCACAATTTTATATTTAGAAAGATTATTAAAACCTTGGACTAGTGGTGAGCTCGCCGAACCAAAAAAAATCACCCGTTTAGGGAGAGGTTTGCCAGTCGGTGGCGAGCTTGAATACGCCGACGAAGAAACGTTATCTTCGGCTTTAGAAAGCCGGAGATAACCTCCTTTTTGTCTGTTGATACCTGGTATCAACAGCTCTTATCCCACTGATTCTATTTTTGTGATTTCTACTTCGGTGAAGGGTTGGCGATGGCCAGCCTTTTTCTTACGGCGAGTTTTAGCTTTATATTTAAAAATAATTACTTTTTTACCCTTTCCCTGTCTTAAAACTTTCCCAATAACTTTTGCACCCTTTATCAGAGGAGTTCCTATTTCAAGTTTATTACCTTTTTCCAACAATAAAACTTCGTCAAAGATTATTTCTTGACCTTCTTTCTTGCCCTCCGTAGCTTTAGCGAAGGAGGGTTTACCTATTTTTTCAATCTTTAATTTTTGACCAGGAGTTACAATATACTGCTTTCCCCCGGTTTTTATTACAGCTAACATATTAATTTTCTGATTTAGTTGGTTCTTTTAGTTTCTTCGTCTCCCCTATTTCTACCAGTTTTTCTACCTTTTCGTCAAGTAGAGAAAGTCTTTTATTGGAATCCTCATAGGCAGCATCGGCATTTCTTAGGTGGCTTCCCAGTTTTCTGAAATCTTCCATCAGTTTTTCTGAATCCTGGTGCACTCTGGCTAGTTTTTTCAAAATTTCTTGCGTTTGCCTTGAAATCTGGGTATCTCGAAACCAGTGCTCTATTGTTCTTAAATCTTTATATAAACCATTAGGTGAGGTTAAAATAATATGTTTCGACCAAGAAAAAGAAGCTATATCCACTTCCCTACCGATATTATTAATAATTTCATAATAAATTGCCTCGGCAGGAATATACATAAAAGCGAAGTCCGTGGTTCCCTCAGATGGCAGTATGTATTTTGAAGCAATTTCGTTAACTTTATTCTTTACGTCTTCCAAAAAATTCTTCTTAAAAAAGCTTTTTTCCGTCTCCGAAACGGCATTTATCATTTTTTCGAAATTTTCTGAAGGGAATTTTGAATCAATCGGTAAAACTCTGCCATTGGGAAGTTTTAGTACTGCATCAACCTGCTCTCCGGAAGAAAAAAGATATTGAGTCTTAAAAAGCTCTTTTGGAAAATGCTGCGATAATATGTGCTCCAGAGAGGCTTCTCCCCATTGACCTCGTAATTTGGGCGATTTAAAAATTTCCTGGAAAGAAGAAACATCTTTAACAGCTTCTTGAACTTGTTTTAAGTCGTCCCTAATTTGGGTTGCTTCTTGAGTGAAAGATTTCATTTGGCTTTGCATTGCTTGAGAGGTCCCATTAACGCTTCCACTCATTTCTTTTAAAAAACCCATCATTTCGGCTGATCTTATTTTTAAGTCTTCTATTGCATCGCTTTGTTTCTCGTCAGTTTTCGTTTTCCGAGCAAAGAAAAATATCATTCCTCCTCCTAAAACCAGAACCAAAATTATTCCTAAAATAAAAAGAGAATCATTCATCAAAATAAATTGAAAATTTATTGAATATGAAAATATTTTAGCATTATTTGGTCAAAATTTCAACTATCAGGAAAACAATGTAAATTCCGATTAAAAACAGCCCCTCTTTTTTGGTGATTTTTTTGCCAGTCTTTACAAAAAAGAAAAAAAACAAAACGGCGATCAATAAGAAAATTCTGGCAATAGCAAAGGGAGAAAAGTCGTTAATTTTAATTGGCGTAATTAAAGAAACAATCCCTAAAATAAAAGTAGAAGTAATGGCCACATTTCCCATTTGGTTGCCCAATATCATCCAATCTTGGCCCTTTCTGGCGGCGTGAAGGCTGAAAAAAGTCTCAGGTAGGCAAGTTCCGATGGCAACAACAAAAATCCCAATCAACCCCAGAGGTAAATGGGATTCTTGATAAAAAAAGATGGCGGATTTAACTATCCCTTGTCCTCCCACCAAAAGCAGAATTATTCCCATTAAAACAACGCAAGAGTCCTTTGTAAATACTTTAAGAGTTGGAGGCCCAGTAGAGTCGTCGTAAGTTTTAGTAAACCTGTCTTTTTTTGAAAAAAGCCACCCAGTATAAATAAAAAAACATAATAAAAGCAGGGTCCCATCGGTCCTGGATAGCGTGCCATCAAAAATTAAAAACAATGGCAGAAGAGCTATAAACATCGTAAATATACAGCTTCCTTGGACTGTTTTGCTTTCAGATGATAATCCGCCTCTCGAAACTAGGGCGGCCAAACCAACAACAAGGGAAAGGTCAAAAATATTAGACCCAACGACGTCTCCAAAAGAAAGCTCCGGTATTTTGTTTAAAGCAGATATTATCCCAATTATTAAATTGGGTATAGTAGTGCCGAGAGCTATTACAAAAAATGCCAAAACAAATTCTTTTAGTTCCAAGAAACGGCCAATCCGTGATATTGCTTCAACCAGCCATTTACCAGAAAACATTAAGAGCAGGCAGGAACCAATGAATATTAAAATATAAGACCAAAGCATATTTTTGCTACTTCAAAAAATAAATAATCTCATAAATGATTCCAACTAAAAAAACTAAAATTAAAGGATAAATCAAGAATTTCCTTTGGCTGATCTTTCGATACATTAATAAAATCAAAATTCCGTCAATTCCAAGCATTACTCCTCCGACAAAGCTTATTACCGGAATAAAACTTTTAATGCCGATTAAAAAAAGAATTAAAGGGGTAAAGCAAGTAATTGCCCAGGCGAAATTCTTTTCTATTTTTAAATCATACCAGAAAACCTTTCTTAGGGTCAGACCCAGGGAAATAAAAGAGGTGAAGGTGGCTAAGACGCCGAAAAAAAGGCCTAAACTAAAAAGACCAGGACCTAAAAAATTTCGTAAACCAGTTAGGGCCAATTCGGTTGTCTGTCTTCCGGTAATGCCCAAAATTAAGTAAACAAAGAAGAGATAGACAAAAATCGGGATTAAGATTGAAATGGGAATTATCTTTTTTAATAATTCTTTTTTATCCCCTACCATCTCTTCAACTTCCGGGATTAAATCCCCTGCCCATAAAGAAAATAAAACAGCACCATAAGGCAAAAAGAGATGGCTGAAATCAGGCGAAGGAAAGAGGTTAGCCAGTTTTATCTGAGAAAAACTTCTCAAAAATATGACAAACAAAATTACAAAAAATAAAATTAATCCCCAAAATTCCACCTTGGCAATAACTTTAATCCCACAGAAAATTAAAATTGCTCCTATAGCAAAATAAAAAAGAGTCCAGATGAGCAAATTTCCGCCAAAAATCGGCATAAAAAGATTGGCTAAAAATTCTCCCCCAACGATTAAATAAGCTAAAATTGCTCCAAAAGTTCCCAAAATTGTTGAAGTATAAGCCACCTTTTCACCCCAATTTCCCAGATGAAATTTGGCGAAACCGGGAAGTCTTTTATAATCTGGGGTTTTTACGGCTAACTCACCAAAAAATAAATGAATAAGAATAACCAAACTTCCCAAAACCAAAAAGAAACCTGCCATTACCCAAAAGCCGACTTTTGAAGTTATATAAGGCAAAGAAAAGATACCTACCCCGATAATTGTTCCAGAGAGAACGGCTATTGGATAAATCCAGTTAGAAATTTTCATATTATTATTTTAATACCGATTAATTCTATTTTTTTGATTATAAATAAATTTAACTACCTCGGCCCAAAAAGTAGCAATTAGGGCCACACTTAAAACTAATAACCAGTAAAATGGCTTAAGGGGAGTTGTTCCTAAAATTCGGTTCAGAGCAGGTAAATAAACTGCCGCAAAGGTAAGCAAAAATCCATAAAACACGCCTAAAAACAGAAGCTTATTTTGAAAAAAATTATCGGTTTTAAAAACAGGTTTCTTCAAATTCTTAAAAGAAAAAATATAAATCAAATCAACCACGGCAACTGTTGCGAAAATAAGGGTGCGGACGAAGGCCAGGTCTTCTGTTTTTTTCAGAATATACCAGAAAAGAAATAAACAAAGGAATCCGACAATAAAACTAATTCCAAAAATTAAAAATTTCATTGAATTAGAAAGAATACTTTCTTTCTGAATATTTTGCGGTCTTTCTTTCATAAGATCTTTCTCTTTAGGTTCAAAACCCAATATAATATCAGGTGGCCCATCGCAAATAAGGTGAAGCCATAAAATTTGAACTATTGTAAGGGGATAAGGTAAATTTAAGATTATTGAGCCGAAAATCAAAAAAATCTCTACAAAAGAATTTGAAAGAACGTAACTTACAACTTTTTTAATGTTAGAAAAAACTAATCTGCCCTCCTCTATGGCCGCGACAATTGTCTTGAAATTATTGTCTAACAAAATTAAATCTCCGGCTTCCTTGGCTACTTCAGAAGCACTTCCTACGGCGACACCAATGTCGGCTTTCTTTAATGCAAGAGCGTCGTTTACCCCATCGCCAGTCATAGCCACTACCTCCCCTTTTTCTTGAAGCACTTTTACTATTTTTTGTTTTTGATGAGGGACAACTCGACTGAATATAACAATGTCGTCTATTTTCCTTTTAAGCTCTTCCTCGGAAATAACTTCTAACTCCTGACCCTCTAAAACATTTTTGGACTCTAATTTAAATCCGAGATTGATAGCTACTCTTTCAGCCGTTTTGCGATAATCGCCGGTCACTATTTTTATTTTTATGCCAGCTCCCTGGACGCTTAAAATCGTTTCTTTCACGTCTTTTCTGATTGGATCAATGATACCAACCAAGCCGAGCCAAGAAAATTCTTTTTTCTCTTTTAAATCCCCTCTCTCTTTGAAAGCTACTCCTAATATTCTCAATCCTTCATCCGCCCAATTTTCAATTTCTCCCAAAATTTTATTTTTCTCTTCGTAAGAAATTTGGCAGAACGAAAGAATAATTTCCGGAGCCCCTTTTAAAAAGGCAGTTTCCTCGTTCGTTCCAACCTTATTTATAGTCATTGAATATTTTTTTTCACTGTCAAACGGTTCTTCATAAACTCTTTCCGTTTTATCAAAAATATCTTGAGGGTTAAATCTTTTTTTCTCTTTTATATAGTTCCAAATGGCCAGCTCCAAACCGCTCATTTGCTCATTGTTTAGGGTTAAAGCAAGCAACGCTTTTCCCTCGTCTAAAAAATCTGTTTTTACGATCTTCATTTTTCCTTCAGTCAGAGTTCCGGTTTTGTCGGTACAAATAACTGAGGTTGACCCTAAGGTTTCAATTGAAATCAATTTTTTAACCAATCCGTTCCTTTTTAATATTCTTCTCATGCCAAGAGCCAAAATTACGGTTATCGCTATTGGTAAACCTTCGGGTATGGCCGCCACCGCCAAAATAATGGAAAACCTAAACATTTCCCAAACACCTACCTGGTAGAGCAATCCTACTAAAAAAATAACCAAGCAAACAACTAAAATAATCTTTCCTAAGCTTTTTGAAAATTCGTCAAGTTTTAACTGAATCGGAGTTTTTCTTTCTTTTATGTCGGCTAAGCTTTGTTCAATTTTCCCAATTGCTGTTTCTTTTCCAATATTTAAAACCTCCATAACCCCTCTACCAAAAATCACGATCGTACCCATAAAAACCTTATTGCTTTCTTCCTTTGTTGTTTTTGCTATTGCTTCCTCTTCGCCGGTTAAAATTGCTTCATTTATTAATAAATTAGCTCCTTCAATTATTTTTCCATCAGCTGGAGCTTTATCCCCGGAATTTAAAATAATTAAATCGCCCGGCACCAATTCCCTTGACTCAATTTCTTTCCTCTTACCTTCTCTGATAACTATAGTTTTTGGCTTCAAAAGTTTTCTAAGGGCGGTTAGGGTTTTTTCAACATGATATTCTTGGGAAAAACCCATTAAGATATTAAGTATTATTACAGACCAAATTAAAATCACATCAAAATATTCTTTAAAAAACAGGGAAATAAACCCGATAATAATTAGAATATAAATTAAGGGACTCTTAAATTGAGATAATAAAATCGAAAACCAAGCGATTTTCTTTTTTGAAGAAATTATATTTTCGCCAAATTTCTTTCTTAGCTCCAGAACCTGTTTTTCGCTTAATCCTTTAGGTGACATAAATATTTATTTATTCTATCAAAAAACCCCGGTAGTAGAAAGTTCCGCTTTCACTACGGGGCAGGCCGCCTTTCTTGCGAGAAGGGGAACTGTAGCTCCCCAATAGACAATGTTAAAATCTAGCTAAGATTATTTAAATAAATACAAATTAAATTCAGATTAACTCTTTTCCTAGGCTCAAAAAAGAAAGCTCTCCTTTGTTGTTACTCCAGAGAGTTTTTTGTTGACAATTTTCTCCACGGGATTACCGCCACTTTAGAAAGAAAAATTGTCTGCGGTGCAATATTTTTATTTTGTGGTGCAGGATTTTTATTTTGATCACATCGTATTTTCTTTTGACCACATCGTATTTATCCAGTATGGGATCTGTCAAGGGACTTACCGAGAACGAAAACAAAATCATCACAATAGCAAAAAAGAATCTTATCTTTTCTATCATTTTTCACCTCCTGCTAAATATCATATCATGTAAAATATAGTTTTGTCAATAATTGGTATCTACCAAAAAACCGCCAATCCGCCAACTGGCGGAGGCGATTTCTTGGTTTCCAGTAGGTCCCCTAATGGACGATGTTCGAACTTGGTTAGTTCTCTATAATTTTAATTTTTTTATCTGAAAAATCGGGATAAAGATGGGAGTATTCTACAACACGATAAGTAATTCCTTTTTTTAATTTCATCCCCCTTTCAATAACCCCTTTAGGAATATAAGGTGTTAATCCCATTTCGACGAAAAGTTCGGTAAGCGGATTCCAAATCCAAGAATCCTCTTTCCAATGTAAATTATCTAAGTTCCGTAAAATTAACAAAAACAGCACCAAAGAGCTTCCTAATAAAACGGTAATTAATACAGAGATGAATGAATTATTATTTATAACAAACAGTGATATCAAAATAATAGATGCTAAAACTAGAAGACTGCCCCATTCAAAGCTCAACATTTTTTCGTTTAGCCAATGAATTACCTCTTTCTTACTAATAGATGATTCCTTTAGAATTTTAATAATATTCGAGTATATCTCTCTTTGTGATTCCTTTTTCGGCTCTATCTTAATAAAAAAATCAAATAATTCATAAAATTTATTCACCGATTTATCATAATCAACCAGTTCATAATCTATGGAATTAATTAAAAAATCATCTATTAATAACCTACATCTGTTTTGAGTTTCTGTTCCAAAACTAGCTGATAATTTATAGATACTTAATAGCAAAGCGTCATCTTTTCTTAGAGACGTTCTAATTGAATTAAATCTAGATTGTCTATTTGCAATTGCAAAAGCAAGAAAAATACCGAATAAAAAAGAGGTTACCGATAACAAGGTTATTATTAAATCTGAAGTCCCTGTTCCATGGATAAAAATAGCTATCAGGGAAAAAATAATTATTGAACTAATTATATATTTATACATAGTAAATTTTATAAGACGCCACTATCATAATAGTATTAAACCTTCTTTCATTCTACCAAAAAACCGCCCAAAGGAATAGGCGGAAATCGGGGCTCCCCCCCACTGGACGATTTTAGAACCTGTTTGAGATATTATTTATAAGGTATTATATCGATGATTTATAATAATTGTTCCTACTGCCAACATGGCTACCAAAATGGCTATAATAACCAACGCAATTTTGAAAACGAGCGAAGGAGCATATCCTTTTATTGGCGGGAGTTCTTTTATCGGTAAATATTCTTTTTCGATATCTTTATCTTCTATTGTCTTGCACCATGACTCTCTTTTGCAATTAGGGCAAGTGGAGATAGTCGGAATCTTAAATGCCCAAAGAAAACTGTTAAGGGGATAAAAAGGATTAACAGAACGACGAAAGGCAAGTGGTTTAAAAATATAATTGCATTTTGGACATTTGAGGCTCAACTTATCTACTTTTCTCCGACCAATAGTACTAAAAATTACAAGCAATATGACCACTATTAACCCAAAAATAAACCGCAAATAAATAATATTTTTAAAAATAGTTATATCCATAATCTTTAAATGAATTAATTATTTGATTGTTCTCCTATTCTACCAAAAAACCGCCCAAATAAATAGGCGGAAAATCGAGGTTTACACTGAGCTTGTCGAAGTACTCCCGAGTCCAAACCTTAAACGAACTTTAGAGGACTTTTCGTATATGGCGATGATGAAAGAGAAATTATTAGAAATTAAGAGGGTTTATAAAAACCTAAATGCTCCTTGTTTTATAAATTCTAATTGTTAAAACTTATTTAATATCCCTCAAACGGGTTTTAATTTTCTATAAGCACTTAAAGATTAAATTATCTTTTTCTTAAACTGTCTTCCCGCCTTTCTGTCGGCATATTCTTTCAACGCTTCTTATTGTTTTTCATCTTTCTCATTAGTATTTTTTGTCCCTTTAACGCAGAAATTTTTTGTCGAAATAATTCCCGCAAGTTTTTATGATACTTACGGCAAGATAAGTATCTTCTATTGTCGGGATACTCATGACTGGAGCTCTACCAAAGCCACCGTTACCTCGCTGGCAGCTGTCAACAAATTTAATGATTTTGCCTACCTCAGGTAATGGTTTGCGGATCAATGCCAAACTTTCAACAATGTAAAATAAATCTTCTAAGAAATCGCAATCATCCCACCGTTCCACTAAATAACTATAAACTTTCTCTTTAGCGGGAAAATCAAAAGAAAGAAGCTTTAAAATAGCTAAAGCATGGTAAGTTGCCATCAAGTGCGATTCCCTGCCCCGTCCGAATCCGCCGTTTTTATTCTGCAAAGAAATAATTAGTTTAATTATTTTCTCTTTATTTATTATTTTAATCTTTAAATCCTGGTTCAAAGTAACTAAATAAAATAAATCTTCAAGTTCTTTGCCGATGGTGCTGAAATAACTCATCGCAGACCAAAAACCCTTCCCGCTCAATCTTTTATTTTCCGAATAAAAAAAAGCGCCTCGGGGAATAATGTGTTTATAATAATCAACCAGAAATTCCCTACATTTTTTAAATACCCCGACCCATAACCCCAATTCTTTATATGTTTCAACGGCTAAAAAGATGGTAAAAAGATTGTCCAAATTCCCTTCAAATTCTACTTGTTCCCAAAATGATGCAATTGATTTTACATTTTTTGTTTTTACCCCAAGAAGCTTTAACGTTTTTGCTGCCAAATAAGTTTCCAAACCGCTCGATGGCTCGACTTTCGCAAAAAAATATCCTCCGTCTGGCAGATGACAATCCTCAATATATTTGACTATTTTTCGTATATTAAACGTTATTGCTCGGTCATTATTTTGAAATGCATTAGCGTAACCAATCATATTTAATGGCTTTTAATTCATCTTCTATTCCGCAGTGCAAAAAGCATAACTGCCGATCCTGTGCTTAAGACTGCCGCATAAATAAAACCAGAAGCGGGAGAAATTGCCGACCAAAGAAAACCGACCATAAAGCTTGAGATGAAATCTCCGACACCATCGATGGTCTGCAAAACGCCGTAGCCTGTTCCTCGCAGATGGACGGGCAATAAATCAGCGGCGTAAGCTTTTTCGAGGGCGGTATAAGCTGCAGCACTGATTCCTGAAAGGGCAAACAATATAACAAAAAACCAAAGCGTGGGTATAGGAAATGCCAGACCCAACGACATGAGCCCGAAGATAAAAAATCCAAAAAATGCGAGCAATACTTTTCTGCCAAGTATGTCGCTTAAATGCCCGATAACATAATCGGCAATTGCTTGAATGACGTTGCGGAAAGCATAAAGCAGAATAGAAAAGCTTCCTGCGATTACAAGCCCCGTGACGGGTGTTAAAACATTTTGAGCCCGTAAAAGAAGCAGCGTCCGATTAAAATTTCCTATGCCAAAAACAAACATGACTAACAAAAAAAAACGGAATGATTTGGGGAGAGATGCGATGTCTTTCCAGAATCCTATCGATTGCTGTTTTCCGTCTTCCCTCGAACTCTCTTTTGTAAGCAGTATAACGGCGATCACCGCCAGAATTCCAGGAATAAAAGAGATGAAAAAAATGTTTTTTACACCGAGGCTCGGCAATGCGAAAAATACAATAAGAGGTGCTGCAATCGCACCGAGCGTATCCATCGCCCGATGGAATCCGAAAGCTCTGCCATAATATGCAGGCGAGACTGAGTCGGCAATAAGAGCATCTCTTGGCGGTTCTCTTAGACCACGCCCTATCCAGGCAAAAGTTCTGTAGAATAAAGCTCCAATCCAATTCGTTGCAAAACCTGTAAGACCAGCAAAAAATCCAGTGGCTGCATACCCCACTACCATTAATCCTTTTCGTCTTTTGATTCTGTCGCTTATCCAGCCAGAAAAAATCTTTACAAAACTTGACGCCGCATCGGATAAGCCGCTTATGATTCCGAGGAGTTGAGGCGCTAATGCGTTACCAACAAGATTTACAAGAAATGTTGGTAATACTGCCGTTGTCATTTCATGACTCGCATCGCTGAAAAAGCTTGTTAGACCCATTCCGAAAACATTTTTATTAAGCCAAAATGATTTAATTTTTGTTTTGTCGTTCATAGTTAATAAATAAAAAATAATAGCTTCTACTCTAATCAGTAGAAGCTATCAGCTGATCCGCCAGCGTTAAGCGAGCTTCATCGCTATTTATATTGACCATATTTTATACTCTTTTTTATTCTATCAAAAAATCGCCCCTTTGGCGATTTTCGTTAGCTCCCTCAACTGAAGTCTATCCGAACCAGTTTGATGGAGATTTAACCTAATTATTCGATGCAACAATCGATCACTTTTCTAACCAATTCTCCAAGCTTACCCATAAACCCTTTTTTCTCTTTATCGTG
>Ga0315289_10002362_pt1 | contig 28973 bp, 34 predicted proteins | sample YL17G11_40_MG_FD_203452 | JGI IMG/M metagenome (GOLD analysis project Ga0315289, IMG submission 203452) | Sediment microbial communities from Yellowstone Lake, YNP, Wyoming, USA - YL17G11_40 | ecosystem: Environmental > Aquatic > Freshwater > Lake > Sediment | place: USA: Wyoming | collected... | reverse complement strand
TGTGACGTTGTGCTGTGCCCTCAACGGACATTGATACAGCCGGCCAAATCTAATATAAAAGCTACTCAGGCCATGTCCATGGGAATGCCTGTTATAGCCAGTCCTATACCATCCTATAAGGAAGTCATTACAAATGGTGAGAATGGTTATTTGTGCGAAGAAAAAGAGGAATGGTATAAGGCTCTTGTAGAGCTTAAAGACCCGGAAAAGAGAAAGAAGATAGGAGAGGCTGCTAAGGTATCAGTGTATAAATATACTGAATCTTACATAGCTTCTCAATGGTCCGATCTGTTTTTTAAGCTGATGAGAGAGAAAATTGTTTTTAAAAAGGCAGTAGTGAAACCGTCTCAGACAGAGCAACCTGTAGATATAATCATAATAAACAATAGTACTGTGGATAAGCTTAAGGAATGTCTTAATTCGGTTTTAATGAATACAGATTATCGATATAATATACTTATATCGGACGTTTTGGGTAGAGAGGATGCCTGGGAATATTTTAAAGTATTAAAAGGGGTCACGATTTTAGGTACCAAGGGGGAGAAGAGAACAGTTGCTGATGCTTGTAATAATGCTGTTAGGAATACTTCTTCTAAATATTTTGTTTTGATAAACTCAGAGGTGACGGTTTGTCATGGATGGCTCAGAAGGCTGGTAGAAAAGATGGATACGATACCCAGATTAGCTGTCTGTTGTTCTTATTCGGAAGGCGAAAAATTTGAAGAGACTTTTAGTCTTCCTTTTACAGCTAATATATATGCCAGGTGTGCTATTATGGAATTGGGGGCTTTTGATCCTGGATATGTCTCGGATGGTGCTATTAAAGACATGCATAAGCGTCTTGAGAAATATTATTATAAAACGGGTATAGATCATGACTCTAAAGTGTTAGGAAATAAAGACTATAGTGTTTCTGACAGTAAAAGATTTTCTGATAAATGGGATAAGAAGAAAATAGGGATATACGTTTTTTCACCTTCTTCTGGGGTGATACCTCCAGACTGGGATGGTATGGAGTCATGGGCAGCAGAACTAAGCAAGGTACTAATTTCTATAGGTTTTAAGGTTATAGTCTATGATCAAGGTAATAAAAGTAAAGGAAAAGAGTATCATAGATCGGCTGATAATTTAATGTCGGATATTCAATATGATAGTTATGACTATTTCATAGCATTAAGAAACACTGAAATTTATAAATTCAATTTGCACACCAACAATAAATATGTAGTTATAAATGATTTATGGATGTCTGCTGATAAAAGTCCTGATCCATATCATTGGCAAATACATAAGTATATAGTACCTTCCGAGTGGAATAAAAAATTCATTGCTGAGCACCATTCCATATCTGCTGATAAAATAGTGGTTAATGATAAGGATATGGACCCGGTATTCTGGAAAAATCTCTTTTCTCTGTAATTTTCTCTTAATTCTCTTTCTATGTGCATGTGAATAAGGATTGGATTTCAGTAGAAGTACTACTGAAATTAATAATCTATTAATCAAAATACCACTTATATATACATAAAATCTGTATTTAAAAGAAAGGTTGTCATGGCTAATAATGTTGAATATCAGCGTGAATTACTGGCCTTCGAGGAGAAAATAGCATTGGCTAAGCTTGAAGAATCGAAAGCGGCTGAACGGGTCAAAGAGATAGAGTATCAGAAGTCTCGTTTTAATTTGGAGTATTTTCTTCAGATTATAGCCGTAGAGCAGGAAAAGGCCAAGTCTCTTCAGCAGCAACAACAACAAGGATAAAATGTGCCTGGAGATTTAAGAGATCCGGAACAGACTTTTCCTTTTTATTACGACTCGAGATATGAGCAGGAACAAAGGTCTATGCCTGAGGTTTCTGATTTATCTAGGTATGTCCAATCAGTATGTTTTGATATTTTAGGGCACAAATTGGATGAGGATACTTTTAAAAGGCTTATGGCTGATCTTGATGCAAAAGGAATACTTCATAGAATTATGGGGGATCCTTCTTTCAGAGAAGCCATAGCTGATTTTTTAAATAAGAGTGTCATGGCCAGAAAGATAGCACGATATGTCATCAGATCTGAATAAGACAATGGATGAAGCAGTTAAGTTGAGTTCAGAAGTAAAAAAAGAACTCAGGAATCTGCTGTTTTTGTATGATGGTTTTCTCAGAGAAGCTAACCATATACTTTTGCAGGAGAGGATGGCTTCCACAAATCCCAATGAACTTGGAGATTTCGTGCATTTAATGCATTTGATTAAACGCAACAGAGATGTTGTGGGGTCATTAAATAAAGGTATCTCTAATTTAAGAAATTTGTCGGGATACAGTTTTGTGGAAGATGAGAATACCGAAAAGCCGAGAAAACTTGTGACTGAAGAGGCAATAAATGGCTAGGAGAGTAAGAGTGGTCACGGCTGGAGTGGAACAGCCGGTAGTCAGACAGAAAATTGTGATAAGAGAAGAGAATCCGAAAGTAGCCGGCTTGACTGATAATGAAAAGAAAGCCAGGCGATATGCTGCTACTACGAGCTATGGCATGCGCTCGGCAGGTGATACGATAAATAGTTCTTCTGCTCAATTTTATTCCCCTCAGCTATCTACAGACTTTCTGGAAAAACCTCAAAATTTACGTGAACGCAGAGCTTTCTATCGGTTTTTCTATAATACTAATGAAATTGTAGGTCGGGCTATAGACATACATTCAGAGCTTCCTCTTTCAAAACTCCGTCTTGTACCTCCTAAAGGTAAGAATAAACACATGAATGATTATGTGTTTAAATTTTTCGAGAAAATGACAGAAGAGATGAAGTTGTTTAAGGGTCTATTAGATATAGCTCATGAATTAAATTTATTTGGTAACTGTGTGGCTAAGTATGGCCTTATCAGGACTATTAAAGGCTATATAAAAGCAGAGGATATAAGCGTTGGTGATTATGTGCTGACTAATAAAGGTCGTTATAGAAAAGTGATTAAAACTCATTCGAGACCTTCTGACACTATTCTGAATATAAAATGTTTTAAAGATTATAGAATTATACCGGTTACTGAAGAACATCCTATTGAAGTCTATGAGGATGGGAAGTTTGTTTTCAAAGAAGCTTGTGATCTTACCACAAAAGATTATGTAAGAGTCACTTGGCCTGTAGAAGAGACTGATATAGATGAAGTAGAACTAAAATTCCATGATAAATTCAGAAAAATAGAGGGTGGCTATGAGTTTGATATTAAATATAATCATCCTCGTTCATCGGAAGTAGTGTCTGTCAGAAAAAATCTTCTAGAATGGCTTGGAGCTTTAAAAGAGCCTGTTATAAGATCTTATGACCAGCTTTCATTAGATTTTAAAGTATCTAAATCTGTTTTAATGTCTACGGTATATACTATAGATAAAGAGTTAGATGTTGAGTTTCATCGACGTGTCGGAGCTTCAGGTTGGGAAGAAGGGTCTCAGGTTTTGTGGCTTCCTATGAAGGACGTTGAAATAGACTTTTCTGATAGCTATGAAATAATTAGGAAACGGTTACTTAACTCTGTTGATAAGTTACACATAGATAATGATTTGTGCTATTTAGCTGGATTCTGGCTGGGTGATGGTACATTATCTCGGGATACATCCAGAGATACCTGGGGAAGAGGGTTATGGCAAATAGCCTTTAAAGAAACTTGTTATGAGAACATAAATAGGGTTAGAAGTATTCTATGTAAAATTTTTGGAGAATCTTCAGTAACAGAATGGACTTCTGAGGGTATTTCATATGTAAAAGTCAAGTCTAACCCGGCTTTTATTGAATGGTGGGCAGAGAATTTTGGTGAGACTTATAAAAGTAAGAATTTCAAAAAAATTCCGGAATGGGTTGTAAAATTACCTAAAGAAAAGCTGTTAAATGTTTTGGCAGGTATATTGGACTCAGATGGCTGTATTTCTCATACTGGGTATTGTAAGACAGATTTAGTGTGTGTAAGTATGGTTAGTAGTACATTGATGAGTTCTATCAGAGAAATAGCTCTAAAATGTGGTATGGTTGTTAATTTCACAAGACAAAAAGAAAGTACGACTTTACTTCCTTCTGGTGTAGAAACTTTTAAAAGTTTTGTCTATTTTATTACATCGAGTGAAGAACAGACCTGCTTGGATTTTACACGTTATTCAAACAAAAAATTCAAGGATAACCCAGTTTTTTCTGAAAAGAATCGTTATTGGTTAAGGACAGAAGAAGGTCTTGCTTTTAAAGTCAAAAAGATAGAAGAAGAGAAATATGATGATAAGGTCTATAATTTTGAAGTGGAAGAAGATCATACTTTCCAGGTTAATGGATTTAGTACACATAACTGTTTTCTGTTCTCTGAGCAAAGTGACTGGCAGGAAGAGATTGACCCGGCTCTTTTACCTAATAAAAAACAGGAAGCAATACAGAGGAGTGAGTATTTAGAGAAGCAATATGGTATTACTGATAAAAACCCTTTATTTAAGGGCTGGAAAAAACTATTGGTGCTTCCTCCGGATCAGGTCAGAATACGTAAATTGCCCCTTACAGATGATGTAGCTATAGAGTACATGCCAGACCCTGAAACCAGACGGTTTCTTACTTCGGACCTGCCTCTGGATGTTAATGACCCTACGCATAAAATTAAATATGATATACCCAAGGACATGAAAGAAAAAGTTCGTATGTCTGGGGTTATTCCGATGGACACAGACCCGAATACGGGGTCTTTTGTGTATCATATGGCTCGTAGGAAGTCACAGTATGAACCTATGGGTGTATCCATGATTGAGCGATGTGTTAATACATTAGTTCTAATGGATAAAATCAGACAGGCACAAACTTCTATAGCTTCTCGCCATATGACCCCTATGCGTATTGTATGGGCGGATCAGCTGAATCCGGATGATATCGATAATCTCAGAGAACAGGTTGACATGGCTTTGGTCGACCCTGACTATAGTATTATAGCCAATTATGAGATACATTGGGAAGAGATGGGCTCTAATGGCCGGCTTCTGGATACGTCATCTGAGGATGAGAATAATCTTAACAGGCTTCTTGCGGGGCTTGGTATTACCCGGGAACTTTTGACTGGTGAGGGCTCGTATACTGGTAGTAGAATTACTTTGGAAGTAATGAATACACAGTATCTTCTTTTTAGAGAACTTATACAGGACTATGTAGAAAATTACCTGTTTAAGCCCATAGCACGTAAAAAAGGGTTTATTGAGTATGATGATTATGGTAATGAGATTCTTCTTTATCCAAGATTGAGTTTCACTAGACTGGCCATACGTGATAACGATCAATTTTTTGATGCAGCATTTCAGCTTTATCAGAAGGGATCAATATCTATTGATCTTATTTTGGATATACTCAATATTGACCCTGAATCGACAAAAGAGAAGATTGAGAAGGACTTGTTTACGGTTAATGATAGTCTGTTCAATGAAGTCTTGCGTAATCTTTATACAAGTGCTGCAGCCCCACTGGTAGAGAAGACGGATGTTGTGGCGAAGCTGGCAGAGTACCTTAAACTTAAGATCAATCCTGAGACACCTGCAGCGGAAGGGGCGTCTCGATTCAGTTCAGAAACTAAGGTCAGTCCTGATAAAACAGATACGGATAACAAATCTATATTAAATCCAGAGAGAAGTGCTAAAATGGCGAAACTGATTAAATATTTCCAGGCCAATCCAAGGGCCCTGGACCGTGTTTTTAAAGGAACTGATGATGTTAATCCCAATAGCAAGTTTGATACGAAGAGCTGAAGCCGTACCATTTGAAGATATAAAGAAGAAGTTCAGACCTAGTCCTGAGATAAAACCTCCTCGGCGTAATCCCTCTGTTCAGAATAAGACAGACAGTCCTGCTTATATGCGTACATATATGAAAGAACGTCGTGAAGATGGGGAGGATTATCAGAAAGTCCCCTCCATGATAAAGGAATTGAGAAAAAAACAGAAACAGAAGCTCAAAGAGAAAGGCCTGAAATAATAATCTCTTCATATAGGTGGAGATAAAAATAGGAGATTGACATAGCTTCGTAAATAGTGAATACTGAAGAATATTATGGAACATATACTCACTCATAATTTAGCTCATACAATCCGTCTTAACCCAAATAAGACTCAAGAGACTTTCTTTAAAAAGGCCTGTGGGTGTGCTCGTGCCGCTTATAACTACGGTCTTGCTGAGTACCAAAAACAAAGAAAAGACGGGCTGAAACCTAAAATCACTGATATTAAAAAACAATTTAATCAAGATAAAAAAACCCTGTATCCCTGGATGTCAGAGACTAATAAAGATGCTAATCAACAACCATTTGCTAATCTTCAGGCGGCTTTTTCTCGTTTCTTTAAACACCAGTCAAAATACCCTAAATTTAAGAAAAAAGGTATTAAAGATTCTTTCTATATCTCTAATGATAAGTTCGAGGTAGAAGAAAATAAATTCTGGGTTCCAAAGCTCGGATGGGTTAAAGGTTCTGAGGCTTTAAGATTTTCTGGGAAAATAATGTCTGCGGTAGTCCGTAGAAAAGCAGATTATTGGTTCGTGGTAATTAGTGTTCAAACCGATAAAACATTTATATCTTGTGAGAACCAAACAGTTATAGGTGTAGACCTTGGAATTAAAACACTGGCTACTTTGAGTGACGGGAAAGTGGTAGAGGCAGTGAAACCTTTAAGGGCTCGATTAGAGAGACTGAAATTATTACAGAGATGGACGTCAAGAAAAATTAAGGGGTCATCAAATCAAAGAAAGGCTATTCAGCGTGTCTCAAAAATACACTACGAAATAACCTGTCTGAGAAAAGATGTTTTAGATAAGCTGACTACATATCTTTGTGAGAATTATCAGGTTATAGTAATTGAGGATTTGAATGTTTCTGGAATGTTAAAGAATCATTGTCTGGCACTTTCTTTAGCTGACTGTGGTTTTAGTGAGTTTCGTAGACAGCTTGAATACAAGTCAGTTTTAACTGGAAACACATTAATTATAGCAGATAGGTGGTTTCCAAGTTCAAAGACCTGTTCAGGTTGTGGGTATGTGAAAGAGACTCTATTGCTTTCTGAGAGAGAGTATGTATGTGAAAAATGTGGCTTGGTTATTAACCGTGACCTAAATGCCGCAATCAATCTTAAAAACTACGGTCTTAATAAAATAGGGACGGTTAGTCCCGAATCAACGCCTGTGGACTTGGAAGCTCTGGCTTGTCGTGCAGCAAGTGAAACTACCGAGGTTGAAGCAGGAATTTCAGAGTGTCCAGTAATGAGCACTTAGAAAGTAGCAGATTGAATATATGCCAAAGAAACAAGGTCTTGGAAGAGATATTAATAAGTCCCTTGAAATAATGGATTCTACTTTAAGCTGTCTGGCTGAATTTTCTCGTATGCCACTTAAAAAGGGCCTTGCTTCTAATAAGATCAATGATGAAGATATAATCAAAGAAGTAAATAAGACGGCAGAAATTGCTTTTAATCTTCTAAATATGATAGAAGATCTTAAGGGTAAAATAAATTCTGTGAAAGTGGGCGGAAACAGTAGATTTGCTAAACAGGTGATAGCCAGATTCTTAAGTGGCGAATAATCTATTAATAGGCCCTTGACTGTAACATCTGAAATCAGGATAGTTTAACTATGAAAATAATACTTCTGGTGCCTCGAGTAGTGAGTAGCTATATAGCACAATTTCCTGAAGTTAGGAATAATGCTTATAAATATTTCAACTATGATAACAGGGTGGTAGAAAAGAGTGTAAATCGTTTTGATAAGAAGCCTTTGTATAAAGGTCCGGAACAATTTTCAGATGCTGATTATGGTGGATTGGTAAATTATGCATCGACTCTGGTTAATCCCATTTTGCTGAAATATAATCAGAAAGTGGCGAGAGAAGATGCCCTTCATATGGCCATTAGGTCCTATTCTGAGGGCCTTTTTGATGGCAAGGTGAATGCCAGTCGATATGAAGTTCTTCTGAAAGCCGTGGGTCAGAAACAGGTCATGGCAAAAAAGAAAGCAGAGCCTGAACCAGCCCCGGCCCCGGCCCCGGCTCCTGTAACGATATCTCCCAAGATGCTCAAGGATCTGGGGATTACGCGGAAAGAGGTGCCTATGAAGAGAAAAAGATTTCAGGGCATTCCTCATATAGTGAGAGAAAAAGGAAAAGTAATTGTCAATAAGTCCTAAAACTATAAGGAGTTAATTATGGTTAAGAATGCAGGAAAGTACACAGAACGTCTGGATAAGATTGCAGAAGAGCTTCAGAAATATTCTGAAGAAGCAGCTCTCCAGATCGACTTGGTCTCGGATGTTCTGGAAGGCAAACGTGAAGCTTCGACTCTGAAATTTGATCCGGATGAAGCTCGGTACATGGCTGGCCGTTTCAATTATAATGTGAAACAGAGAGAAGCTGATGAGCCTTATATGGACAAATACAACCAGAGCAATTTTGAACAGGTTGTTACAGTCCGTCGGAACCCTGTTCCGATCAAAGTCGCCTATCAGAAAGTGAAATAAAGTTTCGTAACCACCCAGAGATAGGGGCCCTATTTTAGGGTCCCTTTCTTCTTTCTTTTAGGGAGGTTTTAATGCCTGCTTTATTTCCCATGCAGGTTGCTCCGGAAGACTATAGACCGGGAGACTGTGTAAAAAAGTTTTCTACGCCTATCCATATAACTCCGTATGTTGGAATTATTACTCATATAATTCCAGCAACGTGTAAGGTCTGGGTACAGTGGCCGACTAATCATTCTCAGGAAGATCCTGAAACACTGATAAAGGTTAATCCTTCTATAGCAGGTCTGCCTGTGGCTCTGATTGATAGAGGTTACGACTCTTATGAGAAGACCAGGTCACTGAAAAGATTCGGCCCCGGGCTACCGAAGTTTGCTGCCGTAGATAAGATGGCTATCAGGATAGCTCATAGTTTTGCTACAAATGTTATCAGCAAGCTGATTGGTGATGTAGTAGCCTGCAAATCTGAAAAATTGTATGATGTTCAGGCCTATAATAAAATTTTTGAAAAATACGGGTCGGTTTGTTCTGACCATATTATAAAGTCTTCTATAAGTGCTATTTATAAAAAGGACTAATTATGGCTTATCTGCATAAATATGTAATTGAGGGAGAAACTTTTTACAGGAAGACTGGTTCAAACAGCACTCCGAGTGACCAGATAATTCTGAAAGCAAGTTCTCATGTGAATGTGGTTTCTTTGGGTAAAGGTGTTGCCCAGTCTATTAAAAGAATAGAAGATGCCTTTGCAGGTAAGGATGGTACAGAAGAAGTTGTGGAGAAAGATACTGAGAAGGATACTGAGAAAGGCGAAAAAAAGGCTGTGACCAGGAATCTGGATTATGTAGCAGGAAAAATAGAGAAAGTGAATCCCAGACTGGCTCTGGCTATCGATCAAATCAGTGATGAAATAGACAAGGAATAGTCCGATATGGCTATGATGCGATATGGCTCTGCTAATGTTGTAGAATCCAATGTATCTCCTGATACATGGACTAAAGCACAATGCTGCGGACATAAAAGTGGCCATAAATGTGGTGAAAACCAATGCCGGGTCAAAGTAGCTAAGACAGTTGTTGCCAAATACGACCCTAAAAAATATTTGTTGTCGCATTGCACCATTGTGGCTGCAGTAGAGACAGAATTGGCTGATCCCAAGGACCCTAAGTCTAATTATTTAATACATCCTGTAACAGCTAATCTCGTGAATAATAATGGGGACGCCTGGGAAAAAGATCTTCTTAAGAAGACCTACAGGACTTTTATAGGATGTAATAATTTCAGTGAGCACGTCCAAATTTTAGAATTATCCAAAGGTAAAGTAGTTGATGCGGTTTTAAGAGAAATACCTTTAGGTAAAGACAAAGACGGTAAAGAGCATACCACTTATTATGTTGATATTCTTGTAGCTACAGACAGGAAACATAAAGACCTTGTCGCCGGTATAGAGTCAGGCCAGATTGACAAAATGTCAATGGGCTGCAAGATCAGTTTTTCCCGATGTACGAAATGTGGTAAGAAAGCAAAGGATGAAACAGAAGCATGTGACCATGTTAAGTATGAAAAAAATAACATGTTCTATGACAATAACGGTATCCAGAGAAAGATAGCTGAGCTTTGTGGCGATGCAGGAGATCCTGAGTCAGTTGTTTTTGTAGATGCTTCCTGGGTACGCCATCCGGCTTTTACGGGTGCAGTGAAAAGAAATGTTATTCAGATTCCTGGAGACATGTTAAGTAAAATTCAGGCAGCTAATGCCGTTGCTTCATATGAATATAAAGAGGGGGATTTTTTGAAAGCTGCAAAAATAGCCGCTGATCCTCCTGTAGAAGAAATACCAGGTCCGGATGCTCCTGCAGCAGATACTCCTCCAGATATGGGAGCCGCAGACACTCCTCCAGATGCGGGAGCTCCTCCAGACATGGGAGCAACAGACGCTCCTCCAGATGCGGGAGCTCCTCCTCCGGATGCAGGAGCCCCTCCTCCGGGAATGCCTCCGCAAAGTCCTATTAAAACCTGGAAAACAGATATCAAGAAAAAACTTCTTGATGAGCTGAGTTCTGAGATATTGAAAGAATTTTCAGGTGAAGAGGACTCAGGCCGGCCTAAAGAGCTGGAAACATTAGATGAAAATTTTATACAGCCTACAGCAGCTTTGAAACAGATGTGGAAAGTAAAAAAATCCTGGGATAATTATTTGAAGAGATCAGCAGGAGACCTGAACAAAGACCTGTATGAGAAGCTGAAATTCGGGACGTTAATGCTGTTGAATAGTAATGATATGACAGTTCTTGCTAAATATGGATACAGTAGGAGAGATTTTTTAGCGGTCATGTCTTTCCTGGACTCAAGCCTTAAAAATCCTTTGGATATATCGATAAAAAAAGCTATAGCAAGTATAAATGGAAGTCAGAATAAGACAGCCGGAGAGCTTTTGACACGTCTTAAAAAGGCTGTGAACAGAGATATGACTAAGGATGAAGTAAGGAAATCTTTTGTTTGGTTGAGACTGATGGATTTCTATAAGAACTGATAAAATAAGAACTTTTTTAATAACCTATTAATACAAAGAAAAAGTTTAACCGATTTTTAAGGAGGCCTTAAGATGAGACAGAGAATTAGTTGGGATGAAAAAAGGGTAGCTGAGATTGAAAAAAAAGCTGACCCTTATAGCATGAATCAGACGAGAATGAATCCTCCGGCAGATAAATACAGGACCGGGGATCCTTCTACGTGGGCAGAAGATGTGGATATGAAGAACAAATGGAAAAATGAAGGGCGTACTGAGACCGGGCATCCGGCTCCTGCTGATGAAGCATCAGCAATGGCCCCTGCAGCTCCGGCAGCTCCTGCAGCACCGGCAGCTCCCGCCCCTGAAGCTCAAGCTCCTGAAGAGTCAGCACAGCAGGCAGTCATGGCAGCACGGAAACTGGAAGACAAAGCTCTGAAGTGCATCACGATTGCACAGAGAATGCTTCCTGGTGCTGATGATGACATGGTCGAGAAACAGGCCACGGAACTTATGTATCTTCCGGAAAAATGTGTTCTTTCTACTCTGCAGCGTCAAGTAGCACTGGCAACAAAACTTGCCGGCGAAGAAGCTGAAGAAGAAGCTGAGAAAGAAACTGCTGAAAAACAGCAGGCAGATACTGAAGGTAAGAAAGCGGAAGATGAAGAGAAAAAGCCTGAAGAAGAAGAAGAAAAGAAACCGGAAGAACCGGTAACCGCTAAGAAAGATAAAGAAGAAGAGAAACCCGTTGATCCGGCAGCTCCCGTAGCACCGGCAGCACCGGCACCTGAAGCTGAAGTAAATCTTTCGGCCAGTGACAACGATCTTCTTGATGCTCTTTTTGCTGATGAAACACCGAAAACCGGTGCAAAGAAACTGAGCGGTATTGTGAAACAGGCTTCGAGTGGTGGAATGAGCCTTGACAATCTGTGGGCACTTCCTCCGGACGTGTCTTCAACATTTAAATAAGTATTCAGGTAGTTACCACGTATGAAAATGTGTGGTAACTACTTTAATAATCTGTTAATACGCTACGTGAAAGCGTAGTGGAGATCAAACATAAACAAGTGCTAGGAGGTGACAGCATATGGGTTCTAATCTTCCGGTACCGAATGGCCACTGTGAAGTTCTGTACAGACAGACATTTAATACGTATGGACGTATTATTGCTGCTGGTCTGACTCAGAACAATCGCGTGGGCAATGCCCAGAAGGTGAACAACACCCAGCTGAATGCCAATACAAATCTTGGTATTCTGGGGGGAAGCGTTGTAGCTGCTGCAGGAGAAGGCTACATTGGTCCGTGTGCTGGCGATAGTTCCTCAGTATTCGACAAAGCTGTCGGTATTGCAGTGAATGATGCCAGAGGTAATGCCAATGAGTCGTCCAGTGGTGCGGCTTCAGAGAGAGTAGTGTATATGCATGGTTCGGGCACAGTGCTTTCGACCGACATATACGAAACAAAGGGAACAGACGGCACAGTTGTAATCGATTACAATTACGGCGACAAGCTGTATTCATCCCGAAATGGTTTGCTGACAAAGACAACCGGTATAGACAATACCAATGTGACGTACTCGACACTTATTGGTATCGTTCTTAAGGCTCCGTCAGCTTCCGATCCATACATGGCCGTTCAGATGAGAATCTAAGAGGAGGTGAAGTCCCATGGAAGTTATCAGCAATGAACTGAAACAGCAGATTATCAGTGATTATATCAAGACCGCTGATGGTCGGGCCAAATTGGCTGCGTCGATGACTCAGCCTCTCCGTTTGAGAAGGGATTACACCTCTGTAGGTCGCAAGACCTTCTTGGTGGAACAACTTCCGGACGGTGCGCTCCCTATCTATGATAAGGACGCTGGCGTAACAGCCTATGTGGTTGGTGAAGAGGGAGAAAACATTCTCGCAATTCAGAAACCTCGTAGGGTTCTTTTCCCGTTGTTCGAAATTGCATCCAACCCAGTCATTCCATTGACACAGGTCAAGGAACGTCGGTTCGATTTGATCGAAAGATCACAGGACCTTGCGAAAGCGGAAATCCAGGCCGAAGAAGACACACGAGTCTTTGAAGTTCTGGACGCTGTAGCAACCGCTGGATACGATAATATTGGAGCAACCAATGCCGACATTCCGGCAACTGCTCCTCTGACACCGGCAGACCTGGCTGATGCCTTTGCATCGGTCGAACGGCATGACCTGAGAGTCGCCCGCATTTTCGCAAATGCCCTTGACTATTCGGACATCCGTAAATGGGGTCGGGACGTGTTGGACATTGAAACTCAGGCTTCCTTGCTGAAGACTGGTCTTATGGGAACCGTATGGGGTGCCCAGATCATCGTCTCTCGTAAGGTTCCGGCCGGGTACATCTATGTCTGCGCCGAACCCGAGTTCTTTGGCCGTATTCCGGTCAGAACAGAATTGACCGTCCTCTCGGCAGACAGCCCGCGTGATCGAACTATTGGATTTTCATGCTTCGAAAATCTTGGAATTGGTTGTCACAATCCTTTGGGCCTGTGCAGAGTGCTTCTGTCCCGGTAATAATCTCTTAAGCTGAGATAATAAGGGCTGGTCGAAAGACTGGCCCTTTTTTATTGTACAACATTAAATGTACCATAGTGTATTTTGTAGGTGTATTTAAAATCATATAAAGGGTAAAAATTAATGCCTTCTTTTTTATTAGAGAAAAACGGATCGGATATTGTTCTTCATAATAAATACGGTCAATATTCTAAGATAGAATTAGAAAGTCAACTTAAAGAGGGTAAGCTTACAACAGAAGAACTTGGAAAAATTTATTCTTTAAATAAATCTCAGATAATTCATGTATTACGACTATTAAAAATAAGTTATAGAAATAGACTGTCAGAGACTCGAGTCCCTAATTTTGTTATTACACCATCAATGCATCAGATTATACTAGGTACTCTTCTGGGCGATGCCTACATGAAAGTATCTCGATCGTATATGCTTTCTCATAGTGTTAATCAGATGGACTATTTATATACTGTAGCAGAAAAATTTGATAGGGCTGTATCAGCTGTTCAATATAAAGAAACTAAACTGGGGAAGTCTCTTAATTTATGGACAAATTGTCATGAAGTTTTTGAGTCTTATTATGATCGATTTTATTCTCGTGGGGTACATAAAAAATATTTTTGTAATGAGACTGTAAAAGATTTGGAACCGGAGGGCCTGGCTTACTGGTACATGGATGACGGCAAATTTGATGAATATGGTATGTATTTATGTACTGGTAATATAATGGAAGAGGAAGCAGCTATTTTAAAAGTATTATTAGAATCGAAGTTTGGTCTTAAAGTGACAATTCAAAATCATGATATAGATAAAGGATATCGATATCTATATGTGAAAGCAGAAAGCAGGGATCTGTTTTTATCTTTGATAGATCCTTATGTTGTTCTATCCATGCAATATAAATTAACAGGAAAACCATATCCTTTATTAGCTACAAAAGACCTTATTGCTCATAGACATTTAGAATTTTGTAAAAAGGTAGGAAAATCGGTTAGGTTTTATGGGGACTATGATATAAAAAGAGTTATAGATAAAGAACAGGTTATTTCAAGTGAAAAAGAAGAATATGTAAAACAACAGGTCTTAAAAAAAGGATTGCTTTCTTGTACTCAGATTCGTAAAGAGCCATCAACAGCAGTGATGTTAATTTTGTTTCAGCAGGGTTTAACAGATCAGGAAATAGCTAATAGATATGGTTATGGCCGAAATAGAATATCAGTTATCAGGAGGTCTTTGGGTATACCAAGGAAGTCTGTTCGAGTGAGCCCGAATAATAAATTTGTCAGGACTGTGCATGTACTAATACAATAACTTTCTGTTGTTTTTGATATAGCTATTATGTATATTTAAAGAATGAACTACGAAGAAATAGTTGAATATTTGCAGACAGGCTCTCTTAAATGTCTTTCTGAAAAGCTTAATATACCGGTATTCACCCTTCGAAGATATCTACAGAAACATAATTATAAATTTCCTGATATTCATAAGATAGAAAAAACTAAAAGAATGAGAGAAGATTTTCTTGATATTTATGGTGATTTAGTAGCTCCTATGAAGCATTTCACTGAGTTTCAAAAGCAACTTTTATTAGGATCCTTATGTGGTGATTCAGGGGTCTATATGGTAGGTACAGGAGGAGCTTATTTGAGATGTGAGCATAGTTGGAAGCAGCTTACTTACGCTAAAACTAAATTAGAACTTTTGAAGCCTTTTTCATTCAGTCCGTACATTAATAAGCCCAATAAAAAAAATCAGGACTATCAGGTAGGTTTCAGTTGTCATACTTCTGAGGAATTAGTTTATTACAGAAATCTTTTTTATACAGAAACGGTTAATGAAAAAAATCATTTACAAAAAAATATATTTAAGCCTGAAATATGGTTAATGCATACGCCAATATCATTGGCTTTTTGGTTGATGGATGATGGTAAGAAATATGGAGCGGGATTTGGTATTGTAATAGGTAAACACTATTATTATACAAGAACCGTTTTAGAACAAAATGTAGATTTAATGAATAAAAGATTAGGTATAGACCTATATGTAGCAGAAGAAAAGTTATGCTATATGATATGTGCCAGAAAAAAGGCAGCAGCTATAGAAAAGGTTAAAGACTACATTCTTCCTGATTTTAGCTATAAAATAGGAATAAAAGAATGTGGAAAATTTTATGAGCAGTTTGATTGGTGGCAGGCTTGGAAGTCACAGAAGAAGAAATATTTAATACCTGTGTATGGGACATCTTCAAATGGTAGTTTTTTATGTGTCTGTGGTAAATCTTTAGGGACTCGGATAGCATTAGCCAGGCATAAAGCCACCTGTAAAGTTTACAGGAATAAGCCGGTACAAATAGTGGAAAAAAAGCATGAAAAAGAAAATGTAGATCATGTTGTATGTCAATATTGTGGCTATAAAGCTAGAGATATAGGGGCTCATTTACGCTATTCTAAAAAGCCACATCCGAATAGGGCTGAGTATAAAAGTCTTTATCAAGCGGCTCGAATAGCTTGTCAGGATGTTGAAAGAGTAAGAAAGAAAACATGTGAAAAGACATATGGGGATCCTAATTACAGAAATTCAGATTTACAAAGTATTACTTTAACTAAGGTCTTTTCTGATCCAGTGTTATTAGAAAGGATAAGAAAAACTAAACAAGAACGATACGGGAATTCTGGCTATGTGAACGTGGAAGCCAGAAAGAGAACTCTTAAAGAACGATATGGAGTAGATAATCCCATGAAAAACAAGGAAATAGCTGAAAAAACTTCTAAGACTATGAAATTATTATATGGGAAAGCATGGACAGTGTTAAAAGTCAAAGATGATCTTTAAGTTTAAGAATCATTTTATGTATAATATAATAAAGGAGACCAAATGAGCTATACAGTAGAGGACCTGTTTTCTGATAAGATAGAGCCGGAGATGGTAAAGCTGTTTCAGGAATGTGTAGAGGGGCATGAGAGTCGATATGAAAAGTTCATGGAAATTATTTTAAGACAAGCTATGGACGATCGTCTTAGGAGGGCTCTGTTAAATATTGTCGTAGATCCTTATAAGGAAGGGCTGTCTGTAGAAGAGGCGGTACAGAGATGTTTGGGTATTTTTTCAGATTCTGCGGAGTTAAGGAAGCTGGAGTACTCGAAAGATAGTGCTATAATTTCTGTTAATTACAGAGGAGTAGAAGAAGAGGATAGTCATGGATGAATTAACTTTTCCATGTCTAAGTGCAAAGCTGGTTTCTACTGACAAAGTTTTTAGTAACGAATATAATCCTAACCGCTTAGGAATCAATGAGTTACAGCTGTTGTACCTCAGTTTAAAGGAAGATGGCGTTACGCAACCAGTGGTGACGTTTTATGATAAAGAGGCTGACCAGTACATTGTTGTGGACGGGTTTCACAGGTATCTTCTCATAAGGGACCATTTTAAGAGTCTAGTGATTCCTGTGGTAGTGATTGATAAGGACATAAAGGACCGTATGGCATCAACTATACGGCATAATAGGGCTCGGGGAAAGCATCAGGTGAATTTGGTGGGTGACCTTGTCAGGAGTCTTATTGAGAAGGGTTGGGGGGACGTAGAAATAGCTAAACATTTGGGTATGAGTGCAGAGGAGCTTTTGAGATTAAAACAGATTACAGGGATAGCAGCGATGCTTAAGAATAAGGAGTATGCTCAGGCTTGGGAATCAGTCGATTCTCCAAGGAAGGAAGAGGAAAAATGATTAGAGTCATAAAGTATTCGGATATTTCCAAGGAGTTTGTTGAGCAGGCGTGTAAGGAGCGTATCTCTTTTATTAAGGGGGATAATGCTCATTATTGGGGGTTTTATGAAGGGGAACGATTGATTGGGTGTACGTGTCTGGTTATTTTTAAGAATGGTCATGGAAAGATAAAGAGTAATTATGTCATGAAGGAGTTCAGGAAGCTGGGAGTTTTTAATGACCTGAACAAGGCTTGTTTAAAATATGCTAAGGAACAAGGTGTAACGAATATAACTTTGAATTGTCTGGCTGATAGTGCTGAGATACATAAGAAATTTGGGGCTGTGGTATATCGGGAGACGAAGACCATTCAATACATGGTGTATCGTATATGAGGATGATTATAAGGGCTGTCAAGGAGCGTAAGGATTGTGTGGGTTATTTAAGGAAATATCTTCCTGAGGCTGATATTCTATATGACACCACTGGTAATGCTATGAAGACTTTTTTAGAAGCTATGGCATTAGTAGGGGAAGAGCCGTGTATACACATGGAGGAGGATATATATCTTACCAGGGATTTCAGTACTAAAATAAGGGCAGCTATTTTAAAGAGGCCTTATGAGGTCATACAATTTTTTTCTATGCGTAAGGCTGATTTAGAGATAGGTCCCCGGTATGACAGTGGCCGTACCTTTATGATGAATCAGTGTTTTTATCTGCCTTTTGGGTATTCCAGGCTTATTTATGATTATTATCCGGTGTGGCCTCAGAAGGACATACATAAGACTGGGTATGATATTTTAATAGCTGATTTTTTGAAGGCCCGTAAAGAGAAGTATTACATTCATGTGCCGTCATTGGTTCAGCATCGTAGAGGTAAGTCTATGATTAATTCTAAAAGGCCTGTATGTCGACAGGCCTTAACTTTTGAAGATGGTCTGTATGAGTGATTCAGGGTTTGTTATTTTCTCAAATGACATACAGTATGAGTTTGAAATATTAGATAAATTTTTTGTAGATCCTGCTATTGAGAGCATTATTTTTGTTTACTCCCAGAAGAATGATATTTCCTCTGTATATGCTGATAAATTAATTGGGTATAAAAAGGGTCTTGTTGTTGTACCTTTTGAGGACTACAATAAGATTGAGTATGCATCGTTAGTAGAGGCTCTGGATCTTACTAAGACTGTAATGGTCATAAAAGATTTAAGGTTTATGCTTAAGCGTCTGGATGAGCGTTTATCGATGATGCAGATAAAGCACAGCTGTTACAAGAAGATTGTTATTGATATAGTGCCTTATGTAGTGGATATGTGGAAGATATATTTCCCGTACTCTTTTTTTGATAAGACTCTTCTTGGGTATAGTCATTCATATGCGGTGGAGGCAGCAGCTAGAAATTATGAAATGGACAATACGTTAAAAAATCCTTATGATACTGTAGATATAGCTGAAAGAGTAAAAAAGGTGACCTTTATAAATTACCGGGAATTTTTTACTTTTAAATTGCTATTTAAGGAGTATAAGGTCACGGTCGAGGAATTGGCTGAGTATGAGCGTTTAAGGGATAGTTTATTTGATACGGAGTCGAGTATAAAGAGGATACTGTCAAAACTGCATAAATATGCTTCTTCTTTAGTAGCTGGTTATAGTGTTCCATTTAATTTGAATAATATATACAAGTGGGAAGGGGAAGTCGAGGTTATTAGGACGGATCTTAAAATTGATGATTATTTATGTTCGGAGATAGTGAAACTGATAAATAATACCAATACTCTTGTGGGTCTTTTACATGGGAACTAAAAGGTATTTAGATAAGAATGTTCTGGAAGCTGCTCAGGAAAGGATTTCTCTTTTATTTGATAATTTTGATAATATACATGTTTCGGTTTCGAGTGGTAAGGATTCTACAGTTTTGTATACATTAGCTTTAAATGAAGCTATAAAAAGGGACAGAAAAATAAAAGTATTCTTTCTGGACCAGGAGGCTGAGTATGATGGTACTGTAGTAACAATGCGTAAGATAATGAATCATCCTAATGTGCTACCGTACTGGTATCAGGTTCCTATATATATGACGAATGCTACGTCGTATCAGCAGGACATGTTGTATGCGTGGGGACCTGGAGAGGAGTGGATGAGGGATAAAGAGGATATATCTATTAAGGAGATTGTTGGGGAGTACCCGAAGAGGTTTTATAAGTTTTTTGAGTGGTTTGAGGCTCAGCAGCCTTCTGGGAGTGCTTTTTTTGTAGGATTACGTGGGGATGAAAGTTTAAATAGGCATCGGGCTGTGTCGAAGAATCCCGGGTGGTTGGATGTTAAATGGAGTACGAAGATTAAGGGGGGCTCTTTTAAGTTTTATCCTATTTATGACTGGGGCATTTCCGATATCTGGAAGTATATATATGATAACAATTTGTTCTATAATCCTATATATGACAAGATGTATGCAAATAACCATTCTTTTTACAATTCCATGAGGGTGTCTAATCTAATACATGAGAAGTCTTTTTATTGTTTGGCTGATTTACAGGTATTGGAGCCGGAGACCTATGATAAGGTTATAAAGAGGATTAAGGGTACTCATTGTGCGGCCATGTATGCTAATGACTCTTATATTTATTCTACGGACAAGTTACCGGAAAAGTTCAAGACCTGGAGGGAGTATCGGGATTATTTGTTGGAAACTACTCCTTATAACAATAAGGCCAGGTTTGTTAAGAGGTTTAACAAACAGGTTCAGTCTGAATATACCTATAAGCAACATTGCAAACAGCTATTAATCAATGATTTCGAGTCAAATGTGGGAGTCGTTAAAGAGGCTAATAAAGAAGATAAGTTTGCTAAATGGCGGAAAATTTTATAGATGAACACACGAGAGATGGAAATAGAACTGGCCCGTTTTTTTGATTCTCGTGCAAATATTATTATACCGAATGTTCATTGGGGATTAGGGCTGGCTTATGAGGCTGATTTAGTGATAGTGAATCCTTCAAGATATGTTACTGAGATAGAAATAAAAATATCGAAAGGGGATATTAAGGCTGATCTTTCAAAAAAATATTATGCACATAAAAGTCGAAAAATAAAGAAGTTTTTTTATGCTGTTCCTGAAAATTTAATTGATTGTGAATATCTGCCTTTAGATTGTGGATTAATAGTTGTTTCTGAACAAGGAAAAAAGTCAAGGGCTAGGATAAATAAGCGGTCAAATCGATGTAAGATTATCCGACCACCCCGTGTTAACAGTCGAGCAGAAAAAATAACAGATAAAGAATATAACCATTTGTTACATTTGGGGTGTATGAGAATATGGAATCTGAAAGAAAAACTTTTAAATATACAAGCAAAAAAGTAATGATTATGTTCTTTGAGTCATGAGTAGATATGGCCCGTTTGTGAATATATAAGGGGAACCTGACTGAGGACTATTAAAGTAAGATGTTAATGACAGTAATGATATAGAAAAAGAATTTCCAATATATTCTGTATTATCAGAAAGATCGACATATTTTATTTTACAGTCCGTTGCTACTGGCCCGGTTACTATCCATTCAAAGGAATTTAAAATCTGCTCATTATCTTCCCCGGGATTAGTTATTACAGCAGCTACATTTGTTGCGAGTGTTTCTGGATAAGTGTTTCCACCGTCCCTGGATAAAAGATACGTGCAATTTTCTACGTCAAGTATGCTAAAAATATAACTAGTACCTATGTACATATATTAGATCTCCTGATGCTGTAATGCTCTTGAACAGTTTCTAATAATTATTAAAACATTATTTTTTTCTGTTTTATAAAGGCTCCTATTTTGTGTATAATAGATTGTCCCATTAGTCTTTAAAGATGGGTAATTTATGCATGCACAGACTATACCAGCTATTCTCAGATTTCTAAAAGAGTTTGTCCCTTCTTCCTGGGATATTGTCCGGAAAGCCATTACTCATAGACTTGTGGAGGCTTACACTCAGCCTTTTAGATATTATCACAGAGATACCCATATACTGAGCTGTCTGGAAGAGGCCGAGTATGTTCGAGGACTGCTGACATCAAATCATGTATTTACCATGGCCCTATGGTATCATGATGTTTTTTATATACCAGGCTCAAAAGTCAATGAGATAGCCAGTGCTGATATAGCCAGACTCGACTGTTGTATTCTAGGACTGAATACGAATATTCAAGAAAGAGTGTCCTTATTAATATCTGGGAAGCCAGTTAAAAATTACTACGATTCGTTGTTTTTCCATGACATTGATTACAGTATACTCGGAAAAGAAGAACATCTTTATCATAGTTATGTGCAGAGCATAGCTTTAGAGTACCTATATTGTAAGGATTATGCAAAGGGCCGGCAGCAATTTCTCAAAGGTCTGTTAAGTAAAAGGAACATTTATCTTACAGATTATTTCCGGGACAAGTATGAGAAAAAGGCTCGGGAAAATATAAAACAGGAACTGGAGGGGTATTTTTGGTGAAGACTTTATGTTTTACAGGCCATCGTCCGAATAAATTAGGGGGGTATAAGACGCCTAATTCAACCTATTTAGCTGTAAAAAGTCTTCTGTCTCAGGCCATAGATAGGGCTATAAAGGAAGGCTATGACACGTTTATATCAGGAGGGGCCCTTGGAGTAGATCAATGGGCTTTAGAGGTTTTGTATCAGAAGAATATTCCTGGGAAAATCATTATAGCGAGGCCTTTTCCGAGTCAGAGCTGTAAATGGCCTGAGAAGTCTCAGAAAGACTTTGAATTTCTTCTTAGTATGGCTAATCAGGTTGTAGATGTATGTGAGGACCCGTATGCGTCATGGAAGATGCAGAAAAGGAATGAATGGATGGTAGATCGATCGGAACTTGTCATAGCTGTGTGGGATGGTACTGATGGTGGTACAGGAAATTGTGTTAAATATGCTCAGAAGTGTGGTAAAACGGTCTGGAAAATAAGCCTATAAAAAAGGGAGATTATATGAGTAAAAAGGTTGATATTGTCTCAGAAAAGGTCATTTTCGATGATTTCTTCAAAATCAAGGAAGCTAGACTTACCCATGAAAAATACGATGGAACAGTCAGTCCGGTAACTCGTCTGTTGAGTTTTGAACGGAATGATTCCGTGGCTGCAGTGGTCTATAACAGGATCACAAAGAAGCTTATCCTGACCGAGCAGTTCCGGTATCCTACTTACGAGAAAGGTCCTGGCTGGCTCCTGGAATTGGTAGCAGGTAGTCTGAAGCTAGGGGAAGATCCGAAACTTGGTATGATCAGGGAGATAGAGGAAGAGCTCGGTTATGTTCCTGTTCATATAGAGGAGATAAATACTTTTTATGTTTCTCCTGGGGGGTCCTCTGAGCGTATCATTCTTTTTTATGCTGAGGTAGAAAACAAGATCTCTGCTGGAGGTGGTCTTGCTTCTGAGAATGAGGATATTAAAATAGTGGAATTTATGGCAGGAGAAAGAATTGAGAATATACAGGATGCTAAGACTTTTATAGGTCTGGCATGGTTTTATGCTCAGAAAATCATGAATTGTTAATAATTAATTAATACCTTTATAAGATTTTAACTGAAATAATGTTTAATTTATAAAAAGGTATTAGAAATGCGGCTACGTTTAACTAAATTAGCTTCTATCATAGCGGATATCGATCTGGTAGCTAGTAATGTTAAAAACATGACTTTGGAAACACCCTCCTGGGCCCCTGATAGAAAACAGATGCCTGTTATTGACCCGGACAATGTCTCAGAAACATCAAATATGCTAAATCAAGGGCAAGTAGATATCAGACCTCCATATAAACATGCTGGAACTAATCTAGATGGCCTTGCCAATGCCCTTGAAGCTAAAGGTTTCTTTAAAGAGGCACTTGAAATAGACAGACTCTCCGATAAAATGGAAAGAGATGCAGAAGCACCCACGGAAGAGCTGATCATAAATGACGTATTGGAAGACAGTCAGAATCAGAAAATTATATGTGACTTCATAGAAAGGTCATTCAAACAAGAAATCACAAAGTCCTTCGGTGAGGCCAGTGACGCCGGGAAACAAAATAAAGAATTCATACTCGACGTCCCTGTTAAAGGTATCTCAGCACTTATTAAAAAACAACTCAGTAAAACAAGACCAGCAGATACCGAACAAGTCCTCGACGCTGCACAAGTATCACTGGAAAAAAAAGATAATCTTGCCATGACACCCCTGGAAAATTTTATCTTTAAAGAACTCTTAAGACGAAAATTCTGGGACAATGCCATACAAACAAGTACTGAACCTGATATCAGCCTGAAATCATATACCAAAGCTAATGACATAATCACTATAGCTTTAAAATTTAAAAACTTTAGAGTGGCGGTTAAGTGAGCAGCATCAGACAGATGGCAGATGCGGAGGGCCTCGAACCCCCACTCATCGGTTTTGGAGACCGGCGCTTTAGCCAATTAAGCTACGCATCTGTGTATGATTAATGGCGGAGTCAGGGGGAATTGAACCCCCGTCACGATCTCGACAGGATCGGGTCCTAGCCACTGAACGATGACTCCATTAGCATAACCATTGTTTCGTGAGTATAAAAAATCTCCTTTATTTGGTGCCCCTACCAGGAGTCGGACCTGGAACCCCAACGTTCGTAGCGTTGTGCTCTAATCCATTGAGCTATAGGGGCTTATACTCCTGGATGGGCTTGAACCATCAACCTTCGGCTTATAAGGCCGCTGCTCGAACCATCGAGCTGCAGGAGTGAGAATTCAATGGCCTTATGGGGAGTTGAGCCCCAGTCTGATGAATGAGAATCATCGATTCTAAACCGCTAGACGATAAGGCCTTAAAATAGGGACAGAGGGAGTTGAACCCTCGACTACGACAGTGAAAGTGTCGTGGCCTAAACCACTAGCCCATGCCCCCATAAAACAAAAAAGCCCTGGTCAGGTTGGTCCTGACCAGGGCTTGAAATTTTCAAATAGGTACCCGATCAGGACTTATTCATAACCTTCCAATCGCGTTCCCGTATTATGCTGATAGAGTTTCTCATGTCCTTATAATACTACAATAAAAATAAAAAGTCAACAGATATTTTTGGTCCATCAAAATACCACAGTGGTTAATAAAAAGTTGCGTATCAAAATTAGCAGGGAAAGAGCTACTTAATGGTATTGCTGATCCTGTAGAAGATTGATATTTAATCCCAGTCCTTGAAATTTAAAAAGCTCTCATTTGAGGGCTTTTTTTGTGTCGTCATTTTAATAGTCTCTTAATTTAATCGCTCTTGTATGGAAACACAAAAAACAGAGCCAAAAACTCCGTGGTATATCCTTAAAGAACTGGAGACTAAAAAAGATTTGGATCAGGATGTACCCTGGCAGCTCAGTAAAGAGTTGGAACAAGAATATAGGCCTTTAATATAGAGGATCTATTTTATGATATACAGATTTTATGATCTTGACGTTGCTAGTGGTGGTAATGGTTCTTCTGGTTCACCGTATGGAAGAGCAGAATTTTTAGATCCTTTGGATTGGGGTAAAGATGATGATTGGGATATCTCTGTAAGAGGATCTCTTACAGCATTGGGACAAGATCAGTATTTTCCTTTAGCTGGAGAATATGCTATTAATATGCGTGCATGGGATTTAGCTTTATACGGGCCAGCTCGTCTAAACTATTCAAGAGCATATTTAGCAGAAAAATTCACCTTTAGTGGTTTTATTATTAAATCAACAAACTTAAGTATGTGGGCCACTAATGTCTCTAACTGTGTTTTTATTGCTCCTGACATTACTATTGGATTGGAGAACTTTCCCGCTCATTATAGAGGTGTAATATTAAAGGCAACAACAGAGGTATCTTTTTACTCTGCGGATTGTTATACATATGACTGCGCAATTATAAGCCCAAAAATAATTGCTTATGGGTATTCCCTAATAGGTTTGAATTGTGCTTTAAGTTCAGTGCCCTACGGAAGTGAATCCGGTGTATACCCTGGTATGCCCCCAGAACTTTTTAATTGCGTAACTAACTACTCATCAGCAGCTATTCCAGCTTGGAACGCTCCAAAAGAGGATTGGGTTATTGATACGATCCTACCGTCTATACCTACACCACCACAACCAGGGAATTCGCCGTATACAGGGTATGGGACATTTTTATGGGGAGAAGCTAGAAACGGTATTGGTACAGGGTCTATATTTACTGCTACAGCCCCAACTTGGATTGCTACATATCCGAAATCTGATGTTATTGAGGTTACAACTGCCTCTTTTCTTGTAGAGACCGATGTTAATAGTACTGCTTATCTTGTTGTTGTTCCCAATAATGCTTCCGCCCCGTCTTCTGCACAGGTTAAGGCAGGCCAAGATTCAACAGGTACCTCTGTTGCTTCTGGATTTGCTGCCAGTGTTGGATTAACAGCTAATGTAGAAGGCATATTTTCTGTAAGCAATCTTGTAGCGGGAACTGATTATGATGTTTACTTTGTGGCACAAGGTGATTTATTACAGGCAGCCCCAGTTAAAGTGGACATTAAGACTAATATAATACCTGTATGGGTAGCAACATATCCTAAGACTGGTACTATAGCGGCAACTACATGTCAATTATTAGTTGAAATAGATCAAAACGGTACAGCCTATTTTGTTACTGTACCCAGTGGGGCCTCTGCTCCTTCTGCTGTTCAGGTAAAAGCCGGTCAAAATGCTTCAAGTACTCCTGTTGCTGCAGGATTTTCAGGTAATGTGGCCCTAACAGCTAATGTAGAAGGTAATTTCTCAACCAGTAATTTGACATCGGGAACAGCCTATGATGTTTATATTATAGCGGAGTCCACAGCTTTACAAGTTTCTCCAGTTTCGCTGGCTATTACAACGGACATTGCTCCTTCCTGGATTTCTACTTACCCTAAAGCTAATACTGTGCTATCTCAGTCAGCTTCTTTTAAAGTAAGTATAGATGAAGCTGGTACAGCCTATTTCGTAATAGTACCCAGTGGAGCCTCTGCTCCTTCTTCAGCTCAAGTAAAAGCCGGTCAGAATGCTTCAGGAACTCTTGTTGCTGCAGGACTTTCAGGTAATGTAGGACTGTTGACGAGTGTTGAGGGGACTTTAACAGCAGCAAATCTTACTCCTAAGGAAGGTTATGATGTGTATTTTGTGGCAGAGGATCTTCTGTTAAATATTCAGAATAGTCCTGTAAAAGTGAGTATTTATACATCTGTAACCTCAATGACGGAAATTGTTGATATAAACGGTAGTAAAAACATTAGGATGCTGTCGGATCCTACTAAGATTGATCTTAGTATTGCTGATAGTACTTCTGTTCAGCTTGTGACTCCTTTTGATGGGATAGGGTTAACTGATCCTTCTTTAGGGTTTAATCCAAAAGTTCCTCTTACAATGATGGCACTATTTAGTGATGTGAAAATTCAGGGTCGTCCTAATGGATCTTTTTTGATTGAGGTAACGGGGGATTTTGGTGGGACTAAATGTCAGAGACACAATGATAATGATTTTAGTGTGTCTTGGAAAGTAAGGGATTGGGATAGTATTGAATCAGGAGATGCGGTGATGACCGTGACTCCTTTAAGGCCTTTTACGAGCGTTACATTTAAATGCACTTGTGGAGTGTATTTAAATGGAGTAAATCGTCCGGATCAGTATTAATTATGAAAGTATTAATATCAAAATTACTACGTAAAATAGCCATGCCTCATGTAATAATGAAGGAAGGTCTTTCTGTGGATTTTTACGTAGAAGACCTGGATAATGAGTCTTTTCGAGACATGATAGATGATTTTAAGGCCGGAGAGGTTTTATCAATATTTGTAAATATAATAGGAGATGCTACTCGAAAAGTAAGTAGGAATGACTTTTCTGAGGAAGAAGTGAATCATCTTTTACATGTGTTTGAGCAGATATTAAAGCAGAAAAAGAAGCTCAATGTAATTCCTCCTACTATTAGATATGATAAAGAACATAAACAATACGTTAGATTAAAAGATAAAGAGGCTATCATTAAAGAATGTCTTAAAAAGGACAAGGATGATCGTCCGGAGTCACTGCAGAAATGGTGCTTGTATACTCGTGATGGCGATAAACTTTTGGGCCGGCATCCTTCAAAACAGAAGGCCCTTAAACAAGAACGTGTAATTCAGGTCATGAAACATAAAGGGTCTTAATTCGGAAGTTCTATTCCGTTAGATCACGATAAAATGGTTCTTTATCATCGTAAAGGGTGATAATAAAACCGTGTCGTTTACTCCATAAGGAATATTCCGTAATAGTTTTTGAAATGGCTTGAACTGTTTTATTTAGGGTAGGGCTTGGATTTGGATCAAGGAACTTTAGCTTACTAACATCAATGATTCCAAAGTCTTGAGAAGAAGCATGGGGTTTAAAATCATCTGGGTTTTTAGTGACTATTATGCGGTTAGGGAGGAGTCTTTCAATTATATCTGGGTCTTTTTCCCCTGGACGTGGGGATAGAATACGAATATTGAGCCCAGACAGGGGGTTTTTCAATTCTTGTACGCACTCGTCCACAACTAATGTCCCCCGAGACATAGCTAATACATCTTGAGCAATGCTTCTTGCTATAGCAGATTTATTCATTAAATGATCCTCAATTTTAGCTATCAGTAGGGAACTTGTCCAGGCTGAGTCTATATTATACAGCTAAACGACAAAAAAGTCAAGCATAATACCTAAATTTTGGGGATGGTACCCTCGTCGGGATTTAAACCCGAAACCTGAAGCTTCGGAAGCTCCTGCTCTATTCAGTTAAGCTACGAGGGCAAGGTTCGATCATGAAAAAACTCCATATATCTATTACCCCATTGCCAGTGAGATAAGGGTCGTGGACTAATTTTCCATTTTTATAGACTACTGAATGACCTCTTCTGAATCCTCTGGGGCTTGACCCATTTACGATATAATACCCGTCTATGCCTTTATCATAGGTAAGGGCATTTTCTTTTCTTCCTGTGCCATGAAATTCATAACTATATTTGATTAGGAAATCCCATAAGGAAGGGAACCAGTTTGTTCCCATTGTCTGAAAGGCAGGGACCTGATCAAGACTAAGATGCATGATAGATGCCAGACAGGAAGGAAAACAATTACCATGTATCCCTTTTGATTCATCACTTATTATTGTCTGATATATAGGTATCATAATAATTGTTTAAATTAAGATAAATCGGAGGAGTTATGTATCGTCTGTTCTCATGGCTATTCTTGCTGCTCCTGCGGTAGTAAGATTGAAAATTTCTATGTTATCATAATTATTATTTAATATACCCATAAGATGTTTCATGTGAAACATATCTGTTTGATCCAGAAGAAGAGGAATATCTTTATGTTTACCCTCGTGTGAAATCACAGGGCTATATAGTCCTTCTCCACGATCAATGAAGTTTATTACTGCTTCTCTGTCTTTTATGGTGAATTTTTTCATTATTTATTTAAAGCTGGGGAAGAAGGTCTCGAACCCTCAACAACCAGAGTCAGAGTCTGGTGCTCTAAGCCAATTGAGCTATTCCCCAGTGTAAGAATTCCTTAAAGTAACCCTGAATTCTGGGGGTGGTAGGACTCGAACCTACGAATAGCAGAATCAAAATCTGCTGCCTTAGCCAACTTGGCAACACCCCTATAAAATGGTCGGAGTAGCAGGGCTCGAACCTGCATATCCCGTTAGGGACCGGATCCCAAATCCGGTGGCCTCCCAATTGGCCGATACTCCGTTTAAAT